>Ga0209736_1000246_pt1 | contig 17559 bp, 17 predicted proteins | sample BlaSpr_A8_Ref_M3_FD_187992 | JGI IMG/M metagenome (GOLD analysis project Ga0209736, IMG submission 187992) | Forest soil microbial communities from Thunder Bay, Ontario, Canada - Black Spruce, Ontario site 2_A8_Ref_M3 (SPAdes) (version 2) | ecosystem: Environmental > Terrestrial > Soil > Boreal...
GGCCGCTGAAGCCCTGGTGAAGCAGATCGGCGAGCGGTTGGGCGCGCTGGAGCGGCAGGTTGCGGGAATCGGCGACGTAAAGCGTCCGCGCGTGGCGCTGCTCGAATGGTTGCAACCTTTTTATGTCGGCGGGCACTGGGTTCCGGAAATGATTCATAAAGCCGGCGGCGAAGATGTTTTCGGCACGCCACGCACGCCGTCCTTCCGCATCAACCCGAAGGATGTGATCGCCGCGGCGCCGGATGTACTGCTGGTGGCGTGCTGCGGCTACGACGCCGAGCAAGCGCGCAAAGAATGCCAATGCTTGCCGCTGCCCAGGGAATGGGACGATATTCCGGCGGTGCGCGAGAATCGCGTGTACGCGCTGGAAGCCAGCAGCTATTTCTCGCGGCCCGGCCCGCGCCTGGTTACCGGCATTGAGGCGCTGGCCAAGGTTTTCCATCCGGGTATTGAAGTTTCGGCCGAAGCCGAGCACGCGGTAACGCCGATGCATAGCGGGGCGCGCACTCCCACCGCTTCCGCCGCTTCCGCTTAGCTGTTCCTGAACGCTCCTTCACCCGAATCTCATTGCGCCGCTGCACGGCTTTGCTTTGTCCAATAGCGATAGAAGGGCAATCCCGCGAGGATGAGCAGCAGGCCCAGCGAGGAGCGGCCGGGGCGGTCGATCCAGATGTTCAGTGTCAGCGCAAACGCGCCCGCCACGAAAAGGCCCGGAACCCACGGATAGCCCCAGCAGCGATACGGGCGCGCTGCGTTCGGTTCGGTCTTTCGCAGACGGAAGAGCGCGACGACCGCCGCGCCGTAAAAAATCCAGCCAGCAAAAATAAAAAGGTTGGTGAGCTCTTCAAAAGTCCCAGACAGCGCCATCAAGCTGGCCAGCGTGCCTTGCCAGATCAGCGCGCGGCCCGGCGTCCGGTATTTCGGATGAATGCCGTCGACAATTTTAAAAAAGATGCCATCGCGCGCCATAGCGTAGGACGGCCGAGCCCCGCTGAGCACCGAGGAATTCATCGAGCCAAGCGCGGAAATGACCATGGCGACGGTGATCCACAGCGCCGCCCCGCGCCCGATCACGTGTTCCACGACGTCGGAAGCGATGTGCGAAGAAGCCGCGACGCTCGAAAAGGGCAGCACTTGCAGGCAAGCGGCGCTGAACAGCAAATAAATGACGGCTACGAGCGCGACACCACCAACCAGCGCACGCGGAAAATTCTTTTCTGGCTGCGCAACTTCAGAGCCCACCAGGTTTAAATCTTCCCAGCCGTCGTAGGCCCACAGCGCGGCAGCGAGTGCGGCAAGGAATGCGCCGAAGATGGCCGCGGCGCCGGTTCCAGCGACAGGCCAGAACGGCTCGGTGCCGCCAGCTTTAGTAGCGGCAGGAGCGAAGAACGCCACGCCGATAACGATGGTGACCGAAGTGATTTTGATCGCCGTGAGAAAGATTTGCACCGCGCCGCCAAGGCGCACGCCAAGATAATTGATGCCCGTCATCACCGCGATCCACAAAACGGCCAGCGGCTGCGCCCAGGTAAAAACGAAATCGTACGGCTTGATCCACGAGCTAATCCCGGGAATGGCCAGATGCACCGTGAAAAGCGGCGCGGCGACACCGGGCACAAGAAAACTGAAAAAGCGCATCATCCCCGCGCCAATCGACGCCAGTGAACTGGGCCGGCCAACAATCGAATGCATCCATCCGAAAAGGAATCCGTACACAGGACCGAACGCGCGCCGCAGATAAGCGTATTCGCCGCCAGCTTCCGGAATCATCGCGCCAAGTTCGGCAAACGAAAGCGCCCCGAACAGCGAAAGGGTAGCCCCAACGATCCACGCCGCGAAGACCACCGAAACCGCGCGCCCTTCGCGCGCCATTTCCGCCGGCTTAAGGAAAATGCCCGTGCCGATCATGGTCCCGACGACGATCGCTCCCGAAGCCCATGCGCCAAGACCTCGGACTAGTTCCAAGCGTTTTTCGCTGATTGCCATCCGCTCCCTCGATGCCGCAGACGCACCATATATCGCGCCCCTCCCCATTCCCCTTGTAGTGGCCGTCCTTTTAGGGCGGCCGAACCCCTCGCTAGCCCATTCCCCTTGTAGAAGCCGTCCTTTTAGGGCGGTCGCCGCGCCGCAACGGCACCATATATCGCCCCTCTACGATTGCAAAGCGTTTGCCTCCGTATTCTTTCCGCCCAGCCTGCTCGCCACCGCTCCGACCGCAAACGTCACCAGCGAGCCAATCATAAAAAACCACGTGTACGCGACGTGAGTAAAGCTGTAAACGCAGAGGACCGTAGCCAACCCGGCGATCATTCCAGCCAGCGCGCCGTTTGCGTTGGCGCCGCGGTCGAACGTGCCAAGAAGAAACAGCCCGAGCAAGCAGCCAAGCGGCAGCGATACCACCGTGAGTCCAGTTTCCAGCAGCGGACCCCATTTCACGAAGCCAAACGCCATCAGCACCAGTCCCCACGCGAGCGTGATGCGCCGTGCCACGCGCAGCAGTTTTGCCGGATCGGCGGCGCTTCCGCGCAGCGCCGCAAAGTCCAGCACGCTGGAAGCCGCCAGCGAATTCAGCGCGCCAGCGGCGTTGGACATAGCTACCGCAAGAATCGAAGCCAGCAGCAGCCCGGCGAGGCCCACGGGCATTTCGCGCACCAGAAAGAGCGGCAGGATTTTGTCGGTGCGATCCCCGGGCCCCAGTAGCGGCGCGTGCTGCGCGAAGACGAAAAGCGCGACGCCGATGAGCAGGAACACCGTGAACTGGATGAACACAATGACTCCGCTCGTGAGCAGCGCTTTGCGGCTGTCCTTCTCATTTCTTGCCGCCAGCAAGCGCTGCACGATGATTTGGTCCGTGCCATGCGTGGCCATGGTAAGAAACGTCCCGCCAATCACGCCCGACCAGAACGTATATTTCGTGGCCCACGCGAACGAGAAATCGAGCACTTGCAGTTTGTTGCCCGCCGCGGCGGCCACTTGCGTCACTTCGCTCCATCCGCCGGGAATTTTGTGCAGTACCACGAAAAAAGTAACGGCGCTTCCGGTCAGATACAGCAGCAGTTGCGCCACGTCGGTCCAGATAACCGCTTTCATCCCGCCTTCGAAGGTGTACAGCACCGTGAGCGCGATAACCAGCACCACCGCCGCGCGCTCCGACGTCCCCAGCACCACGCTGACCACCAGCGCAATCGCCGAGACCCGCACACCTTCCGCCACCGCCCGCGTAATCAGAAACGTGGACGCCGCAATCGCCCGCATCCGCGCACCAAACCGTTTTTCGATCAGCGCATACGCAGTAAAAAATTCCCCGCGAAAATATCCCGGCAGCAGCACCACCACAATCACCACGCGCCCCACCAGATAGCCGAACACCAGTTGCAAAAACGTAAGGTTGGTAGCGTAAGCAATCGCCGGTGTCCCGATGATCGTAAGCGTCGAAGTCTCCGTCGCCACAATCGAGAACGCCAGCGCCCACCACGGCGCCGTCCGCCCCCCCAGAAAATAATCCCCAGCACTCTGCTGCCCCCGCCGAAACCACACCCCCAGCCCCGTAACCCCAAGCAGATACGCCACCACAATCGCCAAATCCACCGGATGAATGCGCATGAGCCCAGCGATTATATGTAGGGCCAGGCTTTAGCCTGGCATTCTTTTTCGATGTATAGGCCAGTTCGACCTCGATCCGGCATTGATCTCCCCGAGCAACGCGACTCTCCAGTCGCCAGAGCACAGGCAAGAGTGCCTGTGCCACCGGGAGTGCGCCGCTGCTGCGTGCGATTTTGGGTCGGCTGGTCATGTTTGGGGCACTCAGTCTTCGCGCTTGGGGCGGACCAAGTCGAAGATGACCTCCTGGGGAGCGTTGGCGGCGATTTTGTTTTCGATGTCGAGGGCGCGGTGGCTGTGGAGGATGAGGTTGCAGGTGTAAGCCATGACGGCGGCGCGTCGCGGGGAGACGCGGTCCTGGGCGAGAAGGAGCAGGAGGCGCGAGAGGAACTGGTTCACCTCGGCGGCAGAGTCGAACTCGGTGAGATCGCCGAGGAGTTCGGCGGCGAGGGAGGGGTCGGCCTGGTGGGCGGGTGCCCGGAAGTAGTGAAGCGGGCACAGGCTAGAGCGGGAGTCGCGGGCTTGCTCGCGGCAGTGGCGTCCTGCGGGGGTGCGATGGCTGCAGCGAGGAAGTCCGGAGTTGACTGGCTGGACGGATGGTTGAGTGCTTTGCGTTTGCGGATTCATTTTGGAACTACCTTTCCTTTCATAGTTCTGGCTTTCGTTGATTTTGCGGAGTGCTGTGGGGGGTATCCCGGGTAAACACACAAAGAGTGCGCAGGTGATTGGAAACAGAGGAGTTGTGCAACGCTGTCGTGCAAAAGAGTGACAAAGAGTGAAGGGAAGAGCGCTGTTGAGGGCTGGCGGAGACAGGTAGAGTGGGAGACTGCGGGTTCGGAACGGATTTGTGCTGCTGAAACACGTCTTATTTTACCATGAATCGGGTGTACTTGTCAAGTAAATTATGCATCGGTACTCGTTGTGAATATACCTGAAGAGTGAAATGCGAAGGGAATTTGCGGAAGATGAAGAAAAGAAAGGGGTAGAGTGTGCAGGGGGTGGCCGACAAATTTTGAAACGAAGAGGGGCCCGCCCTTTGAAATCCGCAAAGGCTAGGCCACCCCGGAGCTTTCAAGGTTCTAAGGTTGCGCCACCCGCCGATTATCCGTGCTTACCGGGCAAGTTCGTTTAAGCCCTCATTCGAGATTGATGTTGTTTTTCTTCGCGAGTTCGGCAATAGACCTAGCCGGGATTGCAATCGAGATACCGGAGTTCTGTTGAAGAGGAGTGATTTCGTAAACGAATTGGTCGTAGGAGTCCCTTGCGGGATTGCCAGTGGCATCATACTTAACGGTTCGCGAGTACAATTGCCGACCTTTGTCGTCTCTAATCGGGGACTGTAGGTTCCCTTCGAGCAAGCCAACGACTTGGCCCTCCGTATCTAAGACAGGGCCTCCACTGTTTCCGGGGTTTGATACTAGGGAGAGGAATATTCTGAGTCCGCTCGCGACGTGATTGGTAGAGTTTTCAAGAAAGTTGACTCCGGTAGATGGCCCGATCTGCAGTATCAGTGTTTTTTGCGATATCGGATAGCCAGCAAGAAGCAAGGTTTCACCGGGCGTGGGAAAGTCTGTTCTAAGTGCCGCGCCTTTGGGCGAAACGCGGATCTGAGGGGTGATGACCCGCTCCCCTGGCACAGGCGTGCCGGTCACCAGAGGTGGAGGCTCGGCATTGCTGGGCGAAATGTGCGCCTTGAGAATGGCAACGTCGGAGTCCGCGTCAGAGGCGACGAGGTCCGCATCCCAAACGTTAACTGAGGCTCCGACTGTGATGGTGAGCCCTCCTTCGGCCACGTACGCGTTGCGAGCAAAACCTATCTTGAATGGGCCGCGCCAACCGGCAATCACGTGCTGGCAGGTTGCAACGTACCCTGTCTTGCCGACCCAGACGCCGGAACCACTAGCATTCGTATGGGCGATGGGCAGCATTCCTTGCTGGGGAGGTGGGTCCGCAAAGAAAACCATGACTGTCATGTTCCGAGCATCTGCGAATGGAAGTTGCTCGGATGAGTTTTTCCCACTGGATGGCGTGGACTTTTGGGGGGCGGCTGCCTGCGGTGCTGCTGCGGTGATGCCTGCGGCGAATAGAAGTATGTTCGCGAGGACCGCGAGTTGCGGAAGACACATCGACTCATTACCTCCAAAGCTTGGAACGAGAGAAGAGGAAAAGCTTGCACAGATTTTACTCATTTTTGGGCCAGGAGGGTGAACTAAGGCGCTGTCCAAAACGTGTCGCGCGATAGGCTCGACGACACCAATCGGAGACTGGCGTTCCCAGGCCTAGGCGAATTGGAGGCGTTTTAGGTGGATGTGGTTGGTAGGCATTTGGGCGAGTTCGTAGAGGCCGGGGAGAAGAGGAACCTAAGTCCCACTCCCAAAGGCCAAAGGCGGGGCACCCGGCCGCCGACTATCAAATCGGTTCGATCTTGTTCTTGTCGATGCTCTCGGCAAGTGCTTGTACGCGTTTCACGAGGGGGGCTGCCCTCTCCGCCTGTCTTCGATTTTCCCAATTACAATAAAGAGTCAAGGCACTGGGATAACGAGCATCTTGGGTCAGGCGTATGTGCCAAATCATGGGCAAGTACCTGTGAATAGAATCACAAAACAAAGCGGACGTTTCTTGAAAACCAACCGCGTCGTCCGCAACACCAGCGGCGAAGGGTATCGCAAAACTCTCAAGACTGTTTAAGCAGTTTGATGCCGCGTATCCTATATGATCCCATGGTGCCTGCACTTGTTTTAGGTCGAACGATGGGTGCGGACGATCAATCTCGGAGATCGTAAGAGGGATATTCGGCTCTCGTCGAGGTAAATCGAAGCACGTAACTTTTGAAGCGTGGCAAAGAGAGTTTAGTTGTGCGAGTTGTGGCACAACGGTGGCCGCAAAATAACTACATTGAGCAGCCGCAAACTTCACAGACTCCCGCTTCTTGGCCAACTCCGCAATCTCTTTCGTCAATCGAAGCTGTTCGGACGTGATTCGAATTTGACGTAGACCGAATGCCACCAACACGGCCACCGCAATACCAGAGACGTAATACAAACACTCCAGTGTACGGTGCAGGATGATGTACCAAGCAGGTTCTGGGCTGAGCATGGATTTACGATTTTAATTCATTAACAGCGGAATATCCAACAACGAAACGACTGTCCTCCAAGGGTGCGCCGGGGCAGGGTCCACGCGTGGGAGCGGCGGGCGGTCAGGGCTGGGCCGACGGACGCCAATCCGGAGCTTCGCTCCCAGGGCCGCCGCGACTGGAGCTATTTTCGCCTGGGGCGATGGCCAAGGACGAGGCAGGTTTGTTCAGAGTCGCGGAGAAAATGCGCAATGACGGAAGAGGCGGCACGGAGGAGGAACTCGAGATGAGCGCTCGAGCAATTCTTGGTTCGCAGCCAGATCACTTTAGGCGGGAAGCCGGACAGGACGGAGCGTTCCTGGAAGTCGGAGTCCTTGGACACGATGGTGAAACCATTCTTCTTGGCGTATTCCCAGACCGCAGAGTCGTCGGAGGCGCCCAGTGCGCATTGATGAACGTGTGCGGAGCCGGGATAGACGTCAGCAAGGAGCGCGGTGAGGCGGGGTGGAAGATTTTCGTCGAAGAGCAGCTTCACCGAGGTTCACTCGGTGATGGTATCGAGTTTGCGCTCGCGGTCGGCGGCGAAGGCCAGGCAGGCGCGGATGTCGTTCTCGGTGAGGTAGGGAAATTCCTCGAGGATGTCGGCATGGGTCATGCCGCTGGCCAAGTTCTCCAGGACGTCGTACACGGTGATGCGCAGGCCGCGAATGCAGGGCTTGCCGCCGCGCTTTCCGGGTTCGATGGTGATGATGCCGGAATAATCCATGGGGACAGTTTAGGCGAAGGGTGCGTTGGCGGCAATGGGGACAACGGCGGGTGTGCGGTGGGCGCGACTGGCCGCGGGTTCTCAAGTATGATTTTTGCATGCGATGGGTCTTGGGATTTGATGGCGGGGGAACGAAGACGGACTGCGTGCTGGCGGCGGAGTCGGGCGAGGTATTGGCGCGGGGGACGGCGGGGCCGTCGAATGCGTTTCGCGTAGGATTTGGCGCGGCGTTTGGGGCGCTGCGGGAAGCGGCGCAGAAGGCGCTGAGCGCAACGCCGATCGTGATCGGAAGGCCGGGCGGGGCGTCGGGCGCGGCGTCCGGCGCAATACCCGGCGCTGCAGGGTCCAGCGCTGCGGATCTGGCGGCGGATGCCGCCGCTGATATCGCCGCGGTTTGTGCGGGCCTCGCGGGAGTGGGGCAGCCGGCGGACGCGGAGAAGATGCGCGCGCTGCTGGCGAGAGAATTTCCGCGGGCGGTGGTACGCGTTTGCACGGATTTGGAATTGGTGCTGGCTGCGGCGCCGGCGGGGCGCGCCATGGTGCTGGTGGCGGGCACAGGTTCGGCGGCGATTGGGCGCAGCGCTAGCGGCGAGGTGACGCGCATCGGCGGGCACGGGCCGATGATCAGCGACGAAGGCAGCGCGTACGATATTGGGCGGCGCGCGGTGATCGGCGCGCAGCGGGAATTTGACCGCACCGGAAAAGATTCGGAGCTGGGCAAGCGCATTCTTCGAGAAATGGGCGGCGAAATGGGCTCGCCGCACTGGGCCGAGCTGCGAAAACGTATTCAGTCGGCGCCGGACGAAGTTTTTCCGCGGCTGTTTTCGGTGGTGGCGGCGCTGGCGGACTCCGGCGATGAAACTTCGCAGGGAATCTTGCGCAACGCGGCGTACCAGCTGGCTTCCCTGGCGACCACGCTTGCCGAGCGGCTGCATCTTGCGGACGCACCCTTTCCGTTGGTAAAAACGGGGGGCATGATTGGGCGCTCGAAATATCTGGATGCGCAGCTTCATGAGCGGCTGCGCGTGACGCTGCCGCAAGCCGCGCCGGGTTCGCTGGAGATGGCGCCGGCGGAAGCTGCTGCGCAGTTGGCAGTGGAGCTCTTGCACACGGCGAAAACTACGGTGCGGCCAAAATAATGTCTGCGAAGACGCATCGCGAGCGTGCACTCACCGCGCAAAGCGAAGAGCTTGCCGCGTTGCTGCACCATCCGTCAGGCGACGTGCTGCTCGCGCTGCTCGATAATCCCGCGCTGGATGAAACGCAATTGTGTCTGCTGCTGGAACGGAAGGATTTGCCGGCGGAAGTGCTGGAAGAAGTGGCGCGGCGCAAGAGCTTGCTGAAGACGTATCGCGTCAAGCGCGCGCTGGCGTTTCACTCGCGCACACCGCGGCTCGTTGGTTTGCGGCTGCTGCGCGATCTATACCTGATGGATCTGGTGCAACTGACGCTTTCTCCGGCAGTTCCCACGGAACTGCGGCGCAACGCGGAAGATCAATTGCTGGCGCGGCTGCCGCAGCTTCCGCTGGGCCAGAAGATTACGCTGGCGCGGCGCGGCCCGCCGCGCGTTGCGGGCGGCTTGCTTGCGGAAGGCCACGCGCAGATTCTGCGGGTGGTGCTCGAGAATCCTTATCTGAGCGAAGCGCAAATCCTGAAAGCGCTTTCGCGCGAGAAAATTCCTCCGGCGGTGCCGCAGGGAATTGCCGGCCATCGGAAGTGGGGACACGTTTACAATATTCGGCTGGCGCTGGTGCGGCATCCTTGTTCTTCGCTGGCTACGATTCTGGCGTATCTTCCGGAGCTTACGGTTTCCGATCTTCGCGAGCTCGCGGCTCCGGGGATTGTTGCGGAAAACTTGCGCAAATATTTGCTGGCGGAAATTCATCGGCGGCTGAGCGCCAGAGAGAGACATTCAGCTACGGGCGAGACCTCGGGTGGGCCTGCTGCGTCTAATCCGGACTGAAGAACAGATGTGGGGTCGATGCAGGCTTTCGTGGTGAGGTGCGGGTAGGGATGACACCGCACAGGCAGGAGTGCCTGTGCTACCGGGAGTGCAGGGAACAAAACACGGCTCTCCGGCGTCGTATGCTTATGCAAAGAGCTGGCGTATGCTGGGGATTCGGAAGCGGCGATTTCGACCTGGCGCCGCGGCACGAAATCCTTGGCAGGGGGTTTCCCCAGGTCCATGGCCAGCGGCAACCACACCCCTCGGCGTTCGGAACGCCGCTGGGCGCCACGCTACGAGTTTCGAGCGGACCTCGAGATCGAATGGGGCTCCGCCGTGCTGCGTGCGAGCGTCCGCGACATCAGCGCCAATGGAATGTTCATCGAATCTGCCGACACGCTATGGGTGGGCGCGGGCTTCACGGCGAAGATCGCGCTGGACCGGCCAGTCAAAGTCGACTGCTTCGTGAAGCGCGTCGAGCCGGGGCGCGGCATGGGCGTTGTGGTGGCAGTTTCCGAATCCGACAATCAGAAGCGCTATCAGGATCTTCTCGCGTCACTCTCCAGCAGCAGAGCGGGCTGAGACCGATTTATACTAGCGGCTCATGACCCGATGCCTTGATTGTGGTTCGGAGCGAATCGCGGACCAGTGTCCCGCGTGCGGGTTGACCTCGGCGGCGGCGGAATTGGTGTTCCGGAGGCGGTTGCTGAAGCGCACCGCGGTGTTCCTGGCAGGATCGCTGATTTTTCCTTATCTCACGAACATTTATCCGCCTCTGGATCTGGATTTGATGATGGTGTTCTTCGGCGCGATCTTTTTTCTGGCGCTGACTCTGGCGGTGATTCTGGATCGCCGCGCGCGCCAGCGGCGGGAGCTCGAAGTCCTGAAGCGCTTGTACTACGGATTTATTCCGCTGCCGTGGGTTTTGGCAGCTACGCTTTTTCTGAATGGCCGGCTGGACTCGCCGAGCAGGGTGGTCTACCACGCGACTACGGTAGACAGCCGCTACTATATGCGCGGCGTGGTGCGCGGGAGCCGGCGCCTGTTTGTACGCAGTTGGCGCTACGGGCAGAAATTTGAGCGGCTGGCGGTCGATGCCGATGATTTCGACCGCTTTCACGAAGGCGATCCGGTCAACGTAGGGGTTGCGCCGGGGGCGCTGGGCATTCCGTGGTTCTACGGTGTTTATCGTAGGTAAGACAGGGCGTCGGTGAAACAAAATGGCGCCGCTAGAAAAAGGGCGGGGCTTGAAACGGGCGGCGGTGGCGCGGGCGAATCTGTCACTGCGGTTCAATACAGCGGCTTGCCGTTGACTTGCAAAGGGATCTGCATCTCGACGACGTTGCCGTTCTTGCCGAGCCGGAACCTGACGCGTTGCGTCGGGCCGATATCGCGGGTCTTCCATTCGCCGGTTTCAATGGGATCCGCGGGCTTGTCGGCCATGGACCACTCCACGTTGTCGCCCGCCGCTTTGATAGTGCCCGGATCGATATCGTAGACCTCTTCTTCTTTCATGTTCACGAGCAGATAGCGCTTCCAAAGGTGCAGCAGGAGCAAGCCCTTTTTGTCGGTGTGATAAAGATTCCAGGATTTGGGCGCTTCATCGTTGTACTTGATGATGGCGAAGAGCACCGGCTTCCAAAGCTGCTTCGGCGGAGGGGCAGAAGTCTGGGCGGCAGAGGCCGCCGCAAGAACGAGCGAGAGAAAGGCTCCAGCCAGCGCGCTTTTCATAACACCGTGCATTGCCTCTCCGTGGCCTCGCATCCGTGCGATGCAAAAAGTGTACGACGCTGAAGAGGCAGCGGCAAGCCAGCGGGAACTCCAGCGCAAGCCCGGGAGCGCCGGGAATTCGGGCCATAGAAAAGTCCCGCGGATCTTGCGCATCGTTTGCGCGCCTGCAAAGATGCGTATAATGCGAAGCGATGATCGCCGCGGCTTCCCTCATCAAACGCGCCTGGCGCATGCTTGGACGCGTCTTTCCCCGGTGCACGGTACTTGCGCAAGCCACCGCGTTTAACTTATTCCTGGCCTTCTTTCCCACGCTGTTGATCGCCGTGGGCTTTGCCACCAGCCGCATTGGCGGCAAAACCAGCCTGCTGGACCTCATTACCGACCTCACACAATTCCTCCCGCCGGGTAGCCAGCAGATCGTCGGTCAATTCCTGGTCAAGCGCGGCCCGGAGGCCTGGAAGATCGCACTGCTCGGTTGGACGGGCACGGCCTTGGCGGGTTCGCAGGTGATGAAGCTGGTGATGCAGGGAATCCACCTGATCTACGGTGAACGCGAGCGCTTCGGGTTTCTGCATCGCCAGCTTCGGGCCATGGCGCTTTTGCTCATCACCATTGCGCCGCTGATCGCTGCGGCGATCCTCGGCGTGTTTGGCCGGCCGCTGCGGCATTGGGTGGCCAGCGAGCTGGGCGCCCGCGGTCAGGGGCCCGGGTTGTGGGCCATTTTCTTTCCGGTCGCGGCGTTCTTGTTTGCCATGGCGGGCCTTACGGTGATTTATCGGGTAGCGCGGCCGCGGGAAGAAAGCCTGCGCAAGGTGCTGCCCGGGGCGCTGGTGGCGACCACGTTGTGGTGGCTGGTGGATATCCTGTTCGGCTTCTACGTACGGCGCGTGCCGTACAGCGTCGTCTACGGCGGGCTCGCCGCGGTGATCGGACTGCTGATCTGGATGAATCTCTCGGTCATCGCCGTTTTTCTGGGAGCTGCGTGGAACGCGGAACTTGCCGAGTCCCGAAAGGAGGCGCGGTGACAGAGCCCGGCGTGCGAGTGGAGTGCTACGCCGGATACAAGGCGGACGAGCGACCCCTGCGCAGCGAAAGCTCGTGGATCGGCTGCTTCGCTTTCCACTCGCGATCCGTAAGCTTAACTGTCACAACCCCGCATACCTGACAGAGCCGGGAGACTGCTCCAAGCGGGTGAGTCTTTCTGCGTGCCATGCGAATCCCTCCCAAACCGGAACTTACACCTCGCGGGAATTGTGTCAAGAGGCCCATTGAAAATCGCTGAGAGGTTCTTAGATCATCGAACGGGTCGAACTAGTGTATTATCTCGCCCTGCAAGAGGTGACGTATGCGACAGACCCGAGCAGTGGTTTTGGGGCTTTTGCTTTCCTCCACATTGGTTGCTGGACAGCAAAGCCAGCAACTCACCGTGGTACCGCCGAAACCAACGTGCACTCTGATCTTCAAGACTGGCAGCTGCGCCGACTTATGGACGAACTACAACCAAGCATTCGCGCAGCGGCAGCGAGAAGAAATACAGCTGTACGTCAACCGACAGAAGGAACTCGCGTCGGAGGCAGCTACAGCGCCGTTGCAACAGCAGATATCAGAACTGACGAGGCTAACAGGGGACCAACAGACCCAAATCAGCAAACTTCAACAGCAGATGCAGTCCGACGCCTCGGCTTCTGTCGAAGCGAGACAAAACGCTCACCAACAAGGCTTGTGGGAGGGCCTAGTAATTGGCGGGGCGGGAGTGCTGATTCTGATGGCCGTGGTTTGGGGCGCCAGGCGCATCTCGCGGAGTTTTACCATCACCAAGAAAGAAGCGGTGGAATAACGCACGGATACCGCACATGTGCGTTATTTTAACGCTCATGCGCGATTCGATGTGCGGTAAGAGGTGAGGAATCAGTGAGGGAGTGTAGTCCGGTGCACCGCCTGACCGCGAATTGTCAAGAGAAGCGCGTCACACCCACCCTTTTCACTCGCCGGTTTTCCTAGGTAGTTTCTCGCCGTTAGTGCCTGATGGCTTAGGAAGGAGCTGCGCAACGATTCTTCTATTTTGATGCATTTTCTACGATGCACGGAGGCCAACCGTATCGAGGGCACAGCCGCACAGCTTATCGTGCTTTCAAAACAGCGACACTTGTTTAGAATCAAGCATATGGCGGAAGAAGTTAAAAAACCAAAAAATACGACGACGGAGCCTACGCCGAAGCCAACGAACGAGTCGACGACGGGGGCGGATACGAAACCGAGCACGAACTCGGCGACGACTACGGAGAAGAAGAGTCTTTCGGCGAAAACGAAGGGGGTGCTTGCGACGCTCCTTTCGCTCGCGGGTCTTGGCCTTGGTTTGTACAGCACCTCCCAACCGTATCTGGAGGTCAATCACATTCCAGCCATCGATTGCCCAACCTGTGGTACCCCCGAACTGAGACTTCCTCCTACGGCTCCATCAAACTCAGGCGCAACGATCTCCGTTACTGTGGACAATTCCGGCGCAGCCCCTACCACAATCACGGATCACAACGAATCTTTCCAAATAGGCGAACCGACGGGGCCGCTGAATAACACCCTCATTGAACAGCCCGATCCTGCCGACAAGACCGAGGTTCCCGTGGGAGCGCATTCATTCAGAATTTTGCGGATGCCGGTCGCGGCGCTGGCCATCGATCTATTGAGAAACCCGGTTCCTGTCGGATCATCGTGGGGGCCGCGCCGGCAGGATAAAGCATTCGTTTTCGGCCACGTAAGGTACAGGCGGTACTGGTGGCCCACCACGATGGAATATTGCTTCCAGTACGTCCCGACGGAGAAGGGATTGCCGGAAAGTTGGACCATATGCCCCTCGGAGATTCATGTTCGCCGGACCAACTGAGACCTAGAACGTGGACGCCAGCGCGGCCAGGACTGTCTTACCCGCCGTCGCATCCGAGGGCGTGGCATAGATTGCCGTGCTGGCGATGCTCTTGTGGCCGAGCGAAACCCGGACGGTCGCTAGGTTCACGTTCTGTTCCACCAGCGCGACGGCCAAGCTGTGCTTGAGGCAGTGAGGATGCCTCTTATCCTTCGGCAACCCGGCTTTCTCGCGGCGAGTTCGTTGTTCTCCCGGATGAGATCGGCGACGAGCGCAGCATTCGACGCCAGCCGGGCGCCGCCGGGATCTGGCTGCGCCATGCCTGTCTCGAGGTCGAGACGGTCGAAGACCGCTGGTACTCGCCGGGGGCGACTTTTTTTCGGGTGGTGGTTGCGGGGGGTGACCGGTACCTCCTGAAGTACTACGAGGCGCAGAAAACTTGGGAATTAGCGGCATTTCGCGCGGCCACCCGCGCATCTGTGCTGTTGACACAAAAATAACGGCCAGCGTATAGTCAGGTGCACACGCGTTTCGTCTTCCATGCCAGCGTTTTGGCGAGGGCGCGGGGTGGCCCGCCCACCGAGGCACCTGAATGTACCGCCTGCCTGAAGGAACGTCCCTTTTGCGAAGTCTCTCTGGCGTCTCGTTGCTTGTGACGCTGGGCCTTTGCTGCGGCTTGCAGGCCCAGGCCCCTGCGACGCAGTCCGGCACTTCCTCGCCTGTCGCGCCTGCGACCGATGCTGGCAAAACCACGCCAGCCCAGGCCCCGGCCAGCGGGGGCGAAGTCACCAGCCGCGATACGCCGGCCACGTTCAAGGTGCGCGTCAACCTGGTTCTCGTGCGCGTAGTCGTGCGCGACTCCGACGGCAAGCCCGTTGGTAACTTGAAGCAGGAAGATTTTCAGCTTTTCGATAACCGCAAAGCGCAAGCGATTGTGACCTTCAGCATGGAGACTCCGCAAACGCGAGTGGTGAAAAATGTGGATACCACTCCCGCTAGCGAGCCTGCCGACGCTGCGGGCCCGGCCGGCCCAGCCACTCCAGCAGCCCAAGCGAACGTCTCCGGCGTGGCGCAGCGCTTTGTGGCCATGGTCTTCGACGACATCAATCTTTCCATAGAAGACTCTACCTTCGTGCGCAAATCCGCGGAGCGCTTCCTAGGGAAGCTGGCGCCTTCGGACCGCGTGGCCATGTTTTCCACATCGGGGCAAGTCTCCCGGGACTTTACCAACGATCGCGAAGCGCTGGAAAAAGCGTTGCTGGGGATCGTCCCACGGCCTCTCGCGCAGTCCAGGAGCACGCACAATTGTCCCGACATCAGCTACTACCAAGCCGACCTGATGGAGAACAAGGGCGACCAGCAGGCCCGGGCGGTAGCCACCGAGGATGCGGTGCAGTGCGCTTTTCAGGGCGACGAAACGCAAATTGCAGCCGCTCAGGCGATGGCGGAGAGCGAAGCGCTGAATACCTTGGCTGCGGGGGACGCGGACGCGAATATGGTTTATCGCCACCTGGAAGACCATGTTCGCCGCCTCGTTTCCATGCCCGGCGAGCGGGTGATGGTGCTGGTTTCGCCGGGATTTATTCCGTCGACGCTGTGGTCGGACATTTCGTCGCTAATCGACCGGGCGACTCGCGCCAAGGTGGTAATCAACACGATTGACGCGCGCGGGCTGTACACTCCGGACATCAGCGGGGATATCGCCAGCCCTGCCAAGGATTCTTTCCGTACCGCCGGCTACAAGGCCAGCTATCGTGTGCAGGCGCAGTCCGCGCAGGATGAAGTCCTCGCGGCTCTGGCCGACGGCACCGGCGGCACATTTTTTCACAATCGCAACGACATCGACGTGGGCATGGAACGCGCCGGCGCTTCGCCGGAAGTTTCCTACGTGCTGGGCTTCTCTCCGCAGAACTTGAAGATCGATGGCAGCTTCCACACCATCAAGGTCTCGCTGGGCAATAAGCTGAAGTATTCGCTGCAATCCCGGCGCGGATACTACGCTCCGAAGGCGCTCAAGGACCCGGGCGAAGCAGCGAAAGAAGAGATTCAGGAAGCGATTTTCTCGCAAGAAGAAATCCACGACCTGCCCGTGGAATTGCAGACGCAATTTTTCAAGAAGGATGCCGCCGAAGCGCGGCTCGCGGTGCTGACGCATTTTGACTTGAAGGGCATTCGTTTCCGCAAGGCCGAAGGCCGCAACCTGGACAACGTCACCATCGCGACGGCCATCTTCGACGAAAACGGCAACTTTGTTACTGGCGGAGAGAAAATCGTGGAGATGAAGCTGCTGGATACCACGTATGACCGGCTCACGCGCAACGGTTTTACGGTGAAATCCAGTTTCGACATCAAGCCCGGCACGTACATGGTGCGCATGGTCGTGCGTGACGGCGAAGGTCAGCAAATGGCCGCACGTAACGGCGCGGTGGTAATTCCGAATTAAGGCCGGCCCGAGAAGGAGGAGCACATGAAAACGCTGATGAGGGACACGCGAAGATTCCGCATGCGAATCGGCTGGTGCGCGTTGACTGCGCTTTTCCTGGTTCCCGCGGCACTGCGAGCGCAGCAGCAGCCGGCGGCGCCAGCGCCTCCGGCGGCTCCGCCGCAAGAGACGGGCGTGGTGATCAAGCGCGAAACGAAACTGGTGCTCGTGGATGCCGTGGTCACCGATAAGAAGGGCAACTATGTCCGGGACCTGACCGCCAAGGACTTCAAAGTCTTCGAGGACAACAAAGAGCAGCCGGTCTCGAACTTTTCGTCGGGCAACGATGGCGACAATCAGCCCGCCAACGCACAGCAGCGCCGCTATCTGATTCTATTTTTTGACAATTCCACCATGGCCGCTCCCGACCAGATTCAGGCCCGGAGTGCCGCGCAAAAGTTCATCGACGCGAACGCCGGTCCGGAACATCTGATGGCCGTGGTCGATTTTGGCGGCTCTTTGCGCATCCGGCAGAACTTCACCGCCAACGCGGATATTTTGCGCGCCGCGGTTTCCGGGGTGAAAAGTTCATCGGTCGATCCCAACGCGCCGGCGCCCGACACGGGCGTGCAGGTGGCTTCGGCAGGTGGGCTGCCCATCGGCATGTCCTCTCTGAGCAACGCGGAAGCCGATTTCGGAGCGCGCAGCATGCTCCTTGCGGTGCGCAGCCTGGCGAAGAATCTCCGCGGCATTCCCGGCCGCAAAATGGTCATCTTGTTTTCCGGTGGATTTCCGCCGACCACCGAGATGCAATCGGAGTTGAGCGCCACGATCGCGGCTTGCAATCAGGCCAACGTGGCGATTTATGCGCTCGATGCGCGAGGGCTCGTAGGTGGCGGTCCGTCCGCCGCGGGTCCGGGGATGGCGCAGCACCGCGCGAGTGCTTCCAACACGCGTGCGGTCGCGCATCATCAGCGTCGGCAGGGTGGGGGGCAGGGTGCGGGTTCCAGCGTGCACGCGCATATGGTCTTGGCAAGCTATCCGGCGGCCATGCCTGATCCGCAACGTCCCGGGGGCGGTGGCGGCGGAACTGGTGGCGGCGGAGGAGGGCGTCCTGGTGGCGGCGGTGGTGGTCCACCTAGCGGTGGTCCAGGTGGCG
>Ga0209736_1000247_pt1 | contig 17530 bp, 11 predicted proteins | sample BlaSpr_A8_Ref_M3_FD_187992 | JGI IMG/M metagenome (GOLD analysis project Ga0209736, IMG submission 187992) | Forest soil microbial communities from Thunder Bay, Ontario, Canada - Black Spruce, Ontario site 2_A8_Ref_M3 (SPAdes) (version 2) | ecosystem: Environmental > Terrestrial > Soil > Boreal...
TTCCCGGAAGAGGATAGTAGATCGCGCCCGGATTGGTCCCGAGCCCGTCGGGCATGCCAGAGTCGAATGTGCGAGACCAGGTATATCCCAATAGTGCGTAAAGGCCGTGGCGGGTGCTCTTCGTTTCGGCCTTTACCTCTAGCGAATCATAACGAGCCCTTCCGACGCTGTTATTAGCAGCAACCTGCTGGAATGGTGCAGCATAAGGCCAGTTATTAACGCCGCAGCCTATCGTGTAGGTCGGATCGTACACCGGGTTGGGCACGGTCTGGCCCGCGCTATTAACAATTGTCGGGAAACACGCGGAGGGCGATTCAATGTTCTCGTTCGACTGTCCGACCAGAATGTGCGTGCTGCGAGTACCTGCGTACCCAGCGGTCAACACGACATTCCCGGGCAGCTGATGCTCCACATTCAGGTTGAACTGCTGAACCATGCCCTGGCGGAAATTGCGATTCATTGACTGAATGGTTCCCGTGTAACTGGCCGGATTCACGGGCGAAGACAAAACAGCTCCGCCAGCCAAGAAACCTCCGGACAGCGAACCGAACGCGCTGTTGTATCCCAAACAGAAGTCGCTCGGGCAGGGATCGACCTCAGCATAGTACGGAGGGTTCTGCCACAGGCCTTGTCCACCTTGATTCCAAGAGGAATCATGCAAGATTCCGTAGCCCGCGCGGATTACAGTTTTGTCGCTGCCCATGACCTTCCACGACAATCCAATACGCGGCTCAATCGCTTTCTTGTCGAATTGAATGCCGGCGCGGCCGTCGGTTGCCACGCAGATGGGGCAACTGCCCAATGTGGGGCTGCCCTTCGGCACGTACCACTTCAGCGTCTGGATATCGAAGTTCGCCTGACGGTTTTGCACCTCTGTTGTGGGCGTGGCTAAAGCCCACGCCACACCCAGGTTGACTGTCAGGCTATTGGTCACCCTCCAGTCGTCTTGCACGAAAGGACGGAACAACTTCCAGCGGCGCCCTGTCGTGCCACCTCGGAACGTCTGATCGTGAGCCGCGAAGATACCTGTACTGCCCAGCAGCAAGTCCGCAGCGTCATCCCCGGTCAGCGCCGCATTCTCGACGACAAACCCGTCCTGAAACGCGTTGTTTCTCACGTTCATCTGGTTCGCGCGGAAGGTGCCGCCAAACCGGATATTGTGCTTGCCGCGAACGAGGTCAAGCGTGTCAGAAACCGAATAGACGTTGGTTCCGCCCTGATAGGGCGCGTATCCGCGGTCACCAATTGCAAAATAGTTGGCCATCAGGAATGACGTCATCCCGCAGCTGATACAGTCCTTGCTGGATTGGTTCAGGCTGGGGGGATAACCTGTGATCGGATCGCACTTCGCTCCCAGATTCGCGCCGGGAATTCCGATCCTGGCAGCTTTACAACTGCCGGTCCCGAAAGAAAGGATGTGATTGAAGATGCGATTGTAGCCGACTGTGACCTGGTTGATCGTGTTTCCAGAGAACACGTGTGTTTCAGAAATAGCTGCATTGCGTCCGTGATTGTCGATGTACTGATTGCTGCCAAAGGCGTTTTGTTCAGTCCAACTGGGCGAGCCACCGGGCACAAAGTTGGTCGCCTGATCGTAGCTAAAACGGGCAAAAATGGAATCCTTGTTGGAAATGTTGTGGTCCAAGCGGATGTCGAAGGTACCTTCATTCAGCTTCCGCACCGGCTCGTTGATGTAGTTGTAGCCTACGCCATTTGCATTGGGGGTGGGATAAAGCTGAAGTACTTTCGCTCCCACAGAATTCACGACACCCGCTGGAATAATGTTGCAGGCGACGCCGGGTGTCTGGCTTCCGTTCGCCGGATTCACCGGTTCAGGAGTCGAAGTACCGGGTTGGCACTGGAACGGAGACCCGGAGAACGGGTTCTTCAGCTGTTTCCCGGTCGGTGCGCCCCTGAAGTCATAGTTGCCATTGGCATCGGCCGTCGTCATGCCGGTGGTTGGGACGAAGCCAGTGAAAGGTACGCCGCGGCGCTGCATCTTCGCCTGATAATCCACGAAGAAGAACGTCTTGTCCTTCTTGATCGGGCCTCCGAAGGATCCGCCAAACTGGTTCAGATTGAATTTCTCAACTGAGGTAGCGAAGTGGCTGCGCGCATCCAGCTTCGTATTGCGGAAAAATTCAAACAACGAACCGTGATATTTATTCGTTCCTGACTTGGTCGTCACCAATACTGTCGGTCCGGCGCGCTCGCCATATTCCGCAGAATAGTTGTAGGTCAAGACTTTGAATTCCTGAATATCGTCAATGTCGGAGAAAATCGCAATTCCGCCTTCGTCCAGTTGGTTGTTGTCGTTTCCGTCGAGCAACCAGTCAGTGCTCTGTTCGCGAGAACCACCGACGGAGAGCGAGAACGCTCCACGGGTGGCCGCTTCACTGCTAGCCGCGCTCGTAAAGAAGCTGTTCGGATTCGTCGATTGCGTGGTGCCCGGGGTGAGAGTTGCCAGCTGCACGAAGTTGCGCCCGTTCAAAGGGAGTTCGGCGACTTGTTCGGCGGTGATGACCTGCCCGAGGGCTGGCGTCGAGGTCTCTACCGCAACTTCTGTCGCATTCACCTCGACGCTGGTACTGACCGATGCGGGCTGGAGGCTGAAATTCAATTCGCGCTGTTCGTCCACTTGCAGCCGAGCGTCTCTTTGTTCCACGGAGCCGAAACCCTGGGCTTCAACGCGGAGAGTATAGAAGCCGACAGGAAGCAGCGGAATGAGATAGTGTCCGGAATCGTCCGTCTTGGCCTCGCGCGTAAGCCCGGTACCTTGCGAGGTAATCCTTAGGTTCGCTCCGGCGATCACTGCGCCTGCCTTGTCGGAGACCGTACCCGAAAAACTCCCGGTGGCTTGACCGTGCAGGAACGCGCTACATAGGCAGAGCAGCGAACCGAGATACACTGCGAGACGCGCCTTTTGGCTCGACATTTCTTGAACCCCTTTCGGTCTTGGCACTGCGAAAAGAAGAAGCCCCTCCCACTTAGAACGAAGTAGGGAGGTCCGGGACCGCAGACAGCGCTTATAAATTGCCGCTTGCCGCTAAGTCAAGAATTTTCGTAGCGGCAGAGGGTTGGTTGCGTCATTCTTTAGCATCGTCTCATGCGGAAAATCTATGCAGTCGAGCAGGCGGGCGAAAGAGTCAGGATCGTGCGGCTAGTTCCGCGTCGAAGCGCGCGCGATCATAGAAAGACTTCTGCGTTCCTACCCCAGTCGTGGAAAGGGCTGCGTACAAATTGGCGCGGCGCACAGCTTCCTCTTCGGGAACGCCTTCGGCAAGAAATACGGCAAAACTTCCGATGAAGGCATCACCCGCACCGCTGCTATCGACGCTGTTCACGGCGAACGGAGGCATGTGCTCGCTGCCGTCGGCGCCAGCGAGAAAAGATCCGTTCGCGCCCAACGTGATGATGACGCGGCGAATGCCGGCGGTCACTAGGTTCGCGGCGCACTTCTTCGCGTCTGCTATGTTTTTTACCGGCTGCCCAGTAATGGTCTCCGCTTCGTTCTCGTTGGGAACGAAGTAGTCGAGATTCTTCAGCGCTTTCATGTCGACCGCTTGCGCAGGCGCGGGATTGAGGATGCAGCGGATTCCATGCCTGCGCGCAAATTGCATTGTGTAGTAAACCGTTTCCAGCGGAATCTCGAACTGCAGTACGATGCAGTCGGCGGCCTTCAACGTCTCGCCGGCGGCATCGACGTCGGCCGGCTTCAGCGTGTCGTTCGCGCCCTTGACTACTAGAATCCGGTTCTGCCCGTTAGGTTCCACGAAAATGGGCGCTACGCCGCTTGACAGTCCCTCGACCCGCTTCACGTGACTAGTGTCAATTCCCTGCTTCCTGAAGTTTTCAATCGTTGCGGGACCGAACAGATCGCTGCCCACCCGTGCGACCATAAATACTTCGGCACCGCATAAACGTGCCGCGACAGCTTGGTTCGCGCCCTTACCGCCGAATCCGAGATCGAACCTCTGCCCGAAGATGGTTTCGCCTGGCTTCGGAAACCGGTTCGTAAAGGTCGTCAGATCGATGTTGGCGCTGCCCACCACCGCGATTTTCGGGCGCTTTGCCATAGTGTTTGCGGTTTTCTGCGGAAGCCGGCGGAACGCCGAGTCTATTCAGCATGGGCCGAGTCTGTCAACGCGCAAAGCGCGGAGACGACAATGAGTCGATCCCGCTGTTTCTGCTATAGTTTCGTTCCTCGACAGTTCGCTTTCGGAGGTCTCATGCCGCGCAATGTCCGCTGCGCCTTGATTCAAGCCAGCAACGCGATTTCGACGGAACGGCCGCTGGCGCAGATCAGAAAGGCGATGATCGACAAGCACCTGAAGCTAATTGTCCAAGCTGCGCGAAAGAAGGCGCAGATTCTTTGCTTGCAAGAGCTTTTCTATGGGCCCTATTTTTGTGCGGAGCAAAACGCGCGCTGGTACGAACTGACTGAGCGTGTGCCCGACGGGCCGACCACGCGTCTGATGCAGAAAGTTGCGGCCAAGCACCGCATGGTGATGGTGGTTCCCGTGTACGAGGAGCAAATGCCGGGCGTTTATTTCAACACCGCGGCCGTGATCGACGCCGATGGGCGATATTTAGGCAAGTATCGCAAGCATCACATCCCGCATTGCCATCCCGGATTCTGGGAAAAATTTTATTTCACTCCAGGCGATCTCGGTTATCCGGTCTTCGAAACGAAGTACGCTCGCGTGGGCGTGTACATTTGTTACGACCGGCATTTTCCGGAGGGCGCTCGCATTCTCGGCCTGAACGGCGCTGAGATTGTGTTCAATCCTTCCGCGACTGTCGCCGGGCTCTCGGAATATTTGTGGGAACTGGAGCAACCCGCTCATGCCGTTGCGAACGGCTACTTTGTGGGCGCGATCAATCGTGTAGGGACGGAGAAGCCATGGAGCATTGGCGAATTTTATGGCAAGAGTTATTTCTGCAATCCGCGAGGCAAGATCATCGCCCAAGCCAGCCGCGATAAGGATGAAGTCGTGGTGGCAGATCTGGATCTCGACATGATTGCCGAAGTCCGCAAAGTTTGGCAATTTTTCCGCGACCGCAGACCGGACAGCTATGGCCCGCTCACTACGCAGAGCCGAAGTTCTGCCGCGGCTGACTGACTCACAGACTCGCACACCCATGACGACCGGCTCTCAACTGCGCTCTCGCATCGAATCCAGCCCTTTGTATAACGAGGACCTCGCGCCCGCCACTGCCGAGCGCCGAACTTGGGGCACATATAACTTCGCGGCTCTTTGGGTTTCGATGTCGGTCAACATCCTCACTTACATGCTGGCGGCCAGCCTGATTCAGGGAGGGATGAACTGGAAGCAGGCGGTCGCGACCATCTTTATTGGCAACGTCATCGTGCTGGCGCCGATGCTGCTGAATTCGCATCCCGGCGCGAAGTACGGAATCCCGTTTCCTGTTCTGGCTCGCGCATCGTTCGGAGTGCTGGGCGCGAATATCGCCGCAGTGCTTCGCGCGCTGGTCGCCTGCGGATGGTTCGGCATTCAGACGTGGATCGGCGGCGAAGCGATCAGCACCCTGCTGGCGACGCTCGCTCCCGGCTGGAAAAACTTTCCTTATGGCCCAGCCGTTTGCTTCTTTCTTTTCTGGCTGATCAATCTCGCGGTCGTGCTGAAAGGGATCGAATACATCCGGATACTTCAAGGCATCAGTGCCCCGATCTTGTTGGGCGTTGGATTGTTGCTGTTAGGGTGGGCTTACCGTGCGGCGGGCGGCTTCGGTCCTATGTTCTCCGTGCCTTCGCGATTCAACACGTTTCCTGAATTTCTGAAGTTCCTCATTCCCGCATTGAATGGGACGGTGGGCTTTTGGGCCACCGTTTCCTTGAACATTCCCGACTTCACCCGTTTCGCGCGCAATCAGCGCGAGCAGGTGATTGGGCAGGCCCTGGCCTTGCCGACGACCATGACACTGTACGCCTTCGTCGGAATTGTTGTGACCTCCGCCACAGTGGTGATCTACGGAACTGCGATCTGGGATCCCGTGCAACTGCTCAGCCGCTTTCACTCGCCGGTAGCTGTCGTGATCTCGCTGGTGGCGATTCTGCTGGCTACGCTCAACGTCAACATCGGCGCCAATGTGGTTTCCCCGGCCAATGACTTTTCCAATCTGTGGCCTCGCGGCATCAGTTTCCGCACAGGCGGCGTGATTACTTGCTTCATGGGAATCGCGCTTATGCCCTGGAAGCTGCTCTCCAATTACCGGACATTTATTCTGGGATGGCTGGGCGGCTACGCCGCCTTTCTTGGGCCGGTTGCGGGAATTATGATCTGCGACTACTTCGTCATTCGGCGGAGAGTGTTGCAGGTGGACGACCTTTATCTTCGCGGCGGGCTCTACGAATATTCACGGGGATTCAATTGGCGCGCCGTGTTCGCGCTGGCGCTGGGAGCAGGCACGGCACTCGCCGGGCTTGCGGTTCCATCGGTGCGCGCTCTGTATGACTATTCCTGGTTCGTCGGCTTCGCGGTTTCCTTTCTGGCCTATTATGCGCTCATGAGGTTTCAACGTGAACCTGCGCTTGCTCCTCAGCACGCGGGATAACGCCGATTCTACGTCTTCCTTGCTTTCAGGAATTCAGGGAGCACGTCACGCTGGTAGATGTCGAGCGTCTTCTCCTCATCCCCACACATGAGATAGATGTTGAACTGCGTGACACCTACATCCGCGAGTTCACGCAATTTTTTGCGGTGAGCCTCAGCCGGACCCACCAGGCAGAAGCGGTCCACGACTTCGTCCGAAACAAAGTCGGCGTTGTCGCTTTCGACTTCGCAATGATGCTGGTAATCGTAGTGGCCGCGGTCCTGCACAAACGAAGTCAGCGCTGACGGAAGGTCTTCGGGCTTGTATTGCCGGATCAGATCCATCACATGATTCGACACCAGAGCTGGGAACCAGCGCACTCGTTCGTGAGCAACCTTCAAGTCGGTCGAGACCCACACTGGCGCGGCAGCCATCACTTCGATCGTTCTCAAATCTCGTCCTGCGGCCCGAGCGCCTTCTTTTACGAAGCCCATACACCAAGCGATTAATGCGGGATCGGCAAATTGCAAAATGATTCCGTCGGCCACTCGCCCGGCCATGTGCAGCACCTTGGGTCCGTACCCTGCAATCCAAACCCGCGGAGAGTCCTTTGCCCAACTGAGGCGTGTCGGTTGGCCGTCATGCTGCACTTCCTTTCCGGAAGTAAGGTCGCGGAACTCGACCACCGCCGCTTCCAATTGCGACCAACTCACTGGTTTCTTGCCCATCACGCGCCGTGAGCTGTCGCCGCGACCAATCCCAAGTTCCATGCGTCCACCGGAAATTAGATTGAGGGTTGCGAACAAGCTAGCGGTCACGGTGAGATCGCGAGTCGCGGGATTCGTCACGCATGTGCCTAATCGCATGCGTTTGGTGTTCGTAGCCATCAACGTCAGCAGCGGATAAGGCTCTTTCCACAGAACGTGAGAGTCAAAAATCCAGCCATATTCAAATCCGGCGTTCTCCGCCTGGCGCGTCAGGCCCACGATACGCTCGACGGAGATGTCAGGTTTCAGTGCGATGCCGAATTGCATTGCAGCTCATTCCCTTTCGTAAAGAGGGTTATGAAGATCTGATTGTGATCAACTGGCATGAACAAGTAAAGTGCGGCAGTGTAGCATAGAATTCTTTCGCGTATTCCGGTCGGACGCGACCCGACTGCCGGAGGACTTGATGGGTTTCGACACGATCATCAAAAACGGTTCCGTGGTGACGGCCACGGATACCTTCACGGCGGATCTTGCCATTTCGAATGGCAAGATCACCGCAATTGGAACTGATCTTTCTTCGTCGAGCATCGCGCAGAATGCCGCTAAGATTCTCGACGCGTCGGGAAAACTCGTTCTGCCAGGAGGCATCGACGTGCATACCCACCTCGACATGCCCTTCGGCGGCACCACCAGTGCGGACGACTTTGAAACCGGCACGCGAGCTGCGGCGTTCGGCGGCACAACCACTCTCATCGACTTTGCGATTCAATACAAAGGCCAGCCCTTGCGGCAGGCGTTCGACACGTGGATGAGCAAGGCTGCAAGCAAAGCCGTGTGCGATTACGCTTTCCACTGCATCGTGACTGACGTTTCCGGCGGACAACTTTCGGAAATGAACGATCTGGTGCACGAAGGCGTAACCAGCTTCAAACTTTTCATGGCGTATCCGGGCGTCTTCATGCTCGACGATGGCAGCATCTTCAAGGCCCTGCAGACCACGTCGAAGAACGGCGGCCTGGTCTGTATGCACGCCGAAAACGGCAGCGCGATTGACGTGATCGTCCAGCAGGCCCTGGCCGCGGGGAAACGGGCGCCGAAGTATCATGCCCTCACTCGTCCCACGACCGCGGAAGCAGAGGCCGTTAGCCGCGCAATTGCACTGGCCGAAATGGCAGGCGCGCCAATTTACATTGTGCATTTGAGTTGCAACGATGCGCTCGAGAAAGTGCGCGAGGCACGGGATCGTGGACTTCCGGTCTACGCCGAGACTTGTCCGCAATACTTGTATCTCTCGCTCGACAATATGGATGCGCCGGGTTTTGAAGCGGCTAAGTACGTTTTCACTCCGCCGCTGCGCGAGAAATGGAACCAGGAAAAACTGTGGAACGGCCTCAAGCAAGATCATCTGCAAGTTGTGTCTACCGACCACTGCCCATTTTGTTTCAAGGAACAAAAAGAATTGGGCCGCGACGACTTCACCAAGATCCCTAACGGCGGTCCGGGCGTGGAGCACCGCATGAGCCTGATTTATTCAGGCGGAGTAGTGGGCGGACGCTTCAGCGCAAACCGCTTTGTGGAATTGGTGTCGACCACTCCCGCGAAATTATTTGGGCTGTATCCACGCAAGGGCACGATCGCTGTGGGCAGCGACGCTGACCTCGTGATTTTTGATCCCAAACGCAAGCACACGATCAGCGCGAAGACTCACCACATGCGCGTCGATTATTCGATGTTCGAGGGCGTTCAGGTCACGGGCATGCCCGAGGTAGTTCTTTCGCGGGGACGAGTGGTGGTGGAAGGGGAAAAGTTCCTGGGGCGCGCGGGACAGGGAGAATTCTTACGACGCGCAACATATGCGCAAGTGAACGCCTGATACGTCTAACGCAAGGCTGCGTAGAGCGCTTCTTTCCAGCGCCCGTTATCGATGCTCCAGCATACTTTGGATTTCCGTCCGTCGAGCGCAGACGCCCAGACCGCCCGGTTGCGCTCATCTTGCGCGACATTCAGGCGGTCAACTACCGTCATCCCGCGCGTAAGTTCGCTCTGAGTTTCGATCTCAACGTACTGCTGGCTCCATTCCGTTCCCACCGTTGGATCCAATGCTATACACATCGCAACTGGGTCCGGCAGGCAGATTCCATCTTCACCAGTTTGAAGCTTGTAGGCCTCTCGCGCGTGGCTGTTGCACTCGATGGCGAAGTGGGCGAGCTTTGTATTGAATTCTTCCACGTGCTCGATATCAGATTCATGGAGCACGGCTTCTCCGCGGCAAAGTTGCCATCCAATCAGCTCGTTGGGGAGTCCGCTGTGCATCACGATTCGCGCCGCTTCCGGATCGACCCAGATGTTGTATTCTGCAGCCGGCGTCACGTTCCCTTCGCAGCACGGCGCTCCTCCCATCACCACGCAGCGGCTGACGTTCGCCGCGATCGCTGGCTTCTTCGAAAGCGCCAGAGCAACGTTGGTCAGCGGGCCCAGTGTAACCAGCACGAGACCGCGGTTCGCCTCGATCGTTTCGAGGATTGCATCCACCGCGTGCAGTTTTTGCGCACACTGGCGCGGCGCGGGATAGTCGTGATCACCCAGCCCGTCGCAACCGTGAAACCATGTCGCATTCTGGTACGAACGAATCAGAGGTTTTTCAGCGCCCGAGTACACCGGCACCCTCGCTCCGCACAGTTCGACCGTGTAGAGAGCGTTGCGCGTCGCCTGTTGCACGTTCACGTTTCCGGCCACAACTGTAATCGCAGCCACTCGAACATCTGGCGCGCGCAAGGCCATGATGAGGGCAACGGCATCATCGGAAGCGGTATCGGTATCAATCAGAAACGTGCGTGCCACGGCCGTTAGCATAGCAGACGACTCTGAATCGGCTGAGGCAGCGATCGTTGACTTGCATGCCTGACTTGTGACTCGCTGCGAAGAAGAGTACAGTTACAAACTTTCCAAGGAGACCAGATGTTTACGCCGCCGAGTCTGACAATCGCGCTGTTAATGATGATCACCAGCGCCATCTGCTGGGGTTCGTGGGCCAACACTTACAAGGGAGTCAAGAATTATCGTTTTGAGCTTTTTTATTGGGACTACGCCATTGGCATCTTTCTGATTTCTTTAATTCTCGCTTTCACAATGGGAAGCACCGGCCACGACTCCAGCAGTTTCGTGAATAACGTTCAGAGCGCCGACGCTTCAAACATTGTTTCGACTCTGGTGGGCGGGGCGATTTTCAATTTGGCGAATCTGCTGCTGGTAGCGGCGATCGACATGGCGGGACTCGCCGTCGCATTCCCGGTTTCAATTGGAATCGCGCTGGTGGTGGGCGTCGTGCTCAATTATGTCATCCAGCCCAAGGGCAATGTGATGTTTCTGGCGTTGGGAGTTGCCTGCGCTTTCTTTGCTGTGATTCTCGACGGAAAAGCTTACGGAAGCCTGGCCAGTTCCGGCCGCTCAGTCTCGAAAAAGAGCATCGTCACATGCGTGGTTTCCGGAGTGCTCATGGGGTTGTGGAGTCCTTTCATGACTTACTCAATGACACGTGGAAATACCTTGACCCCTTATGGTGCGGCCGTATTTCTCACGCTCGGTGCGCTGCTCTCCTGCTTTTTGTGGAACGTGTATTTCATGAAGCACCCGCTCGTCGGCGAATCGGTCAGCTTCGGTGGATTCTTCAGCGGGCCGCCCTCTGGACACCTGCTCGGCCTTTTGGGCGGATGCATTTGGGGTCTTGGTACGGTCTTCAACCTGACCGCTGGAAAATTTACCGGCCAGGCCATCTCCTATGCCATCGGCCAATCAGCGCCGATGGTTGCGGCTCTGTGGGGAGTTTTGGCGTGGAAAGAATTTGCCGGCTCAGGAACTCGCGCGAAGCAGTATCTTGCGCTCATGTTCGTCTTCTATGGGCTGGCAATTCTGCTGGTCGCGCGCGCCAACGGCTGAGCGCGCCGTTAATTTATTTCCGAGGCTACTACAGCAGCATGCCGGCGATTGACGCCGACATCAGATTAGCCATCGTTCCTGCGAGCATCGCGCGCACGCCCAGCCGAGCCAGTTCGCCTCTCTTATTTGGCGCCAAGGCGCTGATCCCCCCGATTTGGATTCCGATCGAACTGAGATTCGCGAAGCCGCACAGCGCAAAGGTTGCGATGGTCACGGAGCGCGGATCGAGTGCTGCTTTCTGCGCTCCCAGCACGGAAAATGCGACTAGCTCGTTTAAGACCATGCGCGTGCCCAGGAGGTTGCCGACCATAAGGCAGTCGCGTTTCGGAATGCCAATCACCCAGGCAATGGGGGCAAAGATCACTCCAAAGATTTGTTCCAGGCTCTGTGGAAACCACCCGAGATGATTGTGGATGCCGCCGAAGATTCCGTTGACCAGCGCAATCAGCGCGAGAAACGAAATCAGCATTGCGGCAATGTTCAGCGCCAGGTGCAAGCCGTCGGTCGTTCCTCTTGAAATTGCGCCGAGCAGATTTTCCTCTTGCTCAGCTTTCTCTTCCTCGGCGCTCATGACGACTCGGCCGGCGGTTCGTGGCTGCTCGGTTTCGGGCACAAGCATCTTCGCCATCAGCAGCGTTCCCGGCGCAGTCATGATCACCGCGCTGAGCAGATGTTTGGGATCAATGCCAAACGAGATGTAGGCCGCCATAATTCCACCGGAGACGTGCGCCATGCCGCTTGTCATCACAGTCATTAGTTCTGAACGCGTCAGATCTGGCAGAAATGGACGGATCGTCAGCGGAGCTTCGGTCTGTCCCATAAAGATGCTGGCCGCCACATTTAAAGACTCGGCGCCGCTCGCTCCCATCACCCGCGTCATGACCCAGGCAAAAAGTTTGATAATGATTTGCATGATGCCGAAGTGATAGAGCACCGCGAAGAAAGCGGCGATGAAGATGACGGTCGGCAAAACTCCGAAGGCGAAGTATCCGAGTTGCGATCCCGGCTTGGCCAGATCCCCAAAGACGAAGTGAGATCCGGCGTAGGCGTAACTCAACAGCTTCGTGACCCCGTCTCCCGCTTTCTGAAATACAATTCGCCCGGCGTCAATTCTCAATACGAAAATCGCGAACACGAATTGTAGGCCCAGGCCCCACGCAACGGTCTTCAGGCGAATGGCGCGGCGATTCGTGGAGAAGACGTAGGCGAATGCGAGCATCGTCAACAGACCGAGAATTCCCGTGAATCGTCCCATTCAGTTTTTCTCCGCGGACTTCCCGATGATTCTGTGGATAAGCGGCCTCCTGCTCGACGGCGCCGCATTCGCTATCTCGCAGCTTCCTTCAATGAGTTGCCGGGCCCGGGCGGCTTGCGGCTCCGCATTGTAGTAAATCGTTGCGAGCGGCTCGCCCGCGGAAACTCGATCTCCAACTTTTTTGTGCAGCACAATTCCGACCGCAGGATCTACGGAATCTTCCTTGCGCTCGCGCCCTCCGCCCAGAATCACGCACGCTGTGCCGATCTGCTCACACTGCACCGCGGTGACATATCCGGCCTTTGCGCTTAAAACCTGGAGAGTGTGCTGCGCCTGGGGCAGTCTATTGGAATCGTCGATGACCCGCACATCGCCCCCTTGCAATTCCACCATCTGCCGGAATTTTTCCAGAGCCTTGCCGGACGAAATCAGGTCGGCGCTCGACTGTTTCCCTTCCGCAACTGTTCTGGCGACTCCCCCAAGACGCAACATCCATGCTGCCAATTCCAGGCAGAGTTCCCGCAGGTCCTCTGGCCCGCCGCCGCGCAAGACTTCCACTACCTCGACCACTTCCAATGCGTTGCCGATCTTATTTCCCAAGGGCTGATCCATATCCGTGATGAGCGCGACTACCTTTGTTCCCATCCGCTCTCCCGTTTCCACCATCAACTCAGCGAGGAAAGCCGCGTCTTTTTCGCTCTTCATGAAAGCGCCCGATCCGGTCTTCACGTCGAGCACCAGCGCATCGATGCCTTCCGCCAGCTTCTTGCTCATGATGGACGCGCAAATCAGATACGGACTTTCCACCGTGCCGGTGACGTCGCGCAGCGCGTAAAGCTTGCGATCGGCAGGAGCGATCTCAGCGGTTTGTCCAATCATCGCGCAGCCGCATTTTTCGAGGACGTGCCGAAATTCTGAAACTGAAAGATTCACATTGAATCCGGGAATGGCCTCTAACTTATCGAGCGTTCCGCCCGTGTGTCCCAGGCCGCGCCCGCTGATCATTGGGACTGCGATGCCAGCTGCGGCGGCCAGCGGCGCCAGCACTAGAGAGGTTTTGTCACCCACTCCGCCAGTAGAGTGCTTGTCGACTTTCTTGGCCGGCAGCGAAGAAAGATCCAGCACATCGCCCGAGTGAAGCATCGCATCGGTGAGGGCTGCGGTCTCAGGCCGCGTCATACCCTTCAGAACTACCGCCATCAGCCATGCTGACACTTGATAGTCGGGAATGTCGCCACGCGTGTATGCATTTACCAATCCTTCGATCTCGTGCCGCGATAACTCAATACCATCCCGCTTTTTGCGGATCACGTCAATCGCTCGGAACGTTGGCGGCGGAGCGGTCTTCTGGCTCACAGGAAGCGGAATCCTTCCGGAAGAAGTTCGGTAATATGCGCCTGCTTGGGACCGTCTGCTCCTTGGAAAAAAATTGTGGCGTCAGGGCCGAATTCATAGATTACCTGGCGGCATGCCCCACAGGGCGAGCAAGCGACACCATGATCGTTGGCGACGGCTACAGCCTGAATCTCAATCTTGGGCCCCAACTCCGCGACTGCGGAACAAATTGCAGTTCGTTCCGCGCAGTTTGTCATTCCGTAGGACGCGTTCTCCACATTGCAGCCAGAAAAGATTTTGCCGTTCGTCAGACAGATCGCGGCGCCTACGCGAAACTTTGAGTATGGTGCATGCGCATTCTTCATCACTTTGACAGCCGCTTGCTCCAGCTTCTTTCGCACGGAATCGGGCACTGGTTTTCTGGCCATATGAAGTCTACGCACTCAAATCGCGACTGAAGCAGATCGCGAGAATCGCTGAATCGTGCGTCATTGTAAACCCTCGTAGGTGCCACCGTTCCTTTTCTCTGCGACATTGCGGCCTGAAACGACTTCGGAACATCAAACTCGCGTTGCGAGAGTGCGTGCCGTACAATTGCAATTTGGGGAATTCGCCTGTATTCAGGCCCTCAATAGAAGCGGCAATCATCATGTCGATTGATCGAGACTATCCTAATGTCACGCGAAAATCAGGAAGCGGACTCGCGCTACGAGAAGATTCCGCAAATGCGAGTGCAACACTCGCCGGGCGCGCGCTCCTTCCGAACACCGGTATTCCTCTCGACCTAAATTGGCTGCAGGAAGTTCGGGTGAATACGAGCGCCGTGGAACGCCGCGCCCAGACGCAGGTGGCGCGACGCACGGTGAAGAAGGAATGGCAGGCCGCATGGCTGCTGCGCGCGATCACCTGCATGGACCTGACCACCCTCTCCGGCGATGATACCGATGACCGCGTGCGGCGATTGTGCGCGAAAGCGCAGCAGCCCATTCAGCACGACCTCGTCCAGAAACTCGGAATCGAGGAACTTGGCATCAAGGTCGGGGCGGTCTGTGTCTATCACAGCTTCATTGAAACCGCGCTGAATGCTCTGGAGGGAAGCGGGGTTCACGTTGCGGCAGTGTCCACCGGCTTTCCGGCTGGGCTGTCACCTCTCGCCGAGCGCGTCGCGGAAATTCGCCGATCGGTGGAAGCGGGAGCTCATGAAATCGACGTCGTGATCACGCGCGGCCACGTTTTCGGCGGACGCTGGCAGGCCCTCTACGATGAGGTCGCGACATTTAAGCAGGCCTGTGGTGCGGCTCACATGAAAGTCATTCTGGGTGCGGGCGATCTGCTGACGTTGCGCAACGTGGCGCGCGCCAGTTTTGTTGCCATGATGGCAGGCGCCGACTTCATCAAGACTTCGACGGGCAAGGAACCGACGAACGCTACGTTACCAGTGAGCCTGGTCATGGTTCGCGCCATTCGCGAATACGCGCAACAAACCGGAACGGCCGTCGGCTTCAAGCCGGCCGGTGGCATCCGCACGGCAAAGCAATCGCTGGACTGGCTGGCGATGATCAAAGAAGAGCTTGGCCGCTCATGGATGCGCGCAGAACTCTTTCGCTTCGGCGTCAGCGGTTTGCTGGGGGACATCGAGCGCCAATTGGAGCACTATGCAACCGGGCGCTACTCAGCCGAGTATCGTCATCCGATTGCATAGCTTTAGAAATTAAATGAGCCTTGAGCCGATCCAATGAGTATTGCCGAAAAATTTGTCGCGATGGAATACGGACCGGCTCCTGAAGATCCCAAGGAAGCTGCAGCATGGCTGGAGCGCCACGGGCGGCGCTTTGGACTCTTCATCGGCGGAGCTTGGCAGGCGCCGGTCACCGGAGAATATTTTGACTCTCGCGACCCGTCGAATGGCGAGAAGTTGGCTGCGGTCGCTCAAGGTAGTAGTGCGGACATGGATGCGGCTGTCAGTGCGGCACGCATCGCTTTTCCGAAATGGCGGGCCCTCACTCCACATGCTCGCGCGCGCTATCTCTACGCACTCGCGCGTCTGGTGCAAAAACATTCCCGTCTTCTCGCAGTTCTCGAAACCATGGACAACGGCAAGCCGATCCGCGAGAGCCGCGACATCGATATTCCCCTGGTAGCTCGCCATTTCTACTATCACGCGGGTTGGGCGCAGTTGCTCGATCAAGAATTTTCCGGATACGAACCTTGCGGAGTCGTGGGCCAAATCATTCCATGGAATTTTCCGCTACTGATGTTGGCGTGGAAGATCGCGCCGGCGCTGGCGACGGGCAACACCGTGGTTTTGAAGCCCGCCGAATTTACTCCGCTCACGGCGCTTGCTTTCGCGGAACTATGCCAGGAAGCGGGATTGCCCGCTGGAGTCGTCAACATCGTCACCGGAGATGGCTCAACCGGCGAGGCTCTGGTGAATCATCCTGATGTCGACAAGATTGCGTTCACGGGATCGACGGAAGTGGGACGCGCGATTCGCAGCGCGACCGCCGCCAGCCACAAACGCCTCTCCCTCGAACTCGGCGGCAAATCTCCATTCATCATCTTCGAAGATGCCGACCTGGATAGCGCGGTCGAAGGTCTGGTCGACGGAATTTGGTTTAATCAGGGACAAGTGTGCTGCGCCGGCTCGCGGCTGTTGATGCAGGAGACCATCGCGGAGTCGTTGATGTCGAAGATTCGCGACCGTATGAGCACTCTCCGCATCGGCCCGCCGCTGGATAAGGCGATTGACATTGGCGCTATCGTCGCGCGGGTGCAACTGGAGCGCATCGAGCGCATGGTGGCGCAAGGAGTCGCCGAAGGAGCGACGTGTTGGCAACCGCAAGTTGTCTTGCCCTCGCGAGGTTTCTATTTTCCGCCGACGCTGCTGAGCAACGTGCATCCCACGTCGATCGTCGCGCAGCAAGAAATCTTTGGTCCTGTTCTCGCGGCAATGACTTTCCGCACTCCAAAGGAAGCTGTCGAGTTGGCCAATAACACCGTTTACGGCCTCGCGTCGTGCGTTTGGAGCGAGAACATCAACGTTGCTCTGCACGTGGCCGCGCAACTCAAGGCCGGAGTCGTATGGGTAAATTGCACAAATCTCTTCGACGCAGCCTGCGGCTTCGGCGGATACCGCGAAAGCGGGTACGGACGCGAAGGCGGCAAAGAAGGTTTGCTCGAATACATGGAACTCTCTTGGTTCAAGCACTCCGCTGCACTCCCGGCCGCGAACTCTCCTTCCGCAGCGCAACTCGCCGGACAAATGGCCGAACAAACACAAGAGAATCCCGATGCCAGTAAGCCTGCCATTGACCGCACCGTAAAGCTCTACATCGGCGGCAAGCAGGTCCGCCCCGACTCCGGCTATAGCATGGAAGTGCGGTCACCGGATGGCCACTTGCTGGGCGAAGCTCCGCTGGGCAATCGGAAAGATATTCGCAACGCCGTGGAAGCCGCCCGTAACGCCGAAGCATGGGCAAAGGCTACGGCGCACAATCGGGCCCAGGTTCTTTATTACTGTGCGGAGAATCTCGCGCAGCGCAGAGCTGAGATCGTTCAGCGACTTGCTTCGTCCGTTGGAAAGAAGCAGGCAGCGTCGGAAGTCGAACTCGGCATCGAGCGCATCTTTTCATACGCAGCTTGGGCCGACAAGTTCGACGGCGCCGTGCACAATCCACCGTTCCGCAACGTCGCAATCGCCATGAACGAGGCGATTGGAACCGTTGGCGTAATCTGCCCT
>Ga0209736_1000248_pt1 | contig 17495 bp, 13 predicted proteins | sample BlaSpr_A8_Ref_M3_FD_187992 | JGI IMG/M metagenome (GOLD analysis project Ga0209736, IMG submission 187992) | Forest soil microbial communities from Thunder Bay, Ontario, Canada - Black Spruce, Ontario site 2_A8_Ref_M3 (SPAdes) (version 2) | ecosystem: Environmental > Terrestrial > Soil > Boreal...
GGACTTCTCTTTGTGGGAGATCACGGGAAAATACTTTGCGGATTCAACGGGGGGCGCCCGAAACTTATTCCAGAAGCGAAAATGAGCAGCTATAAACAACCGCCAAAGACGTTGCCAAGGTCCGCTGGCAACGAACGCGAGTGGTTGGACGCTTGTAAGGGAAGCAAAGTGAAGCCCGGCGGAAATTTTGAATTCTCGGGCTTGGTCACGGAGACATTGCTGCTTGGGAATGTGGCGAGCTGTTCCGGACAGAAGCTGAATTGGGATCGCGCCAACATGAAGGTTAGTTCCGATGCGGCGCAGAAGTATGTCCGGCCGGAACGTCGGAGCGGATGGGAGCTCTAGGTACCTCGGAAAGAATTTCTTAAGGAGGAGTCATGATGTCGAGAAGAGAATTCGTCAAGAGTGCGGCCACGCACGTGGCGGCGGCCAGCTTTATTTCCGCGGGCGGGATGGAGCTGCGCGCCAATCCGCTCGGCCTGCCGATGGGATGCCAGACATGGCCGGTAAGGGACATGATCGCGAAGGACTTTCCCGGCACAATCAAGCAGCTCGCCGACGCTGGATTTCAAACCGTCGAGATGTGCTCGCCGGTGGGGTACGCGGATTCAGGCTTCGCAGGTCTCAGTAAGTATTCGGGGACGGAGATCCGCAAAATTCTGAACGACGCCGGTGTGAGCTGCATCAGCTCGCATTTCGGGATCAAGGAGCTCCGGGAAAATCAGCAGGGGCGGATTGCGTGGGCGAAGGATTTGGGGCTGACACAAATGATTGTGCCAACGCTGGAGGGACCGAAGAAACCGACGATGGACGATGTGAAGCGAGCCGCGGATGAATACAACAAGATGGCGGAGAAGGCGGCCAAGGGCGGTATCCAGCAAGGGCTGCACAACGAGGACTTTGAGCTCACAGTGGTCGACGGCCAGCGGACGTATGACTTATTGCTGCGACTGCTCGATCCAAGACTGGTCAAGTTCCAGTTCCAGGTCTCCACGATCAGCCAGGGGTACGACGCCGCGGAATATTTCACGAAGTACCCCGGGCGCTTCATGTCCATGCACGTGCAAGGCTGGTCGAAGAAAGACAAGAAGATCATGCCCGTAGGGCAGGATAGTCTGGACTGGAAAAAAATCTTTGCCGCGGCGAAGACGGGTGGCGTAAAGAATTATTTCGTCGAGATGAACCTGGATATGATGAAAGCCAGCGTTCCCTACCTTCGCAAACTGGAGGTCTGAAGGAGCAGCAGGCAGTCGCGCTCCGTGACGCTTGGGGATCCCTCAGTGGACCACCGTGGACATCCCCTGCTGCAGTAACTGAGCGAATTGGGCGGCGGCCACGGGCCGGCTGAAGAGGTAACCCTGCCCTTCCTCACAGCGCCGTGCTTGAAGGAAAGCGAGCTGTTCGTGTGTTTCGACGCCTTCGGCAATCACGCGCTGGTTAAGATTCTTGCCCATATCAATGATGGCGCTGACGATGGCCGAATCGTAGGGGTCAGCGGAGATTTGCTGAATAAAGGACTGGTCAATTTTAAGGACATCGATGGGAAACTGGCGGAGATAGCTGAGGCTCGAATAGCCTGTGCCGAAGTCGTCCACGGCAAGATGTACCCCCATGGCTTTGAGGGCGTGAAGCACGGAGGCCGTGGACTCGACATCATCCATCAGGACACCCTCGGTGAGTTCCAGGTCAAGGTAGCGCGGCTCCAAGCCGGTTTCCGCGAGTATGGCGCGGACACTTTCGATAAAGCGCTTATCGCGGAACTCGACGGCGGAGACATTGACGGAAACGCGCTTGCACGGCAGGCCCGCGTCTTGCCACTCGCGCGCCTGTCTACAGCTTTCGCGTAGCACCCAACGACCGATCTGGACAATGAGGCCACACTCTTCGGCGATGGGAACGAAGTGATCGGGAAAAGTGAGTCCGCGCTCGGGGTGCTGCCAGCGCAGTAGGACTTCGGCTCCGGTGATCGCACCCGATTTAAGATTGACTTTCGGTTGATAGTGCAACAAGAACTCTTCTCTCTCCAGCGCGCGGTTCATGCTGCTTTCGAGAAGTTGTCGGTCCACGGCTTTCAGATTCATTTCCTGCTTGAAGAACTGAAACGTGTTGCGCCCGCTTTCCTTCGCGTGATACATGGCCGTATCCGCGCTCTTGATCAGCGTTTCCGCATCTTCTCCATCTTCCGGATAAAGGCTGATACCGATGCTGCCGAGAACTTGCAGATCTTGCCCACCGACAGAGTGCGGCGCGCTAAGGGAATGGAGTATCTGCCTTGCGCTGGTGGCTGCGTCTTCCGGATGGGTGATCTCCGAAAGGAGAATTACGAATTCGTCTCCGCCCTGGCGGCTGACTGTATCGGAACGGCGGATGCTAGCGAGCAATCGTTTGGAGACGGACTGAAGAAGAGAGTCGCCGGCAGCATGCCCGAGAGAATCGTTGATGGTTTTGAAGCGATCCAAATCCAGAAAGAGCACGGCCAGGGGCCGCCGCTGACGGCGAGCCAGGGATATGGCCTGAGAGATGCGGTCGCTGAGCAACAGACGATTGGGCAAATTGGTAACAAGATCGTGCTGCGCGGAGTAAGTCATTTGAAGGGACATGGCGCGGGCCGCGCTGACATCGTGGAAAACTATGACCGCCCCGATAACGCGACCTGCGCGGTCGTGTATCGGGGCGGCAGAATCTTCAATGGGCGATTCGAAACCGTCGCGGCGGATGAGTACGCAATTGAGGGTCAAACCCACGGTTCTATTTTGCTCGACCGCCATCTCCATGGGGTCCCGAGCGGGCTTGCGGGTCGCGCCGTCAATAATCTGGAAGACTTCCGCGAGGGATTTGCCGATGGCTTCCTCCCGGCGCCACCCAGTCATGGTCTCAGCCACCAGATTGAGATAGGTGATTTTGCCCAATACGTCGGTACAGAGGACGGCGTCGCCAATGGAGTTGAGAGTGACCACTGCGCGCTCCTTTTCCACGAACAAGGCGTCTTCGATGGACTTGCGTTCGATGGCATTGCGCAGCGCGCGCGTCAGCGAATAGGCGTCGAGATGGTCTGGGAGTAGATAATCCTGAGCGCCGCGCGCTACGGCTTCTTTCGCGATAGTTACTTGGTTGTTGCCGCCGAGGATCAGAATCGGAATATCGGGTGCGATGGCAAATAGCTTATCGAACGCCTCGATTCCTTCACAATCGGGCAAAGACAAGGCGAGCAAGATAGCGGCAATCCCTCTATTGCTCAGGCGCTCAAGACCGTCGGAGAGTTGGCGGACACATTCGACTTTGAACGAATCGCTGCCTGCGGCGGCAAGCGCTGAGCGAATCTTGCCGGCGGTTTCGGCATTACTGTCAATCAGAAGTATTTTGAGGACGAGCGTCGATTTGGTCATAGAAATCATTTTCTACCGCTGCAGAATCGTTGGTGGTCCCAGCCTGAACCATTCTTGCAACGCTGGGACGCCGCGAAACGTCTTGGAATTTACTTTCCCCGGATCGGCCATCCAATAGACGGTCACGCTGCCGGTCACACTGTCGATGCACATACGCTGATGCGTTTCCCTGGCGGCCGCCGGTGCGCTTTTCCTGAGCCACAGGATCGTTTCCTCGGAGGATTCCTCCACCTGGACGAAGCCACCTTCGCGAGCAGCAGCTCGAAATGCCTGAAGTCTCACCATGATTTCGGCCTTCTCTGTATCTGACTTGCCGAATGCGATTGTGCGGACTACCTACGCATCAATAGAAAGACTATCTTTAGAAATGTTTCATTCCTGTCTGGAAAGTGACACTGAGTACTAACGTAGTACTAAAGATAACAAAGCCAGGAGTACCTCAATCTGGAAGAGTGACAAGAGAAGAGTGTTTCGAAAGGGAACACACATCCCCTACCGATTAATCGAAAGCCCGGGCCGCGACCCTTTAGTTGGGGGAAGTGTCGGTGCGCTTTTTTAGGACGGGACGATCGTTCGCTGGGGGAGATTGAGGAGCTGCCGGAATTGCGCCCGTGCCTGGAGTAGCGGCTGAAATGCTGCCTTCGGCGTAGGGCTTTTTCAGGAATTGCTCCGCGGTCTGCTGGGCGCCGCCGGTGTCGTCGTTGGTTTGCTTGGCTTTGCTGTATTCGTTGACGGCGCGGGCACGCTGGCCGAGGAGATCGAAAATTTTGCCGAGATAGATGTGGCCCCAGACCTCAGTCCACTTCTCGGGCGGTTCGGGAACGGTTTGCAGCGCTTCGCGGAAGGCGTTGGCCGCAGCCTGATAATTTTTCTGATAGAAGAAGGCTTCGCCCATGCGGAAGTTCGCCAGCGGCCGATTGGGCTGGATGGAGAGGGCGCGCTGATATTGGCCGATGGCGTCGTAATAGCGGCCTTGTTCGGCGAGTTCTTCGCCGCGGGCGATAGCGGCGCGCGAGCGCAGCGCGGAGCTGCCCTTGAGAATTACATTGTTGGGATCGATCTTGATGCCGCCGGGCTTGGGACGGCCGAAGGTTTCGACGGTGAATTCAGATTCGGTGCCTATGACGTCGATAGTTTTGATTTCGGGATTGCCTTCGGTATCGATGCGCAATTCGACGGGCATGCGGAAAGTGTCGAGAGGCTGCTTGATTTTGCCGACGACGCGAAAGCCCTGGTGCGTGCGGTAGACGACGTACTCGATGGTGAAATCGGGGACCCCGGTGGAATTGAGCCATTGCGCGAAGAAGCCGCGCAGATCGGGCGGAGCATCGCCGGGTTTGGCGGCGGCTTGGGCATGCTGCTGCGCGAGTGCTTCGAAATTTTCGATGGAAGCCTTGTTCTCCGCATACTTGAAGTAGAAGTCATGAAGGAGGGATTTGAAAGCGACGTCACCCATCTGCGCGCGCACCATGTGAAAAATCATCGCGCCTTTGTTCATGACTACAGACCGGTAATCGCTGGAATAGGGCGTAAGGCGCACCGCTTGCGCGATGGGCGCGGCGTCTTCGTACATCAGAGCGCCGACGGCGAATTCATCCACGGCTTTCAGACCGGCTTCCTTGCCGGCGTTTTGTTCGGCGTAAAGAGCTTCGGAATAGCGGGCTAGGCCGTCACTGATCCAGACATCACCGGGTGAAGCGGGAAGTACGGCGTTGCCCCACCATTGCGAAGCGACAAGCCTCGCGATGGTGCGGTCAGCGGCTCTAGGATCCCAGATGCGTTTGCTGAGGAGCAGCAGTCCGGGCCCGGAAAAGTCGCGCAGCGTGCCGTCCGGGAGCTGAGCGACGGTGAATTCCGGGCGAGGCAAGGGTCCGAACATATCGGAGAACATGGTGGTGGAACGCGCGACGCTGTCGGCGAACTTCTGCGCGTCGCCGCTGGCTTCACGCGGAGCGTACACGTTGACGTTGATGCCTTCGGCTTGTTTAGGATTGAGCTGAAGATTGCCGGCGACGAAAGAGCCATGGGGAGCGGGCGTGTCACACTCGAACGTGTAGATTTGGCGATTGCCCTCGACCGCGTTCTTGCCCTTGGTCGGTGTGGGGGCTGAGGCTTTGCCGGTGCCGGCCACGGCGAAGGCTTCCGGAACGTTGAGGCGGAAGGTGGCGGTGTAGCGATTGGAAGGGAAATTCGTGAGCGGGAACCAGCGCGCCGGTAGAAGTAGGTATGCACCGTCACGAGTGATAGCCGCGGCGCGAACGTTAGGGACCGGGCTGTTTTCTTCGTTGGCCAGCGGGCCAGCGTAAGTAAAGGTGAGCGTGACTTTGCTGCCCGGGGCCACGGGAGTTGGCAGATTAACGATGAGGTTGAGCGGGCTTTGCGTGTCGCGCTCGAAGCCGAGGACTTTGCCGTCGGCGGAACGGACATCGTTCACGTTGAGATTGGGATGCAGCTCGACGCGCACGGCGCTGGTGACTTCCTGGACTTTGAAGTCGACCTTAGCAACGGCGGAAAGCGATTGCGTGATGGGGTCGAGGACGGCGGTGACGTCGTAATGCTCGGCAAGCAGGGCTGGCGCGCGCGGAGCTTGGGCGCGCAGGGGCGCACAGGCCAGAAGAAGCAGCGCCGTAACCAGTGCGAGAGAAAGCGGTTTTTTGTTGCGGGTCATGGACCCCTTTCGTTCAATTCGACGGCCGCGCACTTGGATCGGCGTTTTGCGACGGCAATCGCTTGAGATCCCTGGGCTCGGCTCGAAGGCACCGAAACTCGGGATGACAGCCGATTCACGGGTCGCTGGAACTGCAATCGCGAAAACCGATCGACTAACCTGACTGGAACGCGCTAAAGCACGCCCCTACAGCTTGGCAAACGTTCGTGAGAGCCTCGACAGGTGCAGGGCATCCTTGTGCCGCATACATATATAGGATAGCAGAGAGCTCACTTTGCGTTGCCACGTGGAGCGAAAGGGGCAGGGTGGTCTGCGGCGATTAGCTGGACGATGGCGTCGGCGGCGCGCTCCACGGCGCCGGGAGGGCCTAGGCGCTGGCGAACCTCTGCTAGGCTGCGGCGCACGCCTTCGCGCGCGCTTTGGTCGTTTAGCAAACGCAGAACTTCGGCTGCTACTCGTTCAGGCGTGAAATCATTCTGAATCAACTCGGCCACGACACGCCTCCCGGCGATCAGATTGACCATGCTGTAAAAAGGAGTGCGCACCAGGGGCTTGGCTAGAAGCGCCGTGAGCGGCGTGACGCGGTAGATCACGACCATAGGTACGTCGAGCAGAGCGGCCTCAATGGTCGCAGTGCCACTGGACACGATGGCGGCGTCGGCGGCGGCCAGGGCGTTGTAGGTTTGCCCCAGCACGATTTTCACGGCGAGTTCCGCCAGCCACGCTTCGCGCAAGAAGGCGGCATCGGCTCCGGGAGCTGCGGCGACCACGAATTGCGCGAATGACTCGCGATGGATGCGCAAGCATGCCTCACGCAGAATCGGAAGATGCTGGCGAAGCTCCGCGACGCGGCTGCCGGGCAGCACGGTGACGATTTTCTTTTGCGGGTCGAGCCCTTGCTCGCGGCAAAACGCCTGGCGATCGAGCGAGGCGTGCACTGCTCCTACCAACGGATGACCGATAAGTTTTACAGGGACTCTAGCGTCGCCGTAGAACTTTTCTTCGAACGGGAACATGCACAGGGCTTGGCTGAAGCGCCGACGGACAATGCGCACGCGCCACGGTCGCCAGGCCCAAAATTGCGGACAGATGTAATAAATGTTCTTGATGCCGCGGCGTTTGAGTTTGCGGGCGAGACGCAGATGGAAGCCGGGAAAATCGGTGAGGATGGCAAATGCGGGCCGGCGGCGTTCGGCTTCGTCGACTAGGTGGCGCATGGCGCGGACTAACGAAGGAAGATGGCTGAGGATTTCGGTGATGCCCACGACGGAGACTTCGGAATAGTCAGTGACGATATCGACGCCGGCGGCGCGCATTTGCGGTCCGCCCATACCGAAGATTTCGACGTCAGCGCGCTGCTTGAGCGCAGCGGCCAGTCGAGCGGCGTACATGTCTCCGCTGGCTTCGCCGGCCGAAAGCAGAAGAGGGATGGGCGGCATGCGGCAGGGAAGCGCTCAGTCGCTGGCGGGCAATGGCAAAGGCAGCGGCGAGCCAGACTGCGGACGCTCGGAGTCCTCGGGCAGGTGCAGCTCTTGCTCTTTGTACTGGAGCTGGTAGAGGCGGTAGTAGATGCCGCGCTGGGCAAGGAGCTCCTGATGCGCGCCCTGTTCGCGAAGGCGGCCCTTGTGGAAGACAAGGATGCGGTCGGCGTGCTGAATGGTGCTGAGACGATGCGCGATGACGAGAGCGGTGCGGCCGCTAAGCAGGCGATCGAGGGCGTCGCGGATCAGCAGCTCAGTCTTTGTGTCCACGCTGGACGTGGCTTCGTCGAGAATAAGGAAGCGCGGATTGTGCGCGAGGGCGCGAGCGAAATTGATGAGCTGGCGCTGGCCGACGGACAGCGTAGAGCCGCGTTCGTTGACGCTGGCGCCGACGCCTTCAGGAAGCGATTCGATGAAATCGGCGAGGCCGATTTCGCAGATGGCGGTCTCGACGGTAGTGCGGTCGATGCCCGGAGTGCCCAGGCGCACGTTGGATTCGATAGTGCCGGTGAAGAGAAAAGGATCCTGCAGCACGATGCCGAACTGGCGGCGCAGATCCTGGAGATTGATTTTACGGATGTCGATGCCGTCAAGCAGGATTTGGCCGCGCTGAACGTCGTAAAAGCGAAGGAGAAGAGAGATTAGCGTAGTCTTGCCGGCGCCGGTATGGCCGACGATAGCAAGCGTCTGCCCGGGTTCGACGCGGAAAGAGACATCGCGAAGGACCCAATCGTCTTCGCCGGGATTAGGAATGGGCCGATAGCTGAACCAAACGTTGCGGAATTCGATTTCCCCGCGCGGATTTTCCAGGGGAATGGCGTCGGCTGGCGACGAGACATTGGCGGGCTCATCGAGCAGCTTGAAAATGCGCTCAGAAGCGGCCATGGCGGATTGCAGGATGTTGAATTTCTCGCTCAGGTCCTGGATGGGGCGGAAGAAGCGTGTGGCAAACATCGTGAACTCCGTCAAAACGCCCAAACTCAGGGCGCCGCCCAGCACGCGATTGCCGCCGGCCCAGTAGATGAGCGCGATCGCGAAAACGCTGAGAATTTCCACCGCGGGATAAAAGAGCGCGTACGAGAGGATGGCATCGCGCCAAGCGAGCATATTGTCTTGATTGCGCTTGGCGAATTCGTCGCGCGCCTTCCGTTCACGGTTGAAGAGCTGCACGATGCTCATGCCGGAAATGTATTCCTGCAAGAAGGAATTGATTTTGGCAATGGCGGTGCGGATGTTGCGGTTGGCTTCGCGCACATACTGCCGGAACACGTAAGTGACCACCAGGATGCACGGAAGAACCGCGAGTGTGTCTAGCGCGAGCCGCCAATCAATTTTGAAAAGCACGGCGGCCATGACCGCAAGTAGGAAGAAATCGTTGATCATGGTGACCACGCCGGCGGCGAAAAGATCGTTGAGCGCGTCCACGTCGGTGGTAACGCGGGTGATAAGGCGCCCGACGGGGTTGCGATCGAAATAGCTCATGGGCAAACGCTGCAAGTGCGCAAAGATTCCGGTGCGCATGTCATACATTGTTTGCTGCCCAACGCGCTGCATTATGCGAATCTGGATGTACTGGGCCAGAAAGTCGAAAATCAAAACCAGCAAGTAAACAACACTGACGATTTCAATGCCCAGCCACGCGCGGCTCTCCGGCAAGCTGCCCTTCAGCGCAGGCGAAAAGTAATGGTCGATAGCCCAACCAAAGAGTATCGGCGGACTCAACTCCAGCGGAGTGACTACCGCGACCAGCGCCATCGCCAGCACCACACGCCAGCGATACGGATACAAATATTGCATCAGCCGGCGCATCAACCGCGCATCGTACGCTTTGCCGAGTGCTTCTTCTTCGTGCACATTGCTCATGCGCGTTCGAGCTCTTCTTCCAACAACTGCTTTTGGTACAAATCCGCGTAATAGCCGCCGCGAGCGAGCAGTTCGTCGTGCGTGCCGCGCTCGATGATGCGGCCGTCGCGCAGGACGACGATCAGGTCAGCGTCCTGCACGGTGGAGGTGCGGTGCGAAATTAAAATCGTGGTACGGCCGTGCATGATGCCGCGCAGCCGGGTGAGGATGCGCTCTTCGGTCTGCGTATCTACACTGGACAGGGAATCGTCTAGGATGAGAATGCGCGGGTCGCGGATCACTGCCCGCGCGATAGCAGTGCGCTGTTTCTGACCGCCGGAAAGCGTGATCCCGCGCTCGCCCACGACAGTCTCGTACTTGTGAACGAAGCCTTCGACGTCTGAATCCAGGCTGGCGATTTCCGCCGCATGGCGAACTTGCTGAGTGTCATGATTCGGGAGGCCGAACGCGATATTGCCGCCGACCGTTTCGCCGAATAGATAGGTATCTTGCGGCACGTAGCCGATGGAGCGCCGCAGTGTATCGAGCGGCCATTCACGGATCGGGCGGCCATCGATGATCACTTCGCCTTCGGGAGCTTCCCAGAGGCGCGCAATTAAAGCGGCAAGCGTCGTTTTGCCGCTACCGGTGGGGCCGACGATCGCCAGCGTGGAGCCCGCAGGAATTTTCAGGTTGATGTCGTGCAGGACAGGATGCGCGGAATTGCCGTTGGACTTCGCAGCAGCGCCCGCGCCATTGCCGGAGATGGTAGTGGGAAAAGTGAAATTGAGATTGCGAAACTCGACTTCGCCGCCGATGGCGGTGTTGGCCGGGACCTTCGCGAAGCGATCATCAATTTGCGGCTGCGCTTGCAAAATATAATTCAGGCGGCCCATGGAAGCCGCGCCACGCTGAAAAATATTTGTGACCCACCCGAGTGCGATCATGGGCCAGGTCAGGATGCCGAGATATGTATAAAAAGAAATCAGAGCGCCCAGCGAGATTTGGCCCTGCAGAAGCTGGTGGCCGCCTTGCCAGAGCACGATGAGGAAGGAAGTCCCGAGGAGCGCCTGGAGTGAAGGCATGAACATGCTCCAGGTGCGGATGAGCTTGATATTGCGGGCGACGTATTCGCGATTGGGCTCGTCGAAGCCGCGGATTTCGGCTTCTTCCTGGGCGTACGCGCGAATCACGCGCACGCCGGAGAGATTTTCCTGGACCTTAGCGGACAGCGTCGCTAGCGACGCCTGAATCATTTCGTACAAATCATGAATGACTTTGCCAAAGTGGCGCACGGCAACGAACACGACGGGTACGGGGAGCAAGACCCATAACGTCAGCGAAGGAGAAAGGCGCGCCATTACCGCGATGGCCACCAGCATGGTGACCAGCGTTTGCCCGGTGTACATGATGCCGGGGCCCAGCACCATGCGCACGTTGTTGAGGTCATTGGTAGCGCGGGACATCAGTTCGCCGGTGCGATTGCGAACGTAAAATTCCGGCTCCATAAGCAGCAAGCGATCAAGCAGATCGGCGCGTAGATCGAACTCGATGTCGCGGGAAACGCCGATGAGCACCCAGCGAGTGGTGAAAGACATCAAGCCTTTGAGCAACACGCAGACAAGTAGGATGAGGCAGTAGATGCCGAGCGCGTGGCGGCTGTGCGGCGCATAGAAGGGAATACTTCGGCTGAGCCAGCCCCCCGCGAGGGCTTGCGCCTGGGTGTTCGTTTGAAATGGGTGAGCGCTGCCGGCCAGAATATCCGTCATCACCCCGGTCGCAAGTGGAATGATGTTGCCGATGATGCTGGTAACCGCCAGCGCGAGCATGCCCCAGGCAATTGCCGGACGATAGCGGCCGAGGTACGGCATGAGGCCAAGCAGGTTCTTCGCGGAAGAACCATGTTCTTGCGCAGGCGATTTCTTCGCCGCCGGCGCGGTCTTCCCGGTTTTGCTGCCGTTGCTCATCGCAAATTGGATCGCGCAGTGCTCAGGGACGCGGACTCGTTGAGAAAGTGCTCATAGGAGCGGTCGAGCGATTGATAGCGCTTGGTCTTGGAATTCCAGCGGATGCCGATGGGGAGCGTATGAGTGTCCACCGCACCCTTCAGCGGCGTGAAGTACAGCGCCAGACCTTTTTCGGGATCCTGTTCGAAAGCCAGGCGCCAGCCGGTCACGCCGCCGATGGGCGTGCCCGGCAAGAAGCCCTTCTCATTCTTCAAATGTTCGTCGCAGCGCAAAATTTCCGTCCACTTGCCGTCTACGTTTTCCCCCACCACAGCGCGTGTAACGATGGTTCCCGGCAAATTATTTTTCGTGGACTTGGGGACCACATTGGCCGCGAGAAACTGCTGCTTGCCGTCCTTGGCCAAGTCACCGAATAGAAGCACGGTCGTCTCTTTGCCGAGCAATGCATCCGCGGCGCCTTGAACGTCGTCGGGAACCGCGGGAGCTGCTGGCTTTGCTTCGGCCACCGGCTTTGGCGGAGCGTCTTGGCCGCAACCTGCCAGAAAACAGGCGACGCTAATGCTTAGGGCTAATTTCAAATAGGTCCGGCTTATTCCTGATTTCCGATGCCGCCGCCAAACATTGCCACCCCTTGATGGTACTGACGGCACGGCTTGGCGCACGTTAGCATTTGCTGGGCAACAATCGAGCTCAGTTAAATTATCCATACGAGGCTTCGCCACTCCTTTGTTCGCCGACCTGAATGCGATTCGAGGCTTATTGCCACAATTCTAGCCTCTGCGTGTTCTCGATGGAAGAATTCGTTAGCACAGGTTGCTTTTTCGGTGAGGTGATGTCTGGGCGCGCCGAAACTTCAGATTACCGCTGCGCGAGAATGGCGTCCAGCCGCGCCTCAAAATTTTCTTCTCCCTCGGAGGATAACTCGCTGCGCTCCACGGGCAAGGCGTTCTCGATGGCCTCCACCCAATGGAACAATTGTTGGATGTTTTCGCGCGTCTTTGCGTGATATTCCTTGAGATTCCCACCGGCGGACATCCACCGCCGAAAAGTGTGCTCCACCGGGTGGTCGGAAGAGTCGAAGGGATTGGAAGCTGCGCCGGGAGCGAGCAGTCCGCTATGCCCGGTGAAGGAATGTTCGAATCCAAGATCGGCCATGAAGTGTCCGGCCGTCGCGGCGATGCCGTCGTCATAGAGCGGGCCATGGCACGCGAGAAGCAGCGGCTGCGGCGCCTGGCGCCATTTTAAGCTTTCGACGTCAAGTCCCCAAAGATCCCACTGTGCGCTTACGAAGTACGCGGTATCAGGATTGAGATATTGGGCGGCGAGAGCAGCGACTTCCGGCGCCCCGTAGGTTTGTTCGCGCAAATCCCATTCGGTTATGGACGGTTCGGTGGAGTCGACCGGCTGAACGATGAGCGCGGAGAAAGTATTGGGAGCCGCGGAAAGCGGAGCCGCGGCGAGGAACCTCGCGAACTGCGGGATCATCGTGGCTTCCGAGAAATCCCGCGTCCAGACACGTAGATAAGCACGATTCGCCATGGAGTCGTCTCAAATTCAGTATAGCGGGGTGGCCCAGAAGAGGCGAATCGCGGGTCTAGAGGCTAAATTCGCTGTCCGCAACTCTGAGGAACGCCCAACTAGTGAGGTGCTGGGGCGCCGAAGTTAGCGGCAATTTGCGTCAGACGTTCACGCAGGGCGTCGCCGATTTCGGAAAAGACTTTGGTGCACGTGCCGCGGAGCCTTTCCTCGGCGTTGGCAGCAATACCGGCCACTGCCTGGCGAGATTGCTGATCGAGGGACGCAACTGTGGCGAGCATCCATTGATTGGAGACGTTCTCGAGGCGACCGCGAAAATGTTCGGCGGCCTGGTCGCCCACGCGCGCGTATAGATTGCGCAACTCCGCTTGCTGCGCCTCGGTCATGGATTTCCAGGACTCCAGCAGCGGACCGAAGCCCGACTGCACCTTGTGGTTGGCTTCTGCGACGCTGGCCTCCACGGCGCCGCTCATGGCGCCCTCAAAGCGCCGTAAGAAGTCTTCCTGCTCGGCGGTCACTTTCTGGGTGATCTCCGCGCGCGCCGCTTCCATCTGTGCGCGCGTTTCGTTGACGGATTTTTGAGCCTCAGCTTCCAGGCCGCCCAGCTCCTGCCGCGCATAGCGTTGGATTTCGTCGATAAAGGCCGCGGAGGTCGTTTCTGCGGCTTCACTGAAAAGCGCACGCGCGCGCTCGAAAGCGTCGCGAACCACTTCTTCCATCTGGGTTTGCGCGTGCCCGACGAAATTTCGGCTGGCATGGTCCAGTTCGCCGGCAAACACACTGGAAATTTCGCCGGCGCGGTCGCGAAGCTGGGCCTCGGCGTGCTCCGCCGTTCTCTCGCTTAGTTGATGAATCTGCGTTTGCGCTTTTTTCTCGTACCACTCCGCGGACTTGAGCAGATCCTCCACCACGTGGTGCTTGGCGCTTTCGGCGCGGCCTTCCAGGTCGGCGAGGCTCCGCGCGATGACTGTGTCCGCGGACTCGCGCAGTAACTGCTCAATGCCGCCCAGGTTGCCGCGAAACTGTGCAAGCGCCTCCGCGAAAGCCTCATCTGCGGCGGTGCGGACGCGTTCCTGCTGCAGGGAAGTGGCAGCGTCCAGCATGGACCGCCCTCCAGCCAGCCGCTGGATAGCCTGTTCGACGTTCGTAAGATGTGGCTGTGTGGCGAGCTCCACCTGCTGCTCAAACTCCCTCACCGTTTGATGGCTGGATTCCTCAAACGTAGCGTGTATCCGGGCGTTGATTTCCTCAAAAAGCGATTCCGAACGCCGGTGCAATTCGTTGCGGTGCAGTGTCAAGACGTCATCGAGCTGCGACTGAAAGCCGACAAGGGCGTGCTGTTGCGCATCTGCCACGCGCTCGGAAAAATTCTCAAGCCGCCCGAGAGTTTCGCCTGCACTCCGGAGTGCTTCTTCCAGGCGCTCTGCCTGCGTTTGCCCGGAATCCCGAATGCCGAGCAAGCGCTGCTCCGATTCCGCAACGGCGGTGGAGGCTGCTTCGCGGAACTGCGCGGTCGCACGCTCCGCTTCTTGCTGAACCCGACTCAGAATTGCATTGGCGTTCTCACCGAGCGTTGCCGCCGCTTCAGTTTGCGCGTTGGCCACGGCATTGTCGGTAGCAATCTGCAAGCGCAGTTGCGCAGCTTCGAGCTCGCCGGCCAGATGGCGCTGCCAGTCAAGCTGCGCCGCGCTGAGGGACGAAGCCACTTGGCGCTGAGTTTCGTCTGCGGCCGATGTGAGGGACGCGCGCTGCGCGCCCAGCGTGGCCTCTTGCTCACGAGCAGCTTCCGCAGCCGTTCGCACTGCATATTGCGAAGCGGCGGCGATCTTGGTCTCGGTCTCGGATGTCTTATGGCTCAGCTCTTCCGCGATGTCTCGCGCTTGCTTGCAGACCGCGCGCAGCATTTCGGCAGCTTGGTTGATTTGTTCCGCGTGGGCGTTGCGCTGGCTAAGGGCCTCCTGCGAAAGCTCCGCGGTCAAGTCGCGCGTGAGCTCTTCGAGTTGCGGGGCCAACCACCGGGGTAGATCGCGTTGCAATGCCTCTGCTGCGATATCTTGTGCGGAGCGGCTTTGCGCCGCGGACTCTTCCTGAATTCGTGCGATGGCCGCGGCGACTTCGCGCGAAAACTCTTCACGCGCCGTGGCAATCTTCTGCTCCCACGGATCGGCGTTGGCGCGCCGCTCGGCGGATACCGCCTCTTCCGCCGCTTCCCGCGCGGCCGCGTGAATCTGCCGCCGTGCATCCGAGAGCAAGCGACTGACCTGCCGAGCCAATTGAATTGAGGCGTCCGTGGTGTTCGCGGGGGCAGGAAAGGCGCGCACCTTTTCCGGCTCACGGACGTCGTCAGGATCGGCGCCTCCCAGCGGGAGGCTGAAATCCGATTCTGACGCCGCAGAAGAATGCAATTCTTGCGATTCTTCGGCGGAAGGCGTCGCCGATTCTTTACGTCCGCCCATTTGCACTGGCCGCGCTTCCGCGGCAGTCTGCGGCGCATCCGGAAACGCAAACCAATCTTCCGGAGGGAATCCAATGCCCCACACGTTGCCGGGAAGTTCGAGTTCCAGCGCCACCTGGAAAAGCTGGCGCACCGTGCGCGGGCGTTGGATCCAGGCCACGCGGCCCCGCACCGCCCGCGGAGGCTGGCCGGTCTCCGAATGGGGCACCTCGAGTGTGACCCACATATTTTTGAGAACGTAATGCTTAGACTGGTAGCGACAGCCGTGACAATTGATGATGAGTGTTGAGGTGCGTTCACTGAAAGGCCGCCCCAGCGCATCCACGCCACCGACCGTTAATGGCACCGCCTGCACGATGCGCGTGCTGCGGCGCTTACGAAGCTCGGCGGTAGCGCTGGCTATCCCAGACACAGCTTCCCCATCCTCATTGGAAAAATCCCGACCCAGTTCGTCCATGAATGCAAACCACCCATAAATTTTGTGTCACACAACTAAGATTGCTTTGTCCGGGCGCCTTCCGACCTGGGGGCGCGATGTTCTCCGGTCAAAAACGACCACGCCTCCTTAGCCACCCAAATCGGTCCAACCAGCAAATACACCGGTCCCTGGAAAAATGCCGGATGATTGCCCTCGATGCGATGACCAAGGAGCAAAAACACCCAGCCGCCGACGAAGAAACCCGCTCCCCAAGCCCACTTCATGAAAATGAACAGTACAAGCCCCACAAAAATCATGGGGATGCCGACACCATGCAATAGTTTATTCCAACCGGAAGAGTGTTCCTGATCGTACTGCGCCATGTAGTGCGCCAGACCCAGAGCGCACCTCCTTGCGGGGACCATACCGCGGAAAGGTCACTTTATACTGAATCGCAGGAAATGGCTAGAGTGAGAATGGAGTGGTAAAAACTGAAGGTTCCCAGCGATTAAAGATCCCGCCGGCCCTCCATGGCCTTGAGCATGGTAACTTCGTCGGCGTACTCCAGGTCCGCGCCCACGGGAATGCCCACGCCGATGCGCGTGACGCGCACGCCGAGCGGCTTCAGGAGCTTCGAGAGGTACACCGCGGTGGCTTCCCCCTCGGCGGTAGGGTTGGTAGCCATTATTATTTCCTCGACGCCGCCACCTTTCAGCCGCTCGATCAAGGTTTTTATCTTAAGCTGCTCGGGCCCGCGGCCTTGCAGCGGCGAAAGCGCGCCGCCCAACACGTGGTACATGCCGCTAAAGGTTCGCGTTTTCTCGATGGCCATGATGTTGTGCGCTTCTTCCACCACGCAAATCGTTTTGTGATTGCGCGTGGCGCCGGTGCAGTAGAGGCAGGGATCGTTGTCGGTGATGTTGTGGCAGACCGAGCACTCGCGGATTTTTTCCTTGGCGTCGCGGATGGCGTCCGCCAAAGCAAGCGCATTTTCGGGCGCCGCGCGAAGCAGATGAAACGCCAGACGTTGCGCGGTCTTCTGGCCGATTCCAGGCAAGTGTTTCAGTTCATCGATGAGTCGTTCGACCGGCGCGGCAAAATCAGGCATGTAGCAGGTGTAGCACAGCAGCGCAGCTTGCGCAAACCTACGGCCGCTTGTTTTTTTTTGATGCGACGCAACACTGAAAACAGCCGCGTCACTCGTTACTTTGTTACGGGAGCCAAATAAGGACGTTCCAGAACGGTGGCTCGCCGCGCGGGAAGCTCGCTTTCGTCAATGCGATCCAGAATCCGCAGGGGGATGCCCATCTCCTTGCAAGCCACTACCGCCGCGTCATTGAAATATAGAAACACAAGAAACAGACCCTGCTGCTTGTACTTCGTTCGCGCCACGGAACCTTGCGTGTCCGTCTCGACCGTGGTGTACACCACGATTCTTTCCGCGTACCGAAAATTGCTCTTGGTCATGCGCTCGTCGAGCGTCTTGGTTAATCGAACCTGTGGCAGCAAGCCGGACGAAACTTCGTCCAAGGTTAGGCCAACTACGGAAAATGCTTTATCTTGTGCGCCGTTCATCGTTGTCGCGCACTGCCCGCATACTTAGGGTCAGTCACGCCGCTGTCATAATACTCTTCCCGCAAAATAACGTCGCGTATCTCCGTAGGTTCGGACGGTGTGATAAGGCCCTCTATCCCGAGGGGCCTTTCAATGCAGCCCCAGCGCGGCAATTCCCGCCAAGGCCC
>Ga0209736_1000249_pt1 | contig 17492 bp, 14 predicted proteins | sample BlaSpr_A8_Ref_M3_FD_187992 | JGI IMG/M metagenome (GOLD analysis project Ga0209736, IMG submission 187992) | Forest soil microbial communities from Thunder Bay, Ontario, Canada - Black Spruce, Ontario site 2_A8_Ref_M3 (SPAdes) (version 2) | ecosystem: Environmental > Terrestrial > Soil > Boreal...
GCCCGCACGCGGTCGCGGTTGCGGCCGCCGTGATGCTCAGCCTGTGTGCATGCGTGAGGCTGATACGGCGAACGCCGCGGGATAACTACAAGCGCGGCGCATCGCTCCTCGTCGGGCGCGCATCTCGGCTCAGAAGCTGGCGCGGCAGGCTATTCGGCGCCGGGCCCCTGACCCTGGCGGGGATAGCGGTCGCCGCCGCAGACGAGACCAAGCATTTCAAGCTCATCGGCACGACAGGGACCGGCAAATCGACGGCAATTCGCGAGCTCTTGGGCGCGGCCATTGCGCGCGGAGATCGCGCCGTGTTCGCCGATCCGGACGGCGGATACATGGCGCGCTTTTACGACCGGTATCGGGGAGACGTCGTACTCAACCCCTTCGAACGGAATTCCGTGAAATGGGATTTGTTTGCCGAGATCCAAAACAGCTACGACGTCGAACAACTGGCCAGCGGCTTGATTCCCGCCAGCGATGATCCGTCGGCGAGTGAGTGGCGCGGCTACGCGCGCACGTTTCTCAGCGCCGTCGTGCGGCGCTGCTATGTCCGCGGCCGCCGGGATATCGCCGACTTGTGGCGGCTGTTGACCATGGCATCGGCCGACGAGTTGCGGCCGATGATAGCCGGTACGCCGGCGCAACCCTTTCTCGATCCTGACAACGCTCGCATGTTCGGCTCAATTCGCTCGGTAACCGGATCGGCCATCGCGGCATTCGAGTACATCCAGAGTCAGCGGGCCACTCCGTTCTCTGTGCGCGCGTGGGTGCGAACGCGGACGCTTCCCGGGGCCCTATTCATTCCCTACAAGGCAGGGCAAATCGCGGCGATGCGTTCAATGATCGCGACTTGGATGCGCCTCGCGATATTCGAGGCCATGAGCCAGGCGGAGGGCCGTGATCAGCGCCTGTGGTTCGTAGTCGACGAACTCGATGCCCTGGGCGCCATCGACGGGCTCAAGGACGCGCTCGCTCGCTTGAGAAAATTCGGCTGCCGGTGCGTCCTGGGGTTTCAGTCCATCGCCCAGGTGTCGAGTACCTATGGACCGAGCGAAGCGCAGACCATCGTCGAGAACTGCGGGAATACTCTGATTTTGCGCTGCTCGGGCAGCGAAAATGGCGGCACGTCTCAGTTCGCGTCCCGGCTGATCGGCGACCGGGAGGTGCTCAGACGCCAAATATCGCGTGGCCGCGACCGCGGCGGCGCGCCGTCGGCACGCGGCGCGCACCGGTCGCATAGCGTCACCGAACAGTGTGTAACGGAGCCGGCGGTCATGCCTGCCGAACTCGAGCAGCTACCCGATCTTTGCGGCTACCTCAAGAGCGCCTCGTCGCGGAGCTGGCTGAAAGTCGCCTTCCGCTTCTCGACATAACGCCTCGAAACCTTACGGAGATTCCCAATGTCCGCAATCAACGCCGTCCCCGACGCAAATGTCCGTTCACAAACCTACTACGTGGCGCGCGCGACCGCGCAGTGCCGGCACTGCGGATCGCCGACCCGCCTGCTGGCGTTGGCAATGCCGCGCATCCACGAAACCCTGGACGACGAATGGCAGTGTGCGGACGCCAATGCCTTTCTCTTCTATGTAGGAGAGCTTCCTGATGATGTCCGGCACCGATTGCAAGCGCTGTCCCCACACTTTCGCCGCGCGCGGAGCGCGGCAACGCAGAGCATTTACTGGGCGAACCACTGCGAACATTGCGGCACGTTATTGGGCGACCACGAGCTGCACTGCGAACCGGATGGCGCTTTTGCGCCCTCGAGCGAGGCCGCCGCGGCGGATATCGAGCTTCTGCATGTCCATGCTCCCTTGCGGGCTGCGGCATCGGGTTACGCGCTCGAGCCGGAGTTCTTCCGCTTCATGCGCGGGAGCTGATGCTGCCATGGCCGTGTACTTTCTGAATATGAAGACGTTCGGCCGCGCGGGCGGCAGCAGCGCAGTGAGCGCCGTCGCTTACCGGGCCGGCGAACGCATTCGCGACGATCGCACCGGCAAGACATACGATCATTCCGGGCGCCAGGATGTCATGCACAAGGAGATTGTGCTGCCGAGCCGATTCGCAGGTGAAGAAATGGCATGGGCTCGAGACCGAGCCAACCTATGGAACACGGCGGAGAGCGCCGAGACTCGCAAGAACGCGCGTGTCGCCCGCGAGTATCTGGTAGCGCTGCCTGTAGAGCTTTCGCCACGGCAGCGGCTTGGGCTGGTCAGGGGATTCTCGCGGGAACTCGCTGACCGCTATGGCTTCGCCGTAGATTTCTCCATCCACGCGCCGCGTGATTTCCCCGGGAGCGATCCACGCAATTTTCACGCGCATTTGCTGGCAACGACCCGCGAGATCGTGCTTGAAGGACTGGGCTCCAAGACCACGCTCGATATGAATGACGCCAATCGCAGCAAGCTCGGTCTGAAACCCGCGATTCATGAACTGCTGCATGTACGGGAGCGTTGGGCCACTGTCGCGAACGAGGCGCTGCACGAGGCGCACATCGCGGCCCGCATCGATCATCGCAGCCTCGAGGCGCAGGGCATCGACCGCGAGCCGCGGCCCTATATCCCGCGGGCCGCATTCGAGATGGAGAGGCACGGATATCGGAGCGTCCAGGCTGACCGCATGCGCGAAGACTATGCGGTGCGATTGCAAGCGCGCGCGGACAAGGCGGCCGGCCGGGCGGCATCCTCGACCGCGGGACCACAGAGCCTGGAGGACATTCGCAGAGAAGCCAGGGAAAATTGGCTGCAGCTGCGGCAAAGCCGGATACAGGGTTCAGAATCCGCGCCCTCTGTGCTGGCCCCTGGTTGCGATGACGATCTCTCGCACTGATTTTCCGTCCGGCCCCGTGATGCGAACGATCGCATATGCATCTTGTTACGTGTATTCGCCCACGGGGGCGGGAGCCGTGTGCGAGCGTTCACGGCTGCTGCGGGCATTGCTGAAGGCCGGCGACGCGAGCTTCATGCTCAAGTACGCCTGTCGCGTCCGCCAGCAAGCCGACGACTCGCCGCAACTGGCGGGTTTCTTCAGCGCAACCGATGTCTTGGTTCCGGTGCCCGGAAGTACACCGTACATCGCGGGAGGCCTGTGGGCAGCCGAACATTTGGCGGTCGCATTGCTCAATGCAGGTCTTGGAGGGGCGGCGTGGTGTGGTTTGCGCCGTGTCCGGGCGGTACGGAAGTCCGCGACGGCCGCGCCGGGCACCCGTCCGACCGTGAGCGTCCACTTTGAGTCCTTTGTCCTGGAGCGCCCACCGGAAGCGCCGCAGCGAATCGTGCTGATCGACGATGTCGTGACCAAGGGCAGGACCCTGCTCGCCGCGGCGAACCGCGTGCACGAGGCGTACCCGCGCTCCCAGATTCGCGCGTTTGCGCTGCTGCGAACCATGGGGTTTTCGGGCGTTCAACAATTGCTGGACCCCTGCCAAGGCGAAATCAGCTGGAAGGCCGGTGATGCTCACCGCAGCCCTTGATCGTTCGGGGCGCGATTTGCTGAGCCGATGAGAATGTTTCATTAAAAAAGTTGACGTTTTGGGAACTGCCAAAACGTCAAAACGCCAAGGAAAATATATGCGAAACCATAAGCGGGCGACTGTTTATTTCTCGGCCGATATTTTCAAGGCTCTGCGGATGAAGGCTGCCGCAACTCATCGTTCCATGTCGGAACTGGTGGATGAAGCGGTAAAAGATGCCTTGGCCGAAGACGCGGCGGATTTCGACGCGTTTACCTTGCTTCGTGACGAGCCGGTCACTCCCTTCGATTCATTTGTATCTGGTCTGCGACAGCGTGGTGCGCTATAAAATTCTGCTGAAAGCGGCCGCCGCAAGGGAATACGAGGCGCTCGCTTCCAAGGCAGATCGCCGCCGCGTCCTCTCGAAGATCGGCGCGCTGACCGATGATCCGCGGCCGACCGAGTCTAGCTGCCTGCCTGAATATGAAAACCACCGGCGAATTTGCCTAATGCACTTGCGCGTCATATACCGGATCGACGATTTTCATAAGCAGGTTACGGTATTCAGAATTGCTCACCGTCGACGCCAAAACTCCACCTGGTAGTCGTCCGCTTCAGGGTCTGCCTCACTTCGAAATTGCGGGTCGCCTCGAACGCGCGTTGGCGAGCGCGGACGGCGTCATGGGCGCGCACTGCGTGCACGAACTCTGGATGCGCGGAGAAATGTCCATTAACATTGAACATGCGCTGGAAAGATTATGGGCGCGGGCCGCCGCGTCGGTGCCGGAGTGGCTCCCGATGCGCTACATCGATTGGTTGCCCACCGCGTATGAGATCGCGCTCGAATTTCGCGCAGCAGGAAAGGGACGTTCGAATATTTACTTGGTGCTTCTCGACTATCAGGACCGTGATGGGACGTTTGGCGTGTACGTGGGAATGAGCAAGTACAGTCCGGCGCAACGCTTTGATCAGCACAAAGCGGGCATCCGCGCAGCCGGCAGCGTATTGAAGCGGGGCATCGAAGTGCTGACGGGACCCACTTTGCATCTGCAAAACATCAAGCGCGCGGAAGCTTCTCGTATTGAGGAAGAACTGGCACTCGCCCTGGCGTCGGCGGGACTGCTGGTCAAGGGTGGACACTAACAATTAGTTCGGGGGTTTGTCGCTTGATTCTCATCGGTATGTTTGATTCGCCTTTTGTGCGTCGCGTGGCCGTCAGCATGAATCTACTCGGGATCGCTTTCGAGCACCGCAATTGGTCCGTGGGGAAGGACTTCGAGTTGATCCGCCAATTCAATCCTTTGGGCCGCGTACCGACGCTGGTACAGCCCGATGGCGAGGCGCTGATCGAATCGACAGCAATTTTGGATTTTTTGGATGAGTGCGCGGGTGCGGATCGCGCGCTCTTGCCGCGTTCGGGTAAGGACCGCCGCGAGGCGCTGCGGATCATGGCGGTTGCCACGGGTGCGGCGGAGAAGGGCGTAACTCAGCTGTATGAAACTGTGTTTCGGCCGCCGGAGAAGCGCTATCGGCCCTGGATGGAACGTTGCAACACCCAAATGCACGCGGCGCTCGCCGAGCTCAGTCGCCATTCGCAGGCACGTCCCGGCGAATGGCTGATTGGAAATCGCATGACTCAGGCGGATATCACGACGGCCTGTGTGTACACGTTTCTGGTTGACGCGCTGGCCATTAACCGCGCCGCCGTTGCCTATCCTGGGCTCGCGGCGATTTCACAGCGTTGCGAGGCATTGGAGGAATTTCGCTCCGTCAAGGCCGACTGGTTTCCGCCGGGCGAGAACTCCTGATCAACCGCTTGTGAGATGCACAGGCACGGCATCAATGCCATACAATAGCGGGCATGATCACCGTGCACCACCTCAACAACTCGCGGTCGCAGCGGGTCCTGTGGTTGCTCGAAGAGTTGGGTGTAGCCTATGAGGTGAAGCGCTACGAGCGGGACGCGAAAACGATGTTGGCTCCTCCGGCGCTGCTTAAGGTGCACCCGCTGGGAAAATCCCCCGTCATTGTCGACGGCACGGTCACGGTGGCCGAATCGGGGGCCGTCATCGAATACCTGGTCGATCGCTATGGGGGTGGGCGGCTCATACCCCCTGTCGGCACGCCCGAGCGGCTGCGCTACACCTACTGGCTGCACTACGCGGAAGGGTCGGCGATGCCGCCGCTGCTGCTCAAATTGATTTTCGACCGTGTCGCGAACAGTCCGGCGCCGTGGCCCATCAGTGCGGTTGCGCGGCGTATCGCCGGTACGGTGCAGAATTCCTTCATCGGCCCGCAACTGAAGCGGCATTTGGACTACATGGAAGCCGAGCTTGGCGGACGCCGCTGGTTTGCCGGCGAGGAGTTCACGGCGGCGGATGTGCAAATGAGTTTTCCGCTGGAGGCCGCGGCATCGCGCGCAGGCTTGAATGCCAGCCGGCCCCATCTGATGGGCTTCCTCGAAAGCATTCATGCGCGCGCCGCATACAAGCGCGCGCTGGAGCGCGGCGGCCCTTATTCCTATTAGGTTATGCGGGGAGTTTTGCGTATCGAGCCTTAATAATATCGAGTCTTTATACTTATAAAGGGGGAGTAACCATGTGGAAGTCGCTGAAGGTTGGAGCGGCATTGTCGGGGGTCTTGTTTCTCGGTCTAGCAGCGTGCGGTCAGAAGCCACCCGCGTCCGCGGCGCCCAAAGGTCCGTCCCCTGCGAGCCAGGAATGGAACAGGCTCACCGCGGCCTTTATCAAAGCCTATTTCGATTCTCATCCGTTCTTCGCCGCGCATGCCGGCCGCCACGAGTACGACGGCCAGTTGCCGGATCTCAGCAATCACGGAATCAGGCGAGAAATCGCCCTCCTGCACGACGAGCGCAAGCAGATCGCCGCGGTCGATCCGAAGACATTGGAGCCGCGCGAGAGATTTGACCGCGAATACCTGCTCTCCGTCGTCGACAAGGATTTGTTCTGGCTGGAAAAGGCGAAGTTTCCATTCAGCAACCCGGGTTGGTACATCGATAAAATCGATCCGGATATGTACTTGAACCGCAACTACGCGCCGCTGGACGTGCGCATGAAGGCCTACATCAAGTACGCGCGTGGAATTCCCAAAATGGTCATCGACATCAAGGCGAACCTACAATCCCCCCTGCCGAAGACCTATGTGGAATTGGGTATCGCACAGTTTGGCGGATTGGCTGAGTTCTATTCGAAGAACGTAACGCCGGTGTTTGCGTCGGTGAGCGATCCCGATCTGCAAAAGCAGCTCACTGAAGCGGATACCGCAGCGGCGCAGGCGATGGATGCCCTCAAGCAGATCCTGGTGCAGGAGCGCAACAAAGCCAACGATAAGTTCGCGCTGGGGCCGGACCTGTACGCGCAGATGATCGCCGACACCGAGCGCGTGGATTTGGCCGTAGATAAGCTTGAAGCCGCGGGCCGCGCCGATCTCGAGCGCAATACCGCGGCGCTCAAGGCCGAGTGCGATACGTATGCCCCGAAGGCCTCCCTGTTGCAATGTACCGCCAAAATGTCCGCCCACAAGCCGAAAGAAGGCGCCGTCGAGGCCGCACGCGCGCAATTGGTGATGCTCAAGGATTTCGTCGTCAAGAACAACGTGGTCTCGATACCGAGCGCCGAGGAAGCCATGGTCGCTGAAGCGCCGGTTTACAGGCGATCCAATGCCGCGTTCATCCAGGTGCCCGGGCCCTACGATCATGGGGTTGCGTCCGTATATAACATCACGCCGCCCGACCCCAAGTGGAGCAAAACCGAACAAGCAGCCTATATTCCGAGCGAGCCGACCCTGTTGTTCGTGTCCGTGCATGAAGTATGGCCGGGGCATTTCTTGCAGTTCCTGCACTCGAACGCCAATCCCTCGAAACTCGAAGCCTTGTGGGTGGGATATGCGTACGCCGAAGGCTGGGCGCATTACTGCGAAGAAATGATGTATGAGAAAGGCTTGGGCAAGGGCGATCCGGAGAAGCACATCGGCCAGCTCACCGACGCCTTGCTGCGCGACGTACGCTTCCTGTCTTCCATCGGATTGCACACCCACGGCATGACGGTAGCGCAGTCCGAGAAGATGTTCCGGGAGCAGGCGTTTCAAGATCCGGGCAATGCGCGCCAGCAGGCTGCGCGAGGCACCTTTGATCCGGCGTACCTGAATTACACGCTGGGAAAACTCATGATTCGGAAACTGCGCACCGACTGGATCGCCAAGCACGCAGGCGCAAGTTCGACGGCGGCGCCTGCCGACGAACAGGCGCTGTGGCACGACTTTCACGACAAGTTCTTGTCCTACGGCGGGCCGCCGATTCCCGTGCTGCGTAAGGAAATGATGGGCGAGGCGGGCGGCCTCCTCTGAGTCGTTTAGTTGATGGCGACTAGTTGATGGCGACAATGATCCCGCTGTCCGCCCACGTGGCGAGCAGGCCGGCGGCGCGCAGCGGGATCTCTTCTTCGGGAAGCCAGTCGCGGAGCGCCGCGCAGATCTCGCCGAATGTGTCGCCGCGCAGCGCTGAGTCGAGCGCCGCCGCTTCCTCGGCCGACAGGGAACGAAAATAATTTTGCAGATTTTGGCGCCATAGAAGCCACGGCACCGGATGCTCCGCGCACGCCGGGTCCGGCGGCGCTTCATCACGGCTCATCGCCTGCCATACGGCCGCGGTGTTCCATCGAAGGTGCAGGCGGCGAAGCGACGGGTGGAACTCGAATCGAAGCTCGCTCCACGCCGACGGGTCGATGGCAGAGAAAGCCGCGCGCGGCCGAGCTAAGGCATCCGCTGCGTCAAAGACCTCCGCCAGCGTCCATTCGAGCAGGGCGAGTTCCGCAAAGATGGGTTGGCCGGCATAGGGCGGGCAGCGTGCGAGAAATTCCGCGAGCTCGCCTCCGTACCAGCGAATCGAGCGATGCACTGATGGTTGAGCGGCCACAAACGCCGCGCCCAGCGCGGCAAAGTCCTCGTCGCCCAGCACCGCGTGCAGCACGGGATAGGTCTCCTCGAGCGCCTCGATCAGCCGCACTCGGTAGGCGTCGCGGTAAATGCCCAGCCGTTCAACGATGGTGAGCGGCGGCGCATCCACGACGGCGTCGGCGATTGCGCTGTCCCCGCCCACCAGGTGTTTTTGCAGATCGCTCTGCAGCTGGCGCAGCCCAGGCATTATGCCGCCTGCCGAGCCGCGCTGCGGCTGAAATCGCGGGCTGTTTGCAACTCCGCCACGAGCTCCTCCAAGGGAGGAATGTTGTCGTCGCGCTCGATCATGGTGGGCACCGCGCCAAAGTGCGCCACCGCCGCGCAGTAGAGATTCCACACCGGTTCGACGATCGGATGATCGTGGGTATCGATGAGATGTCCGCCGAGATCGCTGTGGCCGGCGAGATGAAATTGACGTACGCGATCCACCGGGATTGCCCGCAAGTACGTCAGCGGGTCGAAGCCGTGGTTGACGCTGCTGACGTAGATATTGTTGATATCGAGCAAGATGGCGCAATCCGCGCGCTGCGCAACTTCGCGCAGGAACTCCCATTCGCTCATCTCGGATGCGTGAAAGGTCAGATAACTCGAGACGTTCTCCAGCAATATCTGCCTGCCGAGGGCGTCTTGCACTTGACCGACTCGCGCGACGACAGTAGCCAGCGCTTCCTCGGTGTACGGTAAGGGCAGCAGATCGTGCAGGTTGCGTCCCTCGATCCCGGTCCAGCAAAGGTGATCGGAAATCCAGTGCGGTTCGATGCGCGCAGCGAGCGCCCGAACTCCGGCAAGGTATTCAAGATCGATGGGATCGGTGCTGCCGATCGAGAGCGACACGCCGTGCATGACGAGCGGGAAGCGCTCGCGTACGCGCTCCAAGTAGTGCAACGGCTTGCCGCCGGGCACCAGATAGTTCTCCGTGATGACTTCGAGCCAGTCGATGGGGTGAGGCTCGTTGAGCACGGCCTCATAATGCGGGGTTCGGAGGCCCAGACCAAAACCGGCAAGTTTCATGGATGTCGCCTGTGCGAGCAGGGGCCGGGCGTTTCACTCGCGCCCGGCCCCATGACTTTAAGCGCGATCGGCTTACTTGGGAGCGGCGGCCTTCGACTTCGCTTCTTTGCACTCGGCCTTCGACATGGACGTCCAGCCTTGGCCCTTGCAGCTGTTCATGCCCTTGCAGCTGTTCTTCGCCCCCTTGCACTCGGACATGCCCTTACAAGAATTCACACCCGCACAATGCGTTTTGCCAGCATCGGCGTCCCCTGCGAATGACACGGTGGGCAACGCGGAAGTGAACAGCATCGCGGCTGCAGCCGCCATTGTCGCGCTCGACAGTTTATTGATCTGCATGATTAAGTCCTCAATGGTTTTTTAAACGATTTTTCAAACGCAGCGATATTGCTGCTCCTTATCTAAGACCCGGCCAACGGCGAGATTATTACTCAATTGTCTAAGCATATGCGTTGTTGAATAATTTCCAGTGGCTGCCCATCAAAATCCATTCGGCTAAGCCGCCACTCCGGATGCAGATATCGGCCAAATGAAAAAATTACAACGCCACACCGCGGTCGAGGGCATTCATTAAGTTCTCTTTATGAAGAACGTCACGTGCGACCGTAGCGGGGTCGACCGGCCGACGCTGGGCTGCGCGCCGAAGCCAGCCTAAGATAGTTAATCCATTGATGATATTAATATTTTATCTCGCTATCACCGCGACGCATGAGTATCTTCGTTTCGCCGAACCAATCAAGGAAGCAGTGTGAAGACGGGAAGAAACGATCCATGCCCTTGCGGTAGCGGGAAGAAATTCAAGAAATGTTGTGGGCAGGACCGATTGGAAGCGCCCGGCACACTTTCCGAAACGCCGTCGCCTGACTTGAGTCAGCTCGTGACCAACATGCGCGCCCAGCGGTATCAGGAAGTAGAGCGACGGGCGCGCGAGCTCGTGGCTCAACATCCGAATTCTGGGGTCGTCTGGAAGTTTTTGGGCGTATCTCTTGGGATGCAAGGCAAAGAGGCTCTGCACGCCCTGGAAAAGACCGCGAAGCTCTTGCCGGATGACGCTGAGGCTCATTTTAACTTGGGAAATGCGCTGCGAGCTGTGAGACGGCTTGATGATGCGGCAGGATGCTATCGACGGGCGCTCAAAATCAGGCCTGATTTCGCCGCCGCACACATCACACTGGCGGGTGCGCTGCGGGGACTCGGGCACCTTGATGCCGCAGTGGCAAGCTACCGCCGGGCGCTTGAGCTCGAGCCCGATCTCGCAGTCGCGCACGGCAATCTGGGGAATGCGTTGAATGACCTCGGACGGCTGGACGCCGCGGTGGCAAGCTACCGCCGAGCGCTTGAGCTCGAGCCCGCCAACGCCGAGACGCACAGCAACCTCGGAACTGCGTTACTTAAACTCGGGAAGCTGCACGAGGCAGTGGAGCGCTTTCGACGAGCGCTTGAGATCGAGCCCGATTTCGCCGCTGCCCACACCAACTTAGGCAACGCACTGCGAGACCTCGGGCAGTTCGATGACGCCCTGGCAAGCCATCGACGAGCGCTGGAGATTCAGCCCGACCTCGCCGAAGCAGGCATTAATTTGGGCAATGCACTGCGAGACCTCGGGCAGCATGACGCCGCGGCGACGAGCTACCGCCGGGTTCTCGAGATCTATCCTCATTCCGCCGCGGCGCACTGCAACTTGGGGGGCGCGTTAGGAGATTTCGGAAGGGTCGGCGATGCGGAGGCAAGCTTCCGGCAAGCGTTGCTGATCAAACCGGATCACGCTGAGGCACACAGCAATCTCGGAGTCGTTCTGCGGCGGCAAAACCGCATGGTGGAAGCCGAGACAAGTTGCCTAAGAGCGCTTGAGTTTGATCCGAACCTGGCCGCGGCGATCGTGCTCCTGGCGGAATTGCAGGCGGATAAGGGACAGTTTGCAGAAGCGGAAGAACTGTTCAAGCGCGCCATCGCGATTGAACCGAACTCGGCCGAAGCTTGGGCGGGCATCTCCAGCTTGCGCAAAATGTCAGCTAACGACGCGGCCTGGCTGACCCAGGCGCAACGAATTGCGAGCCATCGCCTGCCGCCTCGACAAGAGGTTCATCTGCGATATGCCATAGGAAAATACTTTGACGACGTGCATGATTACGCGCAGGCATTCACAAATTACCAACGCGCGAATGAGCTAACGAAGCTGTGCACGGCAAAACACGACAGGCAGCATCTGGCGCAGGCCGTGAGTCAAACGGTTCAGCATTATGACCGTCATTGGCTAAGCCAGGCGGGGGGCGCTGCGATCGCATCGGCGCGTCCGGTATTTATTGTCGGAATGCCGCGCTCCGGCACTTCGCTTGCGGAGCAGATTCTCGCTTCGCACCCAGCAGTATTCGGCGCCGGCGAACTACCGTTTTGGAGCCAAGCATCGGCCACCTATGAATCATCCATGTTCCACGGCGAGTCTGGAGAAAGCTTGATAGGCAGGCTAAGCCGGGATTATCTGCAGGTTCTGGAAGCCTTATCTCCCGGCGCGATGCGCGTGGTCGACAAGATGCCTTCCAATTTTCTCTTTTTGGGCCTTATTCACGCGGCGTTGCCGAACGCCCGCATCATCCACATGCAACGCAACCCGGTCGATACCTGTCTATCCATCTACTTTCAAAATTTTGATGTGGCGCATTCCTACGCCAACGATCTTGAGGATTTGGCGCACTACTACACCGAGTACTTGCGGCTTATGAAGCACTGGAGTTTATTGCTGCCCGAGCACGCGATGATGGAGGTGCCTTATGAAGGGTTGGTTGGCGATCAAGAAGCATGGAGCCGCAAGATGGTGGGATTTATCGGCCTGCCGTGGGATAACCGTTGTCTTGATTTTAGCCGGACGAACCGTATTGTCGTTACTCGAAGTAGGTGGCAAGTGCGGCAAATAATCAGCAAATCGTCCGTTGAACGCTGGCACAACTACGAAGATTTCATTGGCCCGCTGCTGAGGCTAGCGCAACTATGAACTTGGGCAGGACTTGCGAAGCGATGGTGAGCGAAGCGGAGCAGTTCGAGCTTCGGGGCCAGATACCCGAGGCAATTACGGCCTACCAACGCTTACTGGCCGACTGGCCGGGTCTGGCCAATTGCTGGTACAACCTCGCCCGGCTTCAGCGCGGCGTGGGCGAGTTTTCCGCTGCGCTGGCATCCTACAAGGAGGCGCTCGAGCGAGGGGTCGCGCAGCCCGAGGAGGTGCATCTGAATCGTGGTGTCATCTTGATCGATTGCCTGCGCCAGTACGGGGAGGCGGAGCGCGAACTCGACAAAGCCCTCGCGCTAAACCCTGTGTACGTTCCTGCGCTCATGAATCTAGCGAATCTCCACGAGGATCTTGGCCGTCGCGATCTTGCGGCCGCAGTCTACGAACGGATACTGAAGCTCGCCCCCGAGGAACCGCAGGTCCTGGCACGCTATGCCGGGCTTAAGGTCTTCTCGAATCTCGACGACCCCTTTATCGCTCATCTGCGAGGGGTACTGACGAAGCCAGGCATCAGCGCCGCGGACCGCGCGAGCGTGGAGTTCGCACTCGGCCGGGCGCTTGATGGCTGCGAAGCCTATGACGCGGCGTTCGAGGCCTACAGGGCCGCAAATCGCCATAGCCGCGAAAGCGCGGGACCCTCGTTCCGGGACTACGACCTGACGCTCGCGGAGCGGTTCATCGATAGATTGACTGCCGCCTTTCCTGCTGCCTCCGTTGAAGGTGGATCGCACAAGTTTGCCCCGCAAACGGCACGGCCACGCCCGATATTCATCTGCGGGATGTTTCGCTCCGGGTCCACTCTGGCGGAACAACTCGTCGGGAGTCATCCGCAAGTGGCGGCGGGTGGCGAACTCGATTTCCTGCCGCGCACCGTGCAAACGCATCTCGCGCCTTTTCCCGAGTCGATCGCGTCAGTATCTCCTCTGCGCTTGCAGGCACTCGCCGCGGAGTATCTGGACCTGCTCCACGGTCTCTTTCCGGAGGCGACATTCGTCACCGACAAGCGGCCCGACAATTTCCTCTATATAGGTCTGATCAAGATGCTGTTCCCGGACGCGAAAATCGTCCATACGACTCGGGACGCGCTGGACAATTGTCTGTCAATTTATTTTCTACATATGGATCAGCGCATGACGTATGCGCTCGACCTGATGGATATAGGTCATTACTACCTGCAGTACCTGCGCTTGATGGCGCACTGGAAAACGCTCTTTGGCGCGGATATCTTTGACTTACGCTACGATGCGCTGGTAAAGGAACCAGAACCGGAAATCGCGCAATTGCTCGGGTTTTTAGGACTGGAGTGGGATCAACGGTGTCTTTCGGTGCCGCCCACGGGACGGGGCATCAGGACGGCTAGCGTTTGGCAAGTCAGAGAGCCTCTTTATCAGCGCTCATCCGGGCGGGCTCATCACTATGAGCGGCAGTTGCGGACCCTGCGCGAGTATATCGAGCGCATGCGTGGGTGATCTCGTTGCTTGCGTGGTAAGCCGTATGTTGCTAAAAAGCAACATAAGACTTACACGCAAATTTTCTTGGGATGCGCTCAGCGTAGATCACGGCTGCGGCGCGCCTGAAGCCCAGAAGCGGGCTCCAATCACCATTGAGCCGCCGGCGTTTTCGCCTTGCAAAAGCGTCATGACGCGCGCTTCGTCCAGTAATCCCTGACTTCCTTTGATGTTGGCAAGTGCCCTTGTGTGGGAGTGTCCGGTGCCGGGTCGCGGAGAGTGATTTTCGGTCGGGCCCTGCCGCGTCTTTCGTCAGATGGCGATCCATTCGCGCCGTCACACTGATTTATGCTGTTGAGGCGTCTTGGCAACTCTGGATTTGCGTGTTGTAATCGGCGTATATGCCTGATTGGTAGCTTTGGGATAAGTTGCGCGAACGGTGCGCGAGCCAATCGGATTGCCACGAACTGACCGCTTAAACGTTAGGGAGCAAGAAATGGGGAACAATCGTAAGTTGCAGCTAGCCGTGCGCGCTGCGCTCGCGCTGGCGGCCGCATCTGCAGCCATGCCAGCCGCACAGGCGCAGGTCGCGACCACAACGTCCAATGACGCGCCATCCGCGGGCTTGGAAGAAGTAGTAGTCACCGGGTCGCGCATCAGGTCGACGAACCTGGTGTCGATCAGCCCGGTCACCACCGTCACGGCAACGGACATTCAAGTGACGGGCCTGCAGCGCGTCGAAGATATCCTCAACAATCTTCCGCAAGTGTTTGCAGGCCAGGGCGCCAACTTGTCGAACGGTGCCGACGGTACCGCGACGGTCGACCTGCACGACCTCGGCTCGCAACGCACCTTGGTGTTGGTCAACGGCCGGCGCTTGGGGCCCGGCAATTCCACGGGAGGCAATGCCTCGGATATCAACCAGATTCCGGCGCAGCTCATCGAGAAGGTCGAAGTACTGACCGGAGGCGCCTCGGCCACTTACGGCGCGGACGCAGTCTCGGGCGTGGTCAACTTCATCATGAACACGCATTTTGAAGGCGTGAAGATCGATGCCAATTATGGATTGTACGAACACGGCAACCACGATAGCTTGCTTGCGGGGATAGTGAACAAAGCGGGTGACGGTCCGCTCGCTAGCCGTGTGGACAGCGGTTTCAACAAGGATTTGGCGGTTCTGCTCGGCGCGAATTTTGCGGATGGCAAGGGCAATGCGACGGGGTACGTCACCTACACGAACCAGGCGCCGGTACTGCAGAGACCGTTCGACTACAGCGCCTGCACGCTGGGAGGCAAGAAGAACGCCACGGGCGGTACCACTGTGACTTGCGGCGGTTCCCACACCGACGCGGGCGGCACCTTTTATGGCTATGACGCTAATTCCAACACGCTGTTTTATGACACCGTGGACCCGAAGACCGGTCAGTTCAGACCTGTCGTTCCGACCGACGTTTACAATTACGGCGCGCTCAACTACTACACGCGCCCGAATGAACGCTGGACCGCGGGCACGTTCATCAATTACGACGTGAACGAGCACGTCAACGTGTACTCCGAACTCATGTTCATGAAGAACACCTCAATCGCACAGCTTGCCCCGGGCGGCGATTTCGGTACGGCTAACCCGTTTGTCAACTGCGGACCGGCCGGCGTCGGATTGCCCGGCAACCCGCTGATCACGGCCCAGGAATTCAGTGTCATTTGTACGCCGGGGAACATCGCGGCCCAGGGCGCGAATGTGCCTGCTAACTCGGTTGCTATCACCTACCTCCTCCGTCGCAATGTCGAAGGTGGCGGGCGCCAAGAGTTGTTCACGAACGAGTCCTATCGCAGCGTCGTCGGTGTCAAGGGCGACTTCGGGGGCGCGTGGAAATACGATGCGTCCGCCCAGTACAGCAGCGTGACGACCATCTTTGATAATCTGAACTATTTTTCGACCGCGTCCATGATCAAAGCGCTCGATGTCGTCACCGGCCCCAATGGCCAGCCGACCTGCGTATCCGTCATCAACAAGACGGATACCGCTTGCGTGCCCTGGAACGTCTGGGTGCCGGGCGGAGTGACCAAGGCGGCGCTCAACTACTTGAACATTCCGAACGGCGGCAATGGGACCGTCCGCGAATATGTCGCTCACGCCGACATGAGCGGTGATCTCGGAAAGTATGGAGTTCAGATTCCTAGCGCCAAGAGCGGCCTGCAGCTCAACGTGGGTGCCGAGTGGCGTGAAGATGCGTCGGCAACCAACCCAGATTATGCAACCCAACTGGGCCTCGCCTCGGGGGGCACCGGTCCGGTACCACCGATTTCGGGTCAAGTTCGTGTCGGGGAAGCGTTCACGGAATTCAACTTGCCCGTCATCGACGACCTGCCGGGAGCCGATCAAGTGGCGATTCAAGGCGGCTATCGATATTCGAGCTACAGTCTTGGGTTCAAGACCAACACGTTCAAGATCGGGCTCGAGTGGGCGCCGGTGCGTGACATCCGCTTCCGGGGTGGCTTCAACCGCGCAGTACGTGTGCCCAACATTAGCGAGTTGTACACCATCCAAGCGGTGGGCCCGGGCGGCACGATCGATCCGTGCTGGGGTCCGGCTCCCCTCTTGACGCAGGCGCAGTGCGAACGAACCGGCGTCATCGACACCCCGACCATCACCCAGTATGGCCACATCTCCGTCAATTCTGCGTCTCAGATCAACACTCAATCTGGCGGTAACCCCAACCTTACGCCGGAGAAGGCCGATACGACTTCGTTCGGCTTTGTGTTCCAGCCGACGTTTCTCCCGGGTTTCACGGCATCGCTCGACTACTACGACATCAAGATCAAGAACGCCATCATAAGCTCCACGGGTACCGCGACGGCCATCATTTCGGACTGCGCGCTGACCGGCTCCGCCTCGGCTTGCAGCCTCATTCATCGTGCCGGGGGAGGCACGCTGTGGTTGAGTTCGGCCGGTTTCGTGGCCACGCCGTCGGCGAACGTCGGTGTCATCTCAACGAGGGATGTCGATCTGAAGACGCATTACTCCTTGGACATGAGTGCCATGGGTAAGCTCGGCTTCAACCTGGAAGGGTCGTACGTGATCGACAATATCACCACGCCGATCCCGGGAGCGCCGTCGTACAATTGCGCCGGATTGTGGGGTCCCACCTGCGGCAATCCGCTGCCGAAGTGGCGTCACATATTTACGTCGGATTGGGCTACCCCGTGGGCGGGTCTCGACCTCACGATGAGATGGCGGTACTTCGGGTCCACCAAAGTCGAAACGGGCAGTGGAAGTCCCGATCTTTATTACCCCACGACCAATTACCCGGGGTTCAACCGCATATCGAACTACAGCTACCTCGACCTGTCGGCGGCGATGGCGGTGGGGGGTGGTGTTAGTCTCCGGCTCGGCGTGAACAACGTGCTGGACAAGGACCCACCGACCGTATTGTCGGGCAACTGCGCTGCGGGACCCTGCAACGGCAACACGTTCTCGCAGACATATGATGTGCTGGGGCGCTACCTGTATGCGCACGCGACGGTGAAGTTCTAAGCGCCTTCCGGCGTTGCGGCGGTCGCGAACGGCGGGCTTCGGCCCGCCGTTTTTTGTGGGGCCCAGGCAGCCGCTACC
>Ga0209736_1000250_pt1 | contig 17398 bp, 10 predicted proteins | sample BlaSpr_A8_Ref_M3_FD_187992 | JGI IMG/M metagenome (GOLD analysis project Ga0209736, IMG submission 187992) | Forest soil microbial communities from Thunder Bay, Ontario, Canada - Black Spruce, Ontario site 2_A8_Ref_M3 (SPAdes) (version 2) | ecosystem: Environmental > Terrestrial > Soil > Boreal...
GGACGGGATGGATTCGTTCATCTATGCCATGGTGCTGGTTCCGGCGCTGCGAGAATTGCTGCCGCGCTCCGGAATTCCGGCAACCACAGCGAATGTCGGTTTCTACGGCGCGGTGCTATTTGCGCTCTTCCTGGTGGGATGGGGTTTGTCATTGATCTGGGGGCCCATTGCCGACCGGTTTGGGCGAGTCCGCACGCTGAGTTTGACAATCATTTTTTTCTCGGTCTTCACTCTCCTCAGCGCTCTAGCGACAAGCGTTTGGGTCTTGGGCGCCTTTCGATTGTTGGCGGGCGTTGGGATCGGCGGCGAGTGGTCAATGGCCGGCACATTCGTCGCGGAGGAATGGCCTGAGGAACGTCGGAAAATGGGCGCGGGACTCATGCATACCGGGTACTATTTCGGCTTTTTTCTGGCGGCCCTCGCCAACTATTTTATTGGCAACGCTTATGGCTGGCGTGCCATGTTCGTGCTGGGAGGTCTCCCCGCTCTCTTCGTTGCTTTCATTCGCTACGGCGTGAAAGAACCAAGCCGTTGGGCGAACAAGCGCAACCAGTTGGATGAGGCCTGGACCGCCCAGCGTTCCTTCCTCTATCTGTTTTCGCCGGAGTACCGGCGGCGCACCATCCTTAACTCGACGTACATGTTGATTTCCATCGTGGGCTTGTGGGCAGGCGCGGTTTATGTCCCGGCTTCGGTGACTTTTTTGGCGGCCAATGCACACTTGCCGGTGGCGGAAGGGGCGCGGCTGGCGTCGTATGCCACGATGATCCTTTCAGTCGGAACGATTCTAGGGTGTCTGGCCGTACCGGCTATCGCGGAACGCATTGGCCGCCGCGCAACGCTGGCGATCTACTTTTCGCTGATGCTGGTATTTATCTCGGTCGGTTTTGGTTACGCCTTCTATCTGAAAGAAGGCGCGCTCACCTGGTTCATGGTTTGTCTGTTCTTCCTGGGTCTTGGAGGTGCGAACTTTGCCATCTACACATTGTGGGTTCCCGAGCAATATCGGACGGAGTGCCGGGCCAGCGCATTTGCTTTTGCTACTTCCGTTGGCCGTTTTGCGGGAGCGGGCATTACGTTTTTAGTGGGCGCGGGCGTTCGTCATTTTCAGACGATTGGCATCCCAGTGGCTATGACGGCTGTGGCGTTTGCGATCGGGCTATTGCTGCTTCCATTTGGTGAAGAAACGAAGGGGAAAGCGCTGCCCGCATAAACCCCGCATAAACTACGACGAGATGCGCGCGGTCCCCCCTCCGCTTCAGTGGGAGATATCTTCGAGGGCCAGCCCACGAGTCTTCGGTCCCCAAATTCCGATTGACAATATGACAACCAGCATCGAAGCGGCGATAAAGGTAAAGACTCCAGCCACGCCAAAATCGCGCAGGAAGAAACCAATGAGAAAGCTTGTGAAAATGGCGCTCAACCGGCTCCACGAGTATACGAAGCCGACGGCCTGAGCTCGTATCCGGGTGGGAAAGAGCTCCGGCTGATACGCATGGAAAGCCATCGACATCCAGTTATTGGAGCAAGTCAGCAAGACTCCGAACGCAATCAGGAAACCGCCGCTGGTCTGGCGCGAGAATAGTAATCCAAAGACTCCGATGCAGAGGGCCGCAGCTACGATCTGCCACTTGCGCTCAAACTTATCGGCGACTCCCAGGGCGAGCAGCGGGCCGAGTGGGGCAGCGATGGCGATGATGAAGGAATACTGCAGGCTGCTGGTAGTGGTCACGCCCGCGGCAATCAACAGAGTAGGCACCCAGGACGCGAAGCCGTAGTAACCCACAGTCTGGAAAAAGTTAAACACCATCAGCATCGACGTGCGGCTCAAGTAAGGTGGCTTGAAGATGTCGAGGAAGTGGCCGTGGATTTCCTCGACCGGATGAGGATTCGCGGGAGGAAGAGGCGCGCCTAACTCCTGCGACACACGTGCTTCCATAGCGGCAGTAACACGCTCGGCATCCACCAAACGGCCGTGCGAGATCAGCCAACGGGGGCTTTCTGGGACGCTGCGGCGAATGAACCATACGAAGATTGCGCTCATCGCCCCAATCAAGACAACCCAGCGCCAGCCTTCAAAACCGAATGGACTACGAGGTACCAATATCCAGGCCAGCAGGGCGACCACAGGAACCACGCTGAACTGTATCACCTGGTTTACAGCGAAGGCACGGCCGCGCAGATGTTTGGGCACAAGTTCGGTGATGTAAGTATCAATCGTTACTAACTCAACCCCGATGCCGATGCCGGCGATCAAGCGCCAGGCGACGATGCCAATGGCGGTGTGTTGGAAGGCCATGATGATGGTGGCGGCGGTGTACCACAGCAATGAGCAGGTGAAGACCATGCGCCGCCCGAACCAATCCGCGGCGAATCCGAAGAGCATGGTACCGATGAAGAGGCCAGCGAAGGTGGCGGCGACAAAACTGGCGAGGCCGTTGAACCCGAAGAACGACGCGGAGGAACTGGAGAATAGCCCGCTTCGCACCAGGCCCGGACCAATATAGGCGGTAAAGAAGAGATCGTACATTTCAAAGCATCCGCCCAGCGAGAGCAGTAGCACCAGTTTCCAGATGTATCGAGTGGCGGGAAGCCGGTCGAGCCGAGCGCTAATCTCGGCGGCGATGGTCGGATTACTAAGTTGTGTCAACATTACCCTCTCTTAGTCTTACTTAGTATCGAGTTACTCTCGGACAGATCCAAGTGCGGCTTGCCGAGCTACATCACGCTGGATGCTCCGAGACTCGTATTCAAAAAATGCCCGGGCCGCCGTCTCTCAGACTGCCGGCCGGCAACGCCAGGTTAAGTTCGGGTAACTCACCCGGCAACAGGTCCGCGGTCCTGGTTACGGATCGCAGAAAGCGAGCACTCTCCTGTTGACTGACGATGCGATCGGTCAGAATTTTGAACTTGTGCAGGTAGTCATCGCGCCCAAAAGGCGTAGCGCCGAGCGGATGCGCGTTGGCGACGGCGATCTCGTCTTCGATCCGCGAGCCTGTTCCTGAGCCATCGCGAAAGAAAATTTCCACGCGTCCACCAAAGGCTTTTTGACTGAGGTCGCGGGCGTAGTAGCGCTCGGTCCATTCGGAGGCTTCGCAGGTTGTGATTCTGTGCCAGAGCTTCAGTGTGCTGGGGCGATTCCTGCGCTCAGGAAGATAGCTGTCGATGTGATGCCACGTTCCATCCTCGAGCGCCACGGAAAAAATGTACATGATGGAGTGGTCTAGAGTTTCGCGGCTGGCGTTTGGGTCCAGCTTCTGAGGATCGCCGGAGCCGGTTCCGATCACATGGTGCGTGTGCGCACTGGTGTGGATGACGATCTTCTCGATCTGGGACAAGTCCACGATTTTTCGGCGCATGCGAAACGCCAGGTCGATCAGAGCCTGCGCCTGATATTCCGCGCTGTGCTCTTTGGTAAAGCTCGCCAAAATGGCGCGCTTGGGCTCTCCAGGCGAGGGGAGTGGAATTCGATAATGGCCCTGGGGTCCGTCGAGCATCCACGCGATCACGCTGTCATCGCCCTCGTAGATCGGGCTCGGCGACCTTTCTCCACGCATGGCGCGATCGACGGCCTCGATGGCCAGTTTGCCGGCGTGCGCGGGGGCATATGCCTTCCAACTGCTGATCTCTCCCTTGCGCGATTGCCGGGTGGTGAAGCTGACGTGCACGGCCTGCTGGATCGCCTGGTAAATAATTTCGGTCGGCAGATTCAGCAGAGTTCCGATGCCAGCGGCCTGGGCCGGACAGAGGTGCGCGATATGGTCGATCTTATGTTTATGGAGCGAGATACTTTTCACGAGATCAATCTGAATCTCGTAAGCGGTGGCGATGCCGCGCAGCAGATCGTTACCGGAACGATTCGTCGCCTGAGCAACGGCGATAATCGGCGGGATGTTATCGCCGGGATGGGCGAAATCCGCAGCGAGGAAAGTATCGTGCATGTCGAGCTCGCGAACAGCGGTTCCATTCGCCCAGGCCGCCCATTCCGCACTAACGCGATGATCGGACGGTACCCCGAACACGGTGGCGCCATTCCCCTTCGAATGACTGTCTTTTGAATGACCGAGTGCCATGGCGCGGGCAGAAACAACTGGCTGCCGGTTGATGGCCGCGATCGCTACTCCGGCGTTGTCGACGATGCGGTTCACGATCATCTCTTGCACGGCGGGTTCCAGCGGCACCGGATCAGCGGCCACCGCCGCGAGCTTCCACGCCAGCTGGTCCTCGCGAGCGAGGGTAGAAGCCGATGCATGAACCTTTACGTCGTGAAAAAGCATGGCTTCCTCTTGCGCATTTGCCCGCTCACTTGCCTTCGTCCTCGTTTTTGCGCGCGTACTTCCCCTCCATCTCGTCGTAGAGTGGTTTTTGCACGAGGCGCTGGCGCTCGGCAAAACTTACGAGACTGGCGCTACTTTCATCGAGGCGTCCGCGTTCTTTTAACTCGCGAAGGGCATTTTGCATTCCGAGAATCGCGCCCTGCAAGGCGGCGTTGGCGTAGAGCACGATGGCAAAGCCCATCGCAGATAGCTCCGATGCGTCAACGATCGGCGTCTTGCCTCCAACCACCATGTTGACGATTTGCGGCACGGCGAGAAGTTGGGGGATGCGGCGCATCTCGTCGAGGCTCTCCGGGGCTTCAACAAACGTGATGTCTGCGCCAGACTCGATGTACGCGGACGCTCGATCCACGGCGGCCTGGAAGCCGTCCACAGCCCGGGCGTCGGTTCGGGCAATGATCAGCAGGTCCGCACTGGTGCGGGCATCGACGGCGGCATGAATTTTGCCGAGCATCTCTCCGACGGGAATGACATCCTTGCCCGCGAAGTGGCCGCAACGCTTCGGCGAAACCTGATCTTCAATCTGGATGGCGTTGGCTCCCGCGCGTTCGAGGACGCGTACGGTGTGGTGAACGTTGAGCGCGTTGCCGAATCCAGTATCCGCATCCACGATGATTGGGAGAGTGACGGCATCGCGGATGGCCGCCGTGTGCTCGGCCAATTGAGTGAGACTCAGGAAGCCCATATCCGGCAGCCCGAGATACATATTGGTGACGCCAGCGCCGGTTACATACACGGCCTCGAACCCGAGATCAGCGATAATGCGAGCCGAGAGGGCGTTGGCGGCTCCCGGGACGAGCAATGCGCGGCGCGCGGCAACACACGCGGCAATACGATCGCGAAAGGATGCGATGGGGGCAGTGACGCCGGAATCATATCGTGTTCCCGTCATACTTGTATTCCCCTCATACTGTTCCTTCTTTGCGCAACGCCGCGATCTGATTTTCGTCATATCCCAATCTGCCGAGCCAGACAGCTGTGTGCTCGGAGAGCTTCGGCGCTGGAGTGGAAGGAATGGCCGGTTCGCCGTCGAGTTGAAAGCCTGCACCGGTCACGTGCTGGGAGTCGGGCGGTGCCCCGGTTGCCCCGTCGCCACTGGCCGGGAAGCTGGTGACGAACTGGCGTTGGGCAAGATGCGGATGCTCCAGAATCTCGGGAACGCTGAGCACTCCGCCCGCTGGGATTCCAGCAGCAATCATCAGCCGCTCCCATTCGTCGGCGCGGCGGCGCATGAGTGCGGACCCAATCTCCGCGTTGATGGCATGGCGGTTGTGCTTGCGCGTCTGCCGATCGGCGAAGCGCGGATCGGTTTTCAAGTCGGGGCGTTCGATCAAATCGCACAAACTGTGGTATTGAGAATCTTCATTTGCGGCAATATTGAGCAGCCGATCCGCCGTCCGAAATGTCCCCGAGGGCGCGGCCGTGAAGTTCTCATTTCCCATCGGAAGGGGCACGACGCCGCAGTTCAAATAGTTTGAAACTACCCAACCCATGGTGGCGAGCGAGGATTCCAGCATGGAGACGTCAATCATCCGCCCTTCGCCGGTGGTCTTGGCACCGACGAGCGCAGCACTGATGGCAAAGGCCGCGGTGATTCCGCCGACGGTGTCGCACACCGGATAGCCCACGCGCAGCGGCGCGCTGTTCTCATCCCCAGTTACGCTCATTACTCCTGCCATGCCCTGAATAACCTGATCGTAGGCAGGACGCATGGCGAGGGGGCCTTCCTGTCCGAAGCCTGAGATGGCGCAATACACAAGACTCGCATTGATTTTGCAGAGAACGGGATAGTCGAGGCCGAGCCGCTTCATCACGCCGGGCCGAAAGTTCTCCACTACAACATCGGACTGCGCGGTGAGCTGCCTGAAAATTCTCTTGCCGTCCGGATGCTTGAGGTTGAGCGTTACGGATTGTTTGCCGGCATTCACGGCCACGAATGACGCACCCATCAGCTTGCTGACGGGGCCCGGATCGGCTCCCAGACGGCGGGCGAGGTCGCCGCTTCCCGGTTGCTCGATCTTGATGACCTCAGCACCCATGAGCGCAAGCTGATAGCTGCAAAAAGGACCGGCCAGCACGTTGGTGACGTCCAGAACGCGAATTCCGGTAAGTGGAAGAGCCATGGGCGCCTCTAGCTGGACTTCACCTGATTTGCGCTGATCGCGGCGCGATGAACGCGAAGCAAATGGCCCTGATATTCCCTTTCGGTAAAGCCGCTGGCAAACTCCGCCGCTTCGCACAGTTTGTCGAGATCGATCCCCGTTTCATAGGCCATGCCATGCAGAAACGCGACCAGGTCTTCGGTGGCAAGATTGCCGCTCGCTCCGGGGCAGTACGGGCATCCACCAAGGCCAGCCGTGGAGGCATCAAACTCGCGCACCCCGGCATCGAGCCCGGCGAGCGTGTTGGCAAGACCGCGACCATAAGTGTCGTGGAAATGGAGCGCCAATTCGGTTGGAGGAAGCTCGAGCTCCTCGGTGACGAGTGCGACCGCATCGCGCACCTGATCGGGAAACGCCATGCCGTCGGTATCGCAGATGGCAACGCGCCACGGCGTCAGGTCGCGCGATGCTTTCACGACGGCGAGCAACGCTTTAGCGGAAATTGTGCCTTCGAACGGACAATGGAAGCTGGTCGAGATACCGGTGCGAATCGTCACGCCATCGCGTTCCGCGGCGCGGCTCACTTCTTCAAGCAAGACGAGCGACTCGGGCAGAGTGCGGTTCAGGTTCTTGCGATTAAAGGTGTCGCTCGCGGACAAAACAAACTCGAGGTATCGGACGCCGGAAGCGACTGCACGTTCGTATCCCTTGACATTCGGGACAAGAGCGGAAAAACGCACGCCGGGAAACTCGCCGAAGTGTGCAGCCAGGGCCTCGGCATCCGCCATCTGAGGAACCCAACGAGGATGCACGAAGCTTGTCGCCTGGATGTCGCGTACTCCGGCTTGCACCAACTTCGTGATCAACGCGAGTTTGTCTGCGGTGGAAACCAGCCGCGGCTCATTCTGCAACCCATCGCGCGCCGAAACGTCAAGAATATTTATCTTTTCGCCCATCGTACTATCCTAGCTCTTGCCCGGTGGAGCACCGGGCGTCCCCGCCCGGCCACCGAACTGCCGGACGGGCGACACGCCCCTCTCTCCAGCGCAACTAGTCTTCCGCCTCAAAAGTCCACATCTGCGCCGGCTCGCTTCCCTTCGCAGGAACTCCGACGTAAAGCCGATCCCGCTTCGAATAGAAAAATCCTGTACGGACTCCGACTGCGGAGGGAACGGACGCGACAAGCTCATAGTGGTCGGGATCACTCTCCTGAAACACACTGATAAAACCTTCCGCCCCGATTACGTAGATTCGTTTGCGAGCCTCATCGAAATAGACGTCGTCACACTCCCCGGCGGCTCGCAGACGCGCAACTTCCCTGCCCGTCGTTGTGTCCAGAACAACCAGCATAGGAGTTTTGCGAGTGATCGTAAAAAGGCGATGATCCGCTTCGTTAAGTGCCATGGCGTAGTTTGCGCGCAGTTCGGCGAGCGGCCACTTGGTGACTGCGCCCGTCTTTCTGTCGATCGACTCCACCACATTACCGGCGTCCGGAACATTGACGAAGACGTGCGTTCCCGAAGCCTCCACCTGAAACGATTCGGGATGACCTTCAGTTTTCAGGACCGGTCCCACACGCTCGTCCGTAGCCGGATCGATGGTCGCAATACCGCCATCGTCCTCGCCGAAGCCCACAAATACTTTTTTTGTGGTGGCATCATAACGAAGGTTGTCGGGGTCTTTGCCAAAATCGATCGTCTTCTTCAAGACGTAGGTGGCGCCGTCAAAGACGCGCACTTTACCGTCGGCGGCATTGGCAACATAGAGTTTGTCAAAGCCCGGAACATACAAAGGACCTTGAGGCTGACTCAACCCGGGGATGCTGTGAATCACCCTTCCCGCAAAAGTATCGATGACTTCGACCGTATTGTTCCCCAGCGCGGAGACGAACAGCCGCTTACGCTTCACATCGGCGCTAAAGTGGTCCAGGCGGCCCGCGACATGGGGAACCGGGATTTGCTCCTCGAGTTGTAGAGGCAGCAAATCGCGCGAGGCTGGAGCACTGGCGTTCTGACCGGTAACTGGGGAGCCCGGAATGGTTAACGCCAAAATCCCGGCGCAAAGTATCTTCGTGTAGTGCATGCTTTCTCCTGGTCGAATACCGCTCTTATCGGAGCGGCAGAATTTATTATTTCTACGGCTGCGCTTCAAAAACCAAGATCGCCGCATCTTCCACATCATGAGCGGGAGCCCCCACATAGAACCGATTCAGTTCAGGCACCCACAGCGACGTTCCGGCTCCTTGTCTTGTCGGTAGTTTGTCGATCAATTCGTAGTGGTCGGAGTCTTTCTGCTGGTAGATGAACACCGACCCAGTCTCGGCATCCCGTCCTCCGGAAACGTACACGCGGCGGTGTTTGGCGTCGAAATAGACTCCGTCCATGCTCTCAACGGTGGGAAGGCTCAACACTTCCTTGCCTGTAGCGGCATCCATCACGATCATCTGCGGTGGCTTGCGGGTGCCTACGAAAAGCCGATGGCTTGCGGCGTCAAACGCTCCGTCACCCGGACGTTCGCTGCTCACCGGCCAAGTGGCAATCACCTTGCGCTCCCCGGTATCGATCACCTGAATCGTGCTGTTGGGGGACATGAAGCAAAACAACCATTTGCCGTACTCGTCCAGCAGCAACTCGGCAGGGTGAGCGGCGACCTGGACGTCAGCGATAAGTTTGTCTTTTTTGGCGTCGATGATGCCTACTTCCCCATAGTCTTTACCGGCATCTTTCCCGCCGTAGCCGACATACAGAACGGATCTGCGGGAATCGTACAAGACGCGGTTGGGGCCAATATCGAGGGAGATAGTGTCAAGAAGCGCCAGCGTGTCGGCGCGAAATACGCGGAGCTTTCCATCATCTCCGCTGGCGACGAAAACTTTATTGAGTGCGCGGACAAAAGCGATCCCCTGTGGCTTCTTGAAGCCGGGAATACTGCGCAGCGATTTTCCCGCTCGCAGGTCAACCACTTCGAGGGAACCATTCTCCAGGCCGGCAACGAACAGACGTTGACCTTTTGTGTCCACGTCCATGTGGTCAATGCGGCCGTGGACGCCGGGCAGGGGAATCGTCTGCACAAGCCGCAACGGATGGGTCTGGGCGTCGATTCGAACGGAGTTGATTCCGCCTCCTGGGGCAAACCAGAAAGCCGAGGTGAGGGCGAAAATCCAAAACTGCCGGGTCATTAATAATTTCTCCTGAGGTAATTGTTCCTGCCCGGCTTTTGTGTCCGAACCGGAATTCTACGCACCGAATTGAATGCCCTTCTGCTCCCGCCCCAGAGCCACCACCACCGCCGCCAGCGTGAACACCACAAATGCGGTCAGAGCCATGGCGTTGGCGTAGCTGGTATGCTGCGCGAGAATTGCCTCCCCGTAAGCGACCGAGCCGGCCAGAAGCACGCCACACTGGTAAGCGAATCCGGGAAGGAATCCGCGCACCGAGTCGGGCGACAATTCCGAGAGGTGCGCCGGAATGATTCCCCATGCTCCCTGCACCATGAACTGAATCAGGAAAGCTCCGGCGACCAGCAATGCCAGAGACGGGGCGTAGGCCCACAAAGGCACCAATGCGACCGCGCTGATGAGTGCCGTGATCATCGCGCGGCGGCGTCCGAAGCGGTCGGACAAAAAACCGAACAGCAGGCCTCCGAGAAGCGCCCCCACCATGGAGATTGCAGTGATCACCGCGCGCTGGGTCGGACCCATTCCCCACTGCCGCTGGAGAAAGGTTGGGAACATATCCTGTGTGCCGTGCGAGGCAAAGTTCATCATCATCATCAAAAGGGTCAAATAGAGAAACAATTTCCAGTGGGAGCAAATCTCGCGGCCCAGGCTGCTCCAGCTCGTTTGGCGAGTCTTCTGCCATACTTCTGATTCTTTCACTCTGAAGCGCACGAAAAGCCCCAGCAGGGCTGGCAGTCCTCCGATGAAAAACATGGGACGCCATCCCCAGCGGGGAAATACGAAGTAGAAACAGACGGCCGCGAGAAGGTAGCCGAGAGCGTATCCCTGCTGCAGCAGGCCAGAGAGAAACCCGCGTAATCGGGGCGGAACTTTTTCCATGGCGAGCGATGCGCCTACGCCCCACTCTCCGCCCATGCCGATGCCAAACAAGGCGCGGAGCACCAGGAAGGTAGTGAAACTATGCGCGAAGCCAGTGAGCACCTCGACCACGGAGTAGAAGACGAGGTCGATCATCAACGGGAGGCGGCGGCCGTAGCGATCAGCCATCAGTCCAAAGATAAAAGCGCCCACCGGACGAAATGCCAGGGTAAGCGCCATGGAGAGAGCAATTTCGGCGTCGGAGCGGTGAAACTCCTGAGCGATGGCGGTCAGCGAGAAGACGACCAAAAAGTAGTCGAAGGCGTCAAGCGTCCATCCGAGGAACCCGGCGAGTACGGCTGGACCGTGGCCGCTTTTCGTTGGCGGGTTTGCCGGCAGAGTGGAAGAAGTCAGGTAGTGTTCCGGCACGGTTGCATCCGGTGGGGCGCTCAAGCTTTCTCCTCTGGTTCAGTCAACTGGTTCAGTTAACGACGTGCGTGACGCTGTTTTGTGCAATAACGCCGCAGTGACGCTGTGTAATAACGAAGATCGGCGCGGATATTGCAGAATTCGTTTCCGTGCCGCGCGCGAACTGGCCGGCAATCCTGAGACTTCTAGTGTAAGGCAAAGGCCGAAGGGGGAAGGCTCCGGTCTTTGCCTTTCAGGTTGCGCCTCAGAAGGTCAGCTTGAGGCCCAACTGAATCTGGCGAGAGGTGGTTATGGTCGAATCAAGCAAGCCAGCGCCTTTGACCGACGATCCATCGGGCTGTATGAACAACGTGTAGTTATTCAGCGGCGCTTGGAAATTGGTGTGGTTAAAAATGTTGAAGAATTCGGCCCGGAACTGTGCGACGAACCGTTCCGTGATATGCGTATTCTTGAACACCGAGAAGTCCACATTCACCAGTTTTGGACCGTATAGCGAGTTACGTCCGTTGTTACCGAGCACCAGCCCGCCGCCGTTCGGGAGCGGCGGCGCCACCACAAAACAAGCGTTGTTAATGTAATTCACCTGGTGCGTCACGGGGTCTATCCTGGTACCAGCGATGGGATTGCATCCGGGCACTCGGTTGGGGTAGTCGTAAGGTGCGTCGGTGTAGTTCTGTCCGAGGACATCGCGGTCCAGAACCAACGTGAAGGGGACGCCGCTGCTGACGTTGACGATCCCCCCTACCTGCCATCCGCCTGCGATCCATTTTGCTGCTCCGCCCCAGTCCGGGGTTGGCAGAGTCCAGATGTAATTGGCTATCAGGTTGTGACGGATGTCGAAGTCACAGGCGCCGTACCGATGCGCCTTGTCGAAGAACATGAGCGAAGTTAGTGAGTTTTGGAAGGGGTCGCCGAGTTGGGCTCCCGAACCCGTATCCTTGCAGTTGCTGTACGTGTATGCCAGTTGCGCCTGCACCGAGCGAACGTTACGCAACTGCACCTGCGATTGGAAGCCTTCATAGGAAGATGCGCCATCAAAGAAAATCGGGCGGATGAAGCCTACGTTAGGGTTAGCGATCGTGCCGCCTCCGCCCACGCACGGGTCGCCGGAGCAAGGCCATGTAAATACGCCGTTAACCTTTGGCGGTACGACCTGGTTGGCATCGTCAGCAGTGAACGCATTGTGCACCGTGCGCGATCCGACATAACCCGCCATGACTGCGATCTTAGACGTTAGTTCGTGTTGAATATTAATGTTCCAGTTCGAAGCAAAAGACCGTTTCGGGCTGCGGTCAATATACCGTGAACCCGCGCTGTTGCTGAAGTTTACTGAGTCAGGTATCACCGGGAACGCCCCTTGCGGCAGCGGGATGGAGCTGCTACCGAAGCTGGTTTGCAGTGAGAAGGGGAGCGTCAGCGAGTCACCTATGGTGTAAACGTACGGCAACGGCAGCACAGAAAAGACGCCAAAGCCCGCGCGGATCGCCGTCTTGCCACTACCTGTCGGATCCCATGAGAAACCGATGCGTGGGTCGAAATTCCGGGTGGTCGGGTTGTTGGCAAAAACGTTCTTGAAGCAGCCAGTCGAGCCAGGGCAGGCGCTGGGCGCGGGGCTGGTGTAAAAATTCGACAAGAAACCAAATCCGTTGTGGGATTCGGTGGGATTGGTGAGCATTTCATAACGCAGACCGAGGTTGACGGTCAACCGCGGTCGAAGGCGCCAGTCGTCCTGAACATAGACACCAAACAGGCTGTCGCGGCTCTGCGTTTCTTTGCGAACACTTGGACTCAATAGGAGAACCTTTTCGGGGTTATTGGTGAGAAAGTTTTCTATTCCCGTAACACGAGGACTCGCTTGCAGGGTGCTGAAGACGAAGTTTCCGTTGCCGCGCACTTTGGAAAGGACGTTGTATTGCATGTACTCAAAGGCGAAGCCGAACTTAAGCGCATGTTTTGACTTGGTCAGGAAAACGTCATCATTTGCCTGGTATGTATTGTAGTGGTGTCCGAAGAAGGAGATGTCGCCGAGGCCACCGGCTGCAGTCAAGCCGTCCACCTGAATAAGGGCTGCGGGCAGCGGTGTCGGCGAGCACACTGTGCAGAGACTGGTGTCGGCACCCACGGGATTGATGGCCGAGACCGGCGTATTCACCAGTCCAGTCACGTGCCCATATCCGAACCGGAAGGTGTTACCCATCGCAGAATTAAAAATGTGGGTCTCGGTCAAAGCCAATGTGTGCCTTTGTGTGAATACCGAGTGGATCACGTTATCCAGAGTGTCAGGTTGGGTCTGAGGAGCCTTATCGTAGAAAAATGTGGCGCTCAAGCTGTCCTTGTCTGAGATCTTGTGGTCGCCTCGCACAGTAAAATAATTCTCGTTCAGAACCTTGATCCCGGAAGTCCTGAAGGTGTCGACGTCTCCGTTGAAAGAAGTTACTGGGCCTGTATCAATCCCATGCACGGGTTGCCATAGCTTCAAGAAGGGCAACACCTTGGAATCTATGGTCACGCGATGGGGGATGCAGGTTGGGGGCTTTGCAGGAACCGAGCAAAGGTTCCCGGCGAGGGCTGCGGGGGAGAGAATTTGAGGTGTCAGACTGAGACTCTGCCCCTGGCGAACACCCTCATAGTCGCCGAAGATGAAAGTCCTATCCTTGATGATCGGTGCGCCAATGGAACCGCCGAACTGGAGGCGGCGGAAGGGTGGAATGTTCGGTCCGTCGAAGAAGTTGCGTGCGTCAAAAATCTTGTCACGGTCGAAGAAGTAGCCCGTGCCGTGCACATGGTTGGTTCCGGACCTGGTGATGGCATTGATAACCGCGCCCGAGGTTCTGCCATACTCCGCAGTGTAGTTGGTGGTAACTACGGAAAATTCCTGGATCGCATCCACGCCGAGACTCGCGCCCAGCACGCTGCCGGGGGCTCCGTTCGAGTAATCATTGATATTGATGCCGTCCACGCGATAAGTATTTTCGTTGGGACGGTGACCGCTGTCGGCAAGCTGGTCGCCGAAGCCCCGGTTGCCGCGGTTCGCCGTGGCTCCGGTGGAAGCCTGCGCGCGCACGCTGATTACGCCGGGTTGCAGAGTGGCCAGCTGGGTCCAGTCGCGGCCGTTGAGCGGCAACTCCACCACCGTCCTCTGTTCCACCGTCGCACCGACCGTGGAGGAAGTGGTCTCAATCGCGGGCGTCAGGTCGTTCACTTCGACGGTTTCGTTAACCTTTCCCACTTGCAGGGTAATATTCAGCGCCTGCTCCATGCCGACATTCAGCTCGATGCCTTTTTGCACTGCGCTGGTGAAGCCGGGCGCGGTGACCTTCACTTCGTAGGGGCCTGGCGGCAGGTTCGGTGCGGAATACAAACCACTTTCGTTTGAAGTCGCTTCGCGGACCTGGCCATTGTCGAGATTCTTGATCTCGATCTTCGCACCGCCGACAACGGCGCCTGATTTGTCCGAGATGATCCCGCTCAGCGTTGCCCCGGCTAACTGGGCGTGTGCAGGACGGGAGAACAGGATTCCCACTAGAGCAACTACCGCCAGAATGCACGCAGTAAATCTACCGCCGCTCCGCGCAATGCCCATCATGACACCTCTCCTTGAGGATTCCTTCTGCCGCTTCCTCGTGGAAGCGTCGTTCTCACTCTCGCTTCGGCGCAGCGCCAAACGCCAATTCGCCTGCCCTGCGTATCTCAGAAGGACAAACGAGCCGTTTTGTAGACACGCGGCTGGCCGCTTCTGAGACCAGGCAAACCTCGTCCCTACGGGAAAGCCGGACGGTCCACCAACACTTCCCCAAACGCCCGCTTTGGTATAAACTTCGGAGCGTTTGGGCTTTCCAAGTCGCAAGTCTTTTGAGGACGCGGGGAACTTTAGCGAGAGGGCGCTGACGAGTCCTTTAGGAACGATAGAAAAAATCTTAAGAAATTATTTCGACTCCTATGAGCAATGCTGTCAGCTACTTATACGAGTTCGGGCCTTTTCGACTTGATCCAGCTGAGCGGCTCCTCCTCCGCGATGGACATCCGGTTCCGCTCACCCCCAAAGCATTTGACGTCCTTATGGTGCTGCTGCAGCGTAGCGGGCATTTGGTCGAGAAGAAGGAGCTGATAGAAGCGGTATGGCCGACCTCGTTTGTAGAGGAAGGAAACCTTTCCGTTATGATCCACGCGCTACGCAAGGCGTTCGGATCAGACCATCGGGATCACACCTACATCGAAACGGTTTCGAAAAAAGGCTATCGCTTCGCCGCCGAAGTGAAGCTGATTGAATACGCGCCGCTCCCGGCGTCCTCCTTCATCCAGAGGGGCCAAGTTGAACCCGCTGCCTCGCCCCGCCTTACGGTCGCCTTGCCGACAATTTCGCTCCGGTCGTCGTCATCATCGGCAGCGTCTTCGGATTGGGAGCACCCGCTGCCGCCGCGCGTGGAAGGAGGCCGTCGACTGTTCTGGCTGCTGTTGGCCCTGGTGCCGGTAGTGGCCACAGGGACCTTCCTATGGATGAAAATTGCTCCGCGGAACAAACCCGTCGCCGTGGCTTCGCCAGCAGCGCTTGCGCGCTCGCTTGCAGTTCTGCCGTTTGCGACTATCGGCGAGAATACCGATGACATTTATCTTGGTCTTGGAATTTCGGATGCCGTGACCACCAAACTGGGGAACACGAGGAAAATTATCATTCGACCGACCAGCACCATGACGCGATATGTCGGAGCCGCGCGTGATCCCGCGGCTGCCGGGCGGGAACAAAAGGTGGATGCGGTGCTGGATGGCAGAATTCAACGATCTGGTGACCGCATACGATTAACGGTACAACTCATTCGCGTTAGCGACGGCGCGCAAATGTGGGGCGATACCTTCGACGAGAAGTACACCAACATCTTTGCCGTGGAGGACGCTGTTTCCGAACAAGTCGCACGATCCATTCGACTGGAGCTTACGGGGGAGGAGCAGAAGCGGCTTACACAACGCGCAACTGAGAACAGCGCTGCCTATCAGGCCTATGTCAAGGGACGTTTCTTCTGGAACAAGCGAACCACCGAGGGGCTGGAGAAAGGACTGGAGTATTTTCAGGAAGCGGTTGCTTTGGACCCGGCGTACACGCAAGCCTATGCGGGGATCGCGGACAGCTACGCGCTTCTTGGCCTGTTTACCGTGATGGCTCCAAAGGTCGCCTTCCCAAAAGCCAAGGAGGCCGCGACCAAGGCTCTCGAGATGGATCCCGAACTGGCAGATGCCCACGCCACCCTGGGCTTTGTTGGCCTCTACTACGACTGGGACGGACTAGCGGCGGAGGACGAATTCCGTCGCGCTCTGCGGAGTAATCCGAACTACGCCATGGCCCATACCTGGTATGCGGAGGATTTGGCGGCAATGGGGAGATTCACTGAGGCAAGCGCGGAAGCCAAGCGGGCCCAGGAGTCCGATCCGGTCTCGCTAACAGTGGGTGCCGCGTCTGGATTAGTTTCATACCTTGCAGGACAGAATGACGATGCCATCGCCAGCTGTAAGAAGGCAATCGAAATCGACCCTAGCTATCCCCGTCTGCATTTTCGATTAGGGAACGCTTATCGGGAAAAGGGGATGTACCAACCGGCGCTCGCCGAGTTCATTAAAGCGGTTCAATTGGCGGGCGGAGGAGACCGGTACGGGGATCAATATTACGAAGCGGCGGTTGGCGCAGCCTATGCAGTTTTGGGACATACCAGCGAAGCTCGCAAGGTGCTGAATCGCTTGATCAGGAGATCCAAGGACCGGTACGTCCCCGCCTACGGTATCGCCTTAATCTACGTCGGGCTCGGCGAAAGAGAACACGTGTTTGAATGGTTGCAACGAGCTTATGACGAGCGTTCCACTTCAATGGCGTACCTCAAAGTGGATCCGGCCTGGAACGACCTGCGTTCCGACCCACGATTTGCCGCCATTGCACGATCGATTCGCTTCTAGATCTTGGACACATCTTAAGACTACATCGGGCGCTATATACGATTTCATGCCCCGCATAGCGCAGTCAGCGTGCGCATGTCCTCAAGGTCTTCCAAATGGCGCACCAGATCGACGATTTTGTTGGCCCGAGCGATAGGCCATTGCACGAAATCAGCGCAGCCATGAAACTTCTCGGCCACTTCGTCGTAACTCATCGGATTGGCTGGACTCCCTTTACCAAAATCCGCCCGCCCTGCGATCACGCGCCCGTCTTTCAGGTGGATCTTTAGAATCGTCGTCATCTTGTCGTATCCCGCCTTTTCGGCTTCGGGATCGACACCGAAATGGATGCGATCGATCATCGCCTGGACGTCGGGCCGGTTGACGACGGCGTCGGTGAATTCGCCGAGTCCCGCCTTACCCTCAATCAGCAGGATGGCGAGACAGAATTCCATGCTGAATTTAGCTTGCAGGTTGTCCTTCGGGTGATGGTGAATGAGCGCGTTGGGCAGGTTGCGATTCGTGCCCACCTCAACCATCTCCACATCCGCCGCCTTGATCTTCTCGGTGCGGAT
>Ga0209736_1000251_pt1 | contig 17395 bp, 11 predicted proteins | sample BlaSpr_A8_Ref_M3_FD_187992 | JGI IMG/M metagenome (GOLD analysis project Ga0209736, IMG submission 187992) | Forest soil microbial communities from Thunder Bay, Ontario, Canada - Black Spruce, Ontario site 2_A8_Ref_M3 (SPAdes) (version 2) | ecosystem: Environmental > Terrestrial > Soil > Boreal...
CATTCGAAAGGAAGACGCCGTCCGGTTTGAGGTCGAGAACGTCCTGGGCGGAGGTTTGCGAGGGAACGACCCAGACGTCGCAGTGATGATCGACAAGGAGGCGGAGAATATTTTGCTTGATGCCAAAGTCATAGGCTGCAACGCGGAATTTTCTCGTATCCGAAACTCTGCCGGATTCGCCCATGGATTCCGACCAGGGAGGAATGGTGAGCTCGATAGAGCTTTTTTCCCAAGCATAGGCTTTCTTGCAAGTGACGCGGCTGGCGAGCTCCTGTCCGGCCATGGTCGGCAGCTGCTTTGCCTCGAAGATCAATTGCTCGGCGGGCGTGCCGTCCGTGGCCACTACTCCGCGCAGGGCGCCGACTTTGCGAATGTGACGGACGAGAGCGCGCGTGTCGATATCCCAAATGGCGGGAATTTGATGGCGATTCAAATAAAGCTGGGCGGTTTCGGCGGAGCGCCAGTTCGAGGAGATTTGCGAAAACTCGCGCACGATTAGCGATTCGATGTAAGGGCGGGAGGATTCTTCGTCGTCGAGATTGGCGCCGACATTGCCGATGTGCGGATAAGTCAGACAGACGATTTGGCCTGAATAGCTTGGGTCGGTGAAGACTTCCTGATAACCGGTGAGGCTGGTATTGAAAACGACTTCGCCGCCGCGGCGCGTGATGGCGCCCGCGGCGCGGCCGTTAAATATGCGCCCGTCTTCCAGAGCGAGAGTGGCGGGTCGGTGCTGAACTTCGGTCAGTTTGTCCTCCCAGAGTGGTCATCAAAGTTTGCCGCATGGCGGTCATTTGGAACTGGCTTCCGTGGTGGACAGAGAGCCGAAATGATCGACCGGCCAGTAGGCGAAGACGGCGCGGCCGTAAATAAACTGGCTGGCGACGGAGCCAAAAACGCGCGAGTCATTAGAGCTTATGCGATGGTCGCCCATAACGAAGTAACTGTCCTTGGGGACGCGGACGGGGCCATAGTCGCTCATGTCTTCGTATTGTGCGGGCACGTAAGGCTCGTCAATCGCCCGCCCGTTGACGTAGACGATGCCCTGGCGAATTTCCACATTTTCGCCGGGCAAACCGATGACGCGCTTGATGAACGATTTCGAGTGGTCGAGAGGATACCAGAAAACGACGACATCGCGGCGCTGGATAGGCTCGAAGCGATAGACAAATTTGTTGATGAAGATGCGTTCCTGATCGGAGAGAAGCGGGGCCATGCTGGTGCCCTCGACTTTTACCGGCTGGTAAAGGAAGACAATGATGACGAGAGCGAGGCCGATGGCGATGAGGAGGTCGCGGGTCCAAACACGGATTTCGTTTCGAAGGGAATGGGTGGTCGATGGCGCCGGGGCTGAGATTTCCGGAACCGATGAGACAAGAGGTTGGTTCTGGTCCGTGCTGTGCATTTTGTGCTGCCTTCTATTTATAGCACGGGGATTGCTGGCGGCGCTAGATTCGATTTGCGCGCGCGTTGACGGATTGCCGAGTTCGCCGGGCCACTATGTAAGATTCGTGTGCGGTGCGTGGCGTTGCATCCCGGTTCCGGGAGATTAGGTATGGGGGGCTGGCTTATTCTGGCGAAAGTGCGTAGTTCAGCGCGGCCAGAGCGGCGATGACGGCGGTTTCGGTGCGGAGTATGAGTTGGCCGAGAGAGGCCTCTTGGAAGCCGGCGGCGCAGGCGGCGGTCAGTTCGTCGTCGGTCCAGCCGCCTTCGGGACCGATGGCCAGGGCGGCGGTGGACAGCGCGGCCGAGGAGGATTTCGCTTGATTCAAACCCTCGAGAGAATCGCGAAGCGACGGGGCATCGCTGCGCTCCGAGAGCATAAGGCGATATGCGGCGGTTTGCGCGGCGAAGGCTTGGCTCGGTTTGGCGAGCTCATCGAGCTGCGGGATGCGCAGGCGGCGGGATTGCTGGGAGGATTCGAGCAGTATTTTTTGCCAGCGTTGGGAACGCTTTGCGGATGCAGCGAGGAGGCCTTTTTCGCTGCGGGCTGCAGCTAGCGGAATTATCCTGGTGACGCCGAGCTCGGTAGCTTTCTCGATGGCCCATTCGAAGGCGTCGAATTTTACGATGGAGAGAAGAAGAGTGATCTTAGCAACCGGTTGCGGCGCGGGGAGTTGCTCGAGGAGAGCGAACTCGACGCGATGGCGCGCGACGGACTCAACGCGGGCGAGCCATGCGGCGGAGCCGTCGCTCAATTCGTAGAGCTGGCCTGCTTGGGCGCGAAGAACGTGGCCGAGGTGATGCGCGGTGTCGCCTTCGATGACGGCGGTGGTTCCGGTAAACTCGTCAACAAAGAATCGGCGGCGCACTTGCGGATTCTATCGCACGAACGCACGCTTAGCCGAAGATGTCTTTTACTTTGTCGAAGATAGTGGAATTGCGGTCGGCGGGCTTGTTCTCTACTCTTAGAGAGGCGCCGAGTTGTTCGAGAAGTTTGCGCTGCTCGCGCGTGAGCTTTGTGGGCGTGAGAACGCGGACGTGATAGTAGAGGTCGCCCTTGCCGCCACCGCGCGGGTCAGCGAGACCTTTGCCTTTGATGCGGAAGACGGCGCCGCTCTGCGTGGCTTCAGGGATTTTTAATTTTTCTTCCCCGTTCAGGCCGGGGACTTGGAGTTCGGTGCCGAGAGCAGCTTGGGTGATGCTCAGCGGAATGGTGCAGTAGAGATCAGCCCCGCGGCGTTCGAAGAAGGGATGTTCCTTGACGTCGAGAACGACGTAGAGATCGCCTGGCACGCCGCCATTGGGAGCGGGTTCGCCTTCGCCGGTGACGCGGAGGCGCGTGCCGGAATCCACGCCAGGCGGAATGCGAAGTTCGATGGTTTTCTCGCGCTCGATGCGGCCTTGACCGTGACAGTCAGGGCAGCGTTCGCGAACAATTTGTCCGGCGCCCTGGCATGCGGGGCACGTGCGCGTGATGGTGAAGAAACCTTGCTGATACGCGAGTTGGCCGCGGCCGCCGCAAGTTTGGCAAGCGACAATGCCGGTGCCCTTCTTTGCGCCGGTGCCGTTGCAAGCTTCGCAGTACTCCTGGCGGGGGAGTTTGATTTTGGTGGTTACGCCCGCAGCAGTCTCTTCAAACGTGAGCGTCATGTCATAGCGGAGATCGGCGCCGCGCTGCTGGCGACGGCGGCCACGTCCACCGCTGGAGAAAAGATCCTCGAAGCCAAAGAAGTCCCCGAGAATATCGTGGAAATCGCGGAAGGCGGTGTTGTTGAAGTCTACGCCGCCGCCTGCGCCGGAGAGGCCTGCGTGGCCATAGGTATCGTAAATCTCGCGCTTTTGCGAATCGCTCAGGACGCTGTAGGCTTCCGTGCACTCACGGAATTTGACTTCGGATTCTGCTTTGTTTTCCGGGTTGCGGTCCGGATGCCACTTCAGCGCAGCTTTGCGATAGGAAGATTTGATCTCCTCGACGGAAGCGGTGCGCGTGACACCGAGCACTTCGTAAAAATCTCTTTGGTTCCCCTTTGCCATGCAGTCCCCTTATTTCGCGCGTTAGTGCTGATTAGTTCGCAGCTTCTTTCGATGCGCCGCCCGGGTGAACGGCTACGCGGACCATCGCCGGGCGAAGGACGCGGCCGTGAAAAATGTAGCCGGGTTGAAAGACTTGGAGAATGGTGCCGTCCTCGTGCTGGACCGTTTCGGTGCGGTCCATCGCTTGATGCGAATGCGGATCGAATTGTTTGCCTAGCGGGTCGATGCGCTCGACGCCGAGGCGGGTGACGGTGTCGACGAGTTGCTTGTAAATAAGCTCGAAGCCTTTGCGATAATTCTCGTATTCGGCTTCGCGATGGGCCGCAAGAGCGTGCTCGAAACCGTCAATGATGGGGATGAGGCCTTCGATGACGCGCGCGGTGTGGCGCTTGGCATCTTCGGCGCGCTCTTTTTCGATGCGCTTGCGATAGTTATCAAAATCGGCTTGGCGGCGCATGAGCGTTTGGCGGAGTTCGTTCAGGTCGCTGGCGAGCTTCGCAACCTCGGCGTCGGCTACGGCGGAGTCAGCGGCGAGCTTGGCCTCGTCGGATTGATCCGCGGCGACGTTTTGCGCGCTGCCTTCTGTGTTGAACGGTGAGTCCTTGTCTGGCACTTTGCTGCCTCTCCTCTGGAAAAAGTTCTTCAAATTTTGCCCAAAGCTTCGCTGAATAGCTGCGCAACATAAGCGACAGCAGTCATGGCGCGCTCGTAATGCATGCGCGTTGGGCCGAGCACGCCTAGCGAGCCTTGCACAAGATCGTTGCGCGTGTAAGGCGCGCTGATGATGGCCAGGTTTTCTCCCGCGGGCGAAATTTCCTTTACGCCGATTTGCACATGGACCGGCTCCGGCGTCTCGATGCACGCGTTGAGAACTGTGACCAGGCGGTGCTTTTCTTCGATGGCGGCCAGCAGTTCGCGGAGTTGCGCCTGGTTTGTAAATTCAGGGGTGCCCACGATTTGGGCTGCGCCTTCCACGTGGACTTGGCTAGCCTGGCTTTCCCCGACCATCGCCGGATCCCACAGTGTGAGGGCACTACCAATAATTCCCTCATATTGCTCGCGATCGGTGGCTAGCTTTTGGAGCAGGTCGCCACGAATCGCTTCGAGGGTCCAGCCGGAATAATGGCGATTCAAGAAGTCCGCGGTGGCGTCGAGTTCGGATTGGGCGAATGGCCGGGTCGGACGAACAATTTTGTCGCGCGTGTTGCCGCCGGGTGAGATTAGGACGACGACAACGCGGCCGTCGGGGAGGAGCCACATGCGGGCGTGCTCGAGGACGGTTCTGCCAAGCGGCGGTGAAACGATGATGCCGAGGCCGTTCGAGACTTCTGCTAGGACGTGGCCGGCGCGCTCGGTGATTTCCGAGGCGGTCTTGGCGCCGCCCATTTCGCGCTGGATCCAGTCGCGGTCGCCGGTGGTCAACGTGGCTTGCGAAGCAATTTCTTGCGCGAAGAAGCGGTACGCGGAGGACGTGGGGACGCGCCCCGCCGATGTGTGCGGCTGGTAAAGAAAGCCGCCCTCTTCGAGATCGGCCATGACGTTGCGAATGGTGGCGGTGCTCAAAGTCTCTTCATACCTCTTGGAAATCGCGCGCGAGGACACCGGCTCGCCGGTCTCGATGTACGTGCGCACGAGATCGGCAAGAATCTGACGGTTCCGCCGTTCTTGTAGGGCAGGATTCCTCATAGCAGCACTCTACGCTAAGTGCTAAAGAGCGCTACCCCTATTGTAGGAAGCGTGTCAAGCAGCGTCAACGCCGGTGCGCATGTTCCGTGCGGGGATCGTTCTACGCGATTGCCGGTTTCCTGGAGTGGAAGATAAATCCGCTGCCTTCCGATATTTCGCCCGCTCTTACATGGCTGATCGGGACGCCCGCTCCAGAAGACACCGCAGGATACAAGAAAGTCATATCCTGGACGATGGGATCAGATGTCTTGAGAACGCGGACCCTCGAAATCGCCGGCTGATTCTCAACATTCATGCCGTCGTGCAGTGCACGTGCAATCAGGTGAATCGTCTCGACCATTCCCATTTTATCCGTCCACGGCGCGGAGACAATCAGATGCCAATTGTACGAGGTACTTAAAGAATCCGAGTTATAAAGCATGGCCAACACGAACTCCCCATGTTCCGCGGACAAGTTGTCTAAGACCTTCTGAACGTCGTCTACCAGTGTGCTGATATGCATGTCAAAACTCCATCTGGTTTGGCCCGGATAGCATCGAGGAATTTCTCGGCTGCTGCTCGATCATATCTCCCTTTCGGCTCATATCGCCAATCTGGTTTCCATTCATTTACGGTGGACCAACTCGCCAGAAGCTCGGGACGATTTGTCGTTAGTTCGCGAAACATCCCCGCGAGAAGGCCTAGATCTTCTAGGACGTGAGACTTCATCGCTTCCCTCAGGCGGCTGCCCTTCTCGGGATATTCTGAGAGACCCAAGTTGGCACAAATCCTGGCTTTTAACGCAAGCTCGACAACATAGCCGCACAGGTAAGCGCAACCCTCGAAAAGCCCAGAAGCACAAAGCGCTTCTGCCTCCTCGAGCCGGAGCAAAGCCAGCTCTTGCAATTGTAGCCGCGAGGCCATTTCTGGCGGAGGAAGATAGCGCAACCATTATATTATGACAATCTAATTGTTGTCGATTTGCGCGCGTTGGAGTTTGTCGGAATAGTCGATGTAAATAGTCTTCCATTCGGAGAAGAAATCGATCGCGGCGATCGCGGCTTCGCGGTGGCCGTTTCCGGTTTGTTTGGTGCCGCCGAAGGGCAGATGCGTTTCGGCGCCGATGGTTGGAGCGTTTACGTAGACGATTCCGGTGTAGAGATCTCGCGTGGCTGCAAAGGCTTGATTCACGTTGCGAGTATAAATGGAGGCCGACAAGCCATAGGGGACGCCGTTGGCAACTTCAATTCCCTGCTCGAAGCTGTCGATGGGAATGACCGAGACGACGGGGCCGAAGATTTCTTCCTGGGCGATGCGCATTTGCGGCGAGCAATCGCCAAACACCGTGGGAGTGTGGAACCAGCCTTTTGCGTGAATGCCGCCGTCGAGACGATTCCCGCCAGTGAGGAGCTTGGCACCTTCATTCTTTCCGATTTCGACATAGCTCATCACGGTCTGAAGTTGCTGCTCGTTGATGCAGGGGCCCATGTCCACGCGGGAATCGAGGCCGTTGCCCACGCGCAGCGCTTTGACGCGGCCTACGAAGCGCGTAACGAATTCGTGATAGATGCTCTTGTGCACGGCGACCCGGCTCGCTGCGGTGCAGCGTTGACCGGAAGTACCGAAGCCACCCCAGACCGCGCCATCTACCGCGAGATCGAGATTTGCATCATCCATGACGACGATGATGTTTTTGCCGCCCATCTCGAGACTGCAATGCTTGAAGGTCGGCGCGCAGGCTTGGGCAATGAGCCGGCCTACTGCCGTGGAACCAGTGAAACTGACCACAGGCACATCTTCGCTTGCCGCCAGAGGTGCCCCGGCGCCCGGCCCATCACCGCTCACGATGTTTACAACACCTGGAGGGATTCCTGCCTCGGTAAGGACCTGCACGAGGTGATAAGAAGACAGCGGCGTGTCTTCGGCGGGCTTCAACACGACGGTGTTGCCGCTGATGAGCGCAGGCGTCATCTTCCACGAGGGGATCGCCATCGGAAAATTCCACGGCGTGATCATTCCGCAAACGCCAATCGACTGGCGCACGCTCATGGCGAACTTATTGGGCAGCTCAGAAGGAGTCGTTTGGCCGAACAGCCGACGCCCCTCGCCCGCCATGTAATACGTCATGTCGATGGCTTCCTGCACGTCGCCACGCGTTTCCGCAAGGACCTTGCCCATCTCGCGCGTCATGTCCTTGGAATATTCTTCTTTGCGTTGCACCAAGAGCTCAGCCGCACGGAAAAGAATCTCAGCGCGTTTCGGTGCCGGGACGAGACGCCATTTTTTGTACGCCTCTTTGGCGGCGTCAACGGCCGTATCGACATCCTCAGACGTCGAAGACACAAACATTCCAACCAACTCATCGGTGTTCGCGGGATTGCGGTTCTCGTAAGCCCTGCCACTGCGCGATTCCACCCACTCGCCATTGATGAAGTTCTTGAAAACTCGAGGCGCTACCGACGTAGCCATACTGGTTCCTCCGTTGCCCTGAAGTTCCGGTCTGAAAGTCTCTTTGTGCCTGCGGGATTAAACACGGGGCACCACCGCGCGGAATCTAAATTCTACCGTCCGTCGCAGCTACCGTCAAACAGCGCCTGCATTGCACTAAATCCTCACAGTCCAAGTCGGCCGCGTAACCTACCGCATTAATTTGTCTTGCCGTCCGTGAAATTCTTGGCGCCACGATGTGGCTGAACCTCACCAATCTATAGCTACTCTGTCCTGCGAATCGCCGAGGCTGGTGTTGCCACTGACTCGACTTAGTTTGTAGATGAACTTCGCCCGACGCCTGCTTGCAAGGCCTGCGGAAGAACGGCTAGAAAAATGATCCAGAAGTAGCGAGCCTATTGAGCGTAAAAAACGCCGCCTGGAAGGCCATAATTTAGGGCGGCTTCGAGAAAAAAGCGGAAATCGAAAAAGTATATACATAACTTTATATTTAGATCCTACAAAGAGTAGCTCGATTGATGGGCGGCGCCCAAGAACTCCTTTGCTTTCTTCTCGTTGGCTCCGGCATTTCAATTGCTCTCCTCGTTGCGCGTTGGGGGTCCGGAAATTTTATCGGCCCTGTTGGAGTCCATCCAATCTGGAGGGTTTCTTGAATCGGTTTAATAGCAGAATTCTGTATTTTGTATTACTTACGACGCTGGGTGTGTTTTGTGGGTCGAAGGTATCTGCCCAGGACGCAACCGGACGCGTGGTCGGCATTGTTTACGATCAGAGTGGTGGAGTGATTGCGGACGCGAATATAACCGTAACGAACGTCGCCACCCATATCTCTCGAGAGACTATTTCGGATTCGACAGGTTTCTATCAAGTTCTGGCCCTGCCAATCGGCAATTATACTGTCTCCGTTCAGCGCCAAGGATTCAGGTCTGCGACAACCGCCGAGAGCAAACTGGAGATCAATCAAACTCTCAAGATCGACGTAAAGCTGGAAGTGGGCTTGGCAACGGAAACAGTCACGGTCGAATCCACCACTGGCGCCGTCGAGACTATCAATCCGACCCTCGGTTCCACCGTTTCGGATCGCACAGTACAGGACATGCCCCTGAACGGCCGCAACGCCCTTGATCTCGCATTGTTGCAGCCCGGGGTGTTGCCTGCCGACAATCCAGCTAACGGAAGCGGCGGGACCCGAGGGATGCAGTTCAGCGTCGGTGGCGGCCGCAGCGATTCAAATACGTTCGTGCTGGATGGTGGCCTAAACAACGACCTTCTCGACAACGGAGTTGTCTACAATCCCAATCCCGACTCCATCCAGGAGTTCAAGGTCCTCACAAGCAACTTCACCGCTGAATACGGTCGAAGCGCCGGAGGAATCGTCACTGAAGTAACCAAGTCCGGAACCAACGCCATTCACGGCAGCGCTTATGATTTCATTCGCAATACCGCATTTGATGCAAATAATTTTTTCAGCAATTTAAATGGGCAGCCCAGGCAAACCCTTCATCGAAACCAGTACGGCGGGACGGTGGGCGGACCCATCAAGAAAGACAAACTCTTCTTTTTTCTTTCCTATCAGAAGCAGCAACTAAGTGAGGCGGCGGTGAGCAATCAGGTGACTCTTCCGACTGCCGCCGAGCTTCAAGGAAATTTTTCAGGCTCGCCGAATCAGGCAGCTGTTGCCAGTTTCCTGAAGGCAAATCCGTTCTTTCAGCCGAACTCAGCGCTTGCAGCGCAAGGCATCATCAAACCGGCAAGCATCGACCCGGTTGCTCAGGCGTACATAAAAGCGAACCTGATCCCGACTTCCTCGACGGGTTCTACATCTTTTCAGAATGCTCTTACCGCCAATCCAGACGAATGGACCGGAAAGCTCGACTATGAGGCTTCGCCAAAGGACCACTTTACCGCTACCTTTGGCCGTATTCTCGATCCTCAACTAAACCCCGGTCCAGGTGGCATTCCCGGTTACGGCTCCAATTCAACCCTTTATAGCCGCTTTTTCAACCTCGCGTATATTCGCACTTTTTCGCCCAACATCTTGAACGAGTTCCGCGCGACGGCCCAGCGCAGCGACACCCTTCAAAGGGTGCCGGCCGCCAAGCAGCCAACCTCCACACAACTGGGAATCAACATCAAGTCCGACAATCCGACCGGCCCCACGCAGATTAACTTTCCCAATGCGATCATTGGCTTTAGCATTCAGGGACCGTCCCGATTGGTTGACAATACCTTCGCCTACTCAGATGTTCTTTCCTGGACGCATGGCAAGCACACCATGAAGTTCGGCGGGTCTTTTTCCGCATACCAGGACAATCAAGTCTTCGACTTCGAAATCGACGGCCAGTTCTTTTACTCCACTGCCGGTGCCGCTGGCGATCCGTTCGCTAACTTTCTCGTAGGGCTCCCGGACACTTACGATCAAGGTCCATCCGCACCCTCCAACATCCGTACCAAGGCTACCTATGTGTTTGGGCAAGACGAATGGCACGTGGCCAGCAATCTGACGCTGACGTATGGGCTCCGTTATGAGTACAGCACCCCTAAGTCCGACACAAAAGGCCGAACCTATTCCGTCATTTCAGGCGCGCCACAATCCACGGTGTTTCCTGGAGCGCCTCTTGGACTGCTTTTCCCCGGTGACAGAGGAGCGCCTGTAGGCGCCAACTTCCAGGACAAAACCAACTTCGCGCCGCGCTTCGGCTTTGCATGGCAGCCGTTCCATGACGGAAAGACCAGCGTACGCGGAGGCTGGGGAATGTTTTACGACGTCTTGAAGGCTGAAGACAACTTTCAATTTAACGGCCAGGTACCGTTTGCGTCGGCGGCCTTTATTGGCAATTTTAACCCGCAAGGCCCTGCCACCACGTCGGGGTTTGCATTCCAGAGCGATCCGTTCGGCTCTACCGGCAACCCAAATCCGTTTGGGCAGCCGTTAGACCATAATGTCAATTTTGCGAACACTTTCGGAACGTTCACAAGCAACGGAACCGGTGCAACGATTGTCGATCCACATCTACGCACGCCGTATACCTATCAGTACAATTTGAGCATCGAGCATCAAATTTCCAATAAATTGATCGCCCGCGCCGCCTATGTTGGCAGCTCGTCGCACGGGCTCACCACGCTGGTTGACATCAACCCTTTCGATCCTGCAACCCTGAATAGCCCTAATCCTCAACGGTTCCTTAATGAGAGGCCCGGGAACCTTCCGGCCTTCACAAATCCGGATCCCAATGGCGTAGCGCCGCCGGGCTTTAACCCCAATGTTCCCAATGGCAGCTTTGGCCAGGAACAGGAGTTCAAGAACGCTTCCAACGCGAACTACAACGGCTTGCAGCTTAGCCTGACGCAGCAGACCACGAACGTGTGGAAGCTCGGCGGCATGTATTACACGCTTGGGTATACCTGGGCTCACAGCATTGATAACGCCTCGGGGTTCAGGCAGGGCAACTTCGCGGTTCCCTTTTTCGCTCCACAGCTTTTCCGAGCCTCGTCAGACTTTGACCTCCGCCAGTATCTTACGTTCTCAGGTGGATGGGATTTGCCATTCAACCGTGGGCCGCACCGTTTGGTGAAAGGCTGGAGTTTCTATCCCATCCTTACTTGGCGCACCGGTTTTCCGTTCACGGCCATTGGTGGCTTCGGGACGAAAGACAATAGGCCCGGCCCCACAGGGGCAGGTGATCAAGGCCTGATCAACGCCAACTTGACTGCGCCTATCCAATACCTAAACCCTAAGACGAATGGCCTGCAATTCTTCTCGCAGACGTCCTTCAATGACAATGTCGTCCAGGGCTATGGCACTGCTCCTCGCAATGTGTTGCATGGACCAGGACGCACCAACTTGGATTTGTCTCTGGCGAAAGTGACCCCGATCTATCGTGAGCGCCTCACCCTAGAGCTTCGCGTGGATGCTTTCAATCTCTTCAACCATACTCAATTCCAAAATCTCGACAACAACGCTCAGGACATCGGCACGACATTCGGGCAGGTCATCAGCGCATATGACCCGCGCATCCTGCAAGTCGCGGCTCATATCAGGTTTTAGGGGCCCAGCCTGAAGCCAAACCTGGCAAAGCCGGACCCTCGGGTCCGGCTTTGCTTTTTATGTGCTTCTCGGGGATTGGATGGCACTTCGGAAATCTTCCCGGAAATGGTCGATGGCGCGCACTAGAAAAACCTGCTACACTGTACTTGCGCTTAATACCTCGGTTGTGTTGTGCGGTCCCTCAAGTTGAGTTGTTGATCTGAGATTACCCGCCTGCAGTTTTCTCCGTAAGTCTTCAGCGTAATCTAAAACAAGACTGGCAATGCGAATTGCCGCGCTTGCACTGAAGTTGTGCGCGCCGGAATCGCTCCCGCCAGCAAGAAAGCAATACGAATGCAAAGTTTTACAGAATTATCGATCTCTGCCTACATGAAGGAGAGATTGGCACACGCGCGATTTTCGACACCGACCCCCGTGCAAGCTGCGGCCATTCCGCAAGCGCTCGAGGGCAAGGACGTGCTCGCAACCGCGCAAACCGGAACCGGCAAAACGCTGGCGTTCCTGATCCCGGTGATCGAGCAACTGCTCAAGAGCAAAACGCCCGGAATCGCGGCTCTGGTGCTGGTGCCAACGCGCGAATTGGCCATGCAGGTGGTGGCGCAGTTCAATGCATTGCGCGGCACACAGCTTGTGCCCGCAGGGCTAGTGGTTGGCGGATTGGCGGAGGGCGCTCAGCTTAACGCCATTCGCAAGGGGGCGCGGCTCGTTGTGGCCACTCCTGGACGCTTGGAAGATTACCTTGACCGCAAGCTCTTTAATTTCAACTCGTTGCGCATTCTGATTTTGGACGAAGCGGACCGCATGCTGGACATGGGGTTTCTCCCGGCCATCAAGCGCATCGCGGCGATTCTGCCGAAGGAACGCCAAACGATGTGCTTTTCCGCGACGATGGAAGCATCCGTTGCTCACCTGGTGAAGGATTACCTGCGAAATCCGGCGCGTCTGGCGTTCGGGTCGACCCTCAAGCCTGCTGAAAATGTACGCATGCAGGCATTCGAGGTTTCCGTCGATCGGAAACAAGAGATGTTGCAGCGTTTGCTCGCGAAAGAGACCGGGCGATGCCTGGTCTTTTCGCGCACCAAGCGCGGCACGGAACGCATAACCAAGAGCCTGAATCGCGACGGCTTTTCCGCGGCCATGATTCATGGCGACCGCTCGCAATCGCAACGAACGGCTGCACTTGCAGGCTTTCAGCAGGGCCGATATCGCGTCCTGGTGGCCACCGACCTGGCTTCGCGCGGCATTCATGTGCAGGACATCGTGCACGTCATCAACTACGATTTGCCGGATGTGGCCGAGAACTTCATCCATCGCGTTGGGCGAACAGGGCGGGCTGGCGGACACGGAGTTGCCACTACCCTATTCTCACGCGAACAGCGGTCCGAGTTGTTCCAGTTGGAGCGGACGCTTGGCATTCGCATTGAACGGTTAGCCGCAGATGCTGGGACGGCGAAAGCAAACAACGGCGTACATATCCGGCCTGTACCGGCACCAATGCCGGCTAATGGGCAGGTTAAGGCACCTACAGTTCGGCAGACGATGGTAGCCCTGCCGGGAGAGATCCTGCAGGCTCAAATCGAGAACTAACTTCGTATTTAACCGGGTGGCTAAATACAACGATCAAAAACTGTATTTAACCCCGGTTGTTAAATACAAGTATCCAAGGGGGCGGAACGTACTGTTCCGCCCCTTGCGTTTTAAATCGTTTGTTTTGTGCGCATTGCGTGTTCGGGAATATTCTTCGAGCTTCCGCAGTCTACACCCTAAGGGATGTTTCTCCTTGTACGCACGGATCGGCTCGTTGCACCCTATCGGGCCGGTCCGTGCGCCAGCTATCAAGAGCCGAGGTCTTCCTGAGAGTTCGCCTCGGTCTACCTCTGAGATGGTCAACCGTTAACCAGCCAGCCGCGTTACTGGCCGGGCGTCTTTTTTGTTTTGTCCACAACGACTTCGCCGGCCTTCATCACCCATTTCACATTGTTCAGCGTGACGTTAATGTCTGACAGCGGATCGCCTTCAACAGCCACTAAATCAGCTAGATAGCCAGGGGCCACGGCTCCAAGCTCTTTCTCCTTGCCGAGTAGGGCGGCCGCGTTTCCGGTGGCAGTTTGCAGCGCTTGTTCGGGAGTCATGCCCGCCTTCACGAACCAGCCGAGTTCCCGGGTGTTTTGGCCGTACATGGTGTAGACCGCGTCGGAACCCATGGCGATCTTCACGCCAGCTTTGAATGCCTTGCGGGTGGTTTCCAGATTGCGCGGAATGAAGGCTTGCAGGCGCTCCTTGAAGCCTGGGGCATAGCCAATCTTGTCGCCGTTGTCAAGATAATAGCGGTTGTGGTCGATGGTGGGCACGTAGAACGTGCCACGCTTGACCATGTCCTGAATGGTGGCGTCATCCATATCGGTTGCGTGCTCGACGGAGTCCGCTCCTGCGCGAACAGCATCGCGAGCGCCATCGGGGCCATAGGAATGGATGGCGATCTTTTTTCCGAACTGGTGAGCGGTGTCGACGGCAGCTTTCATTTCTTCGTAGGTATAAGTCTCGAAGCCGGTGACGTCATCATCCGTGCCAGTGGAACCGTACATTTTGATGACGTCGGCCCCCGCGGCAATTTGCTGGCGAACGACCTTCAGGACTTCGGGGACGCCATCGGCGGCTCCGCCGGCAGGAGGAGTCCAGACGGTTTTGTAGGGCGTTGAAGTGATGTAGAGGCCATAACCGCAGACAAACATCCGGGGACCAATCATTTCACCGCGATTGATCAGGTCCCGCATGGCGATGTCCATGTATTGGTCGGCGCCCAGGTCTCGCACGGTGGTAACGCCGGTCTCGAGGGTGCGCAGAGCGCCTTTACGAGCGAGAAACACCTCGACGGCGGCGGGCCTGTTCGTAAGTTGATTTCGCATGGGCTCGCCGGGAGTTTCGTCGGTGTAGTAAGTCATGTGCGTGTGCACGTCGATGAGGCCGGGCAAGCCGCTGTACCGCGAGAGATCGATGACCTCCGCTCCGGCGGGGATGGAGGAAGCGTCCGTTGTGACACTGCGAATGTTGCCGCCTTCGACGATGACAATGGCGTTGGTCCAGACTTTTCCTTTGGCATCCCACAACTTTCCAAAGCGCACCGCCCTTACCGGCTTTTCTGGAGGCTTTCCTTGCCCCCAGAGACTCGACACTGCCAGCGCCGCGATCGTCATTGCCGATGCAAATCTCCCTAATCTCATGCCGTGCATCCTTTCGCGGGCGCAGTATTGCAGACCAGTGCGAAGCGCCTGAGAGCTCACTCAGAAAGCATGACTTCTAATTCAGTTGGGGAAGGAATGCAACTCCGAACGAGACGAACTACTTGGGGCGACGAACCGCGGACGAGGGGCTTGTAGAAAGAGAAGAGGAACTAACCGGCGGCATGGGCGGAGCAAGGCCAGCGGTTTGGGAACCTAGACCCAGCTTCTGCAATGTTTTTGCGTCGAGCTTGCCTGACGGGTTCAGACCGTGAGTCTCTTGAAATTTTTTCATGGCGTCGACGGTCGAGACGTCCCACTTGCCGCTGGGCTTGCCGCTGAAGGAGCCATCTTTGGCAAGCGCGGTTTGAATTTCGGAAATCCGATCGGGAGCAGGGGCTTTCTGGCCGCGCTCCCGGCGGGTTGTTCTTTTTGTGGATTTCGCGTGGCGCGTTCTTGTCCCGGGTTTCGCAGAGGGCGATTTTGAGGTGGAGGCGCCCTGCCCCGCGGCTGCGGCGCCACTTACACCCATACTAGCTGCAACAAGCAGCGTTAGGGCCAGATGGGTTGCTATTCGCACTCGCATGGTTTTGGTTTATGCGCTGTGGAAGACGGAAGCGTCTCCCCGAGTTTATTGCTGCTGGCTCTCCGCCGGAACGACACCCGATAAGAATACCGTCAGAATGCGGTCGCTGTCCTGGCGGCGCAAAACTTTGAACACGACATTTTCGCCCGGTTTCAACTTCTTAACAGCTGCCCTGTAGTCGTCCACAGAGGTTATCGGCTCATGGTTGATTTCGGAAATTACATCGCCGCGGGCGAAGTTTAGATCATCCGAGGCAAAGCTCGCCGGATCCACATCGGTTACGATGACACCCTTTACGCCTTCCATGCCGAAACGCTGTGCGCGATCTTTGCTTAGATTGTCCACGCGGAGACCGAATTCGCTCGGCGCGGCTTCACCGGGCTGATCGCCCATGCGGCCTGCAGTATTCGGGAAGACGTGCGTGCGATCCTCGACGGTTGCGGTCGTTTCTTTCTGAGAGCGATCGCGGACGAAGGAGAGCTTAACCTTGCTGCCGATGGTGGCTTGGGCGATGGGATTAACAAGGTCATTGCCAGTCTTGATGGCTTGGCCGTTCACGCTGGTGATGACGTCGCCACCCTTGAGTCCAGCCTTCTCCGCAGGGCTTCCTGGCTCCACGCCCATAATCACCACGCCGTAGGGGGCGCCCAAGGATTTGAGGGTGATGGGATTGGTGCCGAGATCTTCCTGGAAGCTGACGCCGATGGAGCCGCGAGTCACGCGGCCGTTGGCTATAAGCTGATTGTAGACAGTGATGGCGGTGTTTGATGGAAGCGCGAAGCCGACGCCTTCGTAACCGCGGCTGCCGGTGATGATGGCAGTGTTGATGCCGATGACCTGTCCGGCCAAATCGACGAGCGGGCCACCCGAGTTACCGGGATTGATGGCCGCATCGGTTTGCAGAAAGCGTTGGAACTGCTTGGCGAGGCCGAGGCCGCCGCGGTCTTTCGCGCTGATAATTCCTGCGGTGACCGTGGCTTGCAGGCCGAAGGGGCTGCCGATGGCAAGCACCCAATCGCCTACCTGGACGCCTTCCGAATTGCCGAGCTTGGCGGTGGGAAGATCCTTGTTTACTTCGATCTTGATGACGGCCAGATCGGTGTCGTCATCCGCGCCGATAACTTTGGCAGTGTAGCGCGTGGTGTCGTTGTTGAGCTGGACCTGAATTTTGGTGGCGTTTTCGATGACGTGGTTGTTGGTGAGAATGTAGCCGCGCTTGTCAACAATGACGCCGGAACCGAGGCTGCGTTCCGCTTGAGGAGGACCGTCCTGGCGGCCGTCGAAGAAACGGTCGAAGAAGTCCTGCATCGGGTCCTCTTCCTCGTTGGGATTGGTGTTGGGATTGGCGGGCTTGGCGCGACGCATTTTGGAGTTGGGCTTTTTCTCGAGAACTTGCGTGGTCGCGATATTGACGACCGCCGGTTCGACGCGGTTCACAACGCCGGAAAAGGAGCTTGCCGAAGGAATGGGATCCGGTACGACAAGCGGAGTCGCATTGGTGCCACTGAACGGCTTCATCGCGGAAACGCGGCCCGAAATTACCGAGCCGATCATGATTCCGGTGACGAGCGTGAATGCAACAAAAAACGACGCCATGATCTTGCGGCGCCGCGCCCAATTAAAAAGTTCTTTCACTTGCTCACCCATGTCGCTGCTCCTAGATTTCCCGGCCGCACATGCCTGTGATCCCAAGTCAGAGGTTTCGCAAGTGCGGTCAAACGGACCGCCCGGCGAACCGCACAATAAGTATAACACCGCAGATGAAGGACAGTTGTCCCGGAAAATGGATGCGCCGGGTTCGTCACTGTCCCAGTGGACGGGGATCGAAGGGATGTTTTGAGGCCGCTCGTTTTGATTGTCTCGAATAGTTAGACGCAGGAACCCGTCGTTTCGTTGTTAAGGGATTTGGCGGCAAGCGGCGGCCTGCCCGTCTTATTGTGGCGGGTAGCGGAT
>Ga0209736_1000252_pt1 | contig 17377 bp, 11 predicted proteins | sample BlaSpr_A8_Ref_M3_FD_187992 | JGI IMG/M metagenome (GOLD analysis project Ga0209736, IMG submission 187992) | Forest soil microbial communities from Thunder Bay, Ontario, Canada - Black Spruce, Ontario site 2_A8_Ref_M3 (SPAdes) (version 2) | ecosystem: Environmental > Terrestrial > Soil > Boreal...
CCATAAGCTTTCCGGCGCGTTCCCAATCGAGATTGCGGAATACGTCCCACTCCGTGCAGACCAAAGCCGCTTCGGCATCGCGCAGGGCGTCGTACGGGTCTTCGTGATAATGGACGTCGGGCAATAAAACCTTCGCCCTGGAGATAGCTTCCGGATCGCTAGCATGAACCTGCGCGCCTTCACGAAAAAGCTCCTTGGCAACCTCTAATGCCGGAGAAAAACGAATGTCGTCGGTATTGGCTTTGAATGCCAGCCCCAGAACCGCGACGCGCTTGCCCTTCACCACCCACAACGCATGCCGCACCTTCTCGAAGAAATGCTCAATGCGTTGCTTGTTCACGCGCTCCGCGGCTTTCAGAATGTCGAAATCCACACCCACCGTGCCGGCAAGGTGAATGAACGCCTGCACATCTTTTGGGAAACAAAACCCGCCAAAGCCCAGGCCCGCGCGCAAAAACTGCGTACCGATGCGCGCATCCAGACCCATCGCGTGCGTAACCTCTTCGACGTCCGCTCCTATTTTTTCGCAAAGATCCGCAATCACGTTGGCGTAGCTGATTTTCAGCGCCAGGAAGGAGTTGGAGGCGTGCTTGATGAGTTCCGCGCTGTTGATGGTGGTGATCAGCAGTGCCGCGGGATTTCCTGGCGGACATGTGCTGTTGTGAACGGGACAGTGAAACGTGCGTTCCAGAATGGGCTGGTAAATCTGTCGCATCTGGTTTGCCGAAGATTCATCTTCCACTCCGACGACAATGCGATCCGGATGAAAGAAGTCCTCAACCGCCGTTCCTTCTCGCAGGAATTCAGGGTTGGAGACCACACGGAAGCTTAAGCCGCTGTTGCGTGAATACGCGGTCAGGGCGCGGCGCAATTCGAGCCCGGTTCGCGCGGGAACTGTGCTCTTTTCAATCACGAGCTTGGCGGAGCGAGACTCGGTCGCGATTTGCCGCGCCACATGGTCGATTGCGGAGAGATCCGCATCACCATTCTCTTTAGGCGGTGTGCCGACGCAAATAAAAATCGCATCTCCGCTGCGAATGGCTTCGCCAGCGTCTGCGGTGTAGGAAATTCTTCCTGCTTTACGCGCCGAAGCCAGAATCTTGTCCAGGTGCTGCTCGTAAATCGGGACGCCGCCGGCCTGCAGGTGGTCGATACGCTGCTTGTCGATGTCGGTGCAAATGACGTCGTGGCCGGCTTCCGCTAGACACGCGCCGGTCACCAGGCCTACATAGCCACATCCAATTACGGAAAGACGCAAGCGATTCTCCTTACCGTTCTGAAAAAAGGTGCGACCGACCTGGCGTCGTCAAGTCTCTTAGGGGCTTCGTTTCGAGCCATTGCGTCCCAGCAGCAACCCGCGAAGACCCAAGAGAACCAGCTGCGGCTGCCGGCGTAATACATTCCACAGCAGTCGCGTGGCCTCGTCGCGTGTGATCTCGCTCAGGGTTTCTCGCGTCGCGGCGTTGAGAAGATCAACCAATCGCGAATAGTCTGGCTGCTGAAAATGGTGCATGGTTCGCCGCAACAGCCAATGCGTGCTCAGTTCGCGCCGCAAGGCTAGCAATTCGCCTCCGTTGCCCCTGTGCAAAATCGACTGCGCTACGGCTTGCGCGCCTCGAAAGCCGGTGACGATTCCTCCCACCGTCGATACTTTCACTTGCCCCGCCGCATCGCCGACCAGGTAGACGTTGCCGTTTCCAACTCGGCGCTTCACCGGCACCCACCGGCGGTACACTGGAATACGCGCACCTTGCCATTCCAGCGGCTCCATGCCTTTCTTTTCCAAGAAAGCGTCCAGGCATCGGGCAGTCTCGTGCCCGTCCTCGCCGATGATGCCCAACGCAGCACGTTCGCGCGATTCCGGAATAAGCCAGTAGAAGTACGGTGTGTCGTCCGGTACGAACCACACTCGCGTGGTATCCGGCGGACAATCTTTCGGCAGCTTTACGATTGCCTGGACCAGCGGTACGGTTTCGATCGGAGGCCAGCCTGCGGTACGGGCCACACGGCTGGCTGCTCCATCCGCACCCACCACGCTGGCGGCATGCAGTTCTAGCGGATGTCCTGCAGATTCCACTTCCAAGCGCAACCCTTTGGCGTTAGCTGACAGACCTAGGAAGTGTGTGTCGAGTGAGATTTTAGCCCCAGCTTGCTGCGCCTCGCGTGCCAAGGAAGGAATCAGGCGTGACCGCTCGATGATCAGATCCGGCTTGGCCAAAGCCACCTGCGCCGAACGGCCGTCGGTGAAAAGCTCGAACCGCCGAATCTCATTCAGAATGCAGTCGTTTGCAGATGCGCCTAGTTGGCTGCGCAGGTGATTCGTAACGATCAGCGTTCGTGGCGCCGGTTGCAACTCCTGCATCGACTCCAGTACGCGCACGCGCTTCCCGCCACGTGCAATTTGCGCCGCCGCATAGAGTCCGGCAGCGGAGCCTCCCACCACCAGCACTTCCTGGTCGTCCCGGAGTTCCGGCGACGATTGTCCTCGATCAGCTAGCACAGTGCAGTTTTATTCCTTATCTAGTCGAGCTTGCCGCAATCGAGTTGCGCTGTCCGCGGCGGCACTCCGCGGGTCAGGCCTGCCTTGCAACTCATTCGTGTTCATTGCTAAAGGGCTGCTGAACTCGAGGGCGACGGACGAAGCCGCAAATATAAGTCACAGTATAACGAATCCCAGGAAAGCCGCAAAATCCCGCCTCAAAATCGACCCTTTGATGTCTGGAGATATCGAGCAATTCAAGATCTAGACACAGGAGTGGCTTCGTCCGCTGCCTGTCGCTCGTAAGGTGCGCGCTCAAGTCTCGCAATCGCCAAGAGGGCCAGCACCGTTGCGATGATGGCCGCCGCAAGCGCTCCGCGCGAAGGCAAATACGAAACTAGAATCGCCGCGCATCCCCCCAATGCACCCACAAAATACAAGGTGAGCACTGCGCCGCGCTGACCCAGGCCGGCATTCGCCAACCGGTGCGCCGCATGGTCCTTCCCAGGTGCCGCGAACGGAAGCAGCCCCCGACGCGAACGCGAGACGGTCACCAGAGTGGTATCAACAATAGGTACGACCAAAATCAGCAGCGGTGCAATCCATGCCGACAAGTGATTGGCCTGCTGGAGTCGTAACTTTAGACCAAGCGTGGCCATCAGGAATCCGACGAACATCGCACCACCATCGCCCATGAATATTTTTGCCGGCTTAAAGTTCCAGCGCAGAAACCCGGTGGCCGCGCCCAGCACCGCGGCGGCCAGGGTCGTCACAACGATCTGGCCATTTAAATAGGCAAGCACCGCAAAAAAGAAGGACGCCACAGCGGCAACACCGGCGCACAGCCCATCCATGTGGTCAAAAATGCTGAACGACGCCGTGATTCCCACGACCCAAAAAATGGTTAACGCCGCGTCCAGCAAGTATCCCCCGTGCCCGGAGACGAACACTTCAAAAACGTGAGCATGGACGCCGCTGGCCAAAAGTATCCCCGCTGCCACCGGCATGCCCACAAACAACTTGATTTGGTGATGCAGCCACCCGCGATCGTCCAGGAATCCCACCGCCGCCACCAACGTCGCTCCGCTCACGATGCCCACGCTTTGCGCGCGCGCCACGCCGTCAAACGCGAAAACGATCGCCAGCATCACTCCGCCATACATTGCCAAGCCGCCGAGGAGGGGAATTGGTTGTACGTGGACTTTGCGCGGACCCGGTAGATCCACCATTCCGACGCGCAGCGCCAATTCCCGCACCGGTACCGTCAGCATCAGGGATGCGATCAGCGCAATGAAAAAAGCCAGCACTCCCGCGATCAATTTAACCTCTTTATGGATTGAGTGATTCACCCGCGCAGCGGAACATGCGCGCCGGGCGTCTCACGCGAATTCTGCCGGGTTGGAGGCGCGGCTTCCGGCAAGAAGACGCTCCCCCAAGCAGCCTAATCAACATACTCCGGAAAGGGTGCGCTGTCAGCTAAAACGATAGCATTTACCTCTCGGTTAGCATACGTTCAAAGATTCGACGCACTTCGTTGCGGTCCTTGGTCGCGTAATACCAGTCGATCGTGCGCTTCAGTCCTTGCTTGAATAGCGTTTTGGGCTCCCAGCCCAGCAGGCGCTTCGCCAGCGCGTTATCCGCCACGCGATTCAGCGGACCGGTCGGCATATCCGGGCGCCGCTTGATTTCCGCTTTGTGCCCGGTGAACTCGCACACCATCTTCGCGCACTCCAGCACTGTGATGCGCTCCATCGTTCCCAGGTTGATCGCCGTTCCGTCGTTGATCTTCTCGCCCGCCAAAATCGTTCCTTCGACAATATCGTCGATATACGTCCAGTTGCGAATCTGCGACCCATCGCCCCAAATCTCAAACGGGTTTTGCCCCAGAAACGCACGCGCGATCATGGCGATCACCGCGTGATTCTCCACGCCGCGCGGACCGTAGACCGTGAAGTAGCGGCAAGACGCAGCGCCCATGCCGTGCTCCTTTGCGTACGCTTTCAACGTGAATTCTCCCATGAGCTTGGCCCAGCCGTAGGTGTTGTCCGCATCATTGGGACCGTTGGTTAGATCCTCCGTTAGATAAACCTCCTTCTTGATGTCCGATTGCAGAAAATTCGGATAGACGCAACCCGACGAAGCGAACACCACTTTCTTTACTTTAGCGCGCAGGGCCTCCGCAAATACCAATCCATCGAGGAAAAAATTAGAAGCTGGTCCGGCCTGGTGCAGATCCACATAGCCGCGTCCGCCGTGGTCCGCCGCGAGATGAAAAACCGTATCCACGCCGTGCATCGCTGCGCGCGTGACTCCCGGCTCGCGCAAGTCGGCCTGCAGAAAATCGACTTTGCCGTCGCCCAAGTGCCCGCGAAGATTGTCCAGATGTCCGCTCGACAAATCGTCCACGATGCGCACTCTCGCGCCGCGTGCCACCAACTGATCGGTCAGCGTCGATCCAATGAACGACGCTCCCCCCGTGAGCAGCGCAAGCTTGCCGCTCCAAAACGTTTCGCCGCCTTTCACGCGCGCCCCGCCTCCTCGACAACCCGCAAAAATTTATGCAACTCGCTTACTCTATTATAGTCATTCGCAGCTGCCCGTGCGGCCTCGCCCATCGCGCGGGCTAGCGCCGGATTCGCGCTCAGCTCCAGGACCTTCGCGATAATGTTCTCGGCGCGATCCGGATCTGCAACCACACCGCAGCCAATTCGCGTCGTCAACGAAGCGGCGTCGGTCTCCGCAGGCGCTATCACCACGATCGGCCGACCTGCCGTCAGGATCCCGTACATTTTGCTGGGCACCACAACGCCTTCGAGCCCGCGCCGGATCGTGATGATGTGCGCATCGCCCGCGGCCAGCACCGACGGAATTTTGTTCGCCGGGAAAAATGGCAGAAAGCGCACATTCTTTCTTCCCGCAGCCATCGTTTCGATTTCCGCGCGCTGGGCCCCGTCGCCCACAAATACCAGGCCGATTCCGTCGTTCTCCAACTGCCGCGCTGCTGTGATCAGCGTCTCCCACGCTCCGTAAAATCCGAGATTCCCGGCGTGCACCAGAACAAACCGGAAGTCTCCGCGAATCGCGCGCACAACTTCAGCATCAATCTCCGGTGTCGTTGCTACCGACTGCGGGACGTCCGCTCCATCTCGAATCACCAGAACCCGCGCGTCTTCAAGGCCCTTGCCAATAATCCGGCGCCGCATATCTTCTCCGAGCGCCACCACGCACGTCGCGCGGTGCAGCGCCCAGCGATGCAGCACCTCCCAAACCCGCGCCATCGGTCCCGCTTGGATAATCGATCCACCCACCGCCATGTCCGGATACAGATCGCGAACGTTGTAAACGTACGGCTTGCCTTTCAGCATCGCCACAAATGCCCCGACGATGCCCTCAAACGGCGGGTCCGTCATCGCGAACACTAAATCACAAGGAACCAGCAGCGCGCGCGGCACGCTCAGCGCCACATAACTTAGATAATTCACCACCCTCCATTTCATTTGCCCCCGCGAATAGTCCGTCGATCCAACCCGAATGATTTTTACCCGTCGCGAGCGTTCTGTGCGCCAAAGACGCCAGGCGCGCCGCTCGGTCGGGTCGTACGAGGGCCGTCCGCACAACACCGTAACATCGTGCTTTGTGGACAGCTCCGCGACCACCGTCTGCGCCATTCTTGCCGTCGCTGATGTGTCCGGCGGATAATAAAGATTGAGAAGCAGGATGCGCACGGCAAGATTGTACAGGCAGAGCCGATAGCTCCGTGTTGAGCCATCACGGATTTCGCGTGATCAGAAAATCCCCCATCACCAGCGCATCCATGCGCGTTCGCAAAAAGCAATTCAAAGCTTCTTCCGGCCGGCAAACGATCGGCTCATTATCGTTGAACGATGTGTTCAGCACCACCGGAACGCCGGTCACATCCTGGAACGCCTTGATCAGCTGCCAGTACCGCGGATTCGCTTCGCGCGTCACTGTTTGCAGCCGGCCCGTACCATCCACGTGCGTAGGCGCGGGAATTTGTGCGCGTTTTTCGGGGCGCACGGTGTACGCCAGCGTCATGAATGGCGAAGGATGCGATTTCTCAAACCATTCCCCGGTCGCTTCCGCCAGAATCGACGGCGCAAAAGGCCTAAAAATTTCCCGACGTTTGATCCTCCGATTTAAAATGTCTTTCATGTCCCCGCGACGCGGATCGGCCACAATGCTGCGATTCCCCAGCGCCCGCGGACCCCATTCCGCGCGACCCTGAAACCATCCTAGAATCTTCCCGTCGGCGATGATCGCCGCTGCCCGCCGCGTCAACTCCTGCTCCGCCAGTTCAACGACGTTGCAGCCTTCGCGGCCCGCGCTGCTACCGCCAATCGCGGCACGAATTTCCTTCGCGGAAAATCCCGGCCCCCAATAAGCATGGTCCATCACGAAAGACCGCGGCTTCCCCAGTTTCTGATGCCACACGTAGTAAGCCGCCCCTACCGCCAAGCCCGCGTCCCCCGCCGCTGGCTGCACATATACTTTCTCGAACGGCGTGCAGTCGAAAATCTTTCCGTTCGCTACGCAATTAAACGCCACGCCGCCCGCCAGGCATACCGACTTCAAGCCGCTGCGTTCGGCAAGCTTCCGTAACATCCCGAGATAAACCTCCTCGAGCCTCGCCTGCAGAGACGCCGCCAAATTTCGGTGTCGCTGTTTGGGTGGTTCTTCCGGCGCGCGCGCCGGACCGAGCCGCTCCTCCATCTTCTGCGAAAATAGTTTGCCGAGCGTGGGCGTCTTGTCCGCCTCTGCCCAACTCATCTCCGGTCCAGTGCGATGATGCACAAAATAATGAAGTCCCAGCCGAAATCCATCGCTTTGGCCGTTCGCGTCAAATCGCACGATGTCGCGAAACGTTTCCATCTCTTCCGGCTGCCCATATGCCGCCAGCCCCATCACTTTGTATTCGTCACCAAATTTCGGGAATCCCAGATACTGCGTAACGGCGGTGTAGTAGAGCCCCAGCGAGTGGGGAAACGCGATGGCGCCATCAATCTCCATGCGGTTGCCGCGCCCAGTTCCCCACATCGTGCTTGCAAAATCGCCAAGCCCATCGGCGGAGAGCAACGCCGCGCTTTCGAACGGAGACACGAAAAACGTGCTCGCTAAGTGCGCCTGGTGATGCTCGATGCGGTGGAATTGTGCCGAAATCTTCGCGGGGTCGGCATCGAATCCCCCTGCGAGGGCTTCACGAATGCCGGTAAATTTCGCGAGCACTCCGATGCGGCTTCGCGCAAATGAGGGCATGCGCAGCGCATAGAAAAGTTTTGTGCCCAGCCGCGCATACGGATTGCGCGGCACCGCCACGTGGTCGATCTGCCCGAGTTGGAGGCCAGCTTCCCTCAGACAATATCGAATCGCTTGCGCCGGAAATCCCGCCGCGTACTTCACGCGATTGAAACGCTCTTCTTCCACGGCCGCGACCAGCGTGCCATCGCACACCACCGCTGCGGACGCGTTCCCGTGATACGCGTTAATCCCCAGAATATTCATGTAGTTAAATCAGTGTACAGCAAACAACGCGCAGTCCTCTTCCGACAGGGCCGCAGCACCGCTGCGCCCAGCTAGGCAGGATGTAAGTTTTAACGCCGCTTTTCTTCCTGCTCGGCGAGCTATAAGTGTTTCCGGCACCACTCATTAAGCACGTAAAGCGACCAAGGTCGCGACCACGAAGTCTTCCCGTCCAAAAATTCCGCCCAAACTTCGCGCACCCCTCCCAAATGCAAACACGATGCCAAGCCTGGAGCAAGATTGCTGAAGCTGCCCTCCAGCCGCCCCCGCAGAGAACCCCGCAGCCATTCCTCCCAGGGTAGAGTAAACGTACGCTTTCGCTGCGAGAGAATTTCCGCAGGCAGCACATCGCTCACCGCTGCGACGAGCAAAGCTTTCGGTTTTCCCGCCTGGTGCCGTGCCGCATCCGGAAGTGCTCCCACAAACGCAACCAGGGGCGTATCCAGCAACGGCACGCGCACCTCGAGCGAGCGCGCCATGCTCACCGAGTCCGTATCACGCAACAGCGTGCTGGCCATATAACTACGCAGCTCCAGCCACGAAATCCCCGCAGTCGGCTGCAGCTTGCGCGCGCCGTCCGCGCTGCGCTCCAACCATCCCAGCCACGTCGGCTCCAGCGTTATTCCATCCGCGCCCACAGTGCTCGGACGGAAGCGCGGTTCGGTAAGCCGCCACAACTCTCTCGGCGCGAATAATGCGCGCGAGTAATAATAGGCGTGCGGAAGCGCGTCCGGCGACATCCACGCGGAAACCGCCTTGCGCGCGGCATCCGGCGAACTCCGCTGCGCAATCATCGCGCGCAGTAAAGGAGCTAAAGCCGCGCGCAGCGGCCGGGGCACAAACCAAGCCAGCCGGATCAACTCGGCCAGCCGGGGCGCACCCACAAACGTCGGATAACCGCCGAACAGCTCGTCGCCGCCCAGACCCGATAGCGCCACTTTCAATCCCACTTCCCGCGCCGCCCACGACACAAAATAGGTGTTGATGCCGTCCATGCTCGGCTGATCGAGCGCGGCGACCGCTTCGTCCAGCCGCGCGAGAATCGCGCCGCCATTCAGGGGAACTTCGGTGTGCACCGTGCCGCAGCTCTTTGCCACAACGCTGGCCATTGGCCCTTCGTCATAAGCAGTTCCCGGAAATGTGAGCGTGAAGCTCCGAATCTCTTGCTCCGCGCGCGCCGCCAACGCAGCAATCGCGCTGGAATCCAGCCCGCTCGATAGAAATAGCCCCACCGGAACGTCGGCAATCAGGTGCGCTCGTATGGAGTCTTCCAGCAGCGGCCGCAATCGCTTCGCCGCCGAAGGCACATCATTCAACTTGCGCGCTTCCTGCGTCGCAGGCCCTCGTGTGGGATCCCACCAAGCCCGCGCGCGGGGGGTGCGCCGCCGTTCCGGAACATACAGCAGCATGCGGTGCCCCGGAGGCAACGAAAAAACACCCTCCAGCATGGTCACCGGTTCCGAGACGCTGCCGAAGAGCAGATATGAAGTGAGCGCGTCCTGCGACAGCGTTTTGCTGGCCACTCCACCCGCGATCAGGGCGCGCACCTCGGACGCGAATGCGAAGCCATCCGCAGTCTGCGTGTAGTACAGCGGCTTAATTCCCAGTGGATCGCGCGCCAGAAACAACAGCGGCGCGATGGCGAAGCGTCTTCTAAAATCCAGCAGTGCCAACGCAAACATCCCGCGCAATTCTTCCAGGCAGTCCTCGCCCCATTCCTCCCAGGCATGAACCAAAACTTCTGTGTCGGATTGCGTGGTGAATTGGTGCCTGGCGCGACTCAGTCGCTCGCGCAGCTCACGATAGTTGTAGAGTTCGCCGTTGAAAATGACCGCGATGTCCCGCGTTTCATTCCAAACTGGCTGTTGGCCGCTTTTCAGATCGATGATGCTCAGGCGGCGCATGCCCAGCGCCAATCCCGGCGCGCGGCTATCGTTTACCAGGAAACCTTCGTCGTCCGGACCGCGGTGCTGCATCGCCGCGGTCATCGCCCTCACGCGAGACTCCGCCTCACTCGCGCGGTTAGCAAAAGCGATCCCGCAAATGCCGCACACGCTCTTACTTGATCTCCGGAACGTGGAAAAACACCAAACCCGCGCGGTGGAACTGCGCACGCAGGCTGAATCTCCGGATTCGTAAACGATTGTCCGCGAACCAGCCCAGCGAAACGCGGATCAGAAGCAAGAAGACGGTCATCGCCACGGCAACGCACAATGTAAAAAAAGACTCGCGCTCCAGCAACAAGCTCCAGTCCACCTCTTCCTCCCAGTTCGGAAAGACACGATCCAGAAGTTGCCTCAAGTGAAACCCTTTTATCGGCAGCCGTGCCAGTCGCACGTGCGCAACGCTCTCATAACTATATTCTTTTGCGTAATTGGGGATCCCGCTTGTGGCCTGTGCGAAGATCACCGGGTCGCGCAATTCGGTCCTCGTGAGTAAGCGACCCGCCGCATCGCGCAACAGCACATGATACGCGGGATCGACAACTACCCACCGGCCGTCAATCCGCACTTCAGCTACTACGTGTTTGGCTGTCCGCTCTGGGCTCAACAGCAACAGGCGCCGCGCGCTTAAGCCGTTGCTACGGGCCAGATTAAGGAATGCATTCGTCCCGGTCCCGCAAACCAACAGCAGTTGCCGGTAATTGAGAGTAGTCTGTGGATCGCGGGTGGACCATGCCGAAGGATTCGCCGCCCCTAGTCGCGGCGGGCCGTTTCGCATCCAGTCCAGGATGGCCTGCACTTGCCGTTCCGCCGGCTCGGAATCCGGAACGATCGCGTCCGAAAATCCGGCCAGGTACCGTCGAACCGAATACTCCCAGGCGCCGGTATAAAGCAATCCGAGCACCGCAACAATAAGGAGCACGTTTGTGCCCCACCAAACCCCGCGAAACATTTGATGTCCGGCGACTGCCAAGTATCCGTCCCTCAGTTCCGGCTGCGCGCCCCACCCATGCGTTCGCCCGCTAGCCGCGCATACAGGCTTTCCATTTCGCGCGCGGGCTCGTCCCAATCCAAACCGGCGGCCACCGTCCGGCAACCTTCCGCCAGTTGTGTATGTAGCCCCGGCTCGTACAGTATCCGTTCCAGTCCGTGCGCAATGGCCCCAGCTTCGTGCGCCACCACCAGCCCAGCCGCGTTCTCCAACAGCGGCGCGATTCCGCACCGATCCGTCACAATTACCGGAGTGCCTGTAGCGACGGCTTCCGCCGCGCTGTTCCCAAAATTTTCATTCTGCGAAGGCAGCACGAAGACATCGGCGTCGCGATACGCCTCCCACTTCGCCTCACCGAACAGCGGATCGCAGAACTGTACACGAGACGCAACCCCCAAGCGTTCTGCCATTTGAACCAAGCCTTTTTTCAATCCTTCGTCCGGGCCTGCGAACACCAGCCGCAAGTCCCCGCCACGCTCTCCCCGCGAAATTATCGCAAACGCCTGTAGCAGCAAGTCCGGGCTTTTCTTTTCCGACAGACGTCCGAGGAACAAAATCAGTTTCACATCTTTTGCAATGCCGTGCGCCGCCCGGAAATTTCCACGTTCAGGCAGTGCTTTCGGTGCCTCGACTCCATTCCGGCGCACCACGATCTTTTCTCGCGCGATTCCCGCTCCGCACAGCTCCGCAACTTCCTGTTCGGACGTGGCCACCACTGCGCGCGTGCCGCTTAGCATGAGATGACCCGATAACGCATGATACATTCGTTTGAGCCGTAAATTCCTAATGATTGGTACAAACATCCCGATCGGCTCGACTACGTACGGGGTTCCATTCTCTCGGCAAGCCTTCGCGACCGCTGGCCCGAGAAAATCATACAAGCCAAAAATGTGCGCCACGTCGAAATCCCGCAACCGCGCCCGGCAAAATTTCTTAATTCCGGGATTCCAGCTCAGCGCCCGAAAACGCAGCCATGTCGGTAGATAAATAGCTTCCACACCGTTTCTCTCCACGCACCACCCGAATTCGCTGTGTTTCTTGCTGCTCTTCTCCGCGTCTACAGACCCGCGGGATTCCAGCCCCCAGTCCGCGGTTAATACCGTTACCTGATGCCCGCGCTTGGCGAGCCCCTCGGAAAGCGCTCGCACTTTTACCGGCGGCCCGCCAAATTCCAGAAAAGGGTAATAGCTCTGCGTAACGTTCAGGATTCGCATAGCTCGCGCAGAATTTTTTTCAGCGACTTGGCGAACACCGTGAACCGAAAATCGCGCTGCACCCGTTCCCGCCCACGCGCCCCCATCTGTTGCGCCAGCGCCGAATCAGACAGCAGCGTTTCCAGCGAGGTCGCCAATTGCCCTACATCGCCGTGCTGCACCAAATACCCGGTCTTGCCATCCTCGATCACTTCCGGAGCGCCTCCGTGCGCGCCTCCGATGACCGGTTTCCCGCACGCCATCGCTTCCAGATACACAAGTCCAAAGCCTTCGCCGCGGCTCGGCAGCGCGAAAATTTCGCAGGCTTGGTAGCACGCCGCAATCTCCGCGTAGCTCAGCCCGCTCAAAAAATGCACGTGCCGCCGTACGCCTCGCCCATCCGCGATTTGCTCCAGCCAGCCTTGATCGTCGCCTTCTCCCACGGCCACCAACTGCAGCGCCGGCCACTCCGTCAGCAGTCGCGGCAGCGCGGTGATCAGCGTGTCCATTCCTTTGTAGCGTTCGTCTGCGCTCCAGCGCCCCACGGTCAGGATCACGCGTCCTTGCGGGAACTCCATGGGCAGCGCCGGGCGCGGCGTCGGCAAAAGCAATCTTTCGAATTCGGGATCCAGCGCCCACGGCAGCACGCGTATTCGCTCGCGCGACACATCCTGTTGCGTCGCCACATGGTTCGCCGTGTCGTTTGTCGGCGCCAAGAGCAGGTCCGCATTGCGCAGCGCGAGCCGCCGCACCAGCGAAAGCGGCTCCCACACTTCCAACCCATGCGTGCAAACGATCGACTTCGCACCCGGCGCGAAAAGTTTCAGGCCGCGCGTCACCGGCGCCAGGTTCGGATGCGCCGCAAGCACCAACTTCGCGCGCCGCCGCGCCGCGCGCGCCGCCGTCGCACTGAAGCGCGCCTTGCCACGATCGCTCCCGGTGAACACAAATTCGCTCGTGTCCACTGCCAGCCGGTGCAGTTCCGATGTATCGTTTAGGCTGAGCAGTCGGCACTCCATGTCCCGCCCCGCCGCGAATTCCGTCATCACTGCGGCCACGTGGCGCCCCGCGCGCTGTACCCCGCCCACCGTCGCCAGCTCCGTAAATAGTCCCAGTAGCACGCGTCGAGTCTGCCAAGCGCGCCTCCGGAACACAAGAAGCGGCTTGCGCGGTGTTTCTGTTGTGTTGAGTCCGTCCTGGCTTCAGGCGTGGTCGAAGATCTCCACCAAATCAGAAAAGCGTTCCAGATAAATGTCTGCTGGATGCGCGGCGCGGTCGTGCACTCCAAAACCGTAATTCACGGCCGCCGCGAGCATTCCGGCGTTGCGCGCCGTTTGCACGTCGACTTCGGAATCGCCAACAATCATGCTCTCCTGCGGCGCCACGGCTAGTTCCCGCAAAATTGTTGCCGCGCCAAACGGATCGGGCTTCTTCGACTCAAAACTGTTCCCGCCGTAAATCGCGCGAAAATATTTTTCCAGGCCCAGCGCCCTCAAAATTCGCAGGCTGATGCGCGCCGGTTTGTTGGTGAGCACCGCCATCGGCATATGTATCAGGCGCTCCAAAGTCTCCGCCACGCCGGGATACGCAGCTGTGTTGTCCATCTTGTGATCCTCGTAATATCCGAGGAAAAATTGCAGCGCGTGCTTCAGTTCCTCCTCCGTCGCGCTGCCGCCCATCGCGCGCGCCACCAGTTGCGGAGCTCCGTGCCCGATGTATCCCGAAATCGTTTCGGACTCCAATTGCGGCCGCTTCATCTCTCGCAGCATGGCGTTCACCGAATGAATCAGGTCGAGTTTGGAATCGATCAGCGTTCCATCCAAATCAAAAATCAGCGCCCGAACTCCGGAAAATTTCGCGTCCGCCATATCTCAGCATTCTAATATGCCTTCTCGTGAAGTTTTCTTTTCCACAAATCGGAATATCCCTGCCGAAACCCGCTTTTTCTAAATCCCGCGCTCTTCGCGTAAACTAGAGCGCTTGGCACCCCGCTCAAGACAACTCCGGAGATTCCATGGCCCAGGTTCAGCCCTTTCGCGCCTACCGCTACAACCCAGCGCGCGCCCCGTTCGATCACGTGCTCACGCAGCCGTACGATAAGATTTCCCCTGCGATGCGGGATAAGTACTACGCCGCCGACCCCCACAACCTGATCACCGTCGAAAAGGGTCGCGCCTACCCGGACGATTCGCCGCAAAATAACCTCTACACCCGCGCCGCCGCCGCGCTCGAACAATGGATTCGCGACAACATCTTGCCGCAAGATCTCGCGCCGGCGTTTTACGCCTACACCCAGGAATACACCGTGCCGGCGAGCGGCGAGCAACGCACGCGGCGCGGCTTCATTGGTGCCGGCAAACTCGAAGACTATTCCGCCGGCGTCATCTTCCGCCACGAGCAAACGCTTTCGGGACCAAAGGCCGACCGCCTGGAACTCCTTCGCCACACCCGCACGCACACTGGTCAGCTGTTCATGCTATATTCCGACCCCGAACGCCGCGTGGACCACATCCTCAGCGAAGCCGAATCCGCCGCGCCGCCCGTCACCGAGATGAGCGACGAATACGGCGTGGTGCATCGCCTTTGGATCGTTGCCGAGCCTGAACGTGTGGCAGCAATCCAAAAGGCGATGGCCGGGCAAAAATTGGTCATTGCCGATGGTCATCACCGCTATGAGACCGCGTTGAACTATCGCAACGAGCGTCGCAAGCAATCCGGCAAGACCGATCCCCGCGCTCCGTATGAATTTGCGATGATGACCTTCGTGAACACGCGCAGCGAAGGACTTACCATTCTGCCCACGCATCGCGTCGCCGCCAATCTCCACGATTTCTCCTGGGCCAACGTGCGCCGGTACCTCGAGCCATGGTTTACCGCCGAGACGTTCTCTTTTGCTGACGAAGCGGAAAAGACCATTGCCCGCGAGAAATTCCTGAAACGCCTAGCGGAAACTCATCAAGGCCGCCGTGCCATCGGGGTCTACCCCGCGGTGCAAACCGGCAAGCGTGCCTATTATGTTCTGGCGCTGCGCTCCGGCGCTGTTCTCGCGCAGCTCTTGCCCAGTGTTTCTCCGCTCCAACGCGAGCTCGACGTGGTGCTGCTCCACGACGGCATTCTCGAGCCCGCCCTGGGCATCACCCCGCAAGCGGTCACCTCGGAGAAGAATCTCACCTACGAGCGCGAAGCCGCCGCGGCCCTCGATGCCGTGGACCGCGGCGCAGCGCAAATCACCTTCCTGCTGAATGCCTGTGACGTCGAGCAGGTGATGCGCATCGCGACCGCTGGCGAGGTTCTGCCGCAAAAATCGACCGACTTTTACCCTAAGTTGCTGAGTGGAATCACGATGTACCGCATGGAAGCCAGCTGAAGAAATGTACGCACTCGGATGAGCGTAACAATCTGTACAATCTGGCTGGTGTATCGACTCACGCTTTTCGTCAGGGCACGGCTTCAGCAGTGCCGTTACGGCGCCAAATCAACACGGCTTTAGCCGCTGACGGCCTTTCTTTTAGAAGGCGCAGCAAAAGTATCCATTCGCCGTGCTCCCTAGGATTCGTTATCTGGCTGATAGCAGGCTGCTCGCAGATTTTACTTGAAAAAGTAGCAACTCATCGTGTAACATTTCATATGAATTTTGAGCCTGGTCCCCAGCGAACCGCGCTAACTCCTTTAGAATCCGCAGTTCCAAATCGGCCTTCTTTTTTCCGAAAAAACTCTCCCGTAACTCCTTTAGAATCCGCTCTTACAGACGCCCTTCCTCTAAGTCCTTTAAAATACGCAGTTACAAAAACAGGGGGAGGGGGTGGGGTATGAAGAAGATAGTTGCGATGGTTTTCGCGGCTGCGTTTCTCCCGGCCGTCCCTGCGCTCGCGCAGCAGCATACCCCGTTGCTTCCGGAGACGCAGGTGTCGGCGCTCGCGGACGAGCTTAGTGGCGAAACGGCGAAGCGTAATCTGGAAGGGTTGGCTCGGCTGCACCGGCAGCGCGGGTCGGCAGGTTTTCATGCCGCAGCGGAACTGGTGGCCGAGCGTGCCCGCGCCTATGGCCTGAGCGACGTCGCGATTTTGCAGTTTCCCACCGACGGCAAGATTTTCTACGGCACACAAAGATCGCGGCCCGGATGGGACGCCGAAGTGGGCGATTTGTTTGAGGTAAAGGACGCGAAGGAAATTGAGGCCTTGAAAGAGAAGGGCATCCGGTACGTCCTTACTTGCGACGATCACGGACTTGGGGAGCATTCGTGCGGTGAGCGACAGGAGAAGGTTGCGAGTTATGCGCCGATGCCGATTGTTTTGGCGGAGGATAGCGAATCCGCGGATGTGACCGCCGAACTTGTAGACGTGGGCGAGGGGACGAAGGAAAGCGACTACGCCGTGAAGAGTGTAAAAGGAAGGATTGTTTTGACGAGCGCGCAGCCGGGAGCAGTGCAGGATTTGGCGGTGGGAAAATTTGGCGCGGCGGGAATTGTGAGCTTTGCGCAAAACCAGAAGACGGCTTGGTGGGGCGAGGACGAAAATTTGATTCGATGGGGACATCTCGAGACATTTACTCCGAACAAAACCTTTGCATTCATGGTGTCGCTGAAGACGGCGCGCGGTTTCCGCGAGCGTCTCGCGCGAGGAGAAACGATTCGATTGGGTGCGTTAGTGAAAGCCTGGCAGCATGCGAGCAACTACGAAGTGGTGACCGCCACGATTCCCGGCGCGGACGCGAAATTGAAAGAAGAGGAGATTGCGTTTAGCTGCCATCTAGATCACCAGCGGCCGGGAGCAAATGACAATGCCAGCGGCTGCGCCACGATTCTGGAAGTGGCGCGCACGCTGCAAAAGTTGATCAGCGAAGGGAAGCTGCCGCGTCCTGCGCGCACCATTCGCTTCTTCTGGCCGCCGGAAATTGAAGGCACGCTGGCGCTGCTGAACGGAAAGCCCGACTTTGCGCGGCGCATCAAAGTGGCCGTGCATATGGACATGGTCGGCGGAGGACCGGCGACGAAGGCAGTGTTCCACGTGACACGCGGGCCGATGAGCTTGCCGAGCTTTGTGCACGACGTGGCCTGGGCCTTTGCCGAGTTTGTGAACGAGCAGTCGTACAAGTTTGCAGCGACCGGAAGTGCGGAGTATCCGCTAGTGACCCCGGAGGGCGGCAAGGAGCCGCTGCGCGCCGAGTATTCCGCCTACACTATGGGCAGCGATCACGACGTTTATCAGGATTCCTCCTTCGGCATTCCCGCAAT
>Ga0209736_1000253_pt1 | contig 17309 bp, 13 predicted proteins | sample BlaSpr_A8_Ref_M3_FD_187992 | JGI IMG/M metagenome (GOLD analysis project Ga0209736, IMG submission 187992) | Forest soil microbial communities from Thunder Bay, Ontario, Canada - Black Spruce, Ontario site 2_A8_Ref_M3 (SPAdes) (version 2) | ecosystem: Environmental > Terrestrial > Soil > Boreal...
TGCGGCGGTTTAACGAGACGCGGCCCGTGGGAGCTGACATGGGGTTCCTCCGAAGTTTCGCTTTTTATGACGGTTTTGTTGCAGTCCGGCGGAAAGCTTACAGCATAGCGGCGACGTTGCCAGCGGCATGTTCCCGCGCCGCCGGCCTCCAAAGCCCTGGCCGGTTGGCGGCTTGCGGCGACCAGGCCGTGAGCACTCCGACGCAGCGCCCTATTTTTGCCGCCACCGATCTGGAAAACGGCTATAGGCCAAGCCGGCCGATCAGGCTCCGCAGCCTGAACCAAATCCCGCTTTGGCCCGAACCACGCCTTGCCAGACTGCGACGCGTTTTGTTTCCACGCGCCCGGCATGGCGCTTAAGAAAGCAAGCTGCATGACCGACCCTGCCATGGCGCCCAACACGCCCGATGTCGCGGAAACGGTGAACTTTCTGCGCCGGTTTTCCGACCTGATGTCCAATGGGTACAACGCCGCCTATTTGCACCGTGCAGCCGATCTCCTGGAAACCCTGACCGCCCGCGTGCTCGCCCATTCGGAGGAAGACGAGCTGTGGCGATACAAGTACGAAAACCTGTCTACGCATGCCGACGGGCTGGAAACCGAATGCGAAGCGCTCAAGAACGACATCGAAGGCCACCTGGATTTGGCGTCTTCGATCCTGGCCGAACGGGAGACGCTCAGGACCGCGCTGCAGGCACGCCAGGCGGAGTTTTCCGAGCTTGACGATGCGTTGAGCCGCGAACGCGGTGAATTCGCCGCCAAACTGCAGGCGCACGAAGCAGCCATGGCCGGGCTTCGCACCGCCTTCGATCGCGAGCGCGAAGCGCTGCAGGCCACGGTCGCGGTGCGCGGCGAAGAACTCGACCAGCTGCGCGGCACGCTGCAACGCCAGCGCGAGGAATTTTCGGCAAAACTAAAGGCGGGTGAAGCCGAGGCAGCCGCGCTTCGTGTGGCCTTTGGCCGCGAACGCGAAAACCTGCAGGCCCAGCTCAAGGTGGGGGGCGATGAACTGGCAGCACTTCGCGTTGTCTCCGAGCGCGAGCAGGCAGCACTGAGGGCGAAGATATCGGCAATGGAAGCCAAGCGCGCCGAGCTGCGCTCGGCGTTCGACCGGATCGGTGATTTGCGAAACCAGGCCAACGAACCGCGCGACGGCGCAGGTCTCGCGGCTCGAAAGCCCGAAGCGGAAGCGAGCCTGCTTCCGGCGCAACCAAACAGCCGCGATCCCGCCGTCGCCGAGAGCGACGCCGTGGTGCCGAAGGCCACGCTGCGCCAAGCTCGCGCGCAATTCGAATATCTGGCCAAGGAATGCATTCCGCGCGGCGATATCGCCTCGCAGGTGATGTGCGAGCTGGCCGCCTACACCATGGACCTGGCCCTGATCGGCAGCCAACCGCCGCGCCGTCCGGTGGACGAGGTGGCGCTGAGCATCCTCGCGCGCACGGGCTCCGCTGCGCCGGTGATAGTCAACAAGATATGATGTAGGTTCGCGTCGGCTCAGGCGAACCCGTTCAGCGCCCGCGCCGCCCGCTCACGCTTCGGAGCGACCCGCCTTCACCAGCGCGATCAGCTCATCGCCGTAATGTTCGAGCTTCTTGTCGCCGATGCCGGGGATATCGCGCAACTGGTTGAGCGTCGCCGGGCGCTGGGTCGCGATGCCGTCGATCGTGGAATCATGCAGCACGACATAGGCCGGCACCCCACGCGTGCGCGCCACCTCCGAACGCCATGCCCGGAGCATGCCGACCAGCGTCGGATCGCCGGGGTTGGCCGTGGCAGTGGAGGCGGGGACAAGATCGCCGCGCCGCGATTTGGTGCGGCTGGCGCGGACGCGGGAGCCGGGGGTTTCCTCGCGCAGCATCACCTCGGTCTCGCCTTTCAGCACCGCGCGCGCGGTCTCAGTCAGCTTCAGGGCGCCAAAGGCCTCGCTGTCGGGCTGCAGATGGCCCATCGCCACCAGCTGGCGCATGGCGCCGCGCCACTGCTTTTCATTGAGTTCGCGGCCGATCCCGAACACGGATAGCCTGTCATGCCCGAATTGCTTGACGCGCTCCGTCGCACGGCCGACCAGGACATCGATCAGATGCATCGCGCCAAAACGCTGCCCGGTGCGGTAGGCGCAAGACAAAAGCTTTTGCGCGATCACCTTGCCGTCGCGCAACAGCGGCGGCGACAGGCAGTTGTCGCAATTGCCGCATTTGGCGGCACTCGGCGTCTCGCCGAAATATCCGAGCAGCCGGGTGCGCCGGCAGTTGGCGGTTTCGGCGAGCCCAACCAGCGCCTCCAATTTGCCGATCGACACCCGCTTGAACGCTTCAGCGCCGGAGGATTCATCGATCATGCGGCGCTGCTGAACGATGTCGGACAGGCCGTAAGCCATCCAGGCGCTGGACGGCTTGCCGTCACGTCCGGCGCGCCCGGTCTCCTGATAATAGGCCTCGATGCTCTTGGGCAGATCGAGATGCGCGACGAAGCGCACGTCGGGCTTGTCGATGCCCATGCCGAACGCGACGGTGGCGACGATCACGACGCCGTCCTCGTTGATGAAGCGATCCTGGTTGCGGGCGCGCGTGGCCGCGTCCAGCCCCGCGTGATAGGGCAGCGCCGCGACGCCGGCCGCGTTCAGCGCGGCGGCGGTATCCTCGACCTTGGCGCGCGACAGGCAATAGACGATGCCGGCGTCGCCGGCGTGCCGCTCGGTGATGAAGGCCTTGAGCTGCGCCGGCGCGTTTTGCTTGTCGACGATTTCATAGCGGATGTTGGGGCGATCGAAACTTGCGATAAAGCTCGGCGCGCCTTCCAGCCCGAGCCGATAGACGATCTCCTTCCGGGTAAGATCATCGGCGGTGGCCGTCAGCGCGATCCGCGGCACGTTCGGGAAGCGCTCTGATATGACCGAAAGGCCGATATATTCCGGGCGGAAGTCGTGGCCCCATTGCGACACGCAATGCGCTTCGTCGATCGCGAACAGCGCGAGCCTGGCGCGGCCGAGCAGAGCGAGGCAGCGCGGCGTCAACAGCCGCTCCGGCGCGATGTAGAGCAGGTCGAGATCGCCGGCGACCAGCCGCGCCTCGACGGCATTGGCTTCGTCATAGGATAGCGTGGAATTCAGCACCGCGGCCTTGACGCCGGCCTCGAGCAGCCCTGCGACCTGGTCGCGCATCAGCGCGATCAGCGGCGAGACCACGATGCCGCAGCCTTTTCGCAACAGCGAGGGCAATTGATAGCACAGCGACTTGCCGCCGCCGGTCGGCATCAGCACCAGGCAATTGCCCCCGCCGGTGACATGCCGGACGATTTCTTCCTGCGCGCCGCGAAAGCCGGGCAGGCCGAACACCGAATTCAGCACCGACAGCGCGTCGGCGCCGATCTCGGGCTCGTGGGGGCGGGCTGAGGTCATGGCGGAGAGGTTACCCATCGAAATATCTCAGCGCCACATGCCGCGCATGCGGGCGCCGACGTCGATCCGCGGCCCCTCGCTGGCGCTGCGGGTGGTGGCACCGGGTACCACGCGCGGCCACGACGTCTTTTCGAACAGGCCGAGCAGCCGGTCCGGAATGAAACGGGTGCGCGAGGCATAGACGTGGCGGTCGCCGCGCGCGTGCTGGCCGTGGGTGAAAAAACGCTGCGGCACCATCAGATGCAGATCGTCTTTGGCACGGGTCATGGCGACGTACAATAGCCGGCGTTCCTCTTCGATCTCCGGCGAGGTGCCGGCGCCGAGGTCGGAGGGCATGCAGCCGTCCACGACATTCAGGACATAAACCGATTTCCATTCCTGGCCCTTGGCGGAATGGATGGTGGAGAGAATGAGATAGTCTTCGTCGAGCAGCGGCACGCCGGCCTGGTCGCTGGTGGCGTCGGGCGGGTCGAGCGTCAGCTCGGTGAGGAAGCGTTCGCGCGACGGATAGCCGCTCGCGATCTGTTCGAGCTGGATCAGGTCGGCACGCCTGGTCTCGGAATCCTCGTGGATCCGCTCCAGATGCGGCTCGTACCAGAGCCGGGCCCGCTCGAGGTCCGCCGGCCAGTTTGCATGGCCGATATCGGCGACCGCAGCGATGAACATTTTCCAGTCGTCGCCGGCCCGCGGCGGCACCGGCGCGTGGGCAAGCGCTGCGATCGGGTCGATAGCGTCGGCCATCTGATCGAGCACCCGCTGCGCCGAGGTCGGACCAACCCCCGGGATCAAGTGCATCAGCCGGAAGCCGGCCACGCGGTCGCGCGGGTTTTCGACGAACCGCAACAGCGCCAGCATGTCCTTGATATGGGCGGCATCGAGGAATTTTAGGCCGCCGAATTTGACGAACGGGATGTTGCGGCGGGTCAGTTCGACCTCCAATGGGCCGCTATGGCTGGAGGTGCGGAACAGCACGGCCTGCTGCTTCAGCAGCGTGCCGCACTCCCGGTTCTCGAGAATGCGTTCGACAATGCATCGTGCCTGGTCGGCTTCGTCGCGCACGGTGACAAGCTGGGGTTTTGTCCCGGAGGTGCGATCGGTCCACAGGTTCTTGGTGAAGCGTTCGCGCGCCAGATCGATCACGCCATTGGCGGCTGCAAGGATCGTCTGCGTCGAGCGGTAGTTGCGATCGAGCGTGATGATATTGGCCGGCGGCGAGAATTGAGCGGGGAAGTCGAGGATGTTGCGCACGGTGGCGGCGCGGAATGAATAGATCGATTGCGCATCGTCGCCGACCACGGTGAGGCCACACCCGCCGGGTTTTAATGCCAGAAGGATCGACGATTGTAGCCGGTTTGTATCCTGATATTCATCGACGAGGACATGGTCAAAGCGGCCGCCGATGTCTTCCGCCAGCGCTAGATCGCTCATGGTCTGGGCCCAGTAGAGCAGGAGGTCGTCATAATCGAGCACGTTTTGCGCTTGCTTGGCCTCGACATAAGCCGCGAACAACTCTTTCAATTCGGCGGCCCATCCGGTGCACCACGGAAACGACGACCCCAGTACCTGTTCGATCGAGGTCTCCGCATTGACGCAGCGCGAGTAGATCGCAAGGCAGGTGCCCTTGGTCGGAAACCGCTCCCTGGTTTTCGAAAATCCCTTTTCGTGCCGGATCAGGTTGATGAGGTCGGCGGAATCCTCGCGGTCGTGAATCGTGAAGGCGGGATCGAGCCCGATTCGTTCGGCGTAGTCGCGCAGCAGCCGTGCGCCGATGCCGTGGAAGGTGCCGGCCCAGGCCAGCGCGTCGGTCATCGCCCCGGCATTGTCGCCCAACACCTTGCGCGCGATCCGCTCGACACGTTTTGTCATTTCGGATGCGGCGCGGCGCGAGAACGTCATCAGCAGGATTCGCCGCGGATCGGCGCCGCCGACGATCAGATGGGCGACGCGATGGGCCAATGTGTTGGTCTTGCCGGATCCGGCGCCGGCGATCACCAGCAGCGGCGCGGACGGGCCCGGTCCCGCCGCGCCATGCTCGACGGCGCGCCGCTGTTCCGGATTGAGGCCTTCAAGGTAAGTGGATGCCGCTGGCACGGAATGATTGTCCCGACGTGAAAAATCAAACTCCGTGATTCCCGATGCGCCGACAATGGCTTCGGCGGTCCGGCCTTCGAAAGAGAATCGCGCCAAGATCGAGTCTTGGCCGAAATATATGAACAAATCAAGAACAATACATTAGACTCCGGTTGTAAGGGACAATATGCTCGCCCGCTTGGGGAGGCCCGTGATGAAGCTCAAGCTCGTTGTTGCCGCGTTGTTATCCGGCCTGATCGTGATTCCGACCGCGCAGGCGCGAGGGCCTTATGGCTCCATCAATGTCGGAAACTGGAAGGGCGGCGCTTTCACGAGCGATCAGACCGGGGTGTTCACGCATTGCGTAGCGGGCGCGAGCTACGATAGCGGCATTTATTTCATGGTCATGATTGATCTAGCTGCGGGGTGGTCCCTGGGCTTCCAACACCCCAAGTGGAGTTTTACGGGCAATCAAGCATTCCCGATCGCGCTGACATTCGATGGTCAAAGTCCGTTTAACGTTCAAGGCGTCGCGGTTGGCGAGAATTTGCTTCGGGTGCCCATGCCAACCGATTCGGCACTGATCGCCCAGTTTCGCAAGGCGAAGATAATGACCGCCTTTACGCAAGGTCATCTCTTCCAATTCAAGCTCGATCGAACCGCAGTGTTGCTGCCGACATTGGCTAATTGCGTCGCGGTCGTGAAGCAGCAGGGCGTTGCGAACGCGGGCGATTTTTCCGTCAAGCTGGCGCCGAAGGTGGCGACCGCGCCGTCGGTAGCTGCGGGAGGAAGCATGAAGCCCGACTCGCCGCAAAATCTTTCCTCGGAAATGCAGATCGAAGCCATCGAGCTGGCGTCGAATTTCATTCTCAAGACCACGCTGCACAACCCGAGGGTCTTGAACCGGTCCGAGACGCCGATTGCCGTGGCATCGACCGGCGCTGCATGGAGTTCCGACGAAGCGATCGGCTTCGTCAGGATCGTCCCGCCAAAAGACGGCGTCAAAGGTCTCGATGTCGCCTCCGCCGTGGTGGCGATGGATGCGCATGATTGCAAAGGCAAGTTTGCTTCCGGCCGCACCAGTGAGCTGGTCGATAGTGACGTCGTGTTCCGGGGATTTTCCTCTTGCGACGATTCCGGCGGCCCCCGCATATCGCAGTACTTCATCGTCTCGAGGAAGAAGGGCGGTTTTGTCCTGTTTTCGGTTGTCTCAAGCATGAAGACCGACGATGCCAAGGCCGTCGCCAAGGAAGAACGGCTGGCGGATTTCAGGAAGGCCGCGCTGGTGGTGGTCGATCACTAGGTTTGCCAGGAACGGGATGAGTTTAGGTTGAGGCGGCAGCGGCGATCGATCAACGTTGCGCGTGCGGCCGCGCCGCTTGCGCATCGCCGGACAGATATCCGAGCCAGTTGCCGAAAATCGCCGTCGCCGCGGCGCTGGCCGCAATGTCCTGCCGAAGCGTGCGGCTGGGCAATTCGGCGCTCAGGGCTGGCCTGCGTTCGACGCTCGCGCGTCGCTCGAAGCCTAAAAGCTTGTCTTCGGTCTCGGTGTCGAAATAGCCGGCGGGGAAGGCCGGATAGCTGTCGCGCTCGCCGGCGAGAAAGCGGGAGATATCGCGCAAATATTCCCGCTCCAGCGACAGCGCGTCATATTCGGGATGACCCTGGAAGAACACAAATTGGCTGCCCAGCTGCTTGCCGAACATATCGACGCCGGCTTCGCGCGACTGCGTCAGCACTTGATATCCGCTCGCAACCAAATCGCTCGCGCGCAACTCGTTGAGGCGCGAGTGCGGAATCTTCAGCGGCGAGGGCAGATCCCTCGTCAGCCAGTTGTCGGTCAGTTTGGCGCAGTCGTAGATTCCGGAACATTTGGTGCCGAGCCGATGCCGCTCGATGCCGTCGAGATGCAGCACCGCCGCATGGGCGGCCAGGCACGACCAGATCGTCGAGCGCGTGTTGGCCTTGGCCCAGTCGACGATGCCGGTGAGATTCTGCCAGAACGGCTCCTGCGGAAGCGTTTCAGCGTTCGGCTCGGCACCGGTGACGATCAGCCCGTCGAGATTAAGGCGGCCGAGATCAGCGATATCGGTGTACTGGCGGTCGATCCGCCATTTCGCGGTCTGCGATCGATGCACGGATGGCAGCGAGAAGCAGTGGAAATCGATGCGAACATTGCCGGCGGCTTGTCGCAACAGGCGCATGAACTGGCGCTCAGTCGCCTGCAGCGCCGGGTCCGGCATATTGTTGATGAGCCCGATCGTGAGGTCCACATCGGCATGTTGCGGATGACCGAGCTTGTCCTCCCGCCGCAGCTGCGTCGGCGCGAGCCCGGGACTTACAATCAGCCGCCGTTTTTCCAGTAGGACGGTCATGCCAGCCCCGGCCGGTTATTCCGCGGCCTCGAGCCGCTGATGCCGCGCGCAAGCTTCCGCGAGCGCCTGGTCGAGATCCTCGATGATGTCCGAGGAGTGTTCGATGCCGATCGACAGCCGGATGGTTTCCGGCAGCACGCCGGCCATGCGCTGCTGGTCAGGCGACATCTGGCGGTGGGTGGTCGAGGCGGGGTGGCAGGCGAGCGATTTTGCGTCGCCGATATTCACCAGCCGGGTGATCAGCTTCAGCGCATCATAGAAGGTCTTGCCGGCCTCCATGCCGCCCTTGATGCCGAACGTGAACAGCGATGAAGCGTTGCCATTCAGATATTTCTGCACCAGCGCGTAATACGGACTATCGGGAAAGCCGGCATAGTTGACCCAGGCGACGCGCGGGTCGTTGCGCAGGAAGTCCGCGACCTTGCGCGCGTTCTCGACATGCCGCTCGATCCGCAACGCGACGGTCTCGATGCCCTGCAACAGCAGGAAGGCGTTGAACGGCGAAAGCACCGATCCCATGGTGCGCTGATAGACGCTGCGCGCGCGCTGGATATAGGCGCTTGTGCCGAATTGCTTGGTGTAGACGAGGCCGTGATAGGATTCATCGGGTTCATTGAAGGTCGGAAAGCGGCGGGCCTGCTCGGCCCAAGGAAAGCGCCCGCTGTCGACGATCGCGCCGCCCAGCGTGGTGCCGTGGCCGCCGAGAAATTTCGTCAGCGAATGAACCGCGATGTCGGCGCCGTAATCGAACGGCTTTAGCAGGATCGGGGTCGCGACGGTATTGTCGACCATCAGCGGCACGCCATGGCGATGCGCGACTTTTGCCAATGCTTCGATGTCGCAGACATTGCCGGCGGGATTGCCGATCGTCTCGGAGAAAATGCATTTGGTGTTTTCGTCGATCAGCTTTTCGATCGCGTCGGCCTTGTCGCTGTCGGCAAAGCGGGTGGTGATGCCCTGGCGCGGCAGCACGTGGGCGAGCAAAGTGTGCGTGGTGCCATAGAGTTGCGGGACCGAGACGATGTTGCCGCCGGTGTCGGCGATGTTGACAAGCGCGAAATGCAGTGCCGCCTGTCCGGTGGCTACCGCGAGCGCGCCGACGCCGCCTTCGAGTTCGGTGATGCGCTTTTCGAGCACTGCCGTGGTCGGGTTGGCAATCCTCGAGTAGCGATAGCCTTCCGCTTCGAGGTTGAACAGGGCAGCACCGTGATCGGCGCTGTCGAAGGCGTAGGCGACGGTCTGGTAGATCGGAACGGCGACTGACTTGGTGGCCGGATCGGGATCGTAGCCGGCGTGAATTGCAATCGTTTCGTTGCGCATGGTTCACCTCACCGTTCGCACTTGCCGTGCGTTTTCTCGCCCGTGCCTGTGTTAGAGGGGCGCGGTCAAGCGAGCAATAATTCGCGCAAACATTGAGGAAATAACCCTAATGAACCTCCACCAATTGATTAAAATTTGAATCAAATTTCGAGCGCGCGGCGAACCTGTTCGCCGATCTGGTTGAGCACCAGCCGGCCTTGCGGAAGAACGGCGCCCAGGGCCTGAAAATTATGGATCATGCCGTCATGGCAGACGTGTTCGACGGCAACGCCCGCGGCGACCAGCTTTGCCGCATAGGCATTGCCCTCGTCGCGCATCGGGTCGAATTCGGCGGTGTGGATGATGGCCGCTGGAAGTCCGGCAAATTTTGTGGCGCGCAGCGGCGAAATCCTGGGATCGCCGCGCTCGACGCCGGCCGGTAGATAAAGCGCGAGGTCCGCTTCCAGCGTGGCCATTTCGAGCAGATGGTTTTCGGCAAACTCTTCACGCGAGGGCGAGGTTTCCTCGAAGTCGAGCACCGGACATATCAGGCATTGCGCCGATATCGCCGGTCCGGCGTTTTGCAATGCGTCCTGGCAAACCACGGCGGCAAGCGTCGCACCGGCGGAATCGCCGCCAACCACGAGCATTGCCGCATCGATGCCGAGCGACGAGGCATTCGTCGAAACCCATCGGGTCGCCGCAATCGCATCCTCGACGGCGGCCGGAAATTTGTGCTCGGGGGCAAGTCGATAGCCGACCGAAACGAGGCGGCAGCCCGTCGCTTGCGCCAGTACCCCGCAGATGCGGTCATGCGTTTCGATGCTGCCGGCGACCATGCCGCCGCCGTGGAAGAATACGAAGCCGGGCAAATATTCGGTTGCCGCATTTGCGGGAGTGTAGAGCCGGTAGGGAAGATCGCCGGCCGGGCCCGGCAACGCGCCGTCGACCCCGGTTACATCCGTCACCTCGGCGCGCACGAACTGCATGAGTTTGGCGAGTGCCTGGCGACGATCGCTGGCGCTTGGCCGCGACCGATCGCCCGGCGAGGCCACCGTCATCATTGTTAGAAAGCGCTTTGCCAGCGGGTCGAGGGGCATATCGGCTCCGGTTGAGGGAACGTAGTGTCTAATTGTGGTCTATCAATCGTGAATCCACCGCTGTCGCCGGCACATACCGCAAGTAAATCCTTAGGGAATTCGGACAATAGTGGCGCCATTGCGCGGTACCGCGCTCCCCGGCACGGACGGCAATCATGGCCGAGATGGCAAAACCAGTCAGTTTTTCGCAGACCTGGACCTTTTTCGAGGGCGACTGGCATGAGGGCAACGTGCTGATCATGGGTCCGCGGACGCATGCGGCATGGCTTGGGTCGACCGTGTTCGACGGCGCGCGCGCGTTCGAAGGGGTAGTACCCGATCTCGATCGCCACTGCGCCCGGGTCAATCAGTCCGCCGTCAATTTCAAGCTGAAGCCGGTGGTCGATGCCGAGACCTGGCTCGGCCTCGCGCGCGAGGGAATTGCCCGCTTCGACGCCAGGGCGGAGCTCTACATCCGGCCGATGTATTGGGCCCAGAACGGCAGCGGCGGCGGCGTGCTGTTCGATCCCGAGACCACCAACTGGTGCCTGAGCATCTATGTGGCGCCGATGCCGCCGACCTCGGGCTCGGCGATCACCCTGTCGCCGTTCCGTCGCCCGACGATGGAAAACGCTCCGGTCGACTGCAAGGCGGCTTGTCTCTATCCGAACAATTCGCGCGCGCTGATGGAAGCGCAAGGCCGTGGCTTCAACAACGCGCTGATGCTCGACATGCTCGGCAATGTCGCGGAATTCGGCAATTCGAACGTGTTCATGGCCAAGGACGGCGTGATCTACACGCCGGCGCCCAACGGGACCCTTCTCAACGGCATCACGCGGCAGCGGGTGATCGATCTGTTGCGTGGCGATGGCGCTACCGTGGTCGAACAGACCTTGAAATATCGGGATTTTGAAACCGCCGACGAAATCTTCTCCAGCGGCAATTTCGCAAAAGTCGCGCCGATCATCCGGATCGACGATCGCTCGCTGCAGCCGGGGCCGTTTTATAGCCGGGCGCGAAAACTGTACTGGGAATTCGCTCACGCCTGAACGCCGGTTTTGACAGCTAAGCCCCTTGCAGCGCGCGCTCGCGGATGCCTGACAATGTCGCCGCCGGCAGAATCGCATCGGAATCGATCTTGAGATGAATGATCGAGGGCAGCCCCGATTGCCGCGCCGCCTGGAACGCCGCCGGAAAATCCGAGGTCTTGTTCACCACCGCGCCAAACCCGCCGAAGGCGCGGGCGTACGCGTCAAAGTCCGGATTATGCAGTTCGGTGGCGCTGACGCGGCCGGGAAATTCGCGCTCCTGATGCATGCGGATGGTACCGTACATGCCGTTGTCGCAGACCACGACGATGATCGGCAGCCGGTACTGCACCGCGATCGCGAATTCCTGGCCGCTCATCAAGAAATCGCCGTCGCCGTTGACCGACAGCACCAGCCGCTCCGGATGCAGCCGCTGCATCGCAATCGCCGCCGGCATGCCGTACCCCATCGACGCCGAAGTCGGCGCCACATGGGTCATGAATTGCCGGAACCGGTAGAAGCGGTGGATCCACGAGGCATAATTGCCGGCACCGTTGCACAGGATGGTGTCGGTCGGAACATGATCGCGCAGCCAGATCATGATCTCGCCGAGATTGACATTGCCGGGCTGCGGCGTGGCCGTGCCGGTCCAGGCGAGATAATCGGCATGCGCCGCATCCGCGCTCTCGCGCCACCCGGGTTTTGCGGTGACGGATAACCGCTTAAGGGCCGCGACAAAGCGGTTCGGCGAGGCATGAATCGCGAGATGCGGCCGATAGACCCGGCCGATTTCCTCGGCGCCGGGATGGATATGGACCAGCTTTGTCAGAGGCGACGGGCTGGAAAGCAGCGAATAGCCCTGCGAGGGAATCTCGCCGAGCCGGCCGCCGACCAGCACCAGCAAGTCGGCCGCCTTGGCGCGCGCCACCAGTTTTGGGTTCGGGCCGAGGCCGAGGTCGCCGGCATAGAGCGGATGAAGCGGATCGAACAGCGTCGAGCGGCGATAGCTGGTGGCGATCGGCAACCCGGTTTTGTCGGCAAATTCGTGAATCTGTGTGCGCGCGGCTTCGCTCCAGCGGCTGCCGCCGAGCACGAACAGCGGATTTTTCGACTCGGCCAGCAGTTCGCCAAGCTTTTCCATTTCCTCTTCACCCGGTGAAGTCTCCACCGGCTCGAACGCCGGCGCGTTGGCGATGGTCGTGCGCTCGCTCAACACGTCCTTTGGCAGCGCCACCACCACCGGCCCGGGCCGGCCGCTGCAAGCGGTGTAAAACGCACGCGAGACGAATTCGGTGATGCGGTTGGGATCGTCGACCTCGACGGCCCATTTGGTCATGCTGCCGAACACCGCGCGATAATCCAGCTCCTGAAACGCCTCGCGCTCCTTTACGGCGGTTTCCACCTGACCGACGAACATGATCATCGGCGTCGAATCCTGCTGGGCAATGTGAATGCCCGCGGACGCGTTGGTCGCACCGGGGCCGCGCGTGACAAAGCAGATGCCCGGCCGTCCCGTGACCTTGCCGATGGCTTCCGCCATCATCGCCGCACCACCCTCGTGGCGGCAGACGGTAATGGTGATGCCGCTGTCACGCAGCGCATCCAGCACCGGCAGAAAACTTTCACCGGGGACGCAGAACACGTGCTGGACGCCGTTGATGACGAGTTGCTCGACGAGGGCTGCGGCGGCGGTTCGGCTGGTTGTGGGCTTGTGCATCGATGATCTCTTGGGTTGTTGCGGCCTGACGGGTTGATGGTGAAGATCAGGGCCCGTACAGCACGAATTCGGTATCGGTCAGGTCGGCGAGGCGAGGTCGATAGGGGCCCTTGAAATATTTGCGGCCGCGCGCGCTGGAATAGACGCCGGCAAGCCCGGGCACCGGTCCGTTCGAATCCAGAATGACGGCGATCTTGCCGCGCCGGATCAGCGCCCGGCCGATGGCGCCGGCGCATTGCACATATTCGGCGACATCGCGGCAATAGATCAGTTGCATCGCCGGCGGCGCAATCCAGCCGCGGCGGATGCGCACCGGCAACAGGACGAATGGCAAAGCGCCGCCCGTCGCCGTGCGGCATACCAGGCTGAGGCAGCCATAGCGCGCGTGCCGCGCCAGCAGTTCGACCTCGGTATCGGACAGGCCTTCGATGGCGGTGACGTCGGGCACGACGGTCTCGACCGTCATCCCTGAGGTGACGCGCGACAGCGCCGGCAGCGAGACGAACAGCCCGCTGCAATAGGGGGTGAATCCCTGGGCCTCGATGATCGGCCAGGTCCAGGTCGCCGGACTGATGTTGAGGTAGGTGACTTCCTTGTTCTTCTGCGCGATCCTGGTCAGCAGCGGTGCATAATTCCGGAACGCGGGCTCGACGTACCAGCTCGACAGGTTGCACTGGATCGTCGGTTCGGCGGCCGTAATCCTCGAGCTGTAGAGCAGCAGGAGCACGCCGACCGGCACGCCGTCATGGTGGAGCATAAAACCGAAACGAGGATAGCCGTTCGGGATCTCGCGCGCGGCCTGACGGCGCAATCCCTGCATCCAGTAGTCGCGCGAACGCCCGGCAAATCCGCGCGTCAAAAGCTCCGCGACCGCGTCGATATCGGTGGCGGAGATTTCACGGCATCGAATGGTCTGGGTGATCACCGCCGTCTACCGATCAGGTCTGTCACTTGAGGCCGAGCATCTCCCGCACCCCGACCGGCCATTTTGCAAGCACGGTGCCGTGGGTGTGGAACATGGCCACCGCCAGCCGATCCATTCCGAACGCGACGCAGCCGGTATGGGCCGGCTCGCCGGTCGCATCCTTGATGTCCCAGGTGGTGCCGAAATGGTCGCGGTGATAATTGAAGCTCATGCAGGCGGTCGGCTGCTCTTCCGAGCGCAGCGGGACCAGAAGCTCGAATTTCAGCGATTGCTGCTTTTGGCTGACCGCCTTCATTTGACCGACCCGGCCGAAGAACGGATCGCTGGCATAATCGACCTTGAAGGCCAGGCCGAGATCGCGCGCGATAGCTTGCGCGCGCACCATCCAGCGTTCGCGGAAATCGGACACGTCGTCCGGGCTGCCGATGCAGACATATTCGCGCATCCGGAACGACTGCAGCCGGTCGAGATGGCGGGACGGCTCGGCGCGGAAGCAATCGGCCGCGACGTCGAAGCGCAGGCCGCCCGATGGCAGCGGGCCACGCGCCGCCGCGATCGGATAGACCGGATAACAGGCCGCCGGCGACAGCACGAGATCGGAAGGCGAGAGCGAGGTGGTCCAGTCGCCGCCGGCATCGAAGCGGCTGACCGCGGAATGGATTTCACGTTCGGTGCCGTGCAGGCCGCAGACGCAACCCAACAGATTGGGAAAACTCTTCAGATAGCCGGATTTCTCCAGCTGCGAGCGGTTCATCACCGGCGGGAAACGCATCACCTCGGTGTTGGGTTCGCGATGCCGCGTGATCAAAGCGGCGAGGCGCTCGACCATGTCCTCGTAGAGCGCGGTCCGGGCGTAGACGCCGTCGGTGCCCATCTTGTGGAACAGGATTTCGGCGAGATGATCGAGCGGATCGGCCGGCTGGGGTGCGATCTCCGCGGTGCGGATGGCTACATTCATGTTCGAGCTTCCCTTTTTTTATTTGTGGAAAGGCTGTTTTTCTTAATCGCGCAGGCTCGCAGGTACGCCGCTCATCAGGCTTGCAGTTGCGATGTTGGCCAGGATGCGGTCGTTGTTGATCATGATCGGTGCCGACAGCACGTCGCGCAGATGGCGGCCGACGCTGAAGTTGCCGTCATTGCGATAGCCGCTCAATCCGCAGGCGCGCATCGCATGCATCACGGTTGCGACCGCCAACTCGGACGCCTCGACCTTGAGCAGGTTGATCTGCGACTGGAAGTCGAGCGACGAAAGCGCGCGCTCGTCATGCTCATGGGCCGCATAGGTGTCGAGGCTCGCCGTGATCACGGCGCGCAGTTTTGTGAGTGCCATCTTGGCGGACGTATAATGCGCAGCGGCAGGCGGCATCTGGCCGCCGGCGCCGCGCGCGGCCTTGCGGATGAACAGTTGCGCGCGTTCGACCGCCGCCGCGGCGATCCCGGCCCAGACCGAAGACCAGCACAGGTGTGCGACAGGCGTCATGGTCTGCGCATGGATTTTTTCGTAGGCTTCCGGAAACACCTGCTCGGCGGCGGCCGTCGCCTTCAGTTCGAAACCGGCGCTGCAGGTGCCGCGCATGCCGAGCGTCTCCCATTCGAGGCTGCGCTCCAGCGTGTAATTCTCTTTGGTCAGGGCCAACAGCACCTGGTCGGAGGCGGCGGCATCGTTGGCGCGGCGCGCGATGGTGACGATCCCGTCAGCCTGCGCGCCATACGAAATCACGGTGGCGTTACGCAGCAGCGATATATCCGTGCCGGTTCGCTCGACGGCGGCCGCACTGGAGCGGATGTTGCCGCCGTTCTGGCCTTCGGTGGTCGAAGAGGCCAGCAGCATCTGTTCGGACGCGACGCGGCGCATCAGGGTTTCGTGCCAGTTGGAGCCGGCGCCGTGCCGGACCAGGCAGGCCACCTTGGTCTGATGCATCGCAAAGATCATCGCCGTGGAAGAGCAGGCCCGGCCGAGCGTGTAGCACATGTCGGTGATGTCGAAGATGGTCGCGCCGTCGCCGCCGAACTGTTGCGGGATCTGGACACCCAAAAGTCGTTGCTGACGCGCCGCGTCGATTGCCGCTTGCGGGAAACGCGCGTCGCGATCGACCGCTTCGGCCTCGGTCGCGGCCGCGGCGGCGACGGCGGTTGTCCGCTGCACAAAGGAACTGCGGTCGAGAAAAAATGGTTCGCTGGTGTTCTCCGCGGCGGCGTTACGGAGCCTGGCTTCTTGCACGTTCATGGCCGATTTGCCTTCAGTGTTTTATGGACGGCGCGAGTGCCGCGCGATGCCACATTCGATCGCGTGAGCGTTGGTGATCGAGTTCCGAGGCTAAGGATTTAATTCAAATGCGTCGACGAGTTTCAGGGTAAACAGAAGCCGTTTCAACGTTAACGGTTAATCTGCGGTTCTTTCAATCGCGTAAAGTTCGCTAATCTCCGTTAGCGTTAAGAACAAAATGACGACTTGGATAAAACGAGAGTCACTGTTTTTCAAGGGATGCCGGAACTATAAGGGCGCAAGTCATGGCCGATTTCGGCGTCGTCGATTCTGCGGTGGCGCATGGTTCGCCGACAGGTGGGAAGTTGAAGATGCAAACCCTTGATACCGACGTTCAGAACCGGATCCTTGCTCTGGTCAAGGCCATCCTCGAACAGAACGCGATTGCCGCAAACGTCCACCCCGAATCGCGGCTGGTGGATGTCGGGCTGACATCGATGGACATGGTCAATCTGATGCTCGGCGTCGAAGCCGAGTTCGATTTCACGATCCCGCAAGCCGAGATCACGCCGGAGAATTTCCAGTCGATCAAGACGCTGGAGCGGATGGTGGCGGGCCAGCTGCACGCTGAGAAGGCGGCGTGATCTACGTCGTCCCGGCCTTGAGCCGGGACCCAGCCACCGCTCCTTCTTGTTAAGGGCGCTGTCGCTCCAGCTTCGCGCAACATCACGTCCTGTGGTTATGGGTCCCGGCGCAAGGCCGGGACGACGTGCGTGTTTGTTCTTCGATTCAATTTTTCAAACAGCCCCCGTCTTTGCGAGCGCTTGCGAAGCAATCCATCGGGCCGCAAAGAAGGTATGGATTGCTTCGTCGCAAGTGCTCCTCGCAATGACGTGGAGAGATGGGTGCGCATTCCCGCGGCGCTAAGCGCCGATCCGTTGGCGGACGATGACGGCAGGGATTCGAATTTCAAACAGCGCGTCATTGGTAAACACAGCTTCACGATCTCGCGGGCCACAAGCCCCGAGGTTTGCCAGAAATTTCCTTGCCCTCAGATCAGAGGGCGCAGGGAATACCGGGTGCGCGCTGCACCCGCGGTCTCGTGTGCAAAAAGTGCACAAAAAAACGCACACGAGCATACAGGTTCAGCGGAGGCAATCCGGCATTCCCTGCGCAATGGTTTTACGGCTTATTTCGTGCTCTCCCCGGCG
>Ga0209736_1000254_pt1 | contig 17309 bp, 15 predicted proteins | sample BlaSpr_A8_Ref_M3_FD_187992 | JGI IMG/M metagenome (GOLD analysis project Ga0209736, IMG submission 187992) | Forest soil microbial communities from Thunder Bay, Ontario, Canada - Black Spruce, Ontario site 2_A8_Ref_M3 (SPAdes) (version 2) | ecosystem: Environmental > Terrestrial > Soil > Boreal...
GCTTGGCGTCGCTCGGATCTTTAATGTCGTCGAGCAGGACTGTAAATTCGTCTCCCCCTAAGCGCGCGACGGTGAAGGTTTCCCCGAGACGCGCGACAGTATCCGTTGACCGCAAACACTTCTCCAACCGGTTGGCTACTCCAAGCAGGAGTTGATCCCCAATCAGGTGGCCCATGCTGTCGTTGATCATCTTGAACCCATCAAGGTCCATGAATAGAACCGCAAACAAATGGTCTTTACGGCGCTTCTTATGCTTGATGAGCCGGCCTACCCGGTCAATAAACAGCAGCCGATTGGGTAAGCCCGTCAGTGGGTCGGAGACCTTTCCTTCGGTAATGTCGGTCTGCGATCCGGCCATGCGCAAAGCATTTCCGGATGAGTCATGAACGGCGACCCCTCGGCTCAGCATCCAACGAAAGGTGCCATCCTTGTGCAGCACACGGTGTTCACTCTCGAAGTGAGGGGTCAAACCTTTTTGATGCGCGGCAATCTCCTCTTTCACTCGTTCTCGATCCGCGTCATGAATCCGGTCAAACCACTCCTCAGGTTTGTCACCAATTTCGGCTTCCTGATGGCCTAACATAGCTTTCCAACGGGCGGAGAAATGCACGACGTTAGCGGACAAATTCCAGTCCCACAGCCCATCGTTGGAGCCACGAGCCGCAAGGGCATAGCGCTCCTCGCTTTCCTTCAACGCCTCCTGCGCGTGTTTGTGTGACAGCTGCGTGCTTATGCGAGCCACCGCAACTGGAAAATCAATTGGCTTCGTCAAGTAATCGTTAGCGCCTAAGTCCAGGGCTCTGACAATATCGTCGCTCTGTGCTTTTGCCGTGACCATGATGATCGGCAACTCGGCTGCAGAGTAGTGATCACGCAGCTTTTGCAATGCATCAAGACCGCTGACCTCTGGCATTTCAATATCCAACAAAACCAGGTCCACGGGATCTTCTTTGAGACGTTCCAGCAATCCCTTCGCATTCTCCGCCAATTTGACAACATAGCCCTTGCGCAGGAGTCGGCGAGCGAGCATGTCCCGGTTCATTTCGTTGTCATCCACGATGAGCAGTCGGTTGGGCCGGGAATTCATCATAGTTTCTTCACCGTGAGCAAGTCGTTGACCTTTTCAATTGCAGAAGCACATTTGAACGGGGCGCGCAGATTTTTCGGTGATGCCGCATCCAACACTTCTCTAACTCTATTCCTCAACGCCTCGGGCTCGAATGGTTTCTGCAGAAGAAAAGTGCCCTCTTCCAGAACTCCCTGGGCTGCAATCGCCTTATCCGTATAGCCGGACATGAAAAGCACCTTCAGGGTAGGGTATTGTTTGGCCATTTCTTCGGCTAACACACTGCCGCCTATGCCTGGCAACACGACGTCTGTTAACAGCAGATGAATGCTTCCGTGATAATCGCGAGCAATCCCCAGAGCCCGGGCGCCATTGTTCGTTTCCAGCACGGTGTAGCCGCTTTGCACAAGCAAACTGCGAGTCAAGGCACGCAGTGATTCCTCGTCTTCCACCAACAGGATCGTTTCCGACCCTTTCAACGATTTGACCGAGGGCTGGCGATTGTCCCTCTCGACGGCCTCCTCGACCCGTGGTAAGAAAATCTTGAAAGTAGCGCCTTTTGCTGGCTCGCTGTCAACCCAAATGTATCCGCCACTCTGCTTGACTACTCCGTAGACCACGGATAGCCCCAGCCCCGTACCCTTGTCCTTTTCTTTCGTGGTGAAGAACGGCTCAAAAATATGGCTTAGCGTCTCTTTGTCCATGCCAACGCCGGTGTCCGTCACAGTCAGCAAAATATAACGGCCGGGAACGGTTGGGGAATGCTGCCCAACAGGGTGTTCGTCTAAATCTACGTTTTGGGTTTCAATAATCAGCTTCCCGCCGCGGGGCATCGCATCCCGCGCGTTCACAGCCAAGTTCATGATCACTTGCTCGATCTGCCCTTGATCTGCCTTGACTCGTCCGAGGTCGGGTTGCAACAAGGTAGTCAGCTCGATATCCTCGCCGATCAAACGCAGAAGCATCTTCCCAATATCAGCTACAACGGTGTTCAGGCTCAGAACCTTGGGTTCGAGAACTTGCTGTCGACTAAACGCCAAGAGTTGCCGTGTCAGCGCCGCGGCGCGTTGTCCTGCCTTCTTGATTTCCTGGATACCTTTACGGAGATCGCTGTCAACGTCCACGCGCTCCTCAAGAACGCTGCCGTAGCCGATAATCACCCCGAGCAAATTGTTAAAGTCATGTGCGATACCTCCAGAAAGGCGTCCGACTGATTCCATTTTTTGCGCTTGGCGAAGCTTCGCCTCCAGCGCCTTTCGCTCTGTGATGTCCTTAAAGATCGCCAGAATGCATTTCTGGCCCGCGATATCGATGACCTCAGCGGAGTTGAGCCCCGCTCGCCGTTCGCCTGACTTTGCCAGAAAAGTGATTTCCATATCACGAACGGCACCGCGTTCCTCGAGAGCTTCGACAAGTTCTCTATAATCCCCTGCCCGTTCCCAGAATTTCAGCTCCAGCGAAGTGCGCCCGATCACTTCCTCACGGGAAAACCCGGTGACATGAAGGAAGCTCTCGTTAACATCTACGAACCGACCATCGGCCAAGTTCGCTATCGTGATCGGTTCGGGGCTCGCATTGAATGCTTTATAGAATCGCTCCTCCGCCTTCTTGCGGTCGCTGATGTCCCGCGTGATAGCCGCGGCTCCAACGACCTTGTCGCTCGCGTCTTTGACCGGTGAGATCATCATCGAAACATCGATCCGCTGGCCGTCCTTTCGGATGTGGACAGTTTCATACAGCTGAATTCGCTTACCGAGCTTCAGTTGTTCGAGAATTGCACGTAGCTCATCAGGTTGGTCATCCGGCAAGAGAATCTTTCTAGGCTGCCCGAGCACCTCGCCGGCAGAATAACCATAGACACTCTCGGCGCCTACATTCCAGCTAACGATCGTTCCATCCAGGGTGTGAATGATAATCGCATCGTTGGAGCATTCGATAATCGAGGCCAATTGAGAGAGCTTTTCAGCAATGCGCTTGCGTTCCGCCACGGCACTCTTCAGCTCTTGATTCGCGCGCACAAATGCGCTCGCCCGTTCGGCGACATCGTGCTTCAATTCTTTATCAAGTCTGTCGGCTTCCACTTGCGTGCGTAAGAACTGTAGGTATGCTCTCCAGGAAGCACTATCAAGCAGAAGCGGTAGCAGCATATTGGCCATCACAGCCCCAACATCCGCCCGCTTGTGCCTATCAATCAGACGGTAGACGGATCGCCCGTAGCTATGCGCAGATGACCACCGCGCGCTAGCAGTATCCAGAAGTTCTCTTTCCCGATCCGATTCGACTTGTGCCCTGATATTCTGGACAGACTGTGAGATCCTCGCGCTATTTTCAGCGCATTCGTTTAGCAACGGCCCTATTTCTTCCGTGCATTGTAGTAACAGCTCCATAGTGATTTGGATATTCCGATTGAAATAGTCGAGGACCTCCTCAGCCAGCTCCAGTTTCGTCTGTCTGGCATTCTTAATTGCCTTGTCATCCGCTAAGAGGGATCGGCCCATTGGCAAGTTCATGGCACTCTTTTTGCCACTAGCAAGTTCTCGATTTTTTCGCTCAAGCGCCCAAATTCAATGGGTTTAGTGTCGTAATCATCGCAGCCAGCCTCAAAGGCTTTATCTCGATCCGTCACCAACGCGTGCGCAGTCAATGCAATAATAGGGATGTGCCGCGTTGATTCGCTACTCTTCAGCAGGCGAGTCACTTCCCAGCCGTTCATCAGGGGAAGGCTTATATCCATCAAAATCAGGTCGGGCATCTCCGAACAGGCCAGCAAGTGCCCTTGCTCCCCGTCGTGAGCGGAGATTACCGAGTATCCCTTACGCTGCAAACGCCTGGAGAGCATGTCCCGATTCATTTCGTTATCTTCGACTAACAAGATCTTTGGCATGGTCGACCTTTCTAGAGCTCTTGAGTTCCGATTCCTTCTGACCTTTGCGACTGCTTGATATGCTTGATATAAAGGGGGTCGCAGGCGCCCCGGTGATAGAGGCCGAACGACCGGTGCGGTGCTTTTCAATAAGTACCGCAAGACGGTCGCGATCGACCGGCTTAATGAGGTAATTGGAAGCTCCCAAATCAAGGCCCATTGCTTCATTGTCGACAATGGTGACCATGATGACCGGGATCTCCGCTAATGAGGAGTCGCTCTTCAGTTTCTTTAGCACTGTCCAGCCATCACACTCCGGCATAACCACATCGAGTGTGATAACGAGCGGGCGAACTTGCCGCGCAAGGCGCACACCTTCTTCGCCACTCGCTGCGGCGACCACATGAAATCCCAACTTGCTAAGAAAACGGGACATAAGGTCTCGAACCGAGGCGTCATCGTCTATGACTAGAATCGTGTCCTTGCGAGCTTTGGATTCATCCGATGACGGTGCGGGATCACTGCTTGCCATTGGCCGCGTGGTTTCCGATGTTTCCGCAATAACCTGGGCCGGCAAGTACACTGTGAAAGTGGCACCTTTCCCGGGCGCGCTCTCGACCGAGATGCGCCCTTTCATCAACTGCACGAACCGATAGGTAATCGCCAGCCCCAAACCAGTTCCGCCGTACTTGCGTGCGATTGAGGCATCAGCTTGGGAAAACTCGTGAAACAGGTTTTCCTTTTGCTTGGCGCTGATTCCGATTCCCGTATCGCTGACACGGAATCGAATCCAATCACGGCCCTCGACTTTGCTTTCGTCTACATCCACCGAGATAGTGCCGTGATCGGTGAACTTGCAGGCGTTACTCAACAGATTGAACAAGATCTGTCTGACTTTCGTGACATCCGCATGCATAGCACCGAGAGTGTTCGCGACGTGCACGTGAATTGTGTTGCCATTTTTAGCCGCAGCAGGCGTCAATGTTGTGGCCATTTCGTCGATCAATGGCGCCACTTCGAAATTCTCCAGGTGCAAACCCATCTTTCCAGCTTCGATTTTCGACAGGTCCAGAACATCATTGATGAGCGACAACAAATGTTTTCCTGCTGATTGGATCTTGCGAAGATCCTGCACGCTATCGGACTTGCCCAATTCCCGTGTCTCCTCTTCCAACATTTCGCTGTATCCGATGATGGCGTTGAGGGGTGTGCGCAATTCGTGACTCATGTTCGCCAAAAATGTGCTCTTCGCCCGGCTGGCTTCCTCCGCTATGTGTTTGGCCTTAAGGAGTTCTTCCTGCGTTTGTTTCCTGTACAGGATCTCTTTCTCCAGTTCGCCGGTCCTGGCCTTCAGTTCCTCATTGGCGCCGCGCAGGGCCGTATCCCTTTGCTGGATTTCGGACAACATGGTATTAAAGCCGTCAATCAACCTTCCTATTTCATCCCCATAGGATTTTGTAGCGCGCACACCGTAGTTGCGGTTGGCCGAAACCATTCTCATGGTGTCTTCCAAATGCAGGATGGGCCGGGAAATCAACCGTTGAAGTCTTGAGGAGACCAACAATGCAAACAAACCCGAGATTAATACAAAAATACAAAGAATACCTGCGTAGCGCTTGGCCCTTAAGCTCCATTGCCGCATGTCCGATTGTAAGAACAGTGTGCCAAGGCGTTCCCCATTTAAGGTCACGTCATGGAATACCTGCAGATATCCCGCTTCAAAGCGATAGCCCTTATCTTGCGAATGGGCGGGAAGCAGCAGGGGTATGACATTGTTGTTGCGAGAGTAGTGCGCAAACATCTTGCTGTCACGGCCGTACAGGCCTGCGGTTACGACATCTTCCTTGGCCGTTAGCGCCGAGAGAGTTGCCGTCGCGGCGGATACGTCCTTGAATTCCATCGCGCCCGCGCTGTTGTATCCAATAATTTCCGCTTGCGTCATGAGGTCCTGAATCAGCAAGTGACGGAAAGAAACAAGATCGTAGATGAGGAAACTCAAAGCAGAGAGAATCAGCGCGGCGCTGCTGGTTAACATCGTTATCAGCGTCAGCTTGCGCTTGATGGAAAGGTTTTGAAGAATCATCCCGGATTCCTTCCGCTGGCTGCGGTTTGCGGGATGATTTTCGCCAACGTCAACAACCGCGAGCTAATGTTTAAATCTGCTTGGTGCGCTGCGGCGACATTGACCTCGAAACGCACACGATTGTCTTCCAGGGTAAATCGAATCACTCCGCCGCGTTCGGCAAAACCAGGCGTCTCACCGACCGTGAGGATCGGCAGACCCTTGACGCTCTGCAAGATTTCATCGACATGTGTTCTTTCCGAGGCGCTGACAAACAAAATTTTGCAATCTCTCAACTCCTTTACGTCTTTTCCCCACTTATAGCGCCTGACAACAAATCCCCTTGGCCCAAGTTTTTTGTCTTCCACGATGCGATCGAGAACGTTTCCGAAAGGATCGGTTCCTAAAACGCCGATCACAATCGGAGAATCTGCCTGGGAAAAGGCAGCGGACGGCCACTCCACGAATTTCGCAAAGTTGTAAATAAAGCCGGCCTTGATCAGGTATTCCGAAGAATCGGCGTCCCCGGCTTGTGCATCCGCCGTTGACGTAATATTCAACGTCATACCAAGCAGCGCGATCAAGATTGTCAATCGTCTCAACATTGCATTTCCCGCCCGTGGGTCCTCATCGTTGAGCGCTCAGTCGACATTCCAACTAAAACTTAAACGTCAGACTGCCGTAGACCGTGCGTTTGACCACAGTAGGAGCGGTATTGATGAAATCTGGAATAAATTCCAAGTGCTGGTTATCCAACAGGTTCTGGCCGCCAATCGAAAACTCGACTAGCGAGACTGGCCGCCACCCGAGATGGGAGTCCAGCGAATAATAGCTGGGGATATTCAAGCTCGGAAGATGGTCCACAAAACGCAGAGTGGTATCGTGCTCGAAGTGCTTTGGCAGATCGATGGAGGACCTCAGATACCATTGATGGCGAGGACTCGACCCATTGGGACTGTCGTTCGTCGGATCCAAGCTGTTCGAATTCTTTTGTATGTTCATTTGCAGATAGCTGTAAGAACCGACCAAACGCCATTTGGGAACGATCTTCCAATCCGCGAATAGCTCGACGCCGTACGTACCTCCGCTCATTTTGTTCGCGGCAACGAAAGGTATTACGATGTCGGTGGGCGCCGGACTTCCTTCCAGAAAAGGTACCCCTGGTTCGGCCGTTCGAAGGTTGGAGTATCTGTTGTAGAAGGTAGCAATGTCTGCCGACAACGAGCTGGTCACCTGAACTCGATAGCCCAGTTCATAGGCCAACAGGTCTTCGGATTGAAATTGATTGCTGCCGAAAACCGTTACGACCGCTGGAAATGGAGTTGGATTCGTTAGCGTCGCCGGCGGGATGACCGCCGAGTTCAGCCGCAGACCTTCCTCGGTTAGCGCCGGTGTGCGCACGGCGCGCGATACTGCTGTCCAGACCGACTGATTTGGCGTTAGCGTCCACAGTAGTCTGGCATTGGGCTGCACTTCAAAGCCGGTGAAATCGTTATGCTCGAACTTCGAGCCGAACGTCAGACGCAGGCGCTTATCGACCAAACTTATCTCGTCCTGAACGAATGCGCTGAAGTGATTCAGGGTGACCTGATTTGGCTGCAGCGAAACCGAGAAACTCGAGTCGTTCCGGTCCCGGATGGACCGATAACCAAGGCCCCATACAAATTGCTGTGAATCTCCAACATGGAATCCATGCTGAAAATCCATATCAAAAATATTCTGATGGTCCACGAACAGCGAGTTGTCCGCTATTGTCGTGTTGTCATAGTACATCTGCAGCGACATCGAAGAGCCCTCTGAGCTGTGATTCCAGCGACCCAGGATGTTTCCTCCGCTGTACTTTCCGTTATTGGGGAAAGTGCTCGAATAGGGCGCATTGAGGGACGGGACTGTGAGCGTTTCCCCGTACTTGCTCTGATAAATATCGCCCTGCAAGGTCAAAGAATCGGCGCCTGCCGGTGTCCAATCCGCGCGAAACCCTCCGCGCAGCGCGTCCCAGCCGTCATGCGCGGTCATTCCGGACGGATACACGGATGGTCCCCAATTAAAATACTTTCCGTAAGCTCGATAAGAGGTATCGCCGATCTTGCTTCCGTAGCGAATTCCACCGGAGCCGCGCTCTTCGCTTCCCGCACCTGCGGTCACAACGGCCGACTGCGTGTCTTTCGTCCTCTTGCTGATGATGTTGATTACGCCGTTCACGGCGTTGGCGCCCCACAAGGTCGCGCCGGGGCCACGGATCACTTCGATGCGATCGATGTCCTCGAGCAGTACGTCCTGAACATTCCAATACACGCCGGAAAACAAAGGCGTATAGACGCTACGACCGTCGATAAGTACCAATAGCTTGTTGTCGAACCGGCCATTAAATCCGCGTGATGCGATGGCCCATTTGTTCGAGTCGATGCGTGCCACTTCCAGGCCGGGTGCGAGTCTCAGCGCTTCGGGAATGCTCCTGGCCCCCGAGCGTCGGATGTCTTCCTGGGTAATTACAAAGACCGCGGCCGCTGCGTCCGCCACCTTCTGCGTGCGCTTCGACACCGATGTGACCTGCATGTTCATCAGGTCTTCCATGCTGAGCGTCGTAACATCTGGCACGCTCTGATGGCCTTGTGCTCCCGAGTTAGCAGCCAAAAGCACCGCTGCAAAACTGGCAAGCATGGTTCGTCCGGCGGACCTTGCCGCGCCGTGACTGTGTTTTTGTATCGACCGCATATTTAGTGTCCCTTCCATGAAGAACTCGTCAGCAAAGCTGGCGATCCATTCCCCACCGTGGATTTGGCCCCGACTTCCAATAGCGTTTCTCCCCCTACTTCTGCTTCATCCTGTTCCCGTAACGATTGCCGATAAATCCGCTTTTTAGCCGCTCGAGATTTTTCCTGGGCGGTGCAATTTTCTAGAGTTCTCAAACCTTCTCCCCTGTTACTGTGAATACCGTCGAGTAAGTCAGTGTGTCCGGCCGGCGCAGGAACTCCAGGAACTTCCGGCTTTGTTCTCGCGCCTCACGCTCGCTTCCCAACAAGTGGGCGAGCTGAGCCCCTGCTATCTCCAACTTCAGCTCCCACTGCTTTAAGATCGCCGGCTCGATTTCTCCTGCAATCAAGTGGTATACCTCCACCTGCACGTCAATGTTTTTCAACCCCGCTCGGTGCGCTAGGGAAAAAAGCTTGCGCCCTACGAAGGGATCGAATCCTGTCGCAGCTAGTCCCCGCACTATCTTTTCGACGGTCCCTTGCACCCCGGGATCTTCCGGGTAATGCCACAAGAGTTGGCCATCCAAGTCTTGCAGCAAAACCACTCCACCTTGCTTGCAAACTCTGACCATTTCGTTGACTGCGCCTTCTTTGTCCTTCAGGTACTCCAACAGCATCCGTGAATACACGAGGTCGAAGCTGTTCGAAGCGAAGTCCATCACCTGGGCGTCTCCGCGAACGAAGTTTGCTTGTGCATTCTCGCGATTTCTCTGTTTCGCTTCCTGCACCCGCTCCTCGCTGATGTCCAAACCTGTCGCTCGAATGGAAGCATCCAGCGTGCACACCTCTCGAAGGATCACTCCTGGGCCGCAGCCGACTGAGAGGACCTTCGCTCCGGCGCGTATTCGCCGAGCCACGTACTTTTTCACCCACGCGTGCGGATCCACCTTCAGCTCCAAGCGCATCGCCTCGCGTGGATCTTCCATGATGTAATTGGCCGTTGCGCTACCTCTATTCATCACTGTTCCTGACCTATGAGCGCCGCATGTAGCTCCTGCCTTTCCATGCGCGCTAACAGCTTTGAATAAAACCCGTCCACATGGCGGTAGAAGCGAGGATGGCCGTCCTTGAGCCAGATCCCCTGACAGTAGTGGCGAAGAAACTCGACGCCCAGTTTGAATAGGACGTGCGTCGCCATCTCTTCCGCAATCACCGGAATTTCCTCGAGTTCAAAATCGCTATATGCTTCTGAACACGCAGTAAGAAGCGCGGAAGCTGTATCCGAGACTTCCGACTCAGGAAGCGTTGGGTGCAACAGCAAGTCGCAACGATTTTCCAGATAGCTGAAATTCACACCCAGAGGTCCACGATAGGCGATCGCCGCGCCGATGGGTTCTTCCTTCTTCGCTCGGTAGGCTAGCCAGATTTGCCGAGTACGTCGCAGCCCCACCCGGCGGTACAGTTCATTCACAGCTGCGAATTCGGCATCGTGTTCCAATTCTTCCGCGAGCACGTAAATGCCACCGCGCGCCGCTGCTGCGATCTCCAAGAGAGCCTCTTGATGAGAAGGGTTGTAGCCCACAACGCGAATTCGCTTTTGCGTCGGCAGCGTCAGTGTTCTCGGTAACGCAAAATATGCATGTCTCTGAACCGACGAAAGACGTTCGCCAATGGTCTGTACCATCGAACCGAACACTCGTGCCGGAAAGCGGTTCTCCGGCCGAAACCAATTCTGTGCCGAAAGATCGCACCCTTTGCGAATGCGCGCCGCCGCAGCTGCCAGCATGACCGCGCGCGATGCGTATGGATTGTTTTCTGAGACTAGATGCTGCGACATCCAGCCACTTCGTGTGCTGCGCCAAACTGCAAGCGACGCGCGCCCTCGCTTTTTGTCTCCGGCGGTCAATACATAAAGGAGAGACTCGCCGGCGCTGAGCATTCGCCGCCAGTTTTCCCTTACCTGCGAGAAATGTGGGAAAAGGCGCGCCGCTTTATCCGGATACAGGAAGCCCGTATGTTCGTAGAGGGCAAAGATTTCCTCAACTGACAGGGCATTGACTTCAACTCCGTACGCGTCATAGACGTCAGCCAAGCGCGGAAGGCTGTCCACAGTTTCCTGATCAAGCCTGCCTATCGACATATCCGTCGCCTCCGCGACATCCATACCTAACGGACACAATTCGGGTTTAGGACTATCAGTACTAGCCATTTGTGCCGGAACACCGCGTGTTTCTAAATGGGTCATTGGTACTGTTTTGCGGGAAGCAGCCGACGGATTATTAGCCTGTTGGATACAGACCGCCGGCATCGCTTAGAGCTTTGTTAAAGGGGGCTCATTCAGGCAAAAAATATAGGCCTTAACATACACTCGGTAAACGACTTAGCACACGTACACTTACAAGTTGCCTGGCTTGTGTAGCCGCGTCCGAATACAAAAAACTCGATTGATCGCGCGTTAGGTTCTGGTTTGAGAGGAGGAATCCGTTGCTGAGACCTTGGCAGGACGCCCAGCAAGTCCGCGCAACCACGCCTCGATTGCGGACTGCTGCTCAGCACCCATCTCATCGAACACTACGCCCATTCCGAAAATTCCAAAGCCCCCACCAGAATGCACGTAGATCACTTTGCCGCGTAGTTCGCACGTGCTTAAACCGTCGCAGATGCGGAGGCGTAACTTTGTATGACTGGGAATCGGTTCGAGTGTATCGATATAGCAACCAAGCGAGCTCAATTCAGCAACTTGCGCCAGAACACCTGTTCCGTCGCGAAGAGTAACTTCGGCGTCCGCGAAAAACGAAAACCGCGGATTGGCGCGCCTTACTTGATAGGGACCGTCAGCCATGCATCTCTCCAATCGGTGAACAGTCGCAGATTCGCGTGAATCCATTGTATAGACCCGAAGCGCGGCACCCCTTGCGTTTGTGTGCTTCCGTCGCCGAAAGAGGTAACTGGCTATCCGTACGGGTGACCTAGCGAAGGCCGAAATCGCCAGAAGGGGCAAAGAGACACAGCCGGTGCCAGCCAACGGGAGCTGTGTAGTAGAGTTAGAAGTAGAAATTGGCGATCAGGCAGAAAAATCGGCATTCCAGATACGTTCCAATTGGCCGCAATTTTGTCGTTTTTGCCGTTTTTAGCGTCTCGAAAAATCAATAACTTACGTATTTTCAATACCCCTAATTATTCCGACTCCCTCCGCCTCCACCATACTTAATAAAACTTAGTAACAGAACTTGAACACTGTTAGTTCAGTCGCTTTTTGTAGAGGGCCATGCCTACCGCGGCGTCCATACCTATTCGTTCGAGAATAGCGATTTCACGCTGTGTCTTAATACCACCCGCTGCAATGATTGGATGTGAAGTGGCAGTCCGCAAGTATTTGAACCATTCGAGATTCGCTCCACTCATCGTTCCTTCGCGATCCACGTCGGTGCAAAGAAATGCAGCGCAGAAAGGCTCTAGCTGCTCCATTACCTGTTCCGCGCGAATCTGCAGTCTTTCACGCCAACCCCTAATCACCACGTGGCCGTTAGCGGTATCCAGCGCCACGACGATTGCCGAGCGGCTTATTCGCGCGCAAAGCCTCCGCAGAAACGGAGCATTTATCTTTCTGTTCTTGAATGCGGCACTCCCGATAATAATTTGGTGCGCGCCCCACGTCGTAATTTCCTGCGCGCGCCGAACGGTGCGAATTCCTCCACCCACGCGCACTTTCATTTGCTGAGCTGCTTCGTCGCATAATTTGTGGGCCAGTTCGCTGTTATTGCCTTTCCCCATGGCAGCATCCAGATCTATCACGTGCAGCCACTTGTACTTCTTGAATTTCAGCAACAACGACATCACATCGGCAATGGCAAGCTCGCGCTTTCTGCCGTGCACGAGTTGCACGGCTTGGCCTTGCTGCAAATCGATGCAGGGAATTAGCACGGCAACCTGACTGGAATCCCGCGGGAGCACAGAAATTCCTTGAGGTCACGAATCGGTTGAATATCGTCATGGAATATCGAGGCCGCCAGGGCCGCATCGGCACCACCGACGGTAAAAATCTCCGCGAAGTGAGCGGGCAGCTTCGCGCCACCAGACGCAATAACCGGGACGGAGACCGCCGAAGATATCGCAGCAGTGAGCGCCGTATCGAACCCGCTCTTTGTTCCATCCCGATCCATGGACGTCACTAGAATCTCTCCGGCGCCAAGAGCAACACCTTCTTTGGCCCACGCAATTGCGTCGAGATTCGCGGGGTCACGCCCGCCGCGAACCATCACCACCCATTGGTCCCCGATTTTCTTGGCGTCGATCGCGAGCACCACGGCCTGCGCGCCAAATTCGAGGGACGTTTGCGAGATCAACTCGGGCCGGGCCACTGCCGCGGTATTCAGCGTAATCTTATCCGCGCCGGCTCGCAGCACGGTTCGCCCGTCTTCCGCGGTGCGGATGCCGCCCCCCGCGGTCAAGGGAATGGCCAGCTCGGCCGCGACGCGCCGGATCGTCTCCAGAAATGTAGGTCGGCGGTCGCGCGAGGCGGCAATATCCAGGACGACCAGCTCGTCCGCCCCTTCCGCGTTGTATCGCGACGCCAGTTGTGCGGGATCGCCGGCATCGCGAAGTCCCACAAAGTTGACGCCTTTCACTACGCGGTCGCCATCGACGTCCAGGCAAGGAATGATGCGTCGCGCCAAACTCATGCGCACAGCCTCAGAAAATTCCGCAAAACCTTCGCGCCGGCTTCTCCGCTTTTCTCCGGATGAAATTGAACCGCGCAGATATTTTGCTTTTCGAGCACGGCGACAAATTCGGTTCCATAATCGCACACAGCCACGGTTTCCTGGCCTTGTTCGATCGCGGCATAAGTGTGGGCGAAATAGAAGTAGGCATCCGCATCGACCCCTGCCAGCAACTCAGACTTCTTTTTCATAACCAGGCGATTCCAGCCCATATGGGGAAGCTTCGCCACCGGCGGCAACGCGCATACGCGGCCCGGCAAAAGCTGCAACCCAGTCAGTCCCGGCGCTTCGTCGCTGCCGGCGTAGAGTGCCTGGAGACCCAAGCAAATGCCGAGGAACGGAACGCCACGATGGATGGCGTCACATAACGGAGCGCGCAAGTTGCGTTCGTCGAGCACTCGTACTAAGGATTCGAAATGGCCGACGCCGGGAAGCAGCAGCACCTTTGCATTGGCAACGCAATCAGGCGTGGCGGCGCGCTGCGATTCTGCTCCGCAGCGCTGCAGAGCGCGCTCGACGGACGCAACGTTACTCGCACCGCAATCCAACAACGTAATCACATTAAGCCCTTCGTGCTAGGCAGCACGCGGCGAAGTCTCTTGTCACGCGAAACAGCGAAACGCAGAGCGCGAGCAAAGGCTTTGAACATGGCTTCGACCTGGTGATGCGACGATCGCCCGTAGAGAATGCGGAGATGCACGTTGGCGCGAGCGGCTTGCGCAAACCCTTGAAAGAAGTCCTCAGTCAGCTCGGTCTGAAAATCGCCGACACGCGAGCTGGCAATTTTGGCGTTCACGACACAAAAAGGCCGGCCACCTAAGTCGACGGCACCGGCGGCAAGCGTTTCGTCCATAGGCATCAGAAAGTATCCCGCGCGCAAAATACCGCGCTTTGTGCCCAGCGCTTTCGTCAGCGCCTGGCCCAGGACGATACCGACGTCTTCGACGGTGTGGTGCTGGTCGACATCCAAATCTCCGCGCGCGTTGAGGCTCAAGTCAAAGGCGCCATGACGGGCTACCAGCTCCAACATGTGATCGAAAAAGCGTATTCCGGTAGTGATGTGCGCTTTGCCACGGCCGTCTAGATTCACACGGAGAGTGATATCGGTTTCGTTGGTCTTACGATGAATTTGCGCGATTCTTGCTGTTACTTCGTGATTTCGGATTGCGCGTCGAACAGGTGGTTTCGGTTTCATTGGCGCACCATCACGGCGTTCTCGTGCGCGATTAGATTCTCTGCGCGAGCGAGAACTCGCACGTCGGCGGCCAGGCGCGCGAAACCTCGACGGTCAATCCTCTGCACACTGATGTATTTCACAAAATCCGCAGCGGACAACCCGCCGCGGCTACGCGCCCAGCCGCCGGTGGGCAAAACATGGTTGCTGCCGCTGGCGTAATCGCCGAGCGGCTGCGCAGCCCAGGGACCGAAGAAAACCGTTCCGGCTGCAGAAAGTTTTTCAAAAACGGCAGTTCCCCCTTGCGGAAGACTAAGATGTTCGGGGGCGAAGCAGTTCACAAAATCGACCGCTACATTCTCGGACTCGGCGAGCAGAATCAGAGCGCGCTCCTTAAGGGATATATGGACGGGGCTCGCTTCCGGCAGGCTCTTCAATTGGTTCGCAATTTCGCGCCGCACTTCCCCGGCGAGGCGCACGGAGGTGGTTACAAAGATGCTTACTGCGTCCGGGGCGTGTTCCGCCTGCGCCAGCAAATCCGCAGCGATCCAGCGGGAATTGCCGCGCGAAGCGATCACAACGGCTTCGGTTGGTCCCGCGGGAAGATCAATGGCGCAGTCACGGCTGACCAGTTGCTTGGCCGCGGTCACAAAGCGGTTGCCAGGTCCAAAAATCTTATCGACTCGCGGAATCGTCTTGGTTCCATAGGCCAGAGCCGCGACTGCCTGTGCTCCTCCGATGCGCGCGACTTCGCTTAGACCGAGGATGCCCGCGAGCGCCAGGAACTCATTGTTCGGTCTCGAGCATACGGCTACGATCCTCGTTGCGCCCGCAATCTGGGCGGGCACAGCGGTCATTACCAACGTTGAAAGCAAAGTAGATGTGCCGCCCGGAATATAGCAACCGACCGATTCGATGGGCCTGACCATCTGCCCAATGCGTACGCCTGGTTCGACTTCCATCGACCAATCCTGTGGCAACTGTCTCTCGGCCACCTTTCGAACGTTGACTATGGCGTGTTTTATAGCGCGCAGGAAATCTGGGCTGACATTGCGCTGGGCGACGTCTATCTCACGTTGTGATACCCAGAGCCCGCAGCGCGCCAAATCGGTGGCGTCGAGCTCTTTCGTCCAGGAAAATAGCGCGGCATCGCCGCGTTTCCGGACGTCCGCGATAATTTTGGCCGCTATTGTCTCGGCTTGACGATCGCAACGTTGGCGCGCTGCAAGCAGCCTCTTCTTCAGCGCGTGATTTAGCTTCAAGATTCGCATCACAAGACGATCTTGTTCAGGGGATATTCCACAATTCCCTGCGCATTTGCGGCTTTGAGTCTTGGCAAAATTTGCCGGACCACGGATTCCTCGACGATCGTATTGACGGCCACCCACTCCGGATCACTGAGCATCGAAATCGTAGGTTTCTTCAGGGCCGGCAGGATAGCGACCACGCGGTCCAGATCCTCGCGGCGCACATTCAGGATCAGGCCGACTTTGCTTGCCGCGGCGATGGCGCCTTGCAGCATCAGGATCAAACTTTCCGCCTTCTCCTTCTTCCAACTGTCCGCGGCCGCCGCGCGATTCATGATGAAGACGGTGGCCGACTCGAGGACCGTGTCGACAATGCGCAGGCGATTGGCGCGCAGCGAAGAACCTGTTTCGGTGACCTCGACGATAGCGTCCGCAAGCTGGGGAACTTTTACCTCGGTGGCGCCCCACGAAAAATCCACACGCGCGCTGACTCCGTGGCGCTGTAGATATTGCCCTGCGACGCGCACGATCTCCGTGGCGATCACTTTGCCCTGTAAATCACGCGGCTGACGAATCGTGGAATCTTCGTGTACGGCGAGCACCCATCTGACACGCGACAACCTCTGCTTGGCGTAGACAAATTCGGCTAGCTCCTCGACGTCCGAACCGGTTTCGACGACCCAATCGTGCCCGGTGATTCCCGCATCGAGCGCACCCGTTTCCACGTAGCGTGACATTTCCTGCGCACGCACGAGCAGACACTCGATCTCCGGATCGTCAACCGTGGGCACGTAGCTTCGCGAGCTTATGGCGATCTTCCACCCGGCGCGAGAGAAAAGTTCCAAGGTCGCTTCTTGTAGGCTGCCCTTGGGGATTCCAAGCTTCAGCCGATTCATCGTTCTGTCCCCGTAACGTACACTTTGACCGGATCAAATGCCCGCTGCTCGATCGTGCGGATGTTTCCGCTTTCTTCAATCTGTCGGAAGAAGCAACTGCGATAGCCTTCGTGGCAAACACCGGGTCCCAATGGCTTAACCCGCAAAAGCAATGCGTCCGCGTCGCAATCGACGCGAATCTCCAGCACGCGGAGGACGTGGCCACTCGATTCACCCTTTTTCCACAAACGGTTGCGAGAGCGGCTGAAGAAAACCGCCTCTCCTGTGCGTCGCGTCTCTGCGAGCGCGTCTGCGTTCATGAAACCAAGCATCAAGACCTGGCCGGTACGCCCGTCCTGAATGATGGCAGGCACAAGACCGCCGCCCTTTTCGAATGCGATTTCCACGCGCTTCCTCCTGCCGTGATCCCAAAAACAAAAAACCCGCTGGGGCTTAGCGCCAGCGGGCCGATGAGAGCGTTTTCTAGCTATTCGCTAGGTACAACTCAACGGGCGCGGCTTGTGGCCGTGATGATGATGGTGCGCCCGGTAATGATTTGAAAATCTCACCTGCAAGTCCGAGCTTAGGACAAACCGGCCCGCGGCGTC
>Ga0209736_1000255_pt1 | contig 17276 bp, 17 predicted proteins | sample BlaSpr_A8_Ref_M3_FD_187992 | JGI IMG/M metagenome (GOLD analysis project Ga0209736, IMG submission 187992) | Forest soil microbial communities from Thunder Bay, Ontario, Canada - Black Spruce, Ontario site 2_A8_Ref_M3 (SPAdes) (version 2) | ecosystem: Environmental > Terrestrial > Soil > Boreal...
TGGTTGCGGGGACAGGATTTGAACCTGTGACCTTCAGGTTATGAGCCTGACGAGCTACCGGGCTGCTCCACCCCGCGACAAACCTTTGCGCGCCTTTTCAAAAAGCCGAAACGTGTTGGCCAACGCCCGAGGCGCCGATCCCGTCCGCAAGGCTTCCTGAGAAGGCAACCCATGGCGAATGCCCTTGGGTGCGAGCGGTATGTACCAACGCAGATGCGCTTTGGAAAGGCCCGTGAGCGATCTTTTCCGGGTTTTATCACGGTCAAAACCCGCCATTCCATGCCAAATCGCCCCCGGTTTAGGCGCCCTTGCCAGAACTTGCGCAAAAGCCCAGTTTCCCGGCCAAGGATCTGGAGGGGAACCGTCACAGACCCGTCATGGCAGAACCCGGGCCAAAGCCGTGGATGACGCATGTTCGAGCTGTCGCGGGCCACAAACCAAAAACAAACCGGGGGGATACGCGTGACGGATGCATTCGATTTTGTGGTCATTGGCGGCGGCTCCGGGGGCTGCGCGGTGGCGGGCCGGCTTTCCGAGGATCCCAAGACATCGGTGGCGGTATTGGAAGCCGGCGGCGCGGGCGACAACTGGGTCGTGACCTCACCGGGCGCGATGATCCTGATGATCAGCGGCAAGGTCAACAACTGGGCGTTCGACACGGTGCCGCAAGCGGGCCTCAACGGCCGGATCGGCTATCAGCCGCGCGGCAAGGCGCTCGGCGGCTCCTCCGCGATCAATGCGATGGTCTATATCCGCGGCCACCGCAGCGATTACGACCAGTGGGCGGCGCTCGGCAACCCCGGCTGGTCCTATGCCGATGTGCTGCCCTACTTCAAACGTTCGGAGGACAATTCCGAGTTCGCCGGCGAGTATCACGGCAAGGGCGGCCCGCTTCATGTCACGGGGCTGCGATCCGACAATCCGGTGCGCGAGATCTATCTGCAGGCCGCGCGCGAGGCGCAATTCCGCATCCGCGAGGATTTCAACGCCGAGGAGCAGGAAGGCCTCGGCACCTACCAGGTCACGCAGAAGAACGGCGAGCGCTGGAGCGCGGCACGCGGTTACATCCATCCGCATCTCGGCACGCGCGCCAATCTGCGGGTCGAGACCCATGCCCACGCCACCCGGATCCTGTTCGAAGGCAAGCGCGCCGTTGGCGTCGAATATCGCCAGGGCAAGGAGACCAGGCAGATTCGCGCCCGTCGCGAAGTCATCGTCTCGTCCGGCGCGTTCCAGACCCCGCAACTGCTGATGCTGTCAGGGGTGGGCGACAGCGCCGCGTTGGCAAAATACGGCATCGCCACCACGCACCATCTGCCCGGCGTCGGACAGAATCTGCAGGATCATCCGGATTTTGTCTTTGGATTCACCTCCGACGCGCCGCACTTCGCCGGCCTGTCGTTCGGCGGCATCGCGCGAATCTTCAAGGGAATCGCGCAATTCCGGCGCGAGCGGCGCGGACCGATGACCTCGAACGTCGCCGAATGCGGCGGCTTTCTCAAAACCCGCCCCGATCTCGATGTGCCCGACATCCAGCTGCATTTCTGCATGGCGATGGTGAACGATCACGGCCGCAAGCCGCGCTGGGGCACCGGCTTCTCCTGTCACGTCTGCCTGCTGCGGCCGAAAAGCCGCGGCAGCGTCGGGCTGCAAAGTGCCGATCCGCTGGCCGCACCGGCGATCGATCCGAACTTCCTCGGCGAGGACGCCGACCTCGACGCCATGGTCGCCGGCTTCAAGATGACAAGGCGGCTGCTGGACGCGCCCGCGCTGAAGGCGCTGCAAACCTCCGATGTGTTCACCGCCGGCATCGAGACCGATGCCGATATCCGAAAAGTCCTGCGCGAGCGCGTCGACACCGTCTATCACCCGGTCGGCACCGCGAAGATGGGCACCGACGCGATGGCGGTGGTCGATCCGAAGCTGAAAGTCCACGGCCTCGACGGCCTGCGTGTCGTCGATGCCTCGGTGATGCCGACCCTGATCGGCGGCAACACCAACGCGCCGACCATCATGATCGGCGAGAAGGCCGCGGACATGATCAAGGCGGAGCTGCGGGCGAATTGAACGGAGGTCGTCATCCTGAGGTGCGCGCTCTTGCGCGCCTCGAAGGATGACAGCAGAACCCGTGGCCCATCCTTCGAGGCTCGCCGAAGGCGGCGAGCACCTCAGGATGACGATGGCGCACGTGGCGGCTTGCTACGTCAGCAAAAACCCGCCATCGACGGTCACCACGCTGCCGGTCATGTAGCGCGAGGCGCTCGAGGCCAGCAGCATGATCGCGCCGTCGAGATCGGTCTCGGCGCCGACGCGGCGCTGCGGAATCCGTTTTGCCAGCTTCTCGCCGGCCGGCGTCGACCAAAAATCGTGGTTCATCTCGGTATCGATGTAGCCCGGCGCCAACGCGTTGACGCGGATGCGACTCCCGGCCAGTTCCAGCGCCATCGCCTTGGTGGCCTGGATGATCCCGGCCTTGGAGATCGTATAGGGCGAGAGAAACTTCACCACACCGGTGCCGAGCACGGAGGCGATATTGACGATGTTGCCTTCCTGGTGACGCGCGATCATCCGCCGCGCCATTTCGGTGGCCGCGAAATAGGCGCCCTTGAGATTGGCGTTGATGACGGCGTCCCAATCCGACTCCAGCTGGTCGACCGCGAGCTTTTCGATGGCGATGCCGGCGTTGTTGATGAGCACGCTGACCGGGCCGAGGGCAGCTTCCGCAGCATCGATCGCCTTTGCGATCGAGGCGATGTCGGTGACGTCCATCTGCACCGCGACGGCGCGGCCGCCCCGCTCTCGAATTTCATTCTCGAGGCTTTTCAGCTTGGCGGTCTGGCGCGCCGCCAGCGCGACCGCGGCGCCATGGGCGGACAATACCCGCGCGAATTGCCGGCCCAGCCCCTGCGAGGCGCCGGTGATGAGAATGATTTCTTTACTGACGTCGAATAGACCGGACATGACCAACTCCGCAAGGTGAGCCGCGGGCGTATTGATACAGACGATTTTAGCGATCGCAAACCGGTTTGGTTGACCAACTTCCGGACATCGACCGCTCGAAACACGCTGAGAATTCCGGTCCATGAACATTTTCGACGCCGCCATCTATCTCGGGTTGATTGTCGCGGTTGTCACCGGGTTCAATGCCGGGTTCCTGCGCAGCCTTGTCACCATCCTGGCCTATCTGGTGGCGATGCCGATCGCGTCTGGGTGATGTCGTTGGTTTCCTCTGGGGTCCAGGGCAACCTCAGTTCACCATGGGCGCAGAATTCGCCGCTGTTGTTCGGACTCTTTCTGGTGATCGGCATCGTGCTCGGAAAACTGATGCGGATGGCGCTCGACGAAGCGATCGGGTCTGAAGCCGGCATCGCAGATCGCCTCGCCGGGGCGGTCCTCGGCGCCGTGCGCGTCGCCCTGGTCGCGGTGACGCTGGTGCTGATCGTCGATTCCCTCGTGCCACCGGATCGCCAGCCGGCCTTCCTGAGCGGCTCGCAACTGCGGCCGCTGTTATCGGCGGCCGGGCAACGAGGTTTTAGGTCGCTGCCGCCGGATCTGGCGGCCAGCATCGACCGCCTGAAGAAAGAGCGACCGATATAAGGGGCGCGCCGGCCGGAGTTCGCACCCGGACATGCGTTTCGAAGCCAACGGGTCCCTTATCAGGGCCGCCTGAGTTGGCTACAATGGCCGCATCGAACTGCAAAAACCATCAGATATAGCGGGAGTGAGACAGTGGATCTTGGGATCAAAGGCCGCCGCGCCATCGTGTGCGCATCCTCTAAGGGTTTGGGACGCGCCTGCGCCATGGCGCTGGCCGCCGAAGGCGTGCACGTCACGCTGACCGCACGCGGCGCCGAAGCGCTGGCGAAAACCGCCGCCGAAATACGCAAAGCCAGTCCCGGGGTCACGGTGACGGAGGTCGTCGGCGACATCACCACGCCGGCGGGCCGCGAGGCTGCGCTAAAAGCCTGTCCCGACCCGGATATCCTGATCAACAACGCCGGCGGCCCGCCGCCCGGCGATTTCCGCAACTGGACCCGCGACGACTGGATCAAGGCGCTGGATGCCAACATGCTGACGCCGATCGAACTGATCAAGGCGACGGTGGACGGCATGATGGCGCGAAAATTCGGCCGCATCGTCAACATCACCTCGGCCGCGGTGAAGGCGCCGATCGAGATTCTGGGATTATCAAACGGCGCGCGCGCCGGGCTCACCGGCTTTGTCGCGGGGATCTCGCGCAAGACCGTGATCAACAACGTCACTATCAACGGATTGTTGCCAGGCCCCTTCGATACCGATCGGCTGCGCGGCACCGGAAAGGCGGAGGCCGAAAAACGCGGTATTCCCGTAGAACAGTTGATGGCGGAGCGCGCCAAGCTCAATCCGGCCGGGCGATTCGGCGACCCCGAGGAATTCGGCCTCGCCTGCGCCTTTCTGTGCGGCGCCAAGGCGGGCTTCATCACCGGACAGAACATCCTGCTCGACGGCGGCGCCTTCCCGGGGACGCTGTGAAGGCGGTCTGGTATGAGCGAACCGGTGCGGCGCCCGATGTGCTGACGTTTGGCGAGATGCCGACGCCGGTGGCCGGACCGGGCGAAGTCCGGGTCCGGCTGGAAGCCTCGGGCGTCAATCCAGCCGATGTCGGCCGCCGCGCCGGCAGCTATCGCGCAATGGAGTACCCTCGCGTGATCACCAACAGCGACGGCGCGGGAATTATCGATCAGGTTGGTGACGGAGTTTCACGCCTTCGCGTCGGTCAAAGGGTGTGGCTGTTTAACGGCCAGCGCAACGGCCGCGCCGTCGGCACCGGGGCGGAATATATTGCGCTCGCCGAACATCTGGTAACGCCGCTGCCCGACGACGTATCCTTTGCCGCGGGTGCGACGCTCGGCATCCCCTGCATGACCGCGTGGTGCTGCCTGTTCAGCCATGGAACGATCGCGGGCCAAACCGTCCTGGTCAGCGGTGGCGCGGGCGCGGTCGGGCACTATGCCGTGCAACTGGCGAAAGGCGGCGGCGCGCGGGTGATCGCGACCGTCAGTTCGCAGATCAAGGCGGAACAGGCGCACCTCGCCGGCGCCGATCTCGTGATCGATTACAAGACCGAGGATGTCGTCGCCAGGACGCTGGCATTCACCGAACAACGCGGCGTCGACCGCGTGGTCGACGTCGATTTCGGCGGCAATATCGCAACGACGCTGAAATTGATGGCCAGGAATTCGACCATCGCAGTCTACGCCACCAACGGCAACCGCAACCCGGTGGTTCCGATGCGCGAGCTGATGGAGAAATGCATCGCGCTGCAGGCGCTGGTGCTGCCCGCGCTGCCGCCGCCGCTGCACGCCGCGGCGCAAGCCGACATTTCGAAATGGCTCGCCGCCGGCAAGCGCATCCACAACATCGCCGCGCAGTTTCCGCTTGCCGAGACCGTGCAGGCGCATCTGGCGGTGGAAAAAGGCGACAAGCTCGGCACCGTCATCGTCGACTGCGCGCGGTAGATTCTGTTCGTGGACTTAGAATCTTGAGCCGCGTGCTCGGTGTCACCTCTCCCACAAAGGGGAGAGGGAGCTCACCGCCGTCGCTGACGCAGTGAGCCCGTGCCTCCATCCAGTTGGATCAATGATCACACCGGCGTAGTTCGCTCGTCGGTCCAGTCCAAGCCGAACTCCTCGAGTCCCTCGGCCAGATAGTCGCTGACCAGGGGTTCGCCGAGCAGGGTGCTGGCGGTGTGCCCGTCGCTGGCGTCGGCCGCCTCGCGGCGGAGATCGTCCCACTCCTCGATGGTGCCGTCACCGCGCCCGAGCCGCATCAGCGCGACCAGATCGATCTGCTCGTCCTCGGTCATGGCATTGATGAAGCCGGCGATCTCGCGCGCCACGGGACCGCCGCCATCATCCGCGAGCACATCGATCATATTGTCGTCAGCGCCGTTCGATCCGGAATCCGGATCGGTCGCCCCCTCCTTGACGTCATATTCCCGGGTTTTCTCGATCAAAAACCCGACCTTTTCGACCGAAATGGCTAGTTCTGGCATCGTGACGCTCCCTCAGGCTTTTCGCGCCCCACCAACGCGCAGGCCTGCGAGATTGATCCATTGCGCGGCTGAGCGGAAACCCGCATCTTTCCGTCCAGGAAACCAGGGCGCCACGAAAGATTATGAGGAAACGCCGGATGCACTGGAATGTGGGCAAGGTCCGGATCACGAAGATCGTGGAACTGGAGACGGTAGGAAGCACCCGATTTATCCTGCCGCTCGCCGGCAACGAAGAAATCCGCAAACTGCCCTGGCTCGTTCCCGATTTCGCCACCGAGGAAGGCCGGCTCAAGATGTCGATCCACTCGCTGGTGGTGGAGACGCCCTCGCGGCGCATTGTGGTCGACACCGGGCTTGGCAACGACAAGCAAGGCCGCAATGTTCCGACCTGGAACAACCGGAAAACGCCCTTCCTCGAAACCATGACGGCCGCGGGTTTTCCGCCCGACAGCATCGACACCGTGCTCTGCACCCATCTGCATGTCGATCACGTCGGCTGGAATACCAAACTCGCCGACGGCAAATGGGTCCCGACTTTCGCCAATGCGCGCTACGTGTTCGGCAAGACCGAGTATGAGCACTGGCGCGACCATAGCGACGGACCCGACAAGGCCGCCGTCTTCAACGACTCGGTGCAGCCGATTGCGGAAGCCGGCAAGGCCGACCTCGTCGCCAGCGATGCCAGGCTTTGCGACGAAATCACCCTGATCCCCACGCCCGGCCACAGTCCCGGCCATATCAGCATTCTGATCCGCTCCGATGGTGAGGAGGGCCTGCTCTCCGGCGACGTCGCCCATCATCCCTGCCAGATGGCGCATCTTGACTGGTCGTCGACCGTGGATTTCGACCCGGTTCAGTCGGCGGTCACACGACGCCAATTGTTCGGGCGTTTTGCCGATACCCCGACGCTGGTGATCGGCGGACATTTCGGCGCCGGGCGCATCCGGCGCGACGGCGATGCCTTCAAATTTACCGTTTAGATCATGCCCAAACCATGCCCCTGCAATGCGGGGCGCAGTCAGCAGTTGAATTTCCCCCCGCCCTGTTCCAAGAAGCATCGAAGCAACCAAACCGTCCCAGGGAGTGATCCGAAATGAAGCTTGTTCGTTACGGCGCGATTGGCCAGGAAAAGCCCGGCCTGATCGATAAATCCGGCCAGCTGCGCGATCTTTCGGCGCAGCTAAAAGACCTCAACGGCGAGGCCTATTCGCCGGCCTCGCTGGCCAAGCTGGCCGCCCTCAACCCCGCCGAACTTCCCGCCGTCTCGGGCAAGCCGCGGCTCGGCGCGCCGGTGACCGGCATTTCGAAATTCGTCGCCATCGGGCTGAATTATATCGACCATGCCAAGGAGACCGGAAACCCTATTCCGGCCGAACCGATCTTCTTCCTGAAGGCCAATACCTCCCTCAGCGGCCCGAACGATCCGGTGGAAAAGCCGCGCGAATCCAAGAAACTCGACTGGGAAGTCGAGATCGCCGCCATCATCGGCACCCGCGCCAAATATGTCAGCGAGGCCGACGCACTCAACCATGTCGCCGGCTACTGCATCTGCAACGACGTCTCCGAGCGCTACTTCCAGCAGGAGCGCGGGGGACAGTGGACCAAGGGCAAGTCGCACGACACCTTCGGCCCGGTCGGGCCGTGGCTGGTGACCAAGGACGAAATCCCGGACGTGCAGAAGCTTTCGATGTGGCTCGATGTCAATGGCGAGCGCCGCCAGAGGGGATCGACATCGACCATGATCTTCACCATCGCGAAATGCATTTCCTACGTCTCGACGTTCCTTACCCTGCTGCCCGGCGACATCATCACCACGGGCACCCCGCCCGGCGTCGGCGCCGGCATGAAGCCAACCCCGAAATTCCTCAATGTCGGCGACGTCGTCACGCTCGGCATCGAGGGGCTCGGCGAACAGCGCCAGGAAATCATCGCGGCGTAGGGTTGCGATAAGTCCGTCATGGCCGGGCTTGTCCCGGCCATGACGGATTTTTGCGGATGCACCCAAGAACCTTCCTTTGCTTTAGGAAATTCCCATGAAACTCACATTCTCCCCGGCCTCGCCGTTTGCCCGCAAGGTGCGCATTGCCGCGATCGAGCTCGACCTGATCGACAAGATCGAGTTGGTTCCGACGACGGTCGCGCCGGGCCAGGCCAACCCTGAATATTCGAAGATCTATCCGTTGAAAAAATTGCCGGCGATGATCCTTCCCGATGGCAACATCATCGTCGATTCCTACGTCATCGTGGAATACCTCGACGAAGTGGCCGGCGGCGGAAAGCTGATCCCGGCTTCCGGCCCGACGCGGTGGAAGGTCAAGAGCGATCATTCGATGCTGCAGGCGATGCTCGATTCAATGCTGCTGTGCCGCTATGAGAAAATGGTGCGGCCGCAGGGGCTGCAATGGCAGGCGTGGTCCGACGATCACTGGAACCGGGCATGGACCGGCATGGCGCATTTCGAGAAGCAGGCGGATATGCTGTCGCGCCCGCTCGACATCTCGCAGATCGCGCTGGTTTGCGTGCTCGGCTATGCCGATTTCCGTTTTGCCGATTGCGGATGGCGCAAAGCCTATCCGAAGCTCGACGCCTTCCACGAAAAGATGCTGGCCCGGCCGTCGGTAAAAATCTCGGTGCCGCCCGCGTAAACCGCGAGGGAAGAGTCTCAAGTTTCAGCGTCGGCGATCTCACTATGCGCGCTATCCCGAACTGTCGGCGAAATTCGACGTCGACCAGATGCTGGCAGCAACAACGCGGCGCAATTTCCGGGAGAGCTATTGCGACACCGACACCTTGTGCTGCACCGCGCATTTCCCCTCGCCATCGACAGGAAAAATCCGCCGCTGGGGCGACGGGTTCTCTTGTGAGGCTGTGAGCTGATTTCTGGTCGTGAATTTGGAACACGTCCTACATCAGCGGTCCCCACCTCTCCTATCGGGAGAGGTCGCGAGCATCTTGCGAGCGGGTGAGGGGTTACGGTCTATCGTTAGGCCGTAACCCCTCACCCGGCGCTGCGCGCCGACCTCTCCCGATGGGAGAGGTGGAAGCCGGCATACCGCGCGCGCAAACGCCGTTCAATCGAAAAGGTTCGGCGTGTGGTTGACCACCGCGCCCTCGATCGCCAGCATTTTCAGCTTGGTCACGACGCCGCCATTGGCGGAAAATCCGCCGGGCTTGCCGCCGGCGGCGAGCACACGGTGGCAGGGCACCACGATCGGACAGGGATTGCGGCCGAGCGCCTGGCCGACGTCGCGCGACAGTTCGACGCCGCCGAGCTTTTTGGCGATGTCGCCATAGGTCATGGTCTTGCCCGGCGGGATAGTACGGGCGATGTCATAGACGCCGCGGTGAAACTCGGGAACGCCGTCGAGATCGAGCACGACGTCAGTGAGATCATTCGGCTTGCCGGCAAGCAGTTCGACGATCCCCTCGATCGCGCCCTGCACCTCGGCCGGTGGGGTCGCCTCGGCGATGTCGCCATGGCGCTGGCGAATGCGGGCGCGGGTCTTGTCCTCGCTTCCCATCGGCAGTTGCACCGCCTTGATGCCGCGCGGACCCCACGCAATGCCGCAGCGGCCGATCGTGGTGTCGAAGAGTGCAAAATGCTGGTCGGTCATGGCTGGCTCCAGATCTTCGCCCCATGGGGTAAGCTTGATGCTGGTTCGGAATCTAGGCTTGGCGAATATTGCTTTCCACCCGAATTCCGGGGAAATTTTGCGCTGTCCCGCGCAATAAGGAACAGAGACAGGCCGAAGATTCGTCATCACCGGGCTTGACCCGGTAATCCATCTCCTTTGAAAAAGGACTTGTCCCGAAGAAGATGGATACGCGGGTCAAGCCCGCGTATGACGACGGACATACGGCAGTTCCGACCCGCGCTCGCCCCCTACGACCTCAAGTGCCCCCATGCAAACCCTTCGCGTCAACGGCTACGACATGGCCTATCTCGATGTCGGCCACGGACCGCCGCTGGTCTGCGTGCATGGCACGCTGGGCGACTTCCGCACCTGGTCGGCGGTGCTCGGACCGTTGTCGAAGACGCGTCGGGTGATCTCGCTCAGCCTGCGGCACTTTTTTCCCGAGCATTGGGACGGCCTCAGTGACGACTATCTGATGACGCAGCACGTCGCCGACGTGATCGGCTTCATCGAGAAACTGGATACCGGCCCGGTAGATCTGATGGGGCATTCCCGCGGCGGGCACATCGCGTTTCGCGTCGCCGAGCGGCGGCCCGATTTACTGCGCAAGCTGGTGCTGGCCGAACCCGGCGGCGAGCTCGATCAATCGCTCGATCCAACAGTGGCTCCCGGTCCCTCGCCGCGCGCGGCGAGGATTGCGATGTCGGCCGAAAAAATCAGGGGCGGCGATATCGACGGCGGGCTAAAGGTCTTCTTCGACGCGCTCGGAGGCGAGGGCGCGTGGGCGCGCCTGCCCGCCGCCCCAAAGCAGCAGCTGCGCGATAACGCCATGACCCTGATCGGCCAGGTCCGCGAAAATCGCCAGCCCTTCACGCGGAGCGACGCGGAATCGATTCGCACGCCGACGCTGTTCATCGGCGGCACGAACACCAGGGGCGCGTTGCCTTTGGTGCTGCGCGCGCTGGCGGCGCATGTTCCCGGCGCAAAGACGGCGATGATACAAGGCGTCGGCCACTGGCTGTTCGAACAGGCCCCGCAACAATTTTGCGCGATCGTGCTGGAGTTTCTGGCGGAGTGAGTTGCTGCCTCACGACCGGCGGTAGCCGGCAAGCAAGGCGTCCTCGATATCGGGCAGGTTGACCACGATGTTTTCCGGCGTGCGGCAGGCCAGCCACCAGAGTTCTTCCGACGTGCTCATATTGGCTTCGAGATGCGGCAGGAACGGCGGCACGAACATGAAATCGCCCTCCGACATCTCGACATAGTCCTGGTAATTCTCGCCGAAATAGATGCGGGCGCGGCCGGACAGCAGATAGGCACCGGTTTCGGCCTCGCCGTGGTGATGCGGCAACGAGCGGAACCCGGGCGGGTTGGAGGCCTTGCCGAACCAGAGTTTGGTGGCCGGCGTATGCTGCGGACCGACGCCGGTCATCAGCCTCAATCCACCCGATTGGGCCGTGTTGGCGTACTCCCCGCCTTTCCGGGTGATCACAGGCCGGTCGTTTGCAGGCATTTGAACTCCCCGTCATGCGCCAGACTTTCGAACCGTGCGGCGCCGTCATGGCGATACGCCCTGCGCGGGTTGGTAAACCACTGCCCCGGTGCTAGTCTTGCCTTAATGAATGTTACGGGCTTCGCCCCAAAAATGCGAGGAGGAAGCGATGAAACTGACCCAGCAACAGATCGACGACTTCAACCGCGAGGGCTGGCTGTTCCTGCCGGAATTGTTCAGCCCTGAGGAAGTGGCGCTGCTGGCGCGCGAGGCCGAGGGGATCTACGACACCAAGCGCCCGGAGGTATGGCGCGAGAAGAGCGGCGCGCCGCGTACCGCCTTTGCCGCCCATCTCTACAACGAGGCGTTCGGACTGCTCGGCGCGCATCCGCGCATGATCGATCCGGTGCAGCAGATTTTCGGCGAGAAGGTCTACATGCACCAGTACAAGATCAACGCCAAATCCGCCTTCACCGGCGACGTCTGGCAATGGCACCAGGACTACGGCACCTGGAAGCGCGACGACGGCATGCCGGAGCCGCGCGCCATGAACATCGCGATCTTCCTCGACGAAGTGATGCCGATCAACGGCCCCCTGATGCTGGTGCCGAAAAGCCAGACCGCCGGCGACCTCAAGGCTTCGCACGATCTTGCGACCACCTCCTATCCGCTGTGGACGCTGGACGAGGAGACCGTGACGCGCCTGGTGAAGGAGGGCGGCATTGTCGCGCCGACCGGCAAGGCCGGCGGCATGCTGATGTTCCACGGCAATCTGGTGCATGGCTCGGCCGGCAACATCACGCCCTACCCGCGCAAGATCGTGTATCTGACGCTGAACGCGGTCTCGAATTACATCCGCAACCCGACGCGGCCGGAATACATCGCCCACCGCGATTTTGCGCCGATCCAGACCGTGGAAGACGATGCGCTGCTGCGGCTGGCGCGGAGCCATCGGCAGGCCGCGGAGTAGAAGTTTCATCCTGTCATTCCGGGGCGACGCGCGAGCGTCGAGCCCGGAATCCACAATCACCATCGGAAGTATGGATTCCGGCTCGCGCTATCGCGCGCCCCGGAATGACGAGAAAAAGGATTTTGCCCCTCCATGAATCTCCATCATCTGCTCAACGCCCGCCGCGCCGCCGGAAGGCCGGTCCATGTCGCGCTGATCGGCGCCGGCAAGTTCGGCTCGATGTTTTTGTCCCAGGTGCCGCATACGCCGGGGCTGGAAGTGCCGGTGATCGTCGATCTCGATCCGGAGCGCGCGCGCGAGGCTTGCCGCACCGTCGGCTGGGACGCGAGCCGGATCGCGGCCACGACGTTCACGGCCGACGCCGCCAAAGCGACCTCCGGCCATATCGAGGTGATCGTGGAGGCGACCGGCAATCCCGCGGTCGGCATCAGGCATGCCCGCGCGGCGATTGCCGCCGGCAAGCACATCGTCATGGTCAATGTCGAGGCCGACGTGCTGGCGGGACCGCTTCTCGCAGAGGAGGCCCGCAAGGCCGGCGTGGTCTACTCGCTGGCCTATGGCGATCAGCCGGCGCTGACCGCCGAGATGGTGGACTGGGCGCGCGCCACCGGCTTTCGGGTCGTCGCCGCCGGCAAGGGCACAAAATATCTGCCGGCCTATCACGACGTGACGCCGGCCGGGGTCTGGGGCCATTACGGACTGACGGCGGATGAGGCGCAGTCGGCCGGCATGAACCCGCAGATGTTCAACTCGTTTCTCGACGGCACCAAATCGGCGATCGAAATGGCGGCGATTGCCAATGCCACCGGGCTCGACGTCCCCGCAGGCGGGCTGTTGTTTCCGCCCTGCGGCGTCGACGACCTGCCGCATGTGATGCGGCCGCGCGAGGCGGGCGGCGTGCTGGAGAAATCAGGCGTGGTCGAAGTGGTGTCGTCGCTGGAGCGCGACGGGCGGCCGGTATTCCGCGATCTGCGCTGGGGCGTCTATGTGGTACTGGAAGCGCCGAACGATTACGCCGCGGACTGCTTTAGGCAATACGGGCTGAAGACCGATGCCAGCGGCCGCTATGCGGCGATGTACAAGCCGTATCATCTGATCGGGCTCGAGATGAACATCTCGATCCTGTCGGCGGCGCTGCGCGGCGAGCCGACCGGGCAGCCGCACGGCTTCCGCGGCGACGTCGCGTCGGTGGCCAAACGCGACTTGCGCGCCGGCGAAATGCTCGACGGCGAAGGCGGCTACACGGTCTGGGGCAAACTGATGCCGGCCGCCGCAAGCCTCAAGGCCGGCGCGCTGCCGATCGGGCTGGCGCACCGGGTCAAGCTGAAAAACGACGTCGCGCATGGCGCGGTGGTCAAATGGAGCGATGTCGAGATCGATGCCGACGACGAAACCATCAAGACGCGGCGGGCGATGGAGGCCGCGTTCGCAAGGTGATGCTAGGGGAGCGCGCGGCTTTGAGATCGGCGTTTCGCATGCTTTGATAAGCGACTGCCCTTCCCTTCAACGTCAAAGCTTACGGCAGCAGCCGACTCGCGCGGGCGTGGCTGAACCATTTGCGGAACATGGCTTCGGTATCCATCATCTCAGTAAAACCGGCTTGGTTGATCTTCACCGTGGAGACGATCGAGGGCGGCCCCGGTTCGGTCTGGCCATGGCGCATGGTGTAGTCGGCATATTGAAACGACAGGCCGACGAAGGTTTCGAGATCGGGCGCGATCAAATCATATTTGCGCCGCAGCGCCTCCCATGGCGCAATCCACTGCGGGTAGCTCGCCACCAGCGACAGCGGCGCTGCGACGCCCGGCTTCATGTCGAGCGCCTCGGCAATCGCCAGCCAGACATTCTCCCAGGTGAAGACATCGCCATTGGTGACGTTGAAGGCTTCATTGCGGGCAGCGTCCGCCTCGCCGGCCCAGGCAATGGCGCGCGCCAGAAGGTCGACGTCGACCGCCTGCGACACCCGCGCCGCACCGCCCGGATAGTCCAGCGCCCTGCCCTGCTCGCGCATCATGGCCGCATAGACGCCGAGCGGCGGGATCAGATCCATCGCACCGCCGATGGTCTCGCCGACGATCAGCACCGGCCGCAAGATGCTCCAGTGCCAGGCTTTGCCCTGCTGCAATTCGCGCAGAAAATTCTCCTGCGCCCAATAGAAATTCGGCTGCTGGTACATTTCCGAGCGGCCTTCGCGCGCCGGCACGCTGAGCGGACGGACATGGACGCCGTAGGCCTTGGTGCCCTGCAGCAGCGCCACATGCCTAAGCGACGGCGCCGCCGGCTCCAGCGCCACCATGAGATTGCGCAGCATTGAATCGTTGGTGCTTATCTGGCGTGGATCGCGCCAGCCATCGACCAGGTTCAGCGCCTCATAGAGCGCGGCGTAGACCAGATGAGTTGCGCCCTGCAATTGCGGCGCCGCGCCGGCGCATTGCGCGGCGTCGGTCAGATCGACCTGAACGTGGCGTGCGCCGTAGAGATCGCGCGGCTTTCGCCGCGACAGCGCCATCACCTCGCAGCCGCCGGAGCTGGCGAAGTGCCGCAAGGCGGCATTTCCCACCAGCCCGGTTGCGCCCGCGACGACCACCTTCTTGCGCGCCATATGCAAACCCCGGGATACAATTTGACCGCTCTCACTGGAGCCCTTCCGCTTCGATAGAAGCGAAGTGCGGCTCTAGCCTTGATTTGACGCGTTTTCTTGACGCGAACCGGTTTCCACTTCGCTTGAAACGCTCTAGCAGATGACGGCCGGTCTCGTCAGCATCTCGCAACTGCGTTCATGGCGAGCGCCGGGCCAACGCCCTTGATTCCCTGGCCTTGATTGATCATCCTGCCCGCGGTTTCCGGGATTTCAGATTTCGATCGCGCCAAGGGGGTTTGTTTTCAGGGTCTGAGCTTCGGGTACCGATCCCAGCGTTGACCGTCGGCGATACCAAAAAAAGCGGCATCAAGACCGCACCCCCTCGTCGAGGCATCGACAAAAACAGAGGAGGAAGCGCAATGAAACGTCGTGAATTTCTAAAGGTAACCGGCGTGGGTCTCGCCGCCGGCACCGTTGCCTCGCCCGCGATCGCGCAATCGGCGCCGGAGGTGAAATGGCGGCTGACGGCCAGTTGGCCGAAATCACTCGATACGCTGTACGGCGGCTGCGAATATTTCTGCAAGCGCGTCGCTGAAATCACCGACAACCGCTTCCAGATTCAGCCGTTCGCCGCCGGTGAACTTGTTCCCGGTTTGCAGGTGCTCGATGCCGTATCGAACGGCACCGTCGAGATGGGCAATACCGCGCTATATTATTACTGGGGCAAGAACCCGGCATTTACGTTTGGCACCGCACTGCCGTTCGGCCTCAACACGCGCCAGCATATCTCATGGCTGTTGTTCGGCGGCGGCCAGGACATGATCAACGATCTGCTGCGCGAACAGAACACTTACGGCATTCCGACCGGCAGCACCGGCGCGCAGATGGGCGGCTGGTTCCGCAAGGAGATCAAGTCGACGGAGGATTTCAAAGGCCTCAAATTCCGGATCGGCGGTTTCGCCGGCTCCATCATTGCGAAGGTCGGCGGCTCGCCGCAGCAGATCGCGGCCGGCGACATCTACCCGGCGCTGGAGAAGGGCACCATCGATGCCGCCGAATGGGTCGGGCCCTATGACGACGAGAAGCTCGGTTTCGTGAAGGTCGCGAAGTATTACTACTATCCGGGCTGGTGGGAGGGCACCGGTCAGGGCCACAACGTCATCAACCTGGAGAAGTGGAACGCGTTGCCGAAGCCATATCAGGCGGCGCTCGCCTCGGCGTCGCGCGATACGTTTACCTGGGTCACCGGCAAATATGACTACGTCAATCCGCCGGCGCTGAAGCGGCTGGTCGGGGCCGGCGCGTTGCTGCGTGCGTTTCCGCAGGAAGTGCTGGAGAACTGCTATGGCGCCGCAACCGAGATCTATGCCGACCTTTCCAAGAGCAATCCGCACTTCGGCAAAATGTACCCGAGCCTGTTGGCCTATCGCAACGAATCGCTGGCATGGATGCAGGTCGCCGAACTGAGCTATGACAGCTTCATGATGCGAATGCGCACCCGGACCTGACGGCTGCCCGATGCCAAAAAACAAAGGCCCCGGAAGATTCTCCTGGGCTTTTGATTTACAGGCCTTTCGGTCGTTGCCGGGCTCGACCCGGCAATCCATCGTCCTTGAGAAGAAGCTTTTCCCGATGGATGCGGCGGATCATCCTCGATCAAGCGGGGACAGGCGCCCGCGCATGACGCGCGGGGTGTTATTGCTGGTCGTCGCCGAGCGCGTCGGCGAGCTTGTCGTAATATTTGGCGACGAGATCGATGTTGCCCTTGTTCTCGATCGGCGGCGCCGGCGATTTCAGGGCCTCGTTGAGATCGGCGAGGGCTTCTTTCTTGTCCTTGGCGGGCATCTTCTTGTCGGCCTCGACCTGGGCGATTTGCGCCTTGATGACGACGTCGGAGCCGACATATTTCTTGGTCGCCGGATCGAAGCCGCCGAGCACCAGGCTGATATTGTCGACGACGGTGTTGTATTCGTCGAACCCGGCAAAGCCGTTCTTCTTGGCGACAGCGTCGAGCTGCGCGGTGAGCTTGGCATCCGGCTTGGTATTGTCAGGCAACTTCGCGGTGATCGCATCCATGTCCTTTTGCGCCGCCAGCACGCCCTCGATCTGCTTGTCGGTCAGCGCGATCTGCTTCAGCACGGGCGGCTGCGGCATTTCGGCTTGCGGCGCCGGCTTGGCCTGCGCCAACGCGCCGTCGGTGGATACGATGGCCATCAAGGCCGCGAGGCAGGCCATGCCGAGCAAGGCTGCGACGGGACGGGCGAAAAGACGCATGGCAATCTCCTGAGGCTGGGGGCGTATCTGAATTGGTACGGCTCGGGAAATGAATGCACGCTGAACTCTGTCATGCATGCTGTCGGCAAATCATGGCCGAAAGAAATCACGTATCGCCGAATGTTGCGGGAACAACCGCGACCACTAACGAAAAACACCGCCTCCCCGGAGGGAAGCGGCGTTTTGTTCGATCATGACACGTAAAGAGGAATTGCTTTGTCCTTGGCAGGCCTGGCAGCGACCTACTCTCCCAGGGCTTAAGCCATAGTACCATTGGCGCTGAGGAGTTT
>Ga0209736_1000256_pt1 | contig 17170 bp, 17 predicted proteins | sample BlaSpr_A8_Ref_M3_FD_187992 | JGI IMG/M metagenome (GOLD analysis project Ga0209736, IMG submission 187992) | Forest soil microbial communities from Thunder Bay, Ontario, Canada - Black Spruce, Ontario site 2_A8_Ref_M3 (SPAdes) (version 2) | ecosystem: Environmental > Terrestrial > Soil > Boreal...
CGCGACTCATGTCGATCCGGGGATTGAAGACCCGGAATTGACGCCGCTTGGGCTAGAGCAGGCGGCGGCAGCCGCGATGCGGCTCGCAGATGCGGCGCTGACGCGCATCATCATCTCGCCCTACACCCGAGCGCTGCAGACCGCGCAGCCGATTTTGGCGATTCATCAAGTGCCGGTCGAAATCATGCACGAGGTTCGCGAACAAGCGGCTTTCGCGTGCGATATCGGCAGTCCGCCCAATGTGCTTGCCGGAAGGTTTCCTCACCACGACTTTGCACATCTGCCGTCGCGGTGGTGGCATGGCGGCATCGAAACGGCGGAAGAGACGAGCGGCCGGGCGAATGCCTTCCGGATCCACATGGCCGCATGCAATGACAGCGCAACGACGCTGCTGGTCGGTCATTGGGCATTCATTCAAGCATTGACCGGTGTCGCGCTCGCCAATGGCGAAATTCTGGAGTATGACCCGTCCGCCCGAGTGACGGGACCTCAATTTGCCGCGGACCGATGACAGGTCGCGCAGCCCGAGACGGGGCCGTGACCCGGTAGCCGCGGCTCGGGGTTGCGGTGACAGTTTAGACAAAAGCTATGAAACCGCGCCTCCACTCCGACCTTGATGCCGGTACCGCCGCTGCGATGACAATGGATGCAGGCATCGAACCCGCGGCCATCGGCATAGTTATGGTGGCAGACAAGACAGTTGACGGCCATATGTTTGCCGTGATCGAAATCCAAAGGCAGCGTTTTTACGCGGCGCACGAGCGGTTCACGCAGCGCGAATCCTGCGCGGCTCGCGATGAGCGCGCTGAGCGCGACCATGGTGGCGGCGATAACACCGGCTACGAGCGTCGAGTGACGCCCGAACGCGAGCCGGCGCGCGGCGGCCGCGTGCGGCAGCGTTCCGGCGGCGCGCCTGCGCCTTAAGAGCATGGCGATACCGCCCGCCGCTACGGCGACGAACACCAGGCGGCGGCCGTAGCCTCCCGTGTACCGGCCGGCCGCGATTACATGGGCCGCGAGCAGCGCAAGAGCTAGGCAGCCGAGGGCGATGTGCGTCGCCTGAAAGTTGCGGTGACTGCGCCAGAGGCGGCGGCGGGAGGCTGCGAGCGAGGTCACCGCCAGAGCCAGCAGCACGCCGAAAGCGGCGATTCCGGCCAACAGGTAGAGCGGCGAGGTGGGTTTCAAATACTCGACGACGGTGTGGTCCGCCGCGAGCGCCAGGAGAATATGCAGCGCCGCCGCCCCGAGGGCAATCCAACCCAGTGCTTCGTGGCGGGCGAGCGTGAGCAAGACCGGCGGCGCCGATTGCCGCGGCCGGACCGGGCAGGCGCACAGTGCGAGACAGGCGAGCGTTGCCGCAAGACCCAGGATTTCCGAAATCTCCCAACTTAGGGTAGTAAAGCCGGCGAAGATCGGCAGGGCCGCCGCGATGATCAATCCAGCGCCCCAGGCGAGATAACGCCGATCGGGTAACTTCATGCGTGCCTTCCGGACAATGGCCGCCGCCTACTTCTTTCGTCTGGCGCTGATGACATTCGGCAGCTGCGCGATGCGCGTCAGCACCTGTGAGAGCTGCGGCAGCCCGGTGATCGAAATCTTGATCAGCATATGGGCCACGCTGTCGCGCTTGTCGGTGACGGTATTCATGCCCTGGATACTGATCTTGTCGTCCGCCAATGCGGCGCTGACGTCGCGCACCAGTCCTCGGCGATCGAACGCAAGCACCTCGATATCCACCGGGAACTCATTTGAGCCGGTCTTGCCCCAGGTGATCGCCAGCACTCGCGCCGGCGACTTGACGCTGAGGCGGCCAAGATTGGCGCACGACTGGGCATGAATGCTGACGCCTCGGCCCACCGTGATGTACCCGACGATCGGCTCGGGCGGCACGGGTTTGCAACAGCGCGCATAGGTGGACAGCAAATCGCCTATCCCTTGCACTTCGCTGTCAGGTTCCCGTGCGGCCGCCGGACTCTTTGGGCGCACCGCGTGCTCGGGCCGCACTTCACGTGCATGCAATATGCGCTGGATGGCTCCCGCCACTTGCGCGGGACTGACCTCGCCCAACCCCAAGGCCTCGTGCAAGGCGTCGGTGCTGGGTAATTTCAGTTCGCCCAGCAACTCGGGGATGGGCGGACTCCCCACTCCCAGACGCTGAATTTCGCGGTCGAACATCGCCCGGCCTTCGGTCTTGTTCTGAGTCTCGTTCTGCTTGCGGAACCAAGCGCGTACTTTATTGCGATGTCTGGGGCTCGCCAGAAAGCCGGACTGGGGCGATAGCCAATCGCGCGACGGATTCGGCGACTTGGCCGTGATTATTTCGACCGTTTCGCTGTTCTTGAGCCGGTAGTCGAGCGGCACCATGCGTCCATTGACCTTCGCACCGCGCGTGCGATGACCCAGATCCGTATGAACTTGATAGGCAAAATCCAGCGGCGTGCCGCCCACCGGAACATCGACGATTTCACCCTTGGGCGACACCACGTAGACTCGATCCTGAAATAGATCCACGCGCATGCGGTCGAGAAAATCGCGTGACGTGTCGCCGCCCTCGGTCGGCGCCAGCAGGGAGCGCAGTTGATTGATCTTGCGTTCATAAGCTTGGTCGCCGCGCCGCCCGCCCTCCTTGTAGCGCCAATGCGACGCGACGCCGCGTTCGGAATCCGCGTGCATTTCGTGCGTGCGGATCTGGATTTCGACTGCTTGCGCGCCCGGCCCGATGACCGCCGTGTGGATCGAACGGTACCGATTGTCCTTCGGGGTCGCAATGTAGTCGTCGAACTCCCCGGGAATGAACTGCCACAGCGAGTGCACCACACCGAGCGCGGCATAGCATTCCGCAACGCTGTTGACGAGCACGCGCGCGGCGCGAATGTCCATGAGCTGCTCGAAGGCGAGCTGCTTGGCCTGCATCTTGCGCCAAATGCTATAGATGTGCTTCGGCCGCCCCTCGATCGCCGCCTCGATCCCTGCGTGCTGCAATTCGCTGCGCAGCAGCGTCTTCAGGTCTTCCATATAGTTCTCGCGCTCGGAACGCCGTGCGTTCAAGGCGGCGGCGATGCGCTTGTAATCGCCGGGCTGAAGGTATCGGAACGCGAGGTCCTCGAGCTCCCATTTCAATTGCCACACGCCCAATCGATTCGCAAGAGGCGCATAGACTTCGCGGGTTTCAGTCGCGGCTTTGCGCTGCCGGACCTGATCGAGCGACTTGGCGGCGCGCATTTTTTGCAATTGCGCGGCAAGGCGCACGACCACCAAACGTACGTCGCCGACGACGGCCAGGAGCATCTTGCGCAGCGCTTCGGCCTGACCCGCCTCGAGCCCCTGCTCGGGTGTCCAATCGGCCGGCAAACCGAACTCTCCCAATTGGCTCAAGGCCCGCGCCAGGCGAGCCGCATCGGCGCCAAATCGCTCGGCGGCCTCGCGATCCATGAGTTTCGCGTCGAGCAAGGGGTGCAGCATGGCCGCGATCACCACGTCGTCGTCGGCATCGAGGGTCCGGACAATCTCCGCCACATCCAGCGCCGCGCGCATCACCGGCAACTCGGAGCCGGGCAGATCGAGCGCGCGCACCGCTGCAAAGGCCGCGAGCAGCCGTTCGCTCGCCGACACTCGGGTTGAAGCCGTCGTTTCCATTTGAATCGCGCTGCCGTCGGCGGTGGGTTTAAGCGCCTGTTGCCGGTATCATACTCGCCATGACGGATGCCAAGAATGCGGACTGCGTGCGAGTGCTCGGCATCGACCCTGGTTCCCAGTGCACGGGATTCGGCGTGTTGGATGCCGTGGGTGCTCGATTGACCTATGTGGCAAGCGGCGTGATCCGCACCGAGAAGGGCGAATTCACCGATCGCCTATGCGAGATCTTTCGCTGTGTTCAGACCCTCGTCGCCCGGTATCGCCCTCACGAGATCGCCATTGAACGTGTGTTCGTCAATCGAAATCCCGACAGCGCGCTGAAATTGGGGCAGGCGCGGGGCGCCGCCATCTGCGGCACCGCGGATGCAAATGCGGAAATATTCGAGTACGCGACGCGTCAAATCAAGCAGGCCGTGGTCGGGTCGGGCAGCGCGGAAAAGGCGCAGGTACAGCTCATGATGAAAAGCATTCTCAAGCTCGATGGTCCGCTGCTGCCCGATGCCGCGGATGCCCTGGCGGCGGCGGTGTGCCACGCGCTGCGTGCCCGAGTGCGCGTCTCGGTCATGCGTTCGGCGGGCCGCGGATGATCGGCTTTCTCAAAGGCCGTTTGGCCGTCAAGCAGCCGCCGATGCTGATGGTCGACGTGAACGGCGTCGGCTACGAAATGGAAGCGCCGATGTCGACTTTCTACGGGTTGCCGGCCACGGGCGAACCGGTCGCGCTGTTCACCCACTTGGTGGTTCGCGAGGATGCCCATATTTTGTACGCCTTCGGCACCGACGGCGAGCGGCGGCTGTTTCGCGGCCTGCTCAAAATCTCGGGGGTCGGCCCGAAGATCGCGCTGGGTATTCTTTCCGGCGCCAGCGTGGAGGATTTCCTGCGCATCGTCGAGGCGGAGGATATCGCCATGCTGACGCGGATTCCGGGCATCGGGCGCAAGACCGCCGAGCGGGTGATCATCGAGATGCGCGATAGCGTGAAGAAGTTCTCCATGCCGGCGGCCGGCGCCGCCGGCGCCGCGACGCTCGCGACTCCGCAAAGCGAGGCTTTCAGCGCCCTGATCGCGCTGGGCTACAAACCGCCGGAGGTGGTCCGCCTCTTGAAATCGGTCGACGAACCGGATCTTGCGACCACGGAAATCATACGCCGCGCTCTCAAGTCCGCGGCCAAGGCGTGAAGCACAAGAATGGGCATTGAACAGGATCGCATCATCGCGGGGCCGGCCAAACGGGAAGACGAAGTGGTCGACCGCGCCGTGCGGCCGAAGAGTCTCGCCGATTACGTGGGACAGTCGACCGTCAAGACTCAGATGGATATCTTCATTCAGGCGGCGCGCCAACGGGGCGAGGCCCTCGACCATGTGTTGATTTTCGGCCCGCCGGGACTCGGCAAGACCACGCTGGCAAACATCATCGCCAACGAGCTCAAGGTCAATTTGCGGCAGACGTCGGGTCCCGTCCTGGAGCGTCCCGGCGATTTGGCGGCGTTATTGACCAATCTCGAGCCGCGCGACGTGCTGTTCGTGGATGAGATCCATCGCCTGAGTCCCGTGGTCGAGGAAGTCCTGTATCCCGCGATGGAGGACTCGCAGCTCGATCTCATGATCGGCGAAGGTCCCGGCGCAAGGTCGATCAAACTCGATCTGCCGCCGTTCACCCTGGTGGGCGCCACGACGCGGGCGGGACTTCTAACCTCGCCGCTGCGCGACCGCTTCGGGATCGTGCAGCGGCTGGAATTCTATTCGACGGATGACCTGACGAAGATCGTCACGCGCAGCGCGTCGATCTTGAAGCTGCAGCTGCAAGCGGAAGGCGCGATTCGAATCGCCGAGAGGTCGCGCGGCACGCCGCGCATCGCGAATCGCCTGCTGCGCAGGGTACGCGACTTCGCCGAGGTCAAAGCTGCCGGGCTCATCGACGCGGAGGTCGCGATGGCGGCACTCGACATGCTCGAAGTGGATCCTTTAGGGTTCGACACGCTGGATCGGAAATTGCTGCTGACGGTGATCGAAAAATTCGAGGGAGGGCCGGTCGGCGTGGACAGCCTGGCCGCGGCCATGAGCGAAGAGCGCGGCACCATCGAGGACGTCGTGGAGCCGTTCTTGATTCAGCAGGGATTTCTGATGCGCACCGCTCGCGGCCGCGTCGCGACCCGCACCGCCTACGCGCACTTCGGGCTCGCGGCGCCGGCAATGGACCGGGACTTGAATCTACCGCTGTTCCGGGACACTCAGTAAGTGGGCGTGCAAGGCCGAAACGCACACATTTCCGCTTCGAGATGTGAACCGCGCCGCTGATTTGGAAGATATACCGGTGCACGCCGGCTGATTGTGTGACGTGGCGCCGCGTATTTGTGTAATTTAAATGCTCCCGTTCCGCGGCCGTCGATCGGGCAAATTGCCAAGGTTGTGAACACGATGATCACAGGCGGGTGAGAAACCTGTTTACATATGGCTCCTTCCTGATGCCGCATCTCTTCCACCACGACGACCCCTTATGCTGAAGCGCTTTCGAGGTTATTTCTCAGATGACCTGTCAATCGATCTGGGCACCGCCAACACCCTGATTTACATCAAGTCCCGCGGCATCGTGCTCAACGAGCCCTCGGTCGTGTCGGTGCAAAAGGAGCCCGGCGGCGGCAAGATTGTGGTCGCCGTGGGTACCGAGGCAAAAAGAATGCTCGGACGAACGCCTGGGCATATCACTGCGGTGAGACCCTTGAAGGACGGCGTCATCTCGGATTTCACGTACACCGAGACGATGCTGCAGTATTTCATAAAGAAAGTGCACGGCAGCCGGCTGATGCGCGCCAGTCCGGGCGTTCTGGTTTGCGTGCCCTATGGGGCGACCGAGGTCGAACGCCGCGCCATCAAGGAATCGGCCGAGGGAGCCGGTGCGCGCAGCGTCCATGTCGTGCCGGAGCCGATGGCCGCCGCGGTCGGCGCGGGGCTGCCGGTACACGAAGCGCGCGGTTCGATGATTCTCGACATCGGCGGCGGCACTACCGAGGTCGCCGTAGTTGCCTTGAACGGCATCGTCTATGCAGCCAGCGCGCGGGTGGGCGGCGACAAGTTCGACGATGCGATCACGAACTACGTCCGGCGCAACTACGGCATCTTGATTGGAGAGGCGACAGCGGAGCGCATCAAGATCGAAATCGGATCGGCATATCCGGGCGATCGGGTGCGCGAAATCACCGTCAGAGGAAGAAATCTGTCGGAGGGTGTGCCGCGCGCCTTCACGTTGAATTCGAACGAGATTCGTCAAGCCTTGGACGAACCACTGCAAGGCATCGTGAGTGCGGTAAGGCGGGCGCTCGAACAAACGCCTCCGGACCTCGGCAGCGATGTCGCAGATAGCGGCATCATGCTCTCGGGCGGGGGTGCTCTGTTGCGCGACATCGATAAACTGCTGACGAAAGAGACCGGGTTGCCGGTGGTCATCGCGGACGATCCGCTGACTTGCGTGGCCCGCGGCGGCGGTCGAATTCTCGAGATCACACAAGAACAGGGTCGGGGAGTGTTTGACATCCGGTAGCGCCGATCACACTTTGCCGCGGTTGTATTTTTTAAGGGTTATCCCTGTGTCCGCCATCAAATGGTGCGTTGCGGCCGATATTCCGCGACGCTTGGTCAACCTCGCTTCCGATCTGCTAGGTCGACCAATGCCAGCCGGCGTTCATCATGGCTTTGACGCACTCGTCCGATAAGTACGTCTTCCACCGCGCAACGTTTTCCGCGGCGCGCGCCATAGCCGCATCATTTCGCCCAACCGATCCATTCATGGCGACACTCGTAGGAGCGGCCGAGTCCTGCACGAAGTCCATGGAGTTGCGTGCATATACTGCCTGGAAGCCGTGCGCGTAACCCTGCAGCGCGCGACTGATGATCATGCCATCGTTCGACATGGCCCTATCTCCTTTCCGTTGAATCCTTTCAAGCCTGCGCGCAACTTCGCGCCGGATCTGTGCGGTAACGAGCTTAATTGGGAGCCGGCGTAGCGCGCCCGTTTTTAGTCGCATCCCTGATTTCCCGGCGAATGTTCGTTAACGCACAGTCATCCCTGACGAAATTCTGCTTATATCAGGGGGTCCAGGGAATTGGACGCAGCAGGATTTTGCATTGCAAAAGATACTACTCATCCAAAACGACAGCGCCGATGCCAATGCCGTCCGCGATGCACTGATCAATTCCGGCGATGGGTCATTCCGCGTGATGTGGGTGAGACATTGCGCCGCCGGTCTTAAAGCCCTGGCCGATGCAGATGCGCAGGGACCGGCGTACGGACCGCACGAGGCGGAACGAATTGCGGCGGTCTTGGTTGATCTGTCCCTTCCCGACAGCACTGGTATGGAGACTTTTAACCGGCTTTTTCTGGCGGCGCCGCATGTTCCGATCCTCATTCTCGCCGTTGCGGAAGATGAAGACATCGCGAAGCTGGCCGTCCAACGCGGAGCTCAGGAATATCTTCTCAAGGGGCGCCTGGAGGCTTATTTATGGCCGAAAGCGGTTACCCGCATGATCGAGCGCGCCGCGAACACGGAGGCAATGTTCGAGCAAAACGAACGCGCCCAGGTCACCCTCAACTCCATTGGCGATGCGGTAATCAGTACCGACGTTGCAGGGAATGTGGCCTATCTCAATATCGTCGCTGAATCCTTGACCGGATGGCCGCAAGCCGAGGCCGTGGGCCACCCCCTTGAAGAAGTGTTCCGAATCATCGACGGCACTACGCGCGCCGAAGCGCGCAATCCCATGACATTCGCCATCCGGGAAAACAAGACCGTCAGCCTCACGCCCAATTGCGTCTTGATCCGCAGAGACGGAGCAGAATCCCCCATTGAAGATTCGGCCGCGCCCATCCATAACCGCCAAGGTCAGGTCACCGGGGGGGTCATCGTCTTCCATGACGTGAGCGCGGCCCGTGCAACGACCTTGAGAATGGGTTACCTGGCCCAGCACGATAGCCTGACGGATTTGCCCAACCGGCTGTTGTTGCACGACAGGCTGACCGAGGCGGTGTCGCTTGCTCATCGGTACCGGCGCCAATTGGCGGTGCTATTCCTCGACATAGACCGCTTTAAGCATATCAACGATTCGTTGGGTCACGGGATCGGCGATCGTCTGCTGCGGTCTATTGCGCAGCGACTGCTCGGCTGTGTACGCGCCTCCGATACCGTCAGCCGCCAGGGCGGCGATGAATTCGTGATCTTGCTGTCTGAACTGACCAACGCAGAGGACGCGACCATTTGCGCGGATAAGATACTCGAGACGCTGCGGACTCCGCATCGCATCGATGAGCATGATGTGCATGTGACGGCAAGCATCGGCATCGTGACCTATCCCGACGACGGTACGGATTGCGAAACCCTGATGAAGCATGCAGATTTTGCGATGTATCACGCCAAGGATAATGGGCGCGATAACCGCCAGTTTTTCAAGCGGGACTTGAGTCAGCGCGCGGTCAAGCGGCAGTCGCTCGAAGATTCCGTACGCCATGCACTGGACCGGCAAGAGTTCTCGGTACACTACCAACCAAAAGTGAATCTGGAGACCGGCGGCATCGTCGGAGTCGAGGCGCTCATCCGTTGGATGCATCCCGACCTCGGACACGTGTCCCCTGCGGAATTCATTCCGATCGCGGAAGAGTGCGGACTGATGGTTCCGATCGGTCAATGGGTGTTGGGTCAGGCCTGTCATCAGGCACAAGCATGGCAGGAGATCGGGCTCGCGCCGATTCGCATCGCAGTCAACATCTCCGCGGTAGAGCTGCACGCGAAGGAATTCTCAAAGGGCGTTGGCGTGATTCTCGCGGAGACCGGCTTGGATCCGCGTTTTTTGGAGCTTGAACTGACGGAAACCTTCCTGGTGCAGGATTCGACAGCCACGCTGGCAGTACTTCAGGACCTCAAACAATTGGGGCTGAAGCTCGCGCTCGATGACTTCGGCACCGGATATTCGAGCCTGAACCATCTGAAGCGCTTTCCGATTGACACGTTGAAGATCGACCGGTCGTTCGTGCGCACCATCACCACGAACACCGACGATGCCAGTATCGTCGGCGCAGTGATCAGCATGGGAAGGAATTTGCATATGCGGGTCGTCGCGGAAGGTGTAGAGACACGGGAGCAGCTCGCATTTCTACAAGACCGAGAGTGCCCTTTCGGGCAAGGCTACTATTTCAGTCCAGCGTTGAGCGGCCAGGCGTGTACTCAACTATTGCGCCGGGGTATCGCCGTGGATGTGCGACAGTACCAATCGGTCTGAGCCGGACGCTTTCACGCCCCTGAACGCCGGTATTGCAAGGCCCCCCGGCCGGCGGCCAGGCGGCCCTCCCAGCGCGAGCCCAGCCTTCGGATTTTCCTGCGGAGCGGGGCATTTTGCGTGTCCTGATAAACTAGGAGCGCGCCCGCGCGCTACGCCGGAGAAAGAGTTGCTTTACAATGACTGAGAAGTTCGAAATTGCCTGTCGGGTCTACTGGGAAGACACCGACGCGGGCGGGGTGGTGTATTACGCAAATTATCTCAAATTCATGGAGCGCTGCCGGACCGAATGGCTGCGCGCCCTCGGCATCGATCAGTTGCGCTTGCGGACGGAGCGGCAATTGCAGTTTGCGGTAGTGACTGTAACCGTGGATTTTCTGCGCCCCGCCGTACTTAATGATGAAATTCTCGTCACCGCGGAACTCGAGCGCTTCAGCGGTGCCACAATCTCCTTCAAGCAAACCATCATGCGCGGCGACGTGCAGCTCATCGACGCGAGCACTCGTGTCGCCTGTCTCGATTCGGGCACGCTGAAACCGCGTCCGATTCCAAGGGATTTATTTGTGGAGTGGCGCAATGGGCAATGACTTATCGATCTGGACCCTGGTGCTCGATGCGAGTGCCATCGTACAGGCCGTCATGGTGTTGCTGATGGGCGCCTCCATCGCGTCATGGGCCGTCATCTTCAAAAAGGGGCGCGTCATCTCGCACTCACAGCGCCAGGCCGATCAGTTCGAGGCGGCGTTTTGGTCGGGCGGCGATTTGTCCAGTCTGTATCGCAGTATCGAGACCAAGGGCCGTGAGGGTACCGGCGAGCAAAGCATTTTCGAGTCGGGCTTCGGCGAATTCAGCCGCCTGCGCCAACAGGGAAACCCCACGGATCTATTGCTCGAGGGAGCCCGCCGCGCGATGCGGGTCGCTCAGATGCGCGAAATGGACCGGCTCGAGCGCAACCTCGCGATGCTCGCCACGGTCGGCTCCACGAGCCCTTACGTGGGCTTGTTCGGTACGGTGTGGGGCATCATGAGCGCCTTCCACAATCTGGGCAATGTGCAACAGGCAACTCTGGCGGCGGTGGCTCCCGGCATCGCCGAGGCGTTGATTGCCACGGCCATCGGATTGTTCGCGGCGATTCCCGCGGTGATCGCGTACAACCGATTTGCCGATCAAGTGAGCCGCCTCGAACTGAGGTTCGACACCTTCGTGGAAGAGTTCTCGACGATTCTGCATCGCTACGGCCCGGCCGCCCGTGCGGCCCAAGCCTGACGCTCATGCCTAAGCCGCTCCGCCGCCGCAAGCTGATGGGAGAGATCAACGTGGTGCCGTACATCGATGTCATGTTGGTGCTGCTGGTCATCTTCATGATTACCGCACCGCTCCTCAAGGAAGGCGTCAAAGTGGATTTGCCGGACGCCGGCGCGAAGCCCATCGATCCCGAGTTCCTGGCCAAACACGAGCCGCTGATCGTAACCATCGACGCGCATGGACGTCTGTACGTCAATTTTGGTCAGAATCCCGACAAGCCTGCCTCTGAAGCCACCGTGAGCGCTCGTACCGCCGCGCTTTTGCGCCGCGATCCGCAGACTCCGGTCTTGGTCAAAGCGGATACCACGGTGTCCTATGGCACCGTGGTGCGTGCCATGGTGCTGCTGCAACATGCCGGCGCGTCGAAGGTCGGATTTCTGACCGACCCCGTACGTCCCCCGGCGCGGGGGCAACCCAATGGGGCCGGCAGCGGCGCGGGTTGAATGCGGGATTTCTTGCGTGAACACTCGTGGGCAGTCGTCGTTTCCGTACTGCTGCACGGAATACTGGTGGGCGCCCTGGTGCTCGCGGCGTTGATTTCCGCTCGTAGGACCCCGCCCAGCTTGCAGCCGCTGCCGATCGACGCGGTCGTGGTCGATTCGCAAGTCTTGCATGCCGCGACGGACGCGCGGGAACATGCCGCGCAAGAGGCGGCGCGCGCGCGCGCCGCCGATGAAGCGAAGGCGGCTGCCGAGAGCGAGGCCAAAGCCAAAGCCGAAGCCGCCGCAGCCGATCAGGCCAAGGCGGAACAGGCCAAAGCCGAAGCAGCCGCGGCCGATCAGGCCAAGGCAGCGGAACAGGCCAAGGCTGCCGAAGCAACAAAGGCCGCGGCGGCGGATGCGGCCAAAGTTGCCGCCGCCGAACTGCAGCGCCTGATCGATGCGCAGAAGGCAGCGTCGGCGCAGAAGGCGGCGCTCGCGCGGCGCGCGGCGGAGGCCGATCTAGCCGAGGAGGCGAAACGCGCCGCGGACGCCAAAAGAGCCGCCGAGGCCAAGCAGGCGGCGGAGGCCAAGCAGGCAACAGAGGCCAAGCAAATCGCCGATGCCAAGCATGCGGCCGACGAGCGCGCACGCCAGGACCGCGAGGCGGAATTGCGCAGGCAACTGGCGGACGAGGAGCATCGGAGCGCGGTCGAGTCCGGCCCGATGCGCGACAGCTATATCGCCAAACTTCGCAATAGAATCCAAAATGCCTGGATCAAGCCGCCGTCGGCGAGTGTAGGGCTCGATTGCTTGGTCGAGGTCACCCAAATTCCGGGTGGCGAGGTGACCGGCGCGCGCGTCACCCAGTGCAATGGCGACGCAGCCGCCCGTCAATCGATCGAGAATGCGGTGTATCGTGCATCGCCTCTGCCGGATCCGCCGGACCCGGCGCTCTTTGAACGAAACTTTGTATTTAGGTTCAAGCCCAATGAATAAACGCTTTTCATGTGTGTTGGCGGTCGGTTTTCTGATGTTCTGCCCGCCGACATGGGCGGAACTCGTGGTCGAAATCACGAAAGGGCAAGCGGACGCGATTCCGATCGCGATCGTGCCTTTCAGTTCGCCGGAGGCCGGCTCATTCGACGTGGCGAAGCTCGTGAGCGACGATCTGGCGCGGAGCGGCCGCTTCAAGGCCACGGACCGCAAGGACATGATAGAGCAGCCCCACGCCGGCGCCGGCATATCCTTCGACGATTGGCGCCGGCTGAACAACGATTACATGGTGGTCGGACAAGTTCAGACGTTGGGCCAAGACCGCTACAACATCACGTTCGAGCTCTATAACGTGCTCACCCGGCAGCGGCTGCTCGGTTTCCAAATATCCGCGAATAAGCCCGGATTGCGCCTTGCAAGCCACCAAGTGGCCGACATGGTGTTCGAGAAGATCCTCGGAATACGCGGCGCATTCGCCACTCGAATCGCCTATATCTCGGTTCTAGGGGCTTTGCCGCACAAGGATTACCGGCTCATCGTGGCGGATGCCGATGGCGAGAATCCGCACGTCGTGATGGAATCGGGCGAACCGTTGATGTCGCCTGCGTGGTCGCCGGATGGCCAGAAATTGGCATACGTATCATTTGAAAACCGCTTGCCGTCGGTGTATGTGCAGGTTTTGAAGACCGGAGAGCGGCAACGGGTCTCCGCCCGGGCGGGGGTGAATCAGGCGCCGGCATGGTCGCCGGACGGCAAGAAGCTGGCGCTCACGCTCTCGACGCGGGACGGCAATTTGGATATTTACGTGCTGGATTTTGCCACTCAGGCGTTGACCCGCATTACCGACGACCCCGGAATCGATACCGAACCGCAGTGGTCGAAGGACGGGCAAAATCTGTATTTCACTTCGGATCGCGCGGGCGGCCCGCAAATCTACCGCGTCGGCGCGGACGGCGGCGACAAGCCCCGCCGCTTGACGTTTCAAGGCAGCTATAACGCGCGGCCCCGCCTCTCACCCGATGAATCGCAATTGGCTTTCGTCACCCAGGAAGACGGGGGATATCGCATCGCGACCATGGATCTTCGCGGGCGCGGCGATGTCCAAGTGCTCACCAAGGGTCATTTCGACGTCAGCCCAAGTTTCGCGCCGAACGGCGCCGAGATCATCTACGCGAGCCGCGATCGCGGGCGCGGCGTGCTGGCGCTGGTCAGCGCCGACGGCCGGGTGCAGGAGCGCTTGGTGTCGAGCGAGGGTGAATTGCAAGAACCTGCATGGGCACCGTTCTGACGCCGCTATCAAACAAAGTACACAAACAAGGTGTTCATGGGTAGGCTTACGGGCTACGTCACTCGGATGGAGATATAAATGAAACGAATCGTATCGATCGCGTTGCTGATGGTCGGGGCGGTGCTGCTCTCGGGATGCCCCAAAAAGCACAATGTGATTGAACCGCCGACCGCCGGGACCCAGGTTCCCGGGTCATCGAGTACGACGCCGGGAGAAGGCGCATCGACCTCGGGGCGGGCCTTGGACAGCGATGCCGCGGCTCAAGGCGCAAACGGCATGAACGCGACGACGGGACCCCTCTCGAAGAGGGTGATTTATTTCGACTTCGACAAGTCGGAGATCAAACCGGAATTCGCCGTTGTGGTGTCCGTTCACGCGCGCAACTTAACCAGTCATCCGAACCTCCACATGAAGCTCGAGGGCAACACCGATGAACGCGGTACCCGCGAATACAACATTGGCCTCGGCGAGCGCCGCGCGCAGGCGGTGCGCCGCGCGCTGATGCTTCAGGGTGTCGCTGAATCGCAGCTCACCACGGTCAGCTTCGGCGCCGAAAGGCCTGCGGTCGAGGGCGATGACGAGGCGGCGTGGGCGCAGAATCGGCGGGTGGAATTGGTCTACGCTCCGTGAATTCCCGCGCATCGTTCGGTTTGATGGGGACCTGTCTCGTTGCGCTCGCGATGACGGGTTGCGCGAGCACGCCGCCGGAGGAGGATCCGGTGCAAATCAAGCTGCACGATCTAGACACGCGCCTCGCTCGCATCGAACGGGTAGTCGCCAATCAAAGCCTGCTTGACCTCGCCAATCAAGGCGAGTCGTTGCGCAACGATTTGCGCGCCATGCACAACGACGTCGACAATTTGACAAATAACCTCGAGGCGAGCCGCAAACAACAGCGCGACCTGTACGCCGATCTCGACCGGCGTATGAAAAATCTCGAGTCGCACGGTGGCAGTGCGGGTGCCGCGGCGGCCGGATCGGGGGACTCGGGCTCGTCCCCCGGCTCCGATGACAAGGATGCGTATCAAAGCGCCTTCACACTGCTCAAGGACAGTCAATACGATCGTGCGATCGCGGCGTTCCAGAAATTCCTGGTGTCGTTTCCCGACAGTCCGCTGGCGGACAATGCTCAGTACTGGTTGGGCGAGGCTTACTACGTCAACAAGTCGTTCCCCGATGCGCAAGCGGCATTTCAGAGGGTGATCGACAAATACCCGCAATCGCGCAAGCGTCCCGACGCTTTTCTCAAAATCGGCTATTGCCAGTACGAATTGAAACAATGGGATTTGGCCAAGCGGACCCTGTCGCTCGTGGCCACGCAGTTTTCCGACGCACCGGCCGGACATTTGGCGCAGCAGCGTCTCGATAAAATGGCGACCGAGCAACATTGATTGAAATCGCCCGCAAACCCGAGCGCCTGCGCGTCAACGAGATTTTTCATTCGTTGCAAGGGGAGGCCGACGCGGTCGGTTATCCGACGGTGTTCGTGCGGCTGACCGGCTGTCCGCTGCGCTGCCAATATTGCGACACGGAGTATGCCTTCCACGTCGGCGATTGGCTGGACCTGGAAGCCATCCTGGACAAGGTGCGTGGCTACGGCACGCAGCATGTCTGCGTGACGGGCGGGGAGCCCTTGGCGCAGCCGAATTGCCTGCGGCTTCTCGAACGCCTGTGCGACCTTGGGCTTGAGGTCTCGCTCGAAACCAGCGGCGCCTTGGATATTTCCACGGTCGATGCGCGGGTATCGCGGGTGGTCGACGTAAAGACTCCCGGCTCGCACGAGGCGGCACGCAATAGAATCGACAACTTCGCATTGCTGACGCCGCGTGACCAGCTTAAATTCGTGATCTGTTCCCGTGAGGACTACGACTGGAGCAAGGCGTTTTTGCAGGAGCACGGATTGCCCGCGCTCGCTCGAATACTCTTCTCACCGAGCTACAACGAGGTCTCGCCCAGCGCGCTGGCGGAATGGATTTTGGCGGACCGCCTGCCGGTACGCTTTCAATTACAGCTTCACAAAGTCCTGTGGGGCGACACGCCCGGCAAGTGAATTCTGCCGGCTCAACCGTGCCACCCAAGCGCGCCATTGTATTGCTCTCCGGCGGATTGGATTCATCCACGGTATTGGGTTTAGCCCGCGCGCGCGGCTTCGATTGCTATGCGTTGAGCGTGCACTACGGCCAGCGGCACAGCGCGGAACTCGCGGCGGCCCGGCAAATCGCTTTGAAATTGGGCGCTCGTGAGCATCGGGTGATGGGCGTCGATCTTGCCGGCATCGGCGGTTCGGCGTTGACCGACGCGGACATCGCGGTGCCCGAATCGCCGAGCAGCGGCATACCGGTCACCTATGTCCCGGCCCGCAACACAATGCTGTTGTCGCTGGCCCTCGGTTGGGCGGAAGTCCTCGGCGCTGCCGATATCTTTGTGGGCGTGAACGCGGTCGACTATTCCGGATATCCTGACTGCCGGCCGGCTTTCATCGACGCCTTCGAGCATCTGGCAATCGTCGCGACCAAGGCCGGCGTCGAAGGCACCCGCTTCAAGATTCACGCGCCTCTCATCGACATGTCCAAGGCGGACATCATCCGAGCCGGTACGGAGTTGGGTGTGGATTTCAGCCTGACCGTGTCGTGTTATCAGGCGGGACCGGACGGGACCGCCTGCGCAAAATGTGATTCCTGCCGCTTGCGAGCCGCCGGTTTTGAGGCTGCAGGCCTTCCCGATCCCACCCGGTACGCGATGAATTGCCGGTGATCCTTCACTTAAGTTCGGCTATCATGCGCGCCTGATCGGGACGGTAGCTCAGTTGGTAGAGCAAGGCCCTTTTAAGGCTTTGGTCCTGGGTTCGAGTCCCAGCCGTCCCACCATTCCCCCACTTCCGAGGACTTCCGCTAAGATCCGACAAGGCGTCGAATCGAGCGGCAACTCCCTGTAAAAACAGCGGTTTGATCGTCCGTAGACGTCCTGGACCGCTCCTCGACAGCCACCCCAAAAGGGGGCCTAATTAGGGGCCCTTTGAGGAAGCCGCGGGCCCCAGGCCCCCTTTTCAGGAACCGAATCGTATGTCCTTAAGTGATCTTGCCATCCGAAACGCGAAAGCCCGGGAGAAGGCCTACAAGCTCGGCGATGGGCGGGGGCTTTATCTGCTGGTGGAACCGAACGGTTCCAAACTCTGGCGCCTGAAGTACCGCTTCGCCCAAAAAGATCGAAAGCTCTCCTTGGGGGCGTACCCGGAGGTCACGCTTGCTTTGGCGCGCGAGCGAC
>Ga0209736_1000257_pt1 | contig 17167 bp, 14 predicted proteins | sample BlaSpr_A8_Ref_M3_FD_187992 | JGI IMG/M metagenome (GOLD analysis project Ga0209736, IMG submission 187992) | Forest soil microbial communities from Thunder Bay, Ontario, Canada - Black Spruce, Ontario site 2_A8_Ref_M3 (SPAdes) (version 2) | ecosystem: Environmental > Terrestrial > Soil > Boreal...
AGCGGAAATTCGATGCCCAGCATGTCGCAGATCGGCGATTTCATGGCTTTGTTCGCTCCCGGCGGCAGCTTGGCGCTGCTTATACTTTGTTTGAATTTTGCGAATTCTCTGATGACGCTAGCCCATCATGGGTGCGCATGCCAAGCGGCCTCCGACCTCATCCTGAGGAGCGGCGTCTTCGCCGCGTCTCGAAGGATATGCCACATGGGCGCCCCATGGTTCGAGACGGCGCAAGTGCGCCTCCTCACCATGAGGGATGCGCATTCCGCGTGGCAAAATATGCAGCCCCAAGGCGCCGTTTTGTCTCTTGCGCTTTGGCGCCGCGGGTAGAATGCTGACGTCAACTCGAGAAAAATCCTTAGGGGAGTTCGAATGTCCGCCTTGCAATCCATTTCCGGCAAGAACAACGCTCCCGGCAGCGAAAGCTACGATGTCGTCGTGGTCGGCGCCGGTTTTGCCGGCATGTACATGCTGCACAAACTGCGTGGGCTCGGACTGTCGGTCCGGGTCTATGAGCAGGGCGGCGATGTCGGCGGCACCTGGTACTGGAACCGTTATCCCGGCGCGCGCTGCGATGTCGAAAGCATGCAGTATTCCTATTCATTCTCCGACGAATTGCAGCAGCAATGGAACTGGAGCGAGCGCTACGCGCCGCAGCCGGAAATCTTGCGATATGCCAACCATGTCGCCGACCGGTTTGGTCTGCGCAGCGATATCCAGCTCAACACACGCGTCGATCGGGCGGCGTTCGATGAGAGTGAAAATTCATGGTCGGTGGCAACTTCCGACGGCAGGGCCGTGAGCGCAAAATACGTCGTGCTCGCCACCGGCTGCCTGTCGAATGCGCGGACGCCCGATATCAAGGGGCTTTCCGGTTTCAAGGGCCAAGTCTATCACACCGGTCACTGGCCGCATGAACAGATCGATTTCACCGGCCGGCGCGTCGGCGTGATCGGCACGGGATCATCGGGGATTCAGTTGGTGCCTGTGATCGCCGAGCAGGCGAGCCACCTCACGGTGTTTCAGCGCACCGCGAATTTTTCCATTCCCGCCCGCAACGCCGCGTTGACGGAAGCGGAACGCGAGGCGTTTCGCGCCAAATATCCGGAAATCCGGCGCTTTGCCCGCGAAGAGGCGCGCAACGGCATCTATACCGAAATGCCCGATCGCGGTGCGCTCGATGACGGCGACGACGAGCGCCGCGCCAAATATGAGCAACGCTGGAGCCGCGGCGGCCTGACCTTCATGTCGGTCTACAATAACCTCGCGCTCGACAAGGCCGCCAACGACACCGCCGCCAATTTTGTCAGAGAAAAGATCGCGGAGATCGTGAAGGATCCGCAGACCGCAAAGCTGCTGCAGCCCAACAATCACCCGATCGGCTCAAAACGCATTTGCGTCGATACCGATTATTTTGCGGCCTTCAACCGCCCGAATGTGACGCTGGTCGACATCAGGTCCAACCCGATCGAGGAAATCACAGCGAACGCCGTCCGCACCGGCGGCAAAGATTACCAAGTCGATGCGCTGGTGCTGGCCACCGGTTTTGATGCGATGACGGGTTCGGTGGCAAAAATCGATATTTCCGGCCGCAACGGACAGACGCTGAACCAGAAATGGGCCGCAGGCCCCAAAACCTATCTCGGCCTGATGAGCGCGGGCTTTCCCAATCTGTTCATCATCACCGGCCCCGGCAGCCCGTCGGTGCTGAGCAACATGATCGTGTCGATCGAACAACATGTCGACTGGATCACCGACTGCATCGGCTATATGCGCCGGCGTGGCTTTGAAGCCATGGAAGCCAACACCGTCGCCGAGGACCATTGGGTCGCGCATGTCAACGAGGTCGCGCACACCACGCTCTATCCGCAGGCCAACTCCTGGTACATGGGCGCCAACATCCCGGGAAAACCGCAGATCTTCATGCCCTATATCGGCGGCGTCGGCGTCTATCGCCAGATCTGCAACGAGGTCGCGGCCAAGGGTTATGAGGGCTTTGCGATGACGGCGGCGGAAACACAAAAAATGGCAGCGTCGTCCTGATTCTTTCGGCGTGCGCCACTATCTAACCTCGTCATGCGCGGCCTTGTGCCGGGCATCCACGTCTTACTTTGTCGCCGAAGACGTGGATGGCCGGGACAAGAGACCATCATGCAGGGTGCGCCGAGCTGTACCTTCCGCTACAAGTTCGCGCCACGGTAATTATCTCCCGCAAGATCGCAGCGCGCCGTTGCCGCCCTGCGAACCTCTCAGACACCTGGAGCCAATCGAGTGACCGACGTATCGCCCTACGAGCCGCCGAAAGTCTGGACCTGGAACAAGGAAAGCGGAGGCCGGTTCGCCGCCATCAACCGTCCGATCGCCGGATCGACGCATGACGCCGAATTGCCGGTCGGCCGCCATCCCATGCAGCTCTATTCGCTGGCCACGCCGAACGGGGTGAAGGTCACGGTGATGCTGGAAGAGTTGCTGGCGGCAGGTCATAGCGGCGCGGAGTACGATGCGTGGCTGATCAAGATCGACGGCAATCAGTTCGGCAGCGGTTTTGTCGCGGTCAATCCGAACTCCAAGATACCGGCGCTGATGGACCGCAGCGGGCCGTCCCCGATCCGGGTCTTCGAATCCGGCGCGATCCTGGTGCATCTCGCCGAGAAATTCGGGGCGTTGCTGCCGTCAGCCGGTCAGGCGCGCGCCGAATGCCTGTCATGGTTGTTCTGGCAGATGGGCAGTGCGCCTTTTCTCGGCGGCGGATTTGGCCATTTCTACGCCTACGCGCCGAGCAAGATCGAATACGCCATCGATCGCTACGCGATGGAGGTGAAGCGCCAGCTCGACGTGCTCGACCGCCGCCTGGCGGATAACCAATATCTCGCCGGCAGCGATTACTCGATCGCCGACATCGCGGTGTGGCCCTGGTATGGCGGCTTGGCGAAGGGCCTGCTGTATGGCGCGGGCGAATTCCTGAGCGTGCACGAATACAAGAACGTGCAGCGCTGGACCGACGCCATCGCCAAACGCCCGGCCGTGCAGCGCGGGCGCATGGTCAACCGCACCTGGGGCGATCCCGCCAGTCAGCTGCATGAGCGCCATGACGCCGGTGATTTCGAGGCCAGGACGCAAGACAAGTTGGAATATGCCAAGACGTGATGCCGACTGAAGAAGGGGGAATTGCCATGGGCACATACGAAAAAGGCGCGGTTCGCATCCATTTCGAGGAGGCCGGCTCCGGCTTCCCGCTGTTGCTGATCGCCGGCGGCGGCCTGAACTCGACGATCTCAGGCATCACCGGCAGTTATCCGCCCTTCAACGCGATCGAGGAGTTCAAGGCGGAGTACCGCTGCATCGCTTTCGATTTGCGCAACGCCAATGCCGGTCGGTCCTCAGGCCCGCTCGAGATCGACCGTCCCTGGGATTCCCACACCGACGACCAGCTCGGCCTGATGGACCATCTCGGCATCGACAAATTCATGGTGCTGGGCTTCTGCATCGGTGGCCCCTTGATCTGGAATCTTCTGAAGCGCGCGCCCGATCGCATCGTCGCGGCCGTGCTGACGCAGCCCAGCGGGTCGCGTCCGGAGCTGCGCGACCTGTTCTACGATAACAACATGAAAGGCTGGGCTCCGGAGTTGATAAAGCGCCGGCCGGACATTTCGATGGAGGCGGTCGACAAATTCCTGACCAGGATGTACCGCACCGACCCCGACTTCGTTTTTACCGTGACGCGCGATTTCGTGCGTAGTTGCCAGACGCCGGTATTGATCCTGCCGGATGATGTCCCGGCCCATCCTTATGCTGCCGCCATGGAGACGGCGATGCTGGCGCCGAACGCCGAAGTCAGCATGTTCCCGTGGAAGGAGCCGAAGGAGCGGATTCCGCTGGCCGTGCGCCAGATCCGTTCCTTCCTCCGCGCGCATCGGCCTGGGCTATTCTGAACCATCAGCCCCGCAGCCGCCGGCCCAAAGCCGCAACGAAACGATCGGCATCGGCCTCGTCGTTGAAAACGTGGGGCGAGATGCGCATGCGGCCGAGGCGCGCGGCGACGTGGATGTCTTCGCCGGCGAGGGCCTCGATGAGGCCTTTCGGCATGCCGTCCTTGAAGCCGAGGCAGAGGATATGCGGTGCCCGTAGGTGGCGCTCCGCCACGCTGACGCCGAACCCGCGCACGCCCTCGGCGATCCGCTCCGTCAGCATCTGGAGACGTTGTGCCACGGCCGCAGCACCCCAGTCCGCCATCATTTCCATCCCGATCGAGGCCATCTCCATCGAGACAAAATGGTCGCGCTCGCCCATGTCGAAGCGCCGCGCGTCGGGAGTATAGCGGAGATCGGCAAAATAGACCGGATTCTCGGCGCGCACGTCACGGCGGCCGCCCGCGGTCTGCTCCAGTGGAATGCCGTCCTGATGGCGCGGGGCGACGTAGAGAAAGGCCCGGCCATAATGCCCGAGCAGCCATTTATAGGTCGGGAAAATCACAAAGTCCGGATCGAGACGTTTCACGTCCATCGCCAGCACGCCGACGCCTTGGGTCGCGTCGATCAGGAATTTCGCCCCGCGCTGCCGCAGCGCGGCACCGACTTTATCGATGTCGATCAGCCCGCCGTCCGACCAGTGCACTGATGAAATCGAGGCCAAGCCGACCGGCGCTGCACCCGATCTCTCGATGGCCGCGAGCACCGCCGCGGTCCAGTCGCCGTCGTCCGGCTGGTGCACCGTCTCGACGACATAACCCTGCGCCTCGGCTCGGGCCTGCCATTCCAGCACCGGCGAGGAATGATCGTTTTCCAGCACGATGACGCGGGCGCCGCGCTCGATGGTCAGCACCTTCGCCGCGGTCGCCACGCCATAGCTGATCGAAGGGATCAGCGCGATGTCGGCGGGAGCGGCATTGATCAGGCGGGCAGCCGCCGCCCGCGCGCGTTCGTGCTGGCGGTTGGCGAAACCGGCATCGAGCGTCCAGGGCGTGCCTTTGCGGCCGACCGCGGCGCGGCCGGCTTCCTGGGCTTTGAGCGGCAGCGGACTGTAGGAGGCCGAATTCAGGTAGCAGATATGGCGCGGCATCTCGAACAAAGCGCGCTGCGAGGCAAGCATTTTTGAAAGTCTCTTTGTTGGGATATCTCTATCATGGCCGATCTCGGCCGCGCCAGCCAGATCGCCCGCTCATCCGCCTTTCCGAACTGCCGAGCCTTGCGGGCCAAGCGGCCTTGCGGCGCTAACAGTGTCCGATTTGCCGAAGGGCTGTGCGGTAGTTCGGGCGAATCGCGCCGCGGCAATACCGAGTTGTGCCGGGATTTGGCTATTCGAAAATTGAATCGGGGTATCGCTGTCGTCGCGGCCAAGCCAGCGCGCCCGTGCAAAATGCCGCCACGCCGGAGGACACGCCTCGACCCATCTGCCCGAGGCTTCTACTACTTTGCGCTTGCGCTCGCCAGCTTGACGGGAATGTGCGGCGAGTTGCTGATGACTCTCGGGCTTCCGTCGGGATAGGCCGGGCCCCGCACGGCCAGGCTCCGCAGCGTCTCCAAAACCAGAATGTACTCCTCGGCCAGCATGGCATTTCCAATTCTCTGGTGGTGCGACCGCTCGTCCGGTGAGACTCGACGGTTCCATCAGTGGTGTCATGGTGCCCCAGCATGATTTCCGGCCGTCTTCGTGGCTTCGCCAAAATGGTTTCGTCAAGCGGACCAAATGTTTCGTCGCGCCCCTCCTCATGAAACCAAAATCACGCGATCGTTACACTTACCCTCAGAACGCCGTGTAGCCCCCGTCGATCACAAAACAATCGGCGGTGTGATACGACGATGCCTTGCTCATCAGATACACCGCGATGCCGCCGAAATCCGAAGGTTCGCCGAACCGGCGCATCGGAATCCGCGGCATCACCGCGCCGACGAATTTTTCGTCCGCCAGGACCTTGGCCGTCATGTCGCTCTTGATCCAGCCGGGCAGGATGGCGTTGGAGGTGACGCCCTGCCGCGCCAGCTCGACCGCGAGTGCGCGTACCAGCGCGTTGATCGCGGCCTTGGTTGCGGCATAGTGCTCGTTGCGCGCGGTGCCGAACAACGAGGCAAGGCTCGAGGTCGCGACCAGACGTCCGAACTTATCGCCTGCTGTGGCGCGCTCGGTCATGTGGCGGGCTGCTGCCTGAAACACATGGAAGACGCCGTCGAGATTGGTCGCGAACATGGTGCGCCATTGTTCCTCGGTGCGGTCGATGAAGGCATGGCGTCCGCCGCCGCCGATGCCGGCATTGGCAAAGCAGCCGTCGACCCGGCCGAACGCATCCAGCGTGGCGGCAAACGCCGCTTTGACCGACGTGGGGTCGGTGACGTCGCAAATCCGGCTGTCGGCCTTGCCGGGAGAGCCGGCCATGGTCGCCGCGGCGCTCTTGTTCTTCTCGGCATTGCGGCCCCAGATCGAGACATTGCATCCGGCCGCGGCCAGCGCCTGGGCGATGCCGAGCCCGATACCGCCATTGCCGCCGGTGATGACGGCTACGCGGTCGCTGAGGTCAAAAATGCTCATGAGCGTTTCCAGTTCAGTTTGGCGCGCGCTTAGCCGCGTCAGATGGCAGGCAGATGTTCCAAACCCAACCATGGACAAGCTCGTCCAGAAAATCAAATATGGCTTCGAGAACAAAGCCCTTTGCACCGCGAGACGGAATAACGCGGGCCACAACCGACGAGGAAACAGATGCAGTTCAAGCACGTCACCCTGGAGTTCGACGGCCCGGTGGCCATCCTGAAGCTCGATCATCCGGAGGTCATGAACGCCGTGTCCACCGACATGCTGGGCGGCCTCGGCGAGGCGCTGGACACCATCGACGAGCGGCGCAGCGACGTCCGTTGCCTGGTCATCACGGGCTCAGGACGCGCATTTTGTGCCGGCGCCAATCTGCAGGGGCGCGACAACCAGAAGGCCGGCCGCAGCAACGCCGGCGCCGTGCTGGAAACCGGCTATCATCCTTTCCTGCGCCGGCTGCGCAACCTGCATTGCCCGATCGTCACTTCCGTCAATGGTGCGGCCGCCGGCGCCGGCATGAGCTTTGCGCTGATGGGCGATATGATCCTGTGCGCGCGCTCGTCCTATTTCCTGCAGGCGTTCCGCCGCATCGGGCTGGTGCCGGATTGCGGCTCGACCTGGCTGTTGCCGCGGCTGATCGGCAAGGCGCGCGCGGTCGAACTGTCGCTGATGGGCGAAAAACTTGCCGCCGAGAAGGCGCTGGAATGGGGCCTGGTCAACCGGGTCCATGACGACGCGGTCTTGATGGAAGAGACCATGAAGCTCGCGCATGAACTCGCCAACGGGCCAACGATTGCGCTGACGCTGATCCGCAAGCTGTATTGGGACAGCCCCGACAATTCGTTCGAAGACCAGCTCAACCTTGAATACCAATCGCAGCGGATTGCCGGGGCCGCTGAAGATTTCAAGGAAGGCGTGACCGCGTTCCTGGAGAAGCGGCCTGCCAAATTCAAGGGCAGATGATGGAGGCGCTGCTCGGCCGCAGCGTTGCGTCGTGGTGCCCGGGCGCGACCGGAGTCGTCAATGCGGTCAGGCTCTCCGGCGGCGCCAGCCAGGAAACCTGGTCGTTCGATATCGTCCATCCCGATGGCAACATCGGCGCCATCCTGCGCCGCGCGCCGCAGGGCTATGGCGCGGCGCCGGCGCGGGCGGCCGGGCTGCATGCGGAAGCGGTGCTGATGCAGCGTGCCTATGACGCCGGCGTGCCGTCGCCAAAGGTGCTGCATGTGCTGCAGCCGCAGGACGACCTCGGCACCGGTTTCGTCATGGCGCGGGTCGAGGGCGAAACCATCCCGCGCAAGATTCTCCGCGATGAAGAGTTTGCGCAGGCCCGCCCGTTGCTGGCGCGACAGCTCGGCAAGGTTCTGGCCGGCATCCATGGACTGGACTCGTCGCAACTGCCGGAGTTGCGCCGGATGACGGCGGCAAAGGAAATCGCCGAGCTCGAGCGGGACTACCGCGGCTTTGAATGGCCGCGGCCGGTGTTCGAACTGGCGCTGCGCTGGCTGTGCCAGCGCGATCCCGGTCCGCCCCAAGCGGTGACGCTGGTGCATGGTGATTTCCGCCACGGCAATCTGATCATCGGCCCCGACGGGTTGCGCGCGGTGCTGGACTGGGAACTCGCCCATACCGGCGATCCCATGGAGGATCTCGGCTGGGTCTGCGTCAATTCCTGGCGTTTTGGCGAGATCGACAAACCTGTCGGTGGATTCGGCACGCGCGAAGAGCTGTTTGCGGGATATGAGGCGGCCGGCTGCCGCGTCGATCCGGACCGGGTGAAATTCTGGGAAGTGATGGGCACTTTGCGCTGGGGCGTGATGTGCTGCGGCATGATGCAGCGTTTTCGCATCGGCGCCGAACATTCCGTCGAGCGCGCGATGATCGGGCGGCGCGCGTCGGAGACCGAGATCGATCTGTTGCGATTGTTGGCTCCACGAGGCAAATGACATGCAGGACGAACCGACTCCCACGGAACTGATAAAGGCGGTGGCCGATTTCCTGCGCAACGATATCGCGCCTGCGATCAGCGGCCATAACGCATTCAAGCTGCGGGTCTCGATCAACGCGCTCGACCTGGTGACGCGCCAGCTGGCCCTGGAGCAGGGCAGCGATGCCGCCGAAGCCGCGCGGCTGGTGCAATTATTGGGCACCCAGGGCTCGCTCGGCGAGCTCAACCGCGCGCTCGCCGAGCGTATTGCAACGGGAGAGTTCGACCTACAGACGCCGGGGCTCGCGGAGCATCTTTGGCAGACCACGATGGCAAAACTCGCGGTCGATCAGCCGAATTATGCGTCGTACAAGAGGGAATTGGAGAGCAAGAGCAGTTAACCATCCACCGTGTCATTCCGGGATGCGCCTCTTGGCGCAGGCCCGGAATCCATACTCCCGAATCGTGGTTATGGATTCCGGGCTCGCGACTTCGTCGCGCCCCGGAATGACAAGATACCTACTTCCCCAGCCATTTCGGCGGGCGCTTTTCCGAAAATGCCTTTGGCCCTTCGATATAATCCTGCGACGCCGCCATCGCCTTCACCGCGGGATATTCGCGCTGCTCGGCCATGGCCTGCTCCAGCGACACAGCAAGGCCTTTTTGCATGGCTTGCTTCGAAGCGCGGATCGACATCGGTGAGTTCTGGCAGATGGTCTCGGCCCAGCGTTCCGCCGCCGCCAACGCTTCGCCTGGCGGCACCACCTCATTGACAAAACCCAACTCCTTGCCTTCCGCCGCCGTGACGTGGCGCGCGGTGAGGATCATGCCCATGGCGCGCTTCAGCCCGATCTGCCGCGGCAGCCGCTGCAGGCCGCCGGCGAGTGCGGCGAGGCCGACGCGCGGTTCGGGCAGCGCGAACCTGGCATTTTCAGCGGCAATGATCAGGTCGCAGGCCAGCGCAATTTCAAAACCGCCGCCCATCGCGACGCCGTTGACGGCGGCGATGATCGGCTTGTCGCAGTCGAAGCGCGAGGTGAGGCCGGCGAATCCGCCGATGTCCCAGCCGCGCTTTCCGCCCGCCGCCTGCCATTTCAGGTCGTTGCCGGCGCAGAACGCCTTGTCGCCGGCGCCGGTAACGATCGCCACCCATTGCTCGGGATCGGCGCAGAAATCATCGAACACCTTTTGCAGTTCGAAATGCGCGTCGGTATGGAGCGCGTTGTAAACTTCCGGGCGCGACAGCGTCACGATCGTGATCGGCCCCTTGCGCGTGACTGTCGAAAATTTCAGGTCCATGTTTGCTCCCGTGCGTTTTTTCTGTGGCGTGGAATGTTGGCCCGGATACTAGAGCGTTTTCAAGCGAAGTGGAAACCGGTTCGCGTCAAGAAAACGCGTCAAATCAAAAATCTAGAGCCCCGCTTCGATTCCATCGAAGCGAAAAAGGCTCTAGCGTGCTCGCGGCGCCGAATGCCATCCAATTAAAAGGCGCGCCTGCGCGCCACAAGCTTGCTTGACTTGATCGGAGGTTCTCACCTTAATCGAAGGCGCCGAGCCATCTCGCGCTAACGCCCGCGATAACGACATGAACACGACATCAGGGAGAACTGCCTTGGATTTCGCTCTGCCGGCCGACCTCGTCGCCTATCTCGCCGAGCTCGACCAATTCATCGCGCAAAAGATAAAACCGATCGAAGACGCCGATGACAACATCCGGTTCTTCGATCACCGCCGCGAATGGGCGCGCACCGATTTCGACAATGGCGGGCTGCCGCGGCATGAATGGGAAGCGCTGCTGCGAAAAGTGAAAAATCTCGCCGACGATGCCGGGCATCTGCGCTTTGCGATTCCAAAGCGCTACGGCGGCAAGGATGGCTCCAATCTGTGGATGGCCGTGATCCGCGAGCATTTTGCGTCCAAGGGGCTTGGCCTGCACAATGACCTGCAGAACGAGCATTCCATCGTCGGCAATCTGCCGCTGGTGACCATGCTCGACCGCTACGGCCGCGACGACCAGAAGGCGATGATCGAAGGCTCCATCACCGGAAAATACCGCATCACCTTCGGCCTTACCGAGCCCGAACACGGCTCGGATGCCACCCACATGGAAACCCGCGCGGTGCAGGCGACGCGGGACGCTGTCTCGGGTTGGGTGATCAACGGCGAGAAGATGTGGACCACCGGCATGCATGTCGCGAGCCATTGCGCGCTGTTCGCGCGCACATCGGGCAATGACGGCGACGCCCGCGGCATCACCTGCTTCCTGGTGCCGGCCAACACAAAGGGCGTGAAGGTCGAGGAATATATGTGGACCTTCAATATGCCGACCGATCATCCGCGCGTCAGCTTTACCGACGTGTTCGTGCCCGACGATGCGCTGTTCGGCGAAGTCGGCCGCGGCCTGTCGCTGGCGCAATGCTTTGTGCATGAGAACCGCATTCGCCAGGCGGCGAGTTCGCTGGGGGCTGCGGTGTATTGCATCGAGGAAAGCGTCAAATACGCCCGCGAGCGAAGGCCGTTCGGGCGGGCGCTGGCCGAGAACCAGGCGATCCAGTGGCCGCTGGTCGAACTCGCGACGCAAGCCGAAATGCTGCGGCTGTTGATCCGCAAGACCGCGTGGGAGATGGACAGGCTGACCCAGGCGCAGGTCGAGCTCACGCTCTCCGACAAGGTTTCGATGTGCAATTTCTGGGCGAACCGGCTTTGCTGTGAAGCCGCCGACCGCGCCATGCAGGTCCATGGCGGCATGGGCTATTCGCGCCACAAGCCGTTCGAGCACATCTACCGCCACCACCGCCGCTACCGCATCACCGAAGGCAGCGAGGAAATCCAGAAGCGCAAAGTGGCGGGGTTTTTGTTCGGCTATATGGGGGAGGGGAAGCATTGAGGCGACAGACGCGAACGCGCCTCCATCGTCGTCCCTGCGAACGCAGGGACCCATACGCCGCGGCCTATCGGGTGGGCGATAACGTTGGTAGCCTTGGCAACAATTGGCGCCGGTGGTTATGGGTCCCCGCGCTCCGCAGAGACGACAACTCTAGCCCCTTGCTGCGCGGTCCTTTTCGTTCTGCGCCTTGATCGACTCGCGCGCAGTGGTCCAGTCGGCATCCGACCAGTCGCGCAGCTGATAAAAATTGCCGCCCATCGCGAGTGCCTGACCACCGTCCATCGCGATGGTTTCGCCGTTGATCCAGTCGCAGCCGCCGGAGATCAGGAACACCGCCAGATTCTGCAGCTCCTCCATCTTGCCGACGCGCCCCATCGGATTCGTCGCCTTGGTGCGGGCGCCTGCTTCATCGCCGGGTTTGATCCGTTTGCTCATGCCTTCGGTCGGAATTTCGCCGGGCGCAATCGTATTCAGCCGGATGCCATAGCGCCCCCATTCCGTCGCCAGCGACATGGTCATGGCATGGATCGCCGACTTGCTCATCGCCGAGGGCACCACATAGGGACTGCCGTTGCGCACCCAGGTCACGGTGATCGACACCACATTGCCGCGCTGCTTCGCAGCGATCCAGCGCCGGCCGACCGCGTGGGTGACATAGAATGTGCCGTGCATGACGATGTTGGCGACCGCATCGAAACCGCGCGGCGTCAGGTCCTCGGTGCGCGAGATGAAATTGCCGGCGGCGTTGTTGATGAGGTCGGTGAGGGGCCCTTGGGTGAAAATCGTCTCGATCATCTCGTCCACCGCTAGCGGATTCCTGATGTCGACGCCGTGGCTGGTCACCCGCCCGCCGTAGATATCCATCAGTTCGGTCGCGGTCTCGTCGCAGACGCCCTTGCGGCGGCCGCAGATATGGATCTCGGCGCCCAATTCGAGGAAGCGCGCGGCCATCGACTTGCCGAGACCGGTGCCGCCGCCGGTGACAAGAATGCGCCGGCCGGCGAGGAGCTGTTGACTGAACATGGCAGGTTTCCGCCCAAAGCGATGTCTGTTAATTGGTTGATTGACTAAATCCGGCCAACGCCTTTCTGTAAAGCGGCAAACAACAAGAGCAGGGGAGAACCAACCATGGAAAAGCGCGTCACGGTGTCGATTTCGGAGGGCGTGGCCGACGTCCGCCTGGTGCGGGCGGACAAGATGAACGCGCTCGATGCCGCGATGTTCGACGCGCTGGTCGCCGCTTCCGAGCGGTTGGCCTGCGAAAAAGGCCTGCGGGCGGTAGTATTGTCCGGCGAAGGCCGCGCGTTTTGTGCTGGGCTCGATATGGGCCGCTTCGCCGCCATGAAGGAGAAGGGCGGTAACGGGATAGAGGGTGGTGAAAAACGCGATCTCGCCGAGCGCACCCATGGGCTGGCCAATTTCCCGCAACAGGCGGTGTGGGGGTGGCGCCAGCTGCCGGTGCCGGTGATTGCCGCGATCCAGGGCGTGGCGTTCGGCGGCGGCTTTCAACTCGCGCTCGGCGCCGACCTGCGTTTCCTCAGCCCCGATGCCCGGATGTCGATCATGGAGATCAAATGGGGGCTGGTGCCTGACATGGCGGGGACGCCGATCCTGGCCAGCCTTGTCCGCGACGATATCCTGCGCGAGCTGACCTATACCGGACGGATCTTTTCCGCGCAGGAAGCCCTGGGTTACGGCCTCGCCACCCGGGTCTGCGACGACCCGCGCGCTGCGGCCCTTGAAGTCGCGCGCGAAATCGCCGGCAAGAGCCCGGAAGCGATCCGCGCCGCCAAACGCATGCTGAACAAGCTGTCGGTCGATCCCGGCCCGGCGCTATTGGCCGAATCCGTCGAGCAGATGAAGCTGATGGGCGGAGCCAATCAGCTCGAAGCGGTCCGTGCCAATCTGGAAAAGCGCGCGCCGCGGTTCGCGGACGCGTGATGATCATTCCCCGTCATTCCGGGGCGTGTAGCGAAGCGAAACGAACCCGGAATCTCGAGATTCCGGGTCTGGTCCTTCGAACCATCCAGGAATGACGGGCTTCAATCTCTAACCCGACGACGGGCTTCAATTTCTAAACCCGACGAAAGATCGGAAAAACACAATGACAACACAGGCCCTCTTCCTCGGCATCATCAGCGGTCAGCGCAGGCGCGATCACGCCGAAGTCGAGGCGCGCGCCGCGCGCATGGCCGGCGGGTTGCACGGGCTGGGTGTCCGGCAGGGCGACAGCGTCTGCATCCTGATGCGCAACGACATCGCCTTCCTCGAGGCGGCCTATGCCGCGATGCGGCTCGGCGCCTATGCGGTGCCGGTGAACTGGCACTTCAAGCCGGAAGAAATCAATTACGTCTTGAAGGATTCCGGAACGTCGGTGCTGATCGGCCATGCCGACATGCTGCATCAGTTGCGCGGCGCGATTTCCCCCGGCGTTACCGTGCTCAGCGCCCCCACACCGCCGGAAATTCTGAGGTCTTACAAGATCGATCCTGACGATCTCGCGACGCCCGATTTCGCGGTCGAGCTTGAATCCTGGCTGGAACGGCAGCGGCCCTACGACGGCCCGGCACGGCCGCAGCCGGCGAACATGATCTACACCTCGGGCACCACGGGAAACCCCAAGGGGGTACGGCGCAGCGCGCCGACAGCGCAACAGACTGTCGCGTCGGAGCGTTTGCGGGCGCTGATCTACGGGCTGAAGCCGGGCGTGCGGACGCTGCTGCCGGGGCCGCTGTACCATTCGGCGCCGAATTCGTTCGGCCTGCGATCGGGCCGGCTCGGCGGCGCGCTGGTGCTGATGCCGCGGTTCGATCCGGAAGAATTCCTGGCGCTGATCGAGGCGGAGAGGATCGACACCCTCTTCATGGTGCCGACCATGTTCGTGCGGCTGATGAAGCTGCCGGAAGAGGTGCGCCGGAAATACGATACCTCGTCGCTGCGCCATGTGATCCATGCCGCAGCCCCATGCCCCGCCGACGTCAAGCGCGCGATGATCGCGTGGTGGGGACCGGTGGTCTATGAATATTACGGGAGCACCGAAGCCGGCGCGCTGACTTTCGCCAATTCCGAGGATGCGCTGAAGAAACCGGGCACCGTCGGCAAGATCCTCGATGGCGTCGAACTGCGCTTTGTCGGCGACGATGGCGCTGCCGTGCCGCAGGGCGAGATCGGCGAAATCTATTCACGCAATCTCGACAGTCCGGATTTCACCTATCACAACAAGCCGGAAAAGCGCGCCGAGATCGAGCGCGACGGGTTCATCACCTCGGGCGATGTCGGCTATATCGATGCCGACGGCTATGTCTTCATCTGCGACCGCAAGCGCGACATGGTGATTTCCGGCGGCGTCAACATCTATCCCGCAGAGATCGAGGCCGCGCTGCATGCGGTTCCCGGTGTCCACGACTGCGCGGTGTTCGGTATTCCCGACGATGAGTTCGGCGAGGCGCTGATGGCAGTGGTGGAACCGCAAGCCGGGCTGACGCTGGATGTCGCCGCGATCCGCGCCCAGCTCAAAACCTCGCTCGCCGATTACAAAGTACCAAAACACCTCGAAATCCTGAAAAACCTGCCGCGCGAGGATTCCGGCAAGATCTTCAAGCGCCGCCTGCGCGATCCCTATTGGGAGCGGGCGGGAAGAAGGATTTAAAACGACGATCTTAGAACGTCGTCGTCCCGGCCTTGAGCCGGGACCCATACTCCGCGGCCCATCGATTTGATGATGGCCAGACGCCTTCCCTCACCATCAACCATTTGTGGCTGTGGGTCCCGGCTCAAGGCCGGGACGGCGAAGTAAGTTCGCAGGGACGACGAAGTCGCCCTTTTCTTGCTCTTGCGCTGCGGCAAAAAAATTGCGACTCAAGGGTGCCGGGCAGTTTTGTGGAGCAGCCACCCATGTCCTCCCAGATCATGCCTTCCGATGCCGACCTCCGTGCCAATCGCGCCGACGACGTCGCGGCGCTGGAAGAAGACGCCCGGCTGCGCAACGACATAAGGCTGCTCGGGCGCATCCTCGGCGACACCGTGCGCGACCAGGAGGGCGCCGATGTGTTCGACCTGGTCGAGCGCATCCGGCAGACCTCGATCCGGTTCCACCGGGACGACGACCGGCCGGCGCGGCGCGAGCTCGAACTCATCCTCGACAGCATGTCGATCAGCCAGACCGTGCGCATCGTGCGCGCCTTCAGCTATTTTTCGCATCTGGCCAACATCGCCGAGGACCAGAACAACATCCGGCAGATGCGGGCGCGCGCTACGGCCGCGCCGCGCCCGGGCACGCTGGCGCTGACGCTTTCGCATGCCCGCGCGGCCGGCTTCGGCGCCGCCGACCTGCGCCGCTTCTTCGAAACGGCCCTGGTCAGTCCGGTCCTGACCGCGCATCCGACCGAAGTTCGCCGCAAGAGCACCATCGACCGCGAGATGGAGATCGCAGCCCTGTTGGACCGGCGCGAACGCGTCCAGCTCACGCCGGAAGAAGCCGAGGCCAGCGACGAGCAGTTGCGCCGCGCGGTGCTGACGCTGTGGCAGACCAACCTCTTGCGCCGAACCAAGCTCACCGTGCTCGACGAAGTCGCCAACGGGCTTTCGTTCTACGACTACACCTTCCTGCATGAGGTGCCGCGGGTGCATTGCGCGCTGGAGGATCGCCTGAACGAGGGCGACGGCTCAGCCCAGGGCGAACTGGCGTCGTTCCTCAAGATGGGAAGCTGGATCGGCGGCGATCGCGACGGCAATCCGTTCGTGACGGCGGACGTCATGCGCGGCACCTTGCGGCTGCAAAGCAGCCGCGTGCTGCGTTTTTATCTGGAGGAACTGCACGCGCTCGGCGCCGAACTGTCGCTCGCCGCACATCTGGCCGATGTCTCGAAGGATCTGCGTGCGCTCGCCGAACGTTCGCCCGACACCTCGCCGCATCGAAGCGGCGAGCCCTACCGGCTGGCGGTGTCCGGCATCTACGCCCGGCTGACCGCGACCGCCGTCAGGCTCGATGTCGAAACTATCCGTGCCCCGGTCGGCGAAGCGGCTCCCTATGCCAATGTCGGGGAATTCAAGGCCGATCTCGATATTCTGCATCGCTCGCTGATGTCGAACAATTCCGGCGTGATCGCCCGCGGCCGGCTGCGGCTGTTGCGCCGGGCGGTGGATTGTTTCGGCTTTCACCTCGCCAGTCTCGACATCAGGCAGAATTCCGCGGTGCACGAGCGCACCGTCGCCGAGCTGATCGATGCGGCCACGCCCGGCATGTCCTATCTGGCGCTGAACGAAGAGGCGCGGATTGCGCTTCTGACCAGTGAATTGAAGAATGCGCGGCCGCTGACGTCGTCGTTCGTGAAATACAGCGACGAGACGGTGGGCGAACTGGCGCTGTTCCATGCCGCGGCAGAGGCCCATGCCAAATTCGGCGCCGATGTGATCCCCCAATGCATCATCTCGATGTGCAAGGGGGTGTCCGACATGCTGGAGGTCGCGCTGCTCTTGAAGGAGGCCGGCCTGGTCCATCCCTCCGGCCGCTGCGCCATCAATATCGTGCCGCTGTTCGAGACCATCGAGGATCTGCAGGCATCGAGCGGCATCATGGACCGGATGCTGTCGATTCACGATTATCGCAAACTGGTGGACAGCCGCGGCTCGGTTCAGGAAGTGATGCTGGGCTATTCCGACAGCAACAAGGATGGCGGTTTTGTCACCTCGGGCTGGGAACTGTACAAGGCCGAGATCGGCCTGGTCGAGGTGTTCGAACGCCATCATGTGCGGTTGCGGCTGTTCCACGGCCGCGGCGGCTCGGTCGGTCGCGGCGGCGGGCCGAGCTATGACGCCATCATCGCGCAGCCGGG
>Ga0209736_1000259_pt1 | contig 17113 bp, 11 predicted proteins | sample BlaSpr_A8_Ref_M3_FD_187992 | JGI IMG/M metagenome (GOLD analysis project Ga0209736, IMG submission 187992) | Forest soil microbial communities from Thunder Bay, Ontario, Canada - Black Spruce, Ontario site 2_A8_Ref_M3 (SPAdes) (version 2) | ecosystem: Environmental > Terrestrial > Soil > Boreal...
AAGTTACGGCCTCGCCCGCAGCGTCGGCCCTTTTCGGTGCTATACTTCTCGCCGGGTTTTGCCTGGTGGTCTTCCCCACCACTTGATGGGGCCCGTTACCTAGAAAAATTTAATTGCCAAACCCAGCCGCCGCCCTTAGGTTTCTGCGTTCAGGGACGGACTTTGAGGCCATCAGCGAGAGAAGATCATGGCAGAAATAGCGATCGTCGGCGGCGGACCTTCCGGCGCGATGTGCGGTGAGCAGCTCGCGCGCGCGGGACACAAAGTCCACATTTTTGATGAACACCTCGCTTGGGAAAAGCCCTGCGGCGGAGGGTTGACCCATAAAGCTGTCGAGTGCTTCCCTTTCCTGCTGGACAATCCGTATCCCAAGAAGCTGGTGCGCTCTGTAGAACTGATCAGCAGCAATGATCAGCGCGCAAATCTAGAGATGACGCACCCGATCGTGATTTATTCGCGAAGGGTGCTGAACGGCATGTTGCTGGACCGCGCTAAAGCGGCAGGCTGCCACGTGCAGCAGGCGCATGTGCTGGGCGTGGACACGAGCACGACGAAGCCGCGCTATTCGGTCGAAGGCGAGTGGCGCAGTGCTGATTTTCTTGTGCTGGCAGCAGGGGCACGTAATCAAATCTTGCCTGAGACGCGCCCGCTGCAGCGCGACGAGTTGGAAATGACCCAGGGTTATTTCGTTCCGCAGACTGCCGACGCCATCACCGTGAAGTTTCTCCCGCACTTCGAAGGTTACATCTGGTCGTTCCCACGCTGCGATCATCTTTCGGTCGGGATTTGTGGAAGCATGGCCGCGCATACCAGCGCGGAGCTCAAAACGCATCTAAGCGCTTTCGTCGAGAAGCACGGAATCTCGACGGAAGGCGCAAAATTTTACAGCCACGTCCTGCCATCGCCGCGAGAGAGCACGCTCTCCGATCGCACGGTCTTGGGGAAAAATTGGGCGTTGGTTGGCGATGCCGCGGCTTGGGTCGATCCGCTCACAGGTGAAGGGCTGTTTTACGCGATGCGCTCGGGCGAATTGCTGGGGCGCTCGCTCGCGGAAGGCTGCCCGGAGAAATACACTGCTTGGGTCAAGGCGGCATTTTCTTGCGAACTGGAATTCGCCGCGCGCATTGTGCGCCGGTTCTATCGCGGCTCGTTCCTTGGCACCGCTGTGACTACGCGCATGGTTCAATTCATGAACCGCAGCGCGGTGTTTCGCCAATTGATGAGCGATCTTTTCAGCGGCACGCAGGATTACACCAGCCTGAAACGCCGCCTTTGGGGCCACTTGGGTATCACTGTGAGCGAATTCATCTCCAGCGTCTTGAATCTGGAGCGTCCCGCCACGGCGCAGGTTCCGCGCGGCGACGCAGCCGCTGATTAGACCTTGCCGCAGCTAACGTCTACCGATGTTATCTTCCGCTTCTTCCCCTATCGTCCGCCGCTAACTGCAAGAATCGCGCCCGTAGTGTAAGACGCCGCCGGAGAAAGCAGCCACAGAACCGCCTCCGCGATTTCCTCGGGGCTTCCTGCGCGGCCCATCGGAATCGTCGGAGCCAAACGGGCCGGCCGGTCCGGATCGCCGCTCGCGGCATGGAGCTCTGTAAGGACATGTCCCGGAGCGACGGCGTTTACGCGGATCCCTTCTGCTGCAACTTCCCGAGCGAGACCGAGCGTAAATGTGTCGAGCGCGCCTTTTGACGCCGCATAGTGAACCCATTCTCCAGCCCCGCCAATTTGCGCCGCGCGCGAGGAAATATTCACGATGGTTCCGCCCTTCCCGCCATTTCGCGTGGACATCCTCCGCACCGCTTCGCGTGCGCAGAGCATCGCCCCGATCACATTCACGGCGAAAACCTGAGCGAGTGTGGCGCTCGTAACTGCTTCGACGCGCGCAAACCCTCCGGTGATGCCGGCGTTGTTTACCAGGCCGGCGAGCGGGCCAAGTTCGCGCTCGGCAGTCTTGAAGAGCCTCGAGATTTCGTCTTCGCGCGAAATATCGGCTTGGATGGTGGTGGCGCGTCCACCCGACGTGGCGATCTCTTCTACTACGCTCTCTGCCGACTGCCCGTCTCGCACGTAGTTCACGGCCACAGAGTACCCGCGCGCGCTTGCCAGCTTGGCTACCGCCGCGCCAATGCCACGGCCTGCGCCGGTTACGATCAGTGTGCCCGGAGGAGCGTTTTTGTCGATATCACTCATGTGCCGTCCTTGTTCGAACACCGATTGAAATGTACTCTACCTGCTGGCGTGCGCATCCAAGAAAGACAGTCGACTCGACCTCAAATTATGGCATCGGAAACCAGTTCGCCCACACCCGCAAAGTCAGTAAAGAAAAAGAATGCCTGGAAGGCGCTGCCTGACGTTTGGGCGCTGATAAAACCGCGCCGCGGCTTGCTCATACTGGGCTTCGGGTTGATGGCCATCAACCGCGTCTGCGGCTTGGTCCTTCCCGCTTCCACAAAATATTTCGTCGATCTCGTCGCCATCGGACATCGAGTCAATTTGCTTCTGCCCATCGTGCTGGCGGTTTTGGCCGCCACCATCGTTCAGGGATTGACTTCGTTTACCCTGACCCAACTACTTTCCAAGTCGGCGCAGAAGATGATTACGGAGTTGCGACGCCAGGTGCAAGCGCACATTGGCCGCTTGCCGGTCTCCTTCTACGATACGAATAAAACCGGCGTGCTCGTATCGCGGATCATGAGCGACGTTGAGGGCGTGCGCAATCTCGTGGGCACGGGCCTTGTTGAGTTTGTTGGCGGACTGATGACCGCAGTCTTTGCTCTGGTGTACTTGATTCACGCCAGCCTGTTGCTGACCGGAGTGGCTTTCTCGATTCTGCTGGTCTTTGGATTTGGGATCAGCAAGGCGTTCTCGACGATTCGGCCGATCTTCCGGGCCCGGCCAAAAATCACGGCCGAGGTCACTGGGCGGCTTACGGAATCGCTCGGCGGAGTGCGGGTGGTAAAGGGTTATCACGCGGAGGAACGCGAAGAGGGGATTTTTGCTACTGGCGTGCAGCGGCTGCTCGACAATGTTTTGAAAACGCTCACGGCCACCTCGCTGATGAGTCTTTCCGGGGCCACTCTCCTGGGTGTTGTCAGCGCTCTCATGCTGGAGCTTGGCGGGCATAAGATTTTGAGTGGAAGCATGACGCTGGGTGACTGGTTCGCGTTCAATCTTTTTCTCGGCTTTCTGATTGCTCCCGTTTTCCAGATTGTCGCGATTGGAACGCAAATAACCGAAGCCATCACCGGCCTCGAACGGACACGCGAAATTCTGAACGAGAAGAAAGAGGACGAAGATCCGCGGCGCACGGTATCCATGGACCGCATCAATGGTCAAATTGTTTTGGAAAACGTGAGCTTTTCGTATGAATCCAGCAAGGAAGTTCTTCATGAAGTGGGTTTTGAATCGAAGCCCGGAACGGTCACGGCTTTGGTCGGCCCATCGGGCGCCGGTAAATCGACGATTATCGGCTTGATCGCGGCTTTTTATGTGCCATCGAGCGGCCGCGTCCTGGTAGACGGAATCGACCTCGCTACGGTGAAGCTAAACTCTTATCGCACGCAGCTCGGCGTCGTCCTGCAGGAGACTTTTCTTTTCGACGGGACAATTCGCGAAAACGTGGCCTTTGCGCGGCCCGAAGCCAGCGAAGAAGAGATACTTGCCGCGTGCCACATTGCGCGCGTCGACGAGTTTGCCGAGTCTTTTGAGAAAAAGTACGACACGCTAGTGGGTGAACGCGGAGTGAAGCTCTCTGGCGGACAGAAGCAGCGCGTATCCATAGCTCGCGCAATCCTTGCTGATCCACGCATCCTGATTTTAGACGAAGCAACTTCAAGCCTAGATTCGGAATCCGAGGCGCTCATCCAGGAAGGGCTACGTTACTTGATGCGCGGGCGGACTACCTTTGTGATCGCCCATCGACTTTCAACAATTCGCCGCGCCGAGCAAATCCTGGTCGTCGAAGCTGGCCGCATCATCGAACGCGGCAATCACTCGTCGCTCTATGCCGCTGGCGGCCGCTACTACGATCTCTACACAAAACAGCATGAGGTCGAAAGCAATCTATTTCTTGCGCCGGGCGAAGGTTCCGGCGAACCCGAAGACGGCGATGCGGCACGCACTTCGGCTGTCGGACGAGCTGGGGCGGCGCTCCCGGACGCGATTCGTTTGATCCGCGGACAAAACAACTAAATCTAAAAATGTAAAGTACGCCTTGGGAGTGCGGCAGCCTTGCTGCCGCTTTTCTCAGCCACTCGCACGACCCTATATTCGGCGGGCCTCAATCACATCACGCCGTGGTGGTGCGCCGGATGACTAGCTTCTTCGTCGCAGGCGGTGGAATCAGCGTCGCCATCTTGCGGATCATCGCCAGCACCAGCCGCTTATCCCCATCAGAAAGCGTGGTGCTGAAGCGCTTGATTTCCGCCAGAAAGCGAATCTCGTCTTGCGAAAGTTCGCCAAGCATCTTCTGCGTTTCCCGGTCGCGCGGCGTCTCCGTGCCCGGGAAAAAATCCGCGAGTGAGATGTCCATGGCTTCCGCAATCTTGGCTAACGTTTCAAGCGACGGCACAGTGTGGCCGTTTTCAACGCGCGAGAGGTAGCAGCGCAATAGTCCGGTGCGGCGCTCGATGTCTCCCTGCGACAGCCCCCTCTGGCTGCGATACGACTTAATGACTTCTCCGATGTTTACGCGTGGTTTTTCTTTAGGCACGATGGCTCTCCAAGGTCGAGGGGGTAGCTTAGTCACTAACAGTAGGAGAAGCAAGAGAGAATTTCCAGGTGATGCTTCCAATTCGACAATGCTCTGTTTTTGCTTGTGGAAGACCCCGCGGATTACATTCCTGAGACTTTGCCCCGTGCACCGTTTAACGCTGCGTCGCCGCTACCGTAGCCGGCTGCTCCAGGCGGAATTCCAGCAACGTCTCGCTCGGTACTTTCACTTGCTTGCCCCGCGTGAACACTTGCACGCCGGCGCCCGCCGCGGATCCTACTCCCGCGCCAATTGCCGCGCCTTTTCCGCCGCCGGCGATGGCGCCGATGATGGCTCCGACGACGGCCCCACCCCCCACTTTCTTGGCCGTGTCCGACCCGCGGCCCTGCCCCTTCAGGCTGTAGTCGCTGCTGACCAGCGGATAATCGTGGCCATCAATGACGATGCGGATGAGCTCCAACTGAAGTTCGGCGCTCCCCGAAAGATGGCCAGCTTCCTTCACTTCTGCAAGACGGCCGTAAACGTCAGTGCCCTTGCGCGCCACGAGAGAGTTCTGGATGTAAAGGTCGGTTTCCAGGTTCGCGTGGAAAACGTCGCCAACTTGATTTTTGGCGGAATCCACACCATCGATCATGCGCACCAGGAGCGACTGCCCTGCCGGGATGGTGATTTCGCCATATTGAGCAGCGGGGTCTTGCGCTCGCGGAGTTCGCGCTAACGATGAAGGTCTGGCAGCCGGGGGCGGGGCGTCTTGCGAAACTATAGGCGCCTGCCGTGTATCCAGAGATGGACCCACAGAATCCGATGCCGGAAGCGGAGTTGCAGCCGACTGAGGAGCTGGGGCGTGTGTCGCGCTGGAGGTGCCAGTGAAGGTCAACGCGACGGCGTCCGACACATTGAATGTTTGCACTTCGCCGTTAATCTCAAAGCGCAGAACCGCCTGCGTGCCGCCCAGATAGCGGCCCTCGAGCACTCGGCCATCCTTAAGTTCCAGCGTATCCGCGGCAGCGGCGCCGGCAAAAAATAATCCCAGCACAACTGCGACAATCCTGCGTCCCCGACCGTTCATCGTCTTCCCTCTCTCTAACGGCGCTCCCGGGACTCATTGTCCCACGCCGATTTCCCTTTGCCACTCGGCCCGCTATCTTAGCCTATTGCGTTGGATGAAGCAGTGCGTCGCCGGGTTGCGCAAAACTTCTGTGCTATTGCGTAGCTTGGTAGAGCTGGCGGGTGATATCGGCCATGAGGGCGGCGCTGTCCTTGGTATCGGCAAGGCCACGAACGAGAATGACCAGCACAAAAGGCTTCGGCGCAAAGACGATCGCGGCGTCGTGATGAATCTTGGTGATTTCCCCAGTTTTGTGCGCCACCCGCGTTCCCGGGGGAAGTCCGGCGGGGATGCCTTCGTTAAATTTTTGGCGTTCGAGGATTTCCATCATCTGGCGGGACGATTCCTTGTCGACGGCTTCTCCTCGAGCGACGGCGTCGAGAAGCTGCTGAAGCCCGCGTGCAGTGGTGGTGTTGTTCAGGCCTTTCGCAAATGCTTTGTTGTCCTCGACGCCGCGCAAAACACTCATGCCGTCTGCATGCAGCGTGTGGACTGTAGCGCGGATGTTGTCGATGCCCAGCTTCTCGATCAGCAGATTTGTCGCGAGATTGCTGCTGACGGTGATCATCAGCTCGCAAAGCTGGCGGAGCGTGCGCGTCTGCCCGGCGGCCTTGTACAAATCCGCCTCCGAATCATCGGCGGGATCAAGCGTGTAGATCGATCCGTCCGCCAAACTGTGAAATTCATTTTTTATGAGGAGAGGATCGTCGAGCTTGAGCTTCGCCTGCCGAGCCTGATGAAAAAGCTCGATCATGACTGGAATTTTCATCGTGCTCGCGGCATGGAACGATTCTTCCTCGTGAAATGAATACGCGGTGTGACCATCGAGTGTGCGGAAGGCAATGGCTACATCCGCTCCGCTCTTCCGGATTCGCTCTTCGATGTTTGCGCTCAGTTTCTGGTCAATAGTCAGCGATTGTCCAGAGGCGAACGTAGGAAACAGCGTCAGCGCTGCGCAGAAAATGACAGACAGAGTGTAGACCGTAACAAAGCGAGGCGATCCAGGATGGAGTTTCATCGGCGGGAATCTTGCCCGAAGCCCGATGTCGTTGCAACACCATCCTGAATGCTAACGACAAAGGGCCCAAGCCGAAGTGGCTTGGGCCCTTATGCATCAAACGTGCAGTTAAGTTGAGTGCGGTTATTGTTGTCTACCCCACTGCCTACAGTTGACGCCGGGCCTCATCGGCTTCTTCAGCCAGCTGCATGAGCACAGCCACGAGCCCGGTGTTCTTCTTCGTGTTGGGGTCCCGGAAGAGTCCGTCTTGAGCGAAGCTGACGACAGAGGCTACCGCGCCGCCGAACTTTATTGATGTCGGGCGGATGATGGCCACCGGGCCGAACTTCTTGTCCAGGAAGTCGGTGGGCTCCGGCATGATCAGGTTCGCTTGTAAGGTATCCCCATTCAGGGATTCCGGGCTCGTCTCGCCTTTCGCACCTTTGAGGTCCGTGAACGTCACGCTCGAGTTGTTGATCTTGTCGAAGTCCGTCAGAGGAGTCGCATTGCCGGCTTTGTCCTGCCAGGTCTGGAAGTGCATGGTTTCGCTGGGGCCAATGCTCAACAGGATTCGCAAAACTTCGAGATTGGTGACGTGCTGAGCAAGCGCCGGATACAGGCTCGTCCCGCCCTGCTCAATAAACGCAAAGTGGAATCCCGCCGTAAAGGCGATCGCTTTGAGGTGGTCGGTGAAGGTGGAGTTAGCAGGATTGTTGGGATCGATGACGCTCTGGGCTGTGTCATCGTTGCTCCTGGGAATCGCCGTGTGCAGCCCCTTGTTCAGGCTCGGAACGGCTTGCGCAAACGGCGCTCCCGGATCGAAATCCGGATTTGTAATGCTGCGGTACCGAGACCAAAAGCTGGTGTCGATGGTGAGCTGAGTTAGGTTGGTGAGCCGTCCGACTTGCCTTGCTCCGTCGGCCGTGCTGCTCGGCAAGTGCTTGAACTGGCTAAGGTCAGCTGACCCAGCTCCTTTCGATTCCAGGTATTTGCCCAGGAAGCTTACGTGGGTGTTTTCGTCGTCGGCGTTGTCGTGGATATACTGTGGCATATCCCCATCCAGAAGCTGCAGGGCCTGTGAGTACGCCGCATTTCCGCCGTTGAGTCCGCTAACTTCATTGTCCTGGGTTCCTCCGAGTTCCGAGTATTGTTGCCACAGATCGGCCTCAACTTGCTCCAAGGCTTGCAAAAACCTGAGGATCGCGATGTCGCCCTTGGTAATCCGCGGGCCGTTGTCCTCTTGATCTTGCTCTCGTTCGGAGGCAAACGACCTTCCGGTGAGCAACCCCGCGCCAAGCGTCGCTGCGCCTGCCGCCACAGCTCCCCTTCTTAAGAAAGAACGTCGATTCGTACCACCCACAAAGTCACCACCCTTTGGCTTCATTACTTTCTCCTTCTTTCTGATTTTGGATACTTCGAGGCCGAGCTTTCGTTCGGCTTCGAAATTCGAGCGCGTTGTGCGGCGAGTGAGGTCAAGAGGTGCTACCTCTCACAGGTCCACGTGGCCGGATGTTCATGGCGAAAAAATGCGGGGCCAAAGATGGCAATCACTTTGGCCCCGCTTCTGGCTATTGAACGGTAAGGCTGACCGAGGTTGAGTGAGAGAGACTGCCCGAGGTCCCCGTGATCATCACAGTGGTCATGCCTCGCTGCGTGCCGTTTCCGCCCATCGCGTTCCCGCCGCCACACCCACCTGCCGCGAGGAGGAAACCTACGAGGATGACGAGCGCAAGGCTGCCAGTGAGGTAGTGGAACCGTTTGCTCCCGCGGAGGCGCCGTCGGTTTCCTTTACCCGCAATCAGTAAGCCCAGAAACCCTAGCGTCGGTATCGGAAGCGCTGCCGCAAAGATGCCTCCGGTCGTGGTGTTCTTTGCCATCTTTCCTGCCGGATTGTAGGGCGACGAGGAAGTCATGATGGTCATGGTAGAAGTTACGGTTCCGCCGCTCGCCGGCGAAACCGATGCAGGCGAAAAGCTACAGCTAGAACCGAGCGGCTGGCCGGAGCAAGTAAGGGTGACGGCTGAGTTGAAACCGCTGAGCCCGCCCAGTTTCACCATGAAGGCGGCCGGCTGCCCTGCTGAAATTGTCAATGTTGCAGGCGTCGCAGAGATGTTGAAGTCTCCGGTCCCCGCAGGTGGAGTCGCATTCGCGGTGATGCCCGCGAAGAGACCGTGCATTTCGTTTGTGAGTCCTGCAGTGATGTACATGGTGTTGGGATCGCCGGATTGTGGTCCGCCACCGCCGAACACCATGTCCCAAAGTGAGGCGTTGAGGATTGGTGCGCCGTTCGCGTCCTTCATCTGGTCAATAAAAGCGCCGGTAGCGAAGTTGTAGGCGTTAATGGCGCCGTCGCCAAAATTTCCGACGAGCAGATCTCCGGCCAGTGAGCCGCCAAATCCTGCTGCCGGAACAACCACACCCCAGGGTGCGTTGAGGTGAGAGTCGGCGGTGACCCTGCGAAGCATCGTGCCGTCTGTGCTAAACAGGTCCACGAAGCCTGTGCCGGCAATTTTTAGGGGGTCGTGCATCGGCATATCTTGTAACGCGTAGGTCACTGCAACCATCGAAGTGTTGTTGACCGCAATTACGTGGACGCCGAACGCTGCGTAGCCCGGTGAACCCGAACCTGTGGGGACTGCCGGCAGAGTCGGATCATTAAATGCACCGGGGCCCAGAACTTGGGTTTGCTTAAAAGTTGTGTCGTAAATTTCGATTTGGCCGGAGCGGAAATTGGCGGCCAGAAGAAAGCTGCCTGAACCATTCTTGACGAGCGCCAGGGCTTTATAAACCGCGCCCGTCGCTGGAGTCGGCTTGACGGAATTGTCCACCGCAAGAATCGAAGATGCCCCGCCGGTCCATCCAGAGATGGTTCCGTCTTCCGTGTCAAAAATGAAAATGCTGCTGCTGCCGCCGAGACTAAAGCCTCCTGCGGAGTTGCCAACACATCCCGTCGGCGTGGCCGGATTCGAGCTGCCCGTCGGGGGCGCAATCGTAAACGCTCCCTTTATAGCTCCAGCGGTATCGTACAGTGAGGTCACTCCTGCCGGACTGGCATTGTCTGCAATCCAAAACGGATCGCCGGGGATGATGCAGATGCCCCACGGATTAACCAGATTGTGATCGAGTACGGGCGCCAGCCCCTGCGTGTCGGATACCAGATTGGTCTGTTTGTAGCTGTTTCCTTGGGCGTGGGCGGCCGGAAGGGAAAGAATGTGTGCACCTATTACCCCAAGCAAAAACGCTCGTACTCTTCTCATATTTCGGAATTGCTCCTCTCGTTCATCGGTCATTCATCAGGCAACAGTTTTCCGTATGCCTATGGTTTCTCTGCAGTTGGATGCCTTAGCCATGTCAGGAATAAATCACGGGCGGAACAAGTCTTAGTCAACTTGGAGGCTGTTCTATGAAAACGACTTATGAGCGAATGTCACGTCTAAGGAGTGCAGGGGTGGCAACTCTTCCTGCGGAAATTGCTTCCAAAGGAGGCAAGGTCCTCTCTGCGAACGAAATGAAGTTCTCCGGCTCGATTGTGCGATTTGGCACGTTCGAAGTGGATTTAGAGTCCCGCGAGCTGCGCAAGCACGGGCTGCATGTACGCCTGGAGGAGAAGCCATTTCAAATTCTGGAATTGCTGCTCGAGCAAGCTGGCCGGGTGGTCACTCGCAGAGCATTGCGCGAAAAACTCTGGCCTGACACACACGTCGGGTACGACCAAAACCTCAATACGGCCGTAAACAAATTGCGCGAATTACTGGGTGACTCCGCGCAAAGCTCCCGCTTTATTGAAACTCTCCCCCGGCTTGGATACCGGTTCATCGCTCCTGTTGCGAACCCCGCGGGATCTTCTGCGCTCGTTGCCAAAAAGATGCTCGCGGTTCTTCCCTTTGAAAATCTCGGAGGGGATCCTGAGCAGGAATATTTCGCGGACGGATTGACGGAGGAGATGATTTCCCATCTCGGCCAACTTGACCCACGCCGGCTTGGCGTGATTGCGCGGACTTCCGCGATCCAGTACAAGAACACGAGGAAATCGATCACGGAAATCGCGGCAGATCTGAAAGTTAGTTTCATTTTAGAAGGAAGCGTGCGTTGCGAAGGAAATAGCGCTCGCATCACGGCGCAATTGATCGAAGTGCTCGACCAGACCCACCTTTGGTCCGCCAGCTACGATCGCGACTTGCGTGACATTTTGAGCGTGCAAGCCGATGTCGCGCGTCAAGTCGGGCGAGCTCTCTCTTTGGAGTTGTTGACCGAGGATACCTCGAAATCGCCTGCGTTCGCACCCGCCGCCCACGAAGCGTATCTTCGCGGGCGTTTCTATTTTGGGCAGAGGACGGAAGAGGGTCTAAAAAAAGCGATCTCTTCTTTTGAGACAGCTCTGTCCATCGAACCGCATTGCGCCCGTTCCTACTCTGGAATCGCGGATTGCTGCAGCCTGCTCTCCTGGTTTGGTGCCCTCACGCCAAAGATAGCCGGACAAAAAGCAGCGGCCGCGGCAACGCGCGCGATTGAAATCGATGCATCTCTGAGCGAATCTCATGCTTCGCTGGCTCTCGTGCGCTTCTGGTACGACTGGAATTGGGAAGCGGCGGAAGAGGAATTCCTACGCGCCATCGAATTGAACCCGAGCTACACCTCCGCTTATCAGTGGTATGCGGCGTATCTGAATACGCAGGGCCGCTTCGAGGAAGCGCAAGCCGCGCAGCAAAGTGCGCGGGAACTCGATCCCTTTTCGTTGATCCTCAACATGAATGTCGCGGACCCGCTATTTTACTCGCGGCAGTACGACCGCGCCGTCCAGCAACTTGTCACGCTGCTTGAGCAAGAACCTCGCTTCTTCCCCGCCCTTTTCCAGCTAGGCCGCGTTTATGTCCAGATGGGGATGTATGCGGAGGCTATCGCTGCCTTCGAACGCGCGCTGCAGTTTTCTCATCAGCAGGAAGCGCTGCCTCCACTGGCTCATGCCTACGCTTTGGCTGGCAGAACCCAGGAAGCAAGAATTATTTTGGAAGAAATGACGAACCATAGAACCGGCCGCTACGTGGCGTCGCCCATGATTGCTCGCATTCATCTGGGCCTGGGCGAATTCGAAACGGCTCTCGATTGGCTGGAAAAAGGTCTCGAGGAGCGCTCCTATTGGATGGTGTTCTTGAAAAACGACCCTGTGTACGATGCCATCCGCTCCCACCCGAGGTTCGGCGAACTCCTCAAGCTCACCGGGCTAGTTTCCAACGACGCTGCCTAAAACTACTAGTTTGGAGTGCGGCAGCCCCGCTGCCGCTTTTCTCAGCGACTAGCACGACTCCATCTTTGGGGCATCTCAATAGCTCTCGCGCGCCGACCTCAACGCCGCTTCAATTCGCAGTTGTGCCGACCACAACCGCATCAACGTTCCAACCATCCAGCACCACGACAGCCTCCTTGCCTTCAAGTCCTGCTGGGTCAAACTTTGCGCTTACCGTTCGGTGTTCTCCGGGTAGCAACGAGAAGTAATTGTCTTGCCAAAAGATCGGCGTGACGTCCTCCCCGCCCTTGCCACGAGTCACGCGGAGATGAACCATAAACGCGATCGCGCTATCCGGATTTAACAGACTGACCTGCGCCATGCCGTTTTCGGAGACGGTACTCGCCGTTAGCTTTACCTGCGGGAGCGAGTTAAGGCCGGTGAGATCTCCAAACTCTGCCTGCGGCGTGTAAACCGTGTCTTGCCTCTTCGCCCAATCGAGAGTGTCCGCTTTCGTGGAAAGCCAGTAAAAATTTTCGCTGACTTGTTTTCCTCCGGCATCGCTCAATTGAAGCCGCAAAAAATACGTCCTCGAGAGACCTTCCACTTTAGGAAGATCGAATGCCTTGGTGCTTGCATCCGCGGCCAGATCCAATGTGACGTCGTGGGAAGCTTTTTCCGTGGAGTCGATATTGTAGATTTTCGCGCTGACTTTCATTCCCTTCAGCGCTTCGTACGTGCTGTTAACCACCGCAACGGAATTGTCGTCGTACGAATACTGCACGTGCTCGGGCTCCATCGCCTTCTTCGTGCCGAAATATCCGCCTGCGGGCACCAGATAGTAGTCGTAGAGATGCCAGATTAGCGATGGCCAGCCATTGTTCTGCATCCACTGAATCACGCCCGTGGAGTTGTACTTGTTGCGTCCATAAGCTTCGAACATTGCGCGCTCGCCGTCATACGTCATGGCCTGTGCTTTGCGTTCGTAGTCGTCTAGCGAAGCAGCTTGTCCGTAGCGCCGGTTCAGTCCGTCAGTGAAAACATGAATCGTCGTGAATCGCTCGCCGCCTGAATGGTAGTTCCACACTTCGTCGATCGGCCAAAGATGATCCTTGGGAATAAATCGCTCGAGCGATTCGCGCGGCGGAATCGCCGGACCCGGACTCGTCTCCGTGTTGTAACCGTAAGCCCCGCCCGCTTTCTTATCCGCGAGCCAGTACACCGGTGGGACATATTCGTACGGCCCGGTCATCTTCACGCCCGATTTTCCGGTGACGGTTGTCTTTTCTTCGGAGGCCGACGAAATAATCGGATTCGGCCATCCCAAATCTTTTTCAATACCCAAATACATTTTCTCAACATCTGCAGGCGGAGGCCCGTCGCTGCCATTCAGCCACACAAAAACGCTCGGATGATTTCTCAGACGCCCGATTTGATCCGTAAGCGAAGCGGCCGCAACTTTCCGTTGGTCTCCTTTCCAGAGCTTCCAGCGTTCCCAGGCATCGCAGCACGTCCAACCCGGCATGACCAGTATGCCGAGCTTGTCGGTTTTTTCGAAGAACTCATCGTGGTCGAGACGCCCTTCGAGTCGGATCGTGTTCAATCCCATGTCACGCACGTAAGCCAAATCCGCGTCGAGCCTTTCCGACGACCACCGCAAGAACATGTCCGGCGCCCACGCCGCACCGCGAATCAGCAGCTTGCGCCCATTAATTTTGAAAAGCCGGTAACCCTTGTCCGTGATTTCCGAGGTCACCTCGCGAATGCCAAACGTAACGCTCGTCGAATCAGAAATTTGCCCCTCCGAGTCAAAACTCAACTTCGCGGTGTACAGATTGGGTTCGCCCATCTTGTAGGGCCACCAGATTCGCGGATGCTCCAATTTCAGCTGATTGAATTTTTCAGGCGTGAAGCTTATTTTCTTGGATTCGCCGGCGGCGAGTTCAACAAGCTGCTGCAAACTCCTCCCATCTACCTCTGCCCGCAGCACGCCTTTCACTGCGTGATCTGCCGTGTTGCGCAAATCCGCGCTGACGGTCAACGTAGCCGTTTTGTACTCTCGATCCAGCTTCGACGCCACAAACGGATGTCGCACGGAAACATCGCCGCTCGTCGTCAAGAAAACTTCCTTCCAAATCCCCATGTCCCTGTCAGCAGGAGTCGGATTCCAGTCCACCCACGTAATTCCCAAATCGTCTTTCTGCGGCGCGAAAATTTCCAGCGCCACCGCGTTCGCCTTTCCGGTATGGAGGTCTTTGCTTACGTTGAATTCGAACGCGCGGTAGGTCCCGGCGACATCTTTCGCATCGCCGATTTTCCGTCCGTTCACCCAAACATTCCCCCGGTAATTAATCCCAAGAAAATGCAGCCACAAATTCTTCTGCGCGAGGTTGGAGGGCACGTCAAATTCCGCACGAAACCACCACGAGCAAAGAAACGGGCTCCCCGCCGGCATATCCTGAATCGCGAAAAACGATTTATTGGAATAATTCATCCCCGGCAAAGTTTTCAGATTGGTTCCGAAGTACGGATCAGGGTAGCTCTTGTCCGTAACCAGCGCCCCGACCACCGTAGCCGGCAAGGCGCTCCTGTGCCACGCCGAACCATCGAACCCGACCGTCGAAATTTGCTCGCCCGTCGCCTTCGCCACACACGAAGACTGTATCTGCCATCCAGTGTTCAAGAGCATGGCGGAAACCGGAGGCTTGTCGAGGTCCTCCGCTATATATGCGCGGCCTTCCGTGGATACTTCCGGCTTGACGGGAACATTGACGACTTCCTGGTCACGAGCCACACACGCTTGCGCCGCGAGTAGCATGCCCGCAAGAATTCCCAACGCACACAGTGGCCTGAATCGGAGCATGTTTCCTCGCACGGATAAGTTGGACTGCTTTCTGGAACCCAATCCTAAACCGATTCAATACACTTCGTCTCGCTTTTTTCTCTTCTCGGTTTTTTTAGCTACTCGAAGGAACACTCAGCGTTTGACTTTTCATGTGCACGCGAGCAGCGCTCAATCAACAGTTCATGGGAAAGGTCAAGTTGAACAACGAAGGAACGGCGGGTTCAGGGGATGCAAAGCAATGGTCCCGGAGGAGGGGGTCGAACCCACACGGCCTTGCGGCCACCGGATTTTGAGTCCGGCGCGTCTGCCAGTTCCGCCACTCCGGGCCGACAATTGAAAATAACATGCCGCCGCCCCGCACTCAAGGGCGCCTTGCGGAGCCCTGGCAGGTCAGCTTACGACAAATCATATCGATTGTGGTGTCACACAGAAACGCGTGCATTCCTCAGGGGACACGTCTCTCCCACGGCAGAGGAACTTTCACCGAAGCCATCCCCGCCGCCGTCGCTGCCTGAATCCCCATCTCCGTGTCTTCGAAAACAAGGCAGCTCTTGGGCGCTACTCCGAGTTTCGAAGCCGCAAGCAAAAAAGCTTCGGGATCAGGCTTGCTCTTTTGATATTCTCCCGCACAAACCAACGTGTCGAATCTATCCAGCAGCTTTAACATCTCGAGCGACGCCGTCACCGAGTCTCTCGCGCTTCCCGAGACCACCGCAAACGGAATCCGCCCGTGCTCCGCCACAATATGCTCCAACACTTCAGGGACAGCTTTAAGCTGCGGAAGCATCTCGAAATAAAACTCCTCTTTTCGGCGAGCCACACTCTCCACGGGCATGCTCAGTCCGTGTGTTTGGTTGAGCGCAGAGATAATCTCCGCCGTGGGTCTGCCACCCCACGCATAGAAAAGTTCTTCAGCAAATTCGCAATTCCATTCTTCCAGCGACTTCTTCCACGCATTGTAATGCAGCGGCATCGAATCGACAATCGTGCCGTCGCAATCGAATAAATACGCGCGAAATAAACCCTCGGGCAATTTTAGTTTCATTCGTTATTCGCATCTCCAGTTCATCATTCTAATCGAGCGGCGATGGCTGCGCTAATCGAGCGCTTGCCCGCAATCCGGCGAGCCGATAAACTCCGCCCACCGATGCCGCCGCCACTGCCCAGCGAATCCAACTCCCGCCTTCCGCCGAAGACACACAGCCTGGCCGGATTTTGGGCGCTTATCGCGGTGCAGTTCCAGGGCGCGTTCAGCGACAACGCCCTCAAATGGCTGGTCAGTTTCCTCGTCCTCGACTCCGCTCTCTCGAAAGACCGCCGCGATCTCTGGTTTGTACTTGTCGTCCCGCTTCTTTTCGCTGTTCCCTTCCTGCTCTTTTCCATCCCCGGCGGATATTTCGCCGATAAGTACAGCAAACGCAGTGTCACTCTTTGGACAAAAGTCTTCGAGCTCGGCGTCATGGGCCTGGCGACCTACGCCCTAGCAAGGAATCGCCTCGACCTCGCCGGCATCGCCCTGTTTCTGGCCTGCACGCAAGGCGCAATCTTCGGCCCAACAAAATACGGCTTACTCCCCGAGCTGCTGCCCATCACAAAATTAAGCTGGGGCAACGGCATCATCGAGCTCGGCACGCTCCTCGCCGCCATCAGCGCCGCTCTCGCCGGAGGTTTCCTCGCCCAAACATTCCATGGCCGTCAAATCTGGTCAGGCGTCATCTTCCTCGCTCTCACCGTGGCTGGTCTCTTCACAAGCCTCGGCATCAGCAAAGTTCCTGCCGCCGATCCCACTCGCCGATTCGACTGGAACGTCCCCGCGGAATTTTTTCACGAAATACGCCGCATGCGCGCGGACTCCACACTTTGGACCGCTGTCGTCGCCAACACCTTCTTCTGGTTTCTGGGTTCCCTGCTCTTGCTCAACATCGTCCTGTACGCCACCGACATTCTTCGCGTGGACGACGCGCACAGCAGCTATCTCCTCGCGGCCCTCAGTCTTGGCATTGGCATCGGCAGTTTTGCCGCGGGCCTCGCTTCCGGAAGAAAAATCGAGCCGGGCATGGTCCTTCCCGGGTTAGGCGGCATCCTTTTGATGGCCGCACTGCTTGCCCGTCCAGGCATCAGCTATTCGGCCGTCCTAGTGCAACTGGCCCTGCTCGGCGTAGCCGGAGGTTTTTTTGTGGTTCCGGTAAACGCGCTCATCCAACAACGCCCGAGGCCGGAAG
>Ga0209736_1000260_pt1 | contig 17053 bp, 15 predicted proteins | sample BlaSpr_A8_Ref_M3_FD_187992 | JGI IMG/M metagenome (GOLD analysis project Ga0209736, IMG submission 187992) | Forest soil microbial communities from Thunder Bay, Ontario, Canada - Black Spruce, Ontario site 2_A8_Ref_M3 (SPAdes) (version 2) | ecosystem: Environmental > Terrestrial > Soil > Boreal...
GCGGCGGAAGCGGGGCGTCTTGCCGTGGTGGTTGGTGGCGCAGAAGCGCTCGTTCAAAAATGCAAGCCGCTGTTTGAAGCCCTGGGACCGAAGGTGTTCGTGGTTGGGGAGCGTCCCTCCATGGCAAACGTTGTAAAACTCTCGGGAAATTTTCTGATCGCTACGGTGCTTGAATCGCTCGCGGAGGCTCTAGCCTTTGCAAGAAAATCCGGCGTGGATGGGGGCGCGCTCATGGAGTTTTTGACCGCCACTTTGTTTAACGCGCCGGTCTACAAGACCTACGGCGAATTGATCGTTCAGGGAAAGCACGAGCCGGCGGGCTTCGCGCTGCCGCTCGGATTGAAAGATGTGCGATTGGTGCTTCAGGCTGCGGAAGCCGCGAGTGTGCCGATGCCCATCGCCAGCGTGGTGCGCGACCGCTTTATTACCGCGATGGCGCGCGGAAATCAGGACAAAGATTGGTCCGTAATTGGCCGCGTAGCCGCGGAAGATGCGGGATTGCCGCAAACCGCGCGAGCCGCTGGATAAAAAACTGCTCCAGATAGTCAGGCTGAGAGCTTTTCGCAAGCATAGTCCATCCGCAAGACCGTGATACGCTGAAAGTGTCTCTACATGAGGAATGCGATGGCACCGTGGTCCGGAAAATGGGCGCTAGTGACGGGCGCGAGCGCGGGAATTGGCACCGCGCTGGCCCAGGAACTGGCTCGCGGTGGGACGAATCTCGTTTTGACGGCGCGGCGGCGCGAGCGGTTGGAAGAACTGTCACAGAAGCTGTCGGCCGCCCACAAAATCCAAACAAAAACATTCGTGGCAGACCTGACGCAAGCGGACGCACCGGAAAAAGTATTTCAATTTTCGAAAGCGCAAGGGATTGAAGTCGAATTGCTGATCAACAATGCCGGTTTTGGCGCTTACGGCGAATTTCAAACGGTCGAAACGCGTAGGCTCAAGGAAATGGTGCAGGTGAATTGCGCCGCCGTCGTCCATCTGACGCGGCTCTATCTGCCGGAAATGGTTGCGCGGCGCCACGGCGACGTGCTCATTGTTGCTTCGACGGCGTCGTTTCAAAGCGTGCCTTACCTTTCGACATACGCCGCGACAAAAGCCTTCGACCTGCTCTTTGCCGAAGGTTTGGCGGAAGAGATGAAGCCGCACGGTGTGCGGGTCTGCGCGCTGTGTCCAGGTTCGACGGAGTCGGAATTCGCGGAAGTCGCCGGACAGTCGCATATCGCCGCGACGAGAGCGAATCGCGAAACCGCGGAAAAAGTAGCGCGAACGGGATTGCGCGCGCTCGCCACCGGCAAGAGTCATGTAATTTCCGGGCTGGGGAATTATCTCGGTGTGCTCGGGCAGAGGCTGGTCTCCCGGCGCATGGTCGCGCGCATCGCTGCACGCATGTTCAGACCCAAAAAGAACTCCTGAATTTCGCAAAATCCCGCTGAATGGGGAGCCTTCGGTGACGCGCGCCGAATTTGTTCCTTACGTTTCCGTTGAGCCCGGCTGCGGTTCGGAGTACCCTTGGCCGACACGCGCCAATCTTCGCGCACGTCTAATCCACCATGAGACCAAAGCCTCCTAACGGACCGAGTCCGGCGCTCGATCGCCATGGGCGCCATGGGAACTTTTTGTGGCCGGGCCGGGAAATACGGGAGAAGGCAGAATACGCACCTCGAACGCCGGGCCGAGACGCCGCAGCAGGGGAGACGAGGATCGCAGTTCAAGATAGAGACGACCTGCTATTGCGGCGTGCCGCGAAGGGTGACGAGGAAGCGTTTGCGCTCCTCTACCGGCGGCATCAGGGTGCGTTGTACAGGTTTGCGTTGCGCATGACGGGAAGCGCCTGGGGAGCGGAAGAGATTGTGCAGGATGTGTTCATGACCTTGATCCGCGCGCCGAAAAAGTACGACCCGGAGCGGGGATCGGTGGGTGCGCTGCTGTTTGGAATTGCGCGCAACCGCGTGATGAAGCATCTGGAGCGAGCGCCGAGAGAAATTCCGCTGGAAGAAAAGAACGAAGATGGAACCGGCACGGGAATTGTTTTGAAGGACACTTTTACGCCGGCGATGTGGGTGGAAAAGCGCGAGCGCATGCACCAGGTGAGAGCGGCAGTGCTGGATCTACCGGCAGAATTTCGCGAGGCCGTGGTGATGTGCGAGTTGGAAGAGATGAGTTATGAGGAAGCAGCGCAAATGTCGGGCTGCCCCATTGGGACGATACGTTCGCGGCTGCACCGGGGGCGCGCGCTGCTGCTGGCGAAGCTGGAGATGTTGCGGAGTGTGCCGCGCCGCATGAAAGCGGCAAGGTGAACAAACTTTGGAATCGTTTGGGAAAAATGCGATGAACTGCGAACAAGTGGAAGCGATTGTACTGGACCTGGACCGTGATGGCGCGGCGGAGTCGCTCGAAAGAGCGGCGGCGGTGGCCCACCTGAGCCATTGCCCGCGTTGCGCGGCGTTGCAGGAATCCTGGCTGGCCGCGAGAGAAGAGTTGCGTGCGCTGGGCGAAGAGACTCTAGAGGCGCGTGCGCCTGCGCGTGTGGAAATGAGGCTGCGGCAGGAGTTTCGCACTCGGCATCGCACGATGGTGGCCCGGCGCGCAGGAGTCGTGGCGGCATGGGCTTTGGCTGCAGCGGCAATTCTTGTGGGTGCGATAAGTTCGTGGAATTGGCACAAAACGCGGATTCTGGAAGCGGGAAAACAGAAAATCGCAGCACAAAATGCGCTGGTGGCGGACAACAGGCAGAGCCAGGCATCGGGCAATTTCTCCCCTGGGCTTTCGAGCGGAGATGATTCGGGAGATTTTACGCCGTTGCCGGGAACCACGCTGGAGGAAACGGAAGAGGCGGCGATCTTCCACGTGCGGATGCAGCGCGGCTCGCTTGGGGCGCTGGGCTTGCCCGTGAATGAAGAGCGCGCGGGCGAGTGGATCCAGGTGGATTTGCTGGTTGGAAATGATGGACTGCCGCAAGCCGTGCGGCTGGCGCAGGAAGAAAACTGAAACGAGATTGCCGCGGCGAATAGCGCGCCGCGGTTTGGGAGAGAAGAGGAGAAGGAAGAATGAATCCCAAGATGAGAATGTGTTTGGTATTGAGCGGAGCGCTGGTGTTGAGCGCCGCCGCGGTGCAAGCCCAGAGACACGGCCCGGATGGGCTGCCACCCTTTGGAGTCCCGATGGAATTGATGGGCTTTGAAGGGATGCACGGCGGAAAAGTCGTCAAGGGCGCGCCATTTTCTGCCACAGGTACGTCGGAGACGACGTCGACGCTCCAGGATGGTTCGGTTTTGCACCGGACGTCGCAGGTGTCGATGTATCGGGACAGCCAGGGGAGGTCGCGGCGCGAGGCCACGTTTACTGGATTCGGGCCGCTGACGGCTTCGGGAACTCCGAAGAAAATGGTGATGATTTCCGACCCTGTGGCTGGCGTACACATCATGCTGGACGATCAGCAAAAGGTGGCGCACAAGTCGGCGTTGCACACGCACGGCGGAAGCAGCGCGGATGCAGAATCGGCTGCGGCGTTTGCGGGGAAAATGCAGGAGCGGATACAGCAAGAAGAGGCCGCGGGTTTGCTGAAGAAAGAGTCGCTGGGAACGCAGACGATTAATGGCTTATTGGCGGAGGGTACCCGGACTACGCATACAATTCCGGCCGGGCAGATCGGAAATGAAAAGGCGCTCCAGGTGGTTTCCGAGCGGTGGTATTCGACGGACCTGCAGATTGTTTTGAAGAGCACGCGAACCGATCCGCGGTTTGGGACTACGACGTACACGGTGACCAACCTTCAGAGGACTGAGCCGGCGGCGACATTGTTTACGGTGCCCGCCGAGTACACGGTGCAAACAGGCGGGCGAGGTCCCGGAGGCCCTGGGCCGATGGCGCCGCCCCCGATCGATTGAGGAACCGAGCCTAGCCCCGGCGGTTACTGGAGCTAGTGCGAACAAAACTACGATCTTCTCTCCTGAAGACGGCACGCCCTTTCCGCATCTGCCCCCATCAATGCGGAAGGGGCGTAACCGTGTTTGGACGCGAAATGTTGACGACGCAGCTGCGATGATAATGTAAAAGGTTGAAGAACGGACGGCACAGAGCCCTCCACGAAAGGCGGGATACGCGTTTGGACGAGAGAGAGTTGGCGCAACAATTGGAGCGCGAGGGATTTGGCCATACCTATGTTTGGCAAGATGAGCCGAACGCGTTTTATCCTGAGCATACGCATGACACGGAAACCGCACACATCATATTGAGCGGCGAGATGATATTGATCATGGACGGCCGGACGGACACGTATCGAGTGGGAGGCCGCTGCGATGTTCCGGCCGGGACCGTGCATTCGGCAAAGATGGGGCCGATGGGCTGTCGGTATTTGATCGGAGAAGGGTGAGATTCGATTCGCGGTGTCCCCTGCGGCCAGCCTGCGCTTTCGTTTCGATGGACTCTGAGAACCAGTTTGGGACCAGTTCGCATCGCTCCGCAGCGAAGTGAGGCGGCCTCGAAAACAGTCGTGCCGATGTAAGGCGTGCTGGAATAGCCGAGTGACCTTATACGTGGACGGCGGCGGAGTGTGTTAGTGTAATTTTCCTAAAATTGGTGAGAGCGGGACAAGGAGAACGATGGCGAAACCGAAGGTGCTGGCGACGCGACCGCTTTTCCCTGCGGCACAGGAAATCTTGAACGCGGGTTGCGAAGCGGAGTATTGGACGAACCCGGAACGGATTTCGAAAGAAGAATTGTTTCGCAAGATCAAGGATAAGGAAGGATTGGTTTGTTTGCTGACGGAGAAAGTGAATTTGGAATTGCTGAGCGCGGCGCCGAAATTGCGGATTGCGGCGAATGTGGCGGTGGGATTCGACAATATTGATGTGGCGGCTTGCACGAAGCGCGGAGTGGTGGCCACGAACACGCCGGGGGTGCTGGATGAGACGACGGCGGATTTTGCATGGACTTTGCTGATGGCGGTGGGGAGGCGCCTGGTGGAAGGAGATACACTAGCGCGCTCTGGGAATTGGAAAGGATGGGACCTAGATCAGTTGGTGGGGACCGACGTGTGGGGCAAGACATTGGGGATCGTGGGGTTTGGGCGTATCGGGAAAGCAATGGCGCGGCGAGCGATTGGCTTTCAGATGAAAGTGATTTATGCGGATGCGGTGCGGGCGCCGCAAGCCGTGGAGAAGGAATTGAACGCGGAATATCGCGAGATGGCGAGCTTGCTGGCGAAATCGGACTTTGTGAGCGTGCATGTGCCGCTTTTGCCCGAGACGCGCGGGTTGTTTGATGCGACGAGATTTTACAAGATGAAACCTACGGCGTATTTGATTAATACATCGCGCGGCGCTGTGGTGGATGAAGCGGCCCTCGTGCATGCGCTGGAAGATGGGAAGATTGCGGGGGCGGCTTTGGATGTGTTTGAAAATGAGCCGCTCATCCATCCGGGGTTGAAGAGGCCGAACGTGGTGCTGGCGCCGCATATTGCTTCGGCGTCGATTGAGACCCGGACGAAAATGGCGTGCATGGCGGCGGAGAATGTGGTGGCGCTGTTCAAGGGGCAGCGGCCGCCGAATATGTTGAATCCAGAAGTTTTGCAGGCGAAATAGAAAAGTGCGGGCGACTCTCCTATGGCGGAACTGAAGCTACTTGCCCGCCGCATCTTCCAGGAAACCGTTTCAGCGATCGATATTCCGCTGGCGATGCAGAAGAAACTGCGGCGCGAGGGGACGGTGTTGTGTTTCGAAGACACGACCGTGGATTTGCGCGCATTTACCGGCGTTCGTGTGATTGGGATTGGGAAAGCGGCGCATGCGATGGTGGAAGGGTTGGCTAGTTTCTTTGGCGGGGAGTTTCGATTCGAAGGGATTGTTTCGGCGCCGACGCCTCCTTTATTTGCCGTGGAGGGGATTAAGTACTTCGTCGGGGGGCACCCTACGCCGGATGAGCAGAGTTGGAAGGCGGCGGAGGCGATTCTCGGTTTGTTGAAAGAGTGCGACGAGAAAACGGTGGTGTTTTTCTTGCTGTCGGGTGGAGGGTCGGCGTTGGTGGAGTTGCCGCTCCACCCAGAGCTAACTCTCGAAGAGGTTCAGCAGGTCCACAAGGCGCTAGTAACGTGCGGTGCGCCAATCCATGCGATCAACGCCGTTCGGAAGCATTTATCAGCCGTGAAGGGCGGGCGGCTGACTTTGGCAGCCGGTCGGGCGACCAAAGTTACCCTGGCCATCAGCGATGTGCCGTCTGGCTATGAGTCGGATATCTCTTCGGGGCCAACGCTGCCGGATTTTTCGCTAATCACTCACGTCGAGGAAATCATTGAGAAATTTCGACTGAAACAAACACTTCCCGCAAGGCTGCGGGTGTGGATTGACGAGAGGCGGATGCCAGAAACACCTAAGGGGAAGGAATTAGAATTCGCAAACGCACACTTCTCGATATTGCTTGGGTTGGATGATCTTTTTCATCCGGCGCATCACGCTACAGAGGCGAAGGGGTTTGTGGCGTGTTGCGACAACACTACCGATGATTGGCCGGTAGAAGAGGCGGCGGAATATTTGTTGGGACAGCTTGAAGAGGTACGTCGCGCGAATCCTGGGCAGCGGGTAGCGGTGATTGCAGATGGGGAGGTGAGTTCACCGGTAAAAGGGAAAGGGATCGGCGGTCGGAATGCGGCGTTTGTTTTGGCTTGCGTGAAGAAGATTGCGGGGAAGAAAATTGCGGTGCTTAGCGCGGGGACGGATGGAGTGGATGGGAATAGTCCGGCGGCGGGTGCGGTGGCGGATGGGGAGACGTTGGAGCGGGGGCGGGCAATTGGGTTGAATGCGCGGTATATGTTTCGGGAGAGCGACTCGTATAGTTATTTTGCGAGGTTGGGGGATACGATTGTTACGGGGCCTACCGGGAATAATTTGCGGGATTTGAGGATTTTGCTGGCGCACGGGGGCGAAGTGAAGAAATCAAAGATGTGAGGAAGAAACGAACGAAAGAAAGAAGAGAGAAAGAAAGAAAAAGATTTTTACACAGAGATCGCAGAGGACGCAGAGGGCACGGAGAGTCTAGGGGCGCCGATTATTTTCGGCGCCCGATTTTTTTGTGAACGAAGATTATTGTTTTGAGGGAGGGAGGCGCGTCTCGATCTTTTTGAGCTGGTCGGCCATCTCTTGCATTAGGTGTTCGAGGCGGTCCAGGCGCTTGGCTACGGCCCCTTCGCCTTGATCGTTGGCGGCTGCGGATGGAGAGGCTTCGGAGTCTTCGGCGTCGCCAGCAGCTTCGCCGCGCTGGCGGCGTTTGTCGCTGCCGGGAGCTTTCAGGCTTGCAATTTGTCGCTTGATCATTGGAGCCATTTCGATGCTTAGGTCGTCGCTCTTCAGCAGGGCTTCTAGAGCGGGAATGGCGCTCGCGTCGCCGCGCGCGCCCAGCGCGAAGATGCTGGCCATGCGAATCCGAAAGTGCGGGTCGCTGAGATACAACGCGATTTGAATGGTGATGTCTTTGTTGTCTTTTTGAAGGCGGGCCAGGCTGGCGAGGGCGGCGTTGCGCGAGTCGATGGGCTTGCCTGGGGCGGACCATTGGACGAGGAGAGGGACGGCTTTGTCGTCACCGAGAGGGCCCATGGAACGGAGCGCAGCATTGCGAAGGAAGCCGTCGGGAGAGTCGGCAGCGACCGCGGCATCGAGAGTGGCGAGAGCGCCGGGGGCTTTGAGGCGGCCCAGGGCTTGAAAAGCGGCGGCGCGGGCGCGATACGAAGTGTCATCGCCCGCGATGGAATTTAGCCTGGCGACGATGGCGGGGTCGTCTTTGAAATTTGCTAGAGCGGAGACGATGCGATTGCGGACCCACGGTTCTTTGGCGGTGTTGAGCGCTTCGAGGAGTTGCTTGGAAGCGGCGGAGCCACCGAGTTGGCCGAGAGCGTCGGCGGCGTTGGCGCGGATGCCCCAGGCTTTATCGTTGAGAAGCGCGTTGCCAAGCGCGGCGACAACTTCGTCATCGCCTTTTAGCTTGCCGAGAGCGGTGATGGCGTCGGCGCGGTCGGCTAATTCAGTGGCGTTCTTTAACTGGTAGAGCCACTCCTTTTTTTCTTTGTGAAACTCGGCGGATTTGAGGACGTGGCCGCCTTTATCGAAGAGGACCATCAGCGGAGCGGAATCGGCAGGAAATGTGAAGATTGCGGTGTCCTTTTCCTGGGATACCGTGATGGGGAAAAGTTTTGGTCCGGTGGCAGTGGTGATTTCGACTTCGGTGGGAATGTGGAAGAGGCCGACGCGGCCGTCTACTTTTTGTGTCTGCTTGACCGTTAGCGCGACTTCGTGTTTCGCGTCGTCATATTTGTAGCTGAGGTCGAACTTGGGAGCGCCTGCGCCGTAGAGCCATTGGCTGAAAAATTGGTCGACGTTGGTGTGGGTGGCTTCTTCCATGGCTTTTGCGAGATCGGCAGTGACTACGTTTTTGCCGCGATTTACTTCCAGGTAGTGCTTGAGACCGTGGTAAAAAGCGCCTTCGCCGAGTTGGTGGCGGAGCATGTAGAGAACCCAGCCGCCTTTGGTGTAGGCATTGCCGTCAAATTCGCCGGAATCGTTGAAGTCGTGGCGGACGATGGGCTTGTTATAGAGATTGGCTTCTTCCATCCATTGGTGGGCGCTTTGCCACCGTTCGTAGTCGGCCTGGTCTTTGCCAAAGTGCGATTCTGTCCAGACGAATTCCATGAACGTGGCGAAGCCTTCGTTGAGCCAGATGTCGCCCCAGTCTTTGCAAGTGACCAGGTCGCCGAACCACTGGTGGCCGAGTTCGTGAGAAATGAGCCCGTCTTCGCCGGTGATGAATTCGGGGGCGAGTTTGGGATGCTGGAGTGATGTGCTCGTGTTCGTTGTGGCGCTGGAGTTTTCCATGCCTCCGGCGACGAAATCATCGACCATGGATTGCGCGTACTTTTCCCAGGGATAGTTGACGCCGAGTTTTTGGCTGAAGAGTTCGATCATCTGGGGAGTGCGGTTGTAATTGATGGAGAGGCGGTCGCCGCGGCCTTTGGGGGCGTAGTAGGTGACGGGGATGCCCCGCCAGGAGTCTTTTACTTCCTCGAATTCGCCGGCGACAACCGTGATGAGATAGGTGGAGCTGGGTACGGATTCTTTCCATGTCCACGTTTTCATACCGTTGGCGGCGTCCGAGACGTTGATGAGCTTGCCGTTGGCAACGGTGATCCAGTTGGCGGGGACAGTGAGGATGGTTTCGGTGGTGAGGCGGTCGTTCGGATAGTCGTAGGTTGGAAGGTAGTAGCGCGTATCCTCGGACTCGCCCTGCGTCCAGACTTGCTTGGGCCGGTCGGGATAATCTTTGTCCGGAAGGATGAAGTAGAGGCCTTTGGTGGGCTTGGCTTCGTAGCGAATGGTCACGTCGAATTTTTCGCCGGTGTGGGCGGCGGTGGCGAGTGGGATTGTGAGTTTGTCGTCTTTGGTTTCGAATTTGGCAGCGGATTTATTTACGGTGACGCTTTGGATGGTGAGACCAGCGGCGTCAAAAACGATTTTCGAGGCGGAGTCGCGGAGGATGGTGAGCGAGTGGGTGACGTCGCCGATGACTTTTTTATGATCGAGATCGAAGCGCAAGGAGATGCGGGAGTGTTGCAGGTCGTAGTCGCGGCTGCGGGCGTAGGGCTCGTCGGCGCGGAGCCGTAGTGTGACGAAAAGAGCCGGGCTCAGGGCCGCGACGGCAAAGAACGCGGCCCGGCAGCGCGGTCGAGTATTAAGATTTAGAAATGATGCGATGATCATTCGGATTAGCTCCTCTTGAATGAGTGTCCTGCGCGCTCGAGTGCGGAGACGGCTTGGGCAAGATTTTCGGAGGCCACGAGCAAGTAATCGGTGTCGAAGGTGGCGATGGTTAGCACGCTAACTCTAGCAGCAGCAAGGGGCCCGACCAGAGAGGCAAGCACGCCAACTTCCGATAGCATAAATGGGCCGTGAACTTTGATGACGCGCCAGCCGCCTTGAAACTGAAGACCGGCGGGAACGCGGAGTTCTTCGACGATGATGGAGAGTTCATCGCTGGTGCGCGTGACGGAGAAAAAAGAACCTTGCGTGGCCCACGCGGGAAGTTGAGCACCTTGCGCAAGCCCGACAATCGCATAAATTTCCGGGAGTGTGGATAGTTGCAAGCGGCGCAGGGTAAGTGTCATCGCGTTAGAAGAGGCTCCTTACCATGCCGCCATCGACCGCGATGGAAGCGCCGTTCACGTAACTGGCGCGCTCCGAAGCCAGGAAGGTCACGACGGCGGCGAACTCTTGTGGTGCACCGATACGGCCGGCGGGGATTTGCCGGGTCCAATCAGCGAAGACTGCCTCGGGCTGAGCGCCTGTGCGCGCGGAAATGGTCGCGGCAAGATTGTCGAGGCGGGCGGTGCGCGTGTAGCCGGGGCAGACGTTATTGACGGTGATGCCGTGGGCGGCGTACTCATTGGCGAGAGTGCGGGCCAGGCCGGTGACGGCGGCGCGGACGGAATTGGAAAGAAGCAAGCCGTCAACCGGTTGCTTTACTGCGGAGGACGTGATGGTGATGAAGCGTCCCCATTTGTTTTTTTGCATGCGCGGTAGCGTTTCCCTGGCGAAGAAGACGGTGCTCATCAGAAGGAGATCGACGGCAGAGCGCCAGTCTTCCGGATTTGTGTCCACAAACATTTTAGACGGCGGGCCGCCGGAATTGGTAACGCAAATGTCGATTCGGCCGAAGCGCTCCGCAACGCTGGCAACGAAATGGGAAACCGCGGCGGGATTTGTGACATCGACGGATTGATGGAAGACTTCCCGGCCGGTGTTTTTTTGAATTTGAGAAGCGGCTTGTTCGAGTTCGGATGCGTTGCGAGCGCAAATGGCTACGTGGGCGCCTTCGCGGGCGAGTTCTTCGGCAACAGCACGGCCAAGTCCTTTGCTGGCGGCGGCGACGATGGCTACGCGGCCTTGCAGTCCCAGATCCAAATTTGCACCTCGTTCAAACTTTCCATGCTCTCGCGAAATGCCCGGCGGGTCAAATTGCTCGAACTGCTGGAAGCAGCCACGGTTCGGAAAACTCGGCGGGACATCTTTGGGATAGGGATTCTAGTTCAGGTTGCGGACCGTCAAGATTTTCAAATTAGGACGGCACTGGACTAGCGGTAGCGACGAAGACGGTCCTTTTGTGGGGGAGCGGGATCGGCCAGACTCCTGCTCATGTTGTTCATGGTAATTGAGCGCTTCAAAGACGGTGACACTACGGCGGTGTGAGCGATTCTCACGCGCCGGGCAATGCTACTCAGCGCGAAGTGCACGGATTGGATCAATTGAGGCAGCGCGGCGAGCGGGGACGACCGCCGCAAGGGCCGCGGAAATGGCGAGTACTGCAATGGCCAGGCCGAGAATCAGGGGATCGTAGCTCTTCACGCCGTACAACTGACTGGCTACGGCGTGACCAGCGGCGATCACGACGGGAATACCGATAACCAGACCGACAACGATGGGGGCCATGGCGCTGCGCAGCACCATGCCGAGGACTTGCGTGCTGCCCGCACCGATAGCCATGCGCAAGCCGATTTCGCTGGTGCGGCGGGCCACCGTGTAGGCGGCGACGCCGTACAGCCCGACGCAGGCTAGCACCAGGGCCAAGACTCCGTATAGCGACGTGAGTTGCGCGATTAGCCGCTGACTGTTGAGTCTGGAATCGACCTGCTCATCGAGGTTGGTCATCTTAATGACGGTCAGGTTCGGATCGATTTCCGCAAGGGCGCTGCGGACTTCCGTTTGGAAATTTTCGGGGCGACCCGCGACGTGCAGCTGAATGCCATCGATGTAGTTTGCCCAGTTCTGATAGGCATTTTGCGTGGTCTCTTGATAGACCACAGTTTGCAGGAGCGGCAGGAACACCATGGGGTCGGCGGGAATTTTGGGATCCAAATACTTGGTGTTTTCGACCACCCCCACGATCTCATAATCGCCGCTGTGACTGAGGCCATTGAATCCCAAATGTTTTCCAATGGGGTCTTCGTTGGGAAAAAATTTACGCGCGAGCGCGTCATTGACCACGGCAACGCGCCGGGAGGAAGGTGTATCGCGCTCTTCGACGGCGCGTCCGCGTAAGAGGTGAGTGCCAATGGTTTCGAAATAGTGCGCGCTGACAAAGTCGTAGATCGCGTTGTCATCGTGAGTGTTCAGCGCTGGTTGGCGCCCTTGAATCCAGACCTGGTCACTCCAATTCCAACCGTCCATAGGGCTATGTAGCGCGAGGCTGGCGCTGAGCACGCCGGGCATGTGACTAAAGCGATCTTGAAGCTGCCGGTAAAGAGCCGGAAGACGCTCAAAGGTGTAGCCAGCCAGAGCCGGATTGAGGCGGACGATCAAACGGGATTGCGAATCAAAGCCGAACTGCTGTTTCTCGAGGTTGCGGAGACTCTGCGTCATCAGACCTGCGCCAACCAGAAGGACCAACGACAAAGCAGCCTGCAAGACGACCAGCAGCTTCTGTGGAAACGCGGAATTGTCTCGCGTAGCGCGCCCGGCGCCGCGCATCGTCTCCGCGGGATGCGTGTTCGAAGCGATCCACGCGGGCGCTACACTGAAGATGATTCCAGTAAGCAGGGAGATGAGAAGTGCAAATCCTAGAACTGAGAACGAAGGTGTGGCATCGATCGGAACATACTTTGCGCCGCGAAACGCCAGCAAAAGGATGGCCCGGGTGCCGATAAAGGAAATGATGATGCCGGCGACGCCGCCCAGCAACGCCAGCAGAATACCTTCCGTAAGCATCTGCCTCATCAGCCGGCCGCGAGACGCACCCAGCGCAACACGCACGGCAGTCTGTAAGCGCCCGGCCGTCGCCCGGACTAGTAAAAGGTTGGCGATGTTCGCGCAAGCAATGAGCAATACCAGCGCGGAAACCACCGTCAGCATACGGAGCCCATCGCCGTAGGTCGTAGCTAAGCGCGTCACGCCGCTGCCCGCAGGAGTGAGCGAGAGGCGCAGCGTGCTGATCAGTTGACGATCGTGCTCCGAATTGCCCTTCTGGTCCGTGAGCCACTGCTGGATTTCAGTTTTCAACTTTGCTTCCACTTGTGCAGGTTGTGTCCCTGGCTGTACCCGGCCGGCGACGTACAGCCAAAACTCGCTCGACTGATTCAGAAAGGAGTCATCCCGGTCAAGATTCGGCTCCATGGCGAGCGGAATCCAGAAATCAGCGGGATCGCCGCGCAGGGTATCGCCAAAAAATCCTGGCGGCATGACGCCAACCACGGTCATCGATTGACCGTTGATGGTGAAGGTCCCGCCGATCACCGAGGGATCGGACCCAAAACGCTGTGACCAAGTCCGGTAGCTCAGCACTGCCACGGGCTGCGCGTTGGGCCGATCATCGGAGGGAGTGAAGGTGCGTCCCGCGAATGCGCCGACTTCGAAGAGCGAGAAGTAATTGCCGGAGACAAATTCGCCAAAATAGGGCTCGGCAACGCCGGGAAAGCCGTTCCGGTGAACGCTCAGATTTGTCAGCCAGGATTGGAATGCGGCGAGTTCAGAAATTTCCGGAGTATTGTCGTGGACGTGCTTATACAGGGGAAAGGAATAGAGCGCAAAGTTGTCACGGAGGTCGGCGATGTCCGTGGTATCACAGCAGAGTTTCGTGTCTCCGAGGCTGTAGAGCTCACCGGGATTCGGCACGGGCAAAGACTTCATCATCACAGCATGGACGAGCGTAAAGATCGCGGTGTTCGCGCCAATACCTAGCGCCAGCGTCAGGATGGCGACAGCCGTGAATCCCAGACTCTTGCGGAGTTGCCGCAAGCCAAGACGCGAATCTTGAATCAGCCGTTCAAGCCAAGTCCATCGCCACAATTCGCGTACATCCTCCGTAACCAAAGTGGTGTTCCCAAACGCACGGTGCGCGGCATAACTGGCTTCTTCCGAGGACATGCCAGCTTCCTGCTTTTCTTCAGCCTCGAGATCCAGGTGGGTGCGAAGTTCACGGTCGAGGTCTGCGTCTTGCTGGACACGGCGTCCCCTCAGCTGATCGAGAATCCTGCGCCAAATCCCCATTTCACTCCTCCGGTGCGGGCCACATCACGCGGGAGATCGCAGACGCCAGCTGTTTCCACTTGGACTCTTCAGCCAACAACTGCTTCTTGCCAGCGGCGGTCATTCGGTAATACTTGAACTGGCGATTGCGATCCTTTGCCGTTTCCCACTTGGCGGTGACCCAGCCTTTGCGCTCGAGCCGATGAAGCGCGGGATAGAGTGAGCCATGCTCGACTTGCAGTACTTCATCGGTAGTGCGCTGGATGTGTTTAGCGATCTGATGACCGTGAGCGGGACCAAACAAGAGCGTGCGGAGAATGAGCATATCAAGCGTTCCCTGGAGCAGCGCCGAGCGGTTCATGGAGGAGTCTCTGGCCATGGTAGATGTCCTACCCTCGTATCCCTCTCGAAGGTAGACGTTCTTCCCTGGAAAACGTTAGCAGACCCTTGAGAAGGCGAGAGTGGGCCAAATGACCAGCGGGCCCTGCCTGTGCCGGGAAGAGCTGATTCTTGGATGAAATGGGGGCTACTTGCTGGAGTGAGAGACTAAGGAGATGCGCACGTGGGCGAGTTGTGGAAGAACGGAACCGGCGAATTTTCAGGCTGCCAGCAAGTCAGCCTGGTTTGGCGCGTGGTGGTAAGGCCGAGCCGGTTCAAGAAGGAATTTGTTTGCGTGGGGAGCGGCACGGCACTAAGATGCAGGGAATTTCCTTCCTGTGGAGGTATCCATGAAGCGAATTGTGCGGTTCCTTGGGCTTCTCAGCTTATTCATTTTGGCGGTTCGTCCAGCTAGCGGGCAACAAATTGGCAAGTACGTGCCGATTCCGGCGGGTTCGGATGCTGACCATGCGATAACGGAAATCAACGGCACCGCCGATGCGGCGCAGAAGCTGACGCTTATCGATAAATTTTCATCGACGCTCGGGCAGGGTGACATGGCGATTGTGGCCGATGATCTGTACGTAAATTATTACCTTGCGCAAAAGAATTACGAGAAGGCGTTTGAGTATGGGGACAAACTGTTTGCGCTCGACCCGGACAATTTTTCTAACGCCGTGAATATGGTTCGCGCGGCAAGCGAGAAGGGCGATATCGATAAGCTGATGGCTTACGGGGAGAAGGTGCCGGGAATTCTGCAACGATTCAAGGCGTCAGCTGCTCCGAGCGGAATAGAGGCAGACAACTGGGAGCGGCAAAAAGCGGCGACGCTGGAAAGCAACAAGGACAATATCCTTTACATCCAGCAGGCCATGTTCCTGGGAGTTTACCGGACGACGAACGCCGCAAAGCGTGCTGCGCACTTGACGCACTTCGCGGAGCTTTTTCCCGATTCGCCGTATGCGAATCAGGCGCTGGGGGTGGCCGCGACTTCCTATCAGCAAGCGCAGAACGTGCCGAAAATGCTGGAAGTGGCGAACGGAGTGCTGGCTAAGGATCCCAACAACATCGGAATGCTGCTGTTGTTGTCGGATTATTACAGCGAGAAGGGAGAGCAACTGGACAAGGCCGAAGCGTCCGCGAAGAAAGCGATTGCGCTGCTGGCGACGGCTAAGAAGCCCGAGGGGGTTACCGACGAGCAGTGGCAACAGCAGATTTCGCTGCAGAAGGGACTGGCGCTCAGCGCTTTGGGGCAGGTCAACATTCAGAAAAAGGATAACGTGCAGGCGGTGGATAATTTCAAGGCGGCTTCGCCGTTGCTGAAGGCGGACGATGGGAGCTACGGGCGGAATCAATACCGGCTGGGGTTCGCGCTGCTCAACTTGAAGAGAAATGCTGAGGCGAAAGATGCGTTCGCACAATCGGCCTCGGTGAACAGTGCGTATAAGGCGTTGGCGCAGGCGAAACTGAAAACTTTTGATGCGGCAGCGGCTAAGAAGAAATCTTAGCGCCGCGGGTGGTCATCAAGAAGTGAACGGCTCGCGTAGAGGTTTTGAGGGTGTGGAGGCGCGAAAAATCGGCGATCATGACTCGCCGAAACTTTAGCTCGGGGACGGGCATCTAATAATCTGGACTTGAGGGACAGGCGATCTGCGTTGCGGATAGCGTTGCGGGCAGAAACGGATTCATTCAGGAGAAGGAAATGGCAGAGATTGCAACGTTTGGGGCGGGATGCTTCTGGGGGATTGAAGCGGCTTTTCAGCAGGTGCCGGGGGTAATCGAGACGGCTGTGGGTTACAGCGGCGGCGAGACGCCGAACCCCACGTACAAGGATGTTTGCACGGATGAGACGGGGCACGCCGAAGTCGTGCAAGTAACGTTTGATCCGGCGAAGGTGACCTACGAGCAATTGCTCGACGTATTCTGGAAGGTGCACGACCCGACGCAGCTGAACCGGCAGGGGCCGGACTTTGGCACACAGTACAGGACGGCGATTTTCGTTCATTCGCCGGAGCAGGAAGCCATCGCGAAGAAGTCCCGGGAAGCGCTGGAAGCGAGCGGCAAGTTGAAGCGGCCAATCGCGACCGAAATTACGCCGGCTGCGACATTTTATCGCGCCGAGGAATATCACCAGAAGTATTTGCAGAAACGAGGAGTGGCGTCCTGCCACTTTTGATTTAAGTACGCCATTCGAGAACGTGAGGCCGGGCGCAGTTGCCTGGCCTTTTTTGTGTTGAACTCGCAGGATTCCGCTTGTGCCCTGGACCGCCGACCGTGGTCGCGGCGACCGGCCCCCCTCCCCGGTTTTTTCGTAAGTGCGGATTCTAAAGGGTTTTAAGTCCTGTGTTTTGGAAGTGCGGATTCTACGGGAGTTACAGGCGCGTTTTGCGGAAGTGCGGATTGTAAAGGAGATAGCGGAGAGTACTGAGCCTGAAATCCGAAGTTGAAGGTAGTTTCGTAGAGACTCATTGATGGATTTTGGGCTCAAGTCGCGAGCCCAGAATGCAACTTCGGCGAAGTTGGGACGCCGTAGGATAAGATGTTTTCCAGCAGCGGGATACGTGGTTGGAGGCCACCCCAGGAAGCCGACAAATGCAGCACCAAGCGGTGGCCGGCCCGGCCGAGCAGAGCACCGCAAAGAAAAACTTGCGCGCGCAGCGTGGCTGGTT
>Ga0209736_1000261_pt1 | contig 17042 bp, 15 predicted proteins | sample BlaSpr_A8_Ref_M3_FD_187992 | JGI IMG/M metagenome (GOLD analysis project Ga0209736, IMG submission 187992) | Forest soil microbial communities from Thunder Bay, Ontario, Canada - Black Spruce, Ontario site 2_A8_Ref_M3 (SPAdes) (version 2) | ecosystem: Environmental > Terrestrial > Soil > Boreal...
CGCCGGAATTGGCCGCCGAGGTCACGCTGCAGCCGATCCGCCGTTTCAACTTCGATGCCGCGATCATCTTCTCGGATATTCTTGTCATTCCCTACGCGCTCGGCCGTGAGGTACGGTTCGAGGCCGGTGAAGGCCCGCGGCTCGAACCGCTGGATACGCCGGAGAAAGTCGAAACGCTGGCGCCGCACGGCGATTTCGGCAAACTCGAGCCGGTGTATGAGGCGCTGCGCCGCGTGCGCCGCGAGCTCGATCCGCAGATTGCGCTGATCGGCTTCTGCGGCGCGCCATGGACGGTGGCGACCTACATGGTGGCCGGGCAAGGCACACCGGATCAGGCGCCGGCGCGGATGATGGCCTATCGTCATCCCCAGGCGTTTGCAAAAATTATCGACGTGCTGGTCGAGAACTCGATTCAATACCTGCTGGGGCAGCTCGCCGCAGGCGCCGACGTGCTGCAGATTTTCGACACCTGGGCCGGCGTGCTGCCGCCGCGCGAATTTGCGCGCTGGTCGACCGAGCCGACCCGCCGCATTGTCGAGGGCGTGCGCCGAGAGGTGCCGGATGCGAAGATCATCGGCTTTCCCAGAGGCGCAGGCGCGCTGCTGCCGGGATATGTGGAATCAACCGGCGTCGATGCCGTCAATATCGACTGGACCGCCGAGCCGTCATTGATCCGTGAGCGCGTGCAGAACCGCGTCGCCATTCAAGGCAATCTCGATCCGCTGGCGCTGATCGCCGGCGGCGCCGCGCTTGATCGCGCCATCGACGATGTGCTTTCGAATTTCGCCGGCGGCCGGCTGATCTTCAACCTCGGCCACGGCATTCAGCCGGAAACCCCGATCGCGCATGTCGAGCAGATGATCAAGCGGGTGCGGGCGTATCGGGGGTGAGACCCTCTACGACGGTCGCCGCCCATCACCCCGGCCGGCTGCGCTCGATGATCGCAGCCGCGCCCTTGTTCAACAGTTCGAGCCCGACTGCACGGCCGAGTTCGCGCGGGCGGTTTGCAGGCCCGGATTGCGCGGCCTCGATGAAGAGATTGCCGGTTTCGTCCAGCACCGAGGCGGTCAGCGTCATCCGCGCGTCGTCGATGGTTGAAAATCCCGCAATCGGCGAATTGCAATGACCGTTGAGGACCCACAATACCTCGCGCTCGGCGTCGGCGCTTTGGTGCGCGGCGGGGTCGTCGATGGCGGACAGAATGCGCCGGGTCTGCCAATCGTTGCTGGCGCATTCCACCGCAACGATCCCCTGCCCCACTGCGGGCAGCATCTCCTGAATTGAAAACTCGTAGGCGATGCGATGGGCGAGACCGACGCGCACCAGCCCGGAGCGCGCCATGATCAGCGCGTCGGCCGGACCGACCGCCCCGCCGTCGGGCAGCCGCTGCATTTCCAGATTGTCGAGCTTGCGCACCCTGGTGTCGGCGGCGCCGCGATAGTGGATGATCTCGACGTCCGGAAACAGCCGGCGCGCATAGGCCGCGCGCCGTACCGCATTGGTGCCGATCTTGAATCCCTTGCCGCCGGATCGCCTGAAATCGTCGATCAAAACGCCGGGGCGCAGCACCAGCACGTCGCTCGCCGGATCGCGCGGCAGCGTGGCGCCGATCACGAGCCCCGGGGTGTCTTCATTGCCCGGCATGTCCTTTAGCGAGTGCATCGCGGCCTGCAATTCGCCTGATACGACCGCCCTGCGGATCTCGGCGACGAATGCACCGCCCTTGCCGCCATGCGGCAGCAGCTTACCGGTCTGATCCAGATCCCCGGTGGTTTCGAACTTGACGATCTCGACATCGATATCGGGAACGGCCGCGGTCAGCCGGCGGGCAATTTCCCGCGTCTGGGCCAGCGCCATGACGCTTTTGCGCGTGCCGATCCGTATTCGAATTGCCACGACTCTCGCTCCATTCGACGCCGCGCCGCGGATGCTGCTGGCGTTCGGCCAGAAGATAGAACCAGCCGGCGCCGGAATGCAAACCCATGTCCGGCGTTCGACCCCGCGTTACCGGGCTTCCTCGAGGATCATGTCGGAAGCTTTTTCGGCGATCATGATGATCGCCGCGTTGGTGTTGCCCGATACCAGATCCGGCATGATCGAGGCGTCGACCACGCGCAGGCCCTGGATCCCGCGCAGCCGAAGCCTTTGATCGACCACCGCGAGCGAATCGTTGCCCATCCTGCAGGTCGATGTCGGATGGTAGATGGTGCTGCCGCGGGCGCGGCAGTGGGCCAGCAATTCCTCGTCGGTCGAAATCTTTTTCCCGGGATCGACCTCTTCGACCACAAAGCGGCGTAGCGCCGGCGCCTGCAGAATCCGGCGCAGGATTTTCAGGCCTTCGACATTGGCGGTGCGGTCGGCTTCCGTCGCCAGATAGTTGATCCGTATTTCCGGCGGTGCTGCGGGATCGGCACTTTTGATCCGAAGCGAGCCGCGGCTCTCGGGGCGGAGCTGACAGACTGAGGCCGAAAATCCGGAAAACGCATGCAGCTTTTCGCCCATCTTGTCGGTCGAGAACGGCAGAAAGTGGACCTGGATATCCGGCGTCGCCAGCCGTGGATTGGTCTTGAAGAACGCCCCCGAGGTGCCTGCCGCGATCGACAACGGGCCGTCGCGGAACGCCGCATAGCGCAGGCCGGCCATGACCTTGCGGAGCGGACTATTGACGACGTCGTTGAGCGTGATGGGTTTGGTGCAGCGCATCACCACCCTGACCTGCATATGGTCCTGCAGATCGTTTCCGACCCCGGCCGCATCGAGTACGACATCGATGCCGTGTTTGCGCAGCAACTCCGCCGGACCGATGCCGGAGAGCTGCAGCAATTGCGGGGAGTTGTAGGCGCCGCCGCAAACCAGGATTTCCTTTCGCGCCCGCGCGGTTCGCAAGCTGCCAATCTGATTGTATTCGACGGCGACCGCACGGTGCCCATCGAACCGGATGCGCTGCGCCAATGCGGAAGTCTCGATCCGCAGGTTGTTTCGGTCCTTGGCGGGGCGAAGATACGATACCGCGGTGCTGGCTCTCCTGCCGTAACGCGTCGTGGTCTGGAAGAATCCGGCGCCTTCCTGGGTCGCACCGTTGAAATCGGGATTTTTGGGGATGCCGGTCTCGGCGGCCGCTTCGATGAAGGCCGCCGACAGCGGATCGGCGTGACTTAGGTTGGAAACTGCCTGCGGGCCGCTGGTGCCGTGGAAATCGTCGGCGCCGCGCGCCTGGTTTTCGGCCTTCTTGAAATACGGCAGCACGTCGTCAAAACCCCAGCCCAGATTGCCGTGCTGGCGCCAGCGATCGTAATCCGCGTGCTGACCGCGAACGTAGAGCAGGCCGTTGATCGAGCTCGAACCGCCCAAAACCTTGCCGCGCGGCTGGAACACCGTCCGCCCGCCAAGGCCGGGCTCGGGCTCGGTCTGGTACATCCAGTTGACGGTCTTTTCCTTGAACAGCCTGCCATAGCCGAGCGGGATGTGGATCCAGATATGGCTGTCCTTCGGGCCGGCCTCGAGCAGCAGCACCGAATGCTTGCCGTCCGCGCTCAGACGATTGGCGAGCACGCATCCGGCCGACCCGGCGCCGACGATGACATAGTCGAATTCGAATGATTGATCCGGTGTCGCGGCGGAGGGCGCTTTGTTGGTCATCTCGTTGATTGGCCCGGCTTCGGCGCTGCAAACAGGAAACTTTACCAGAACGGCCCGATTGAACTTATCCTAGCAGCGCTGTCAACTTGGCGATGGTATTCATGTTGCGGGCGGTGCCGTCCGCGGCCGCCTTGATTTTCAGCTTCGACTTCCCCATGCCGTCGCCATAGTGAACGTAGATCTCGCGCTTGCCGAGCCGAACTTCCTCGCCGGCCTGGCCGGTGATTTCTGCAAGGGCTTTCGCGCCCGGCGGCTTGTCCAGGAAAATCGCCACGGTGCGATCGGGCGCCGCCTTGGGAAACGGATTGGCTTTCAGCACCGCTGCCAATTCCTCAGCGGAACGAACCAGAACACCGACCGGCTTGCCGGCATAGCGCTGCAGGCTCGCCTCCAGCGCCGCCTTGATCGCCGGCTCGGATTTCGCACTCTTGAACACCACATTGCCGCTGGCGATGAGGGTGCGCACCTCGGCAAATCCCGCAGCCTCGCACATCGCTTTCAGTTCGCCCATCGGAAGCTTGCCGGTGCCGCCGACATTGACGGCCCGCAACAGCGCCACAAAGGATTTCAAGTTTTGGTCTCCCTGCTAGAGAGAGAGAGAGAGAATATCACGGTTCTGGCGGAGCTTCCTCTTACACCGCGCGAAATAGTGCTGTCGGCATTTTCGTTCACGCGGCATCGATTCTCGAACTACCCGGCTCGGCGAACCCCGCCTGCACCACTTCATCGCGCTTGCGTCGAAGATGTGTCCGCAGGATATGCGCAAGCCCGCTGGCGTCGCGTCGCTGCAGCGCGTTCAGTATTCCTTCGTGCTCCCTTACCGCCAGCGCCCAATGTTCGGATGACATCGGGGTGATGAACCGCGCACGGCGAATACGCGCCGACACCGAGTCGTAAAATCCGGCGAGCACCGCGTTATCGGCCGCCCGCACGATGCTTTCGTGGATCAACCGGTTGCAGCGATAATACGACAACAGATCGCGCGCGCGATAATGTTCGACCATAGCGACCTGCAGCGCAGCGATTTCCTGCAGTTGCTGGTCCGAAATGCGGGGACAGGCCAATTCGCCGGCGGTCGCTTCCAGCGCCTCGCAGACTTCGAATAGTTCCTTGACGTCCTTTTGCGTAAGCTTTGCCGCGCGCGATCCGCGATTGGGCAGCAACACCACAAGCCCTTCGGCGGCCAATACCTTGAGCGCCTCGCGCAGCGGCGTGCGCGAGATCGACAACGACACGCACAATTCGCGCTCCGGAATGCGCGCGCCCGGCGGAATTTCGCCTTCCGTCAATATGTGCCTGAGGCGGGAAACCACCTCCTCGTGCATCATCGCGGCGTTCTCCCCGGCAAGGTGGATCTCACATGTTTTGAATGCAAAATATCCACAAAACAATCAAAATTAACAGAATCTTGTTGCAGATGGCAGTTTTTGCATTCAGAATTGCGCGGTCGGCTGGGCTTCGGCCGGGCGGAAATCCCATCTTGAAAACGGTCTGCAAACAAAATGACTGATACCGCCACGTTGGAGGCCGAACTGCTGTACGAGGTCCGCGAGGGCATCGGCCGGATCACCTTCAACCGGCCGCAGGCCAGAAATTCGCTGACCTTCAGCATGTATCAACGGCTGACGGAGATCTGCGCGGGTGCTGCCGAAGATCGTTCGCTCAAGGTGCTGATCCTCACCGGCGCCGGCGACAAGGCGTTCGCTTCCGGCACCGACATCAATCAGTTTCGCGCGTTCAAGACCCCGCAGGATGCCATCGGTTACGAGACCAGGATCGATCATGTGCTGGGCACGCTCGAGCAATGCGCCGTCCCGACCATTGCGGCCATCAATGGGGTTTGCGCCGGTGGCGGCGCCGGCATTGCCGCATGCTGTGACATTCGCATCGGCACCAAAACCGCAAAATTCGGATTTCCGATCGCCCGCACGCTTGGCAATTGCCTGTCGATGTCCAATCTCGGCCGGCTTTCGGCCTTGATCGGGGCGGCGCGGCTGAAGGAAATCATCTTTACGGCGCGGCTGATCGAAGCCGGGGAAGCGGCCGGCCTTGGTTTGTTGAACGAAGTGGTGGAGGACGGCGCCGCCCTGGAGCGGCGCGCCGATGAACTGGCGCGCCTGGTCGCAGGCCACGCGCCGTTGACCCTGCGCGCCACCAAGCAGGCCTTGCTGAGTATGCGGCCGGAAGTCCATGAAGACGAGGACCTGATTCTGATGTGCTACCAAAGTCGGGATTTCCGCGAAGGCATGGATGCCTTTCTCAATAAGCGCCAGCCGCAATGGACCGGCGAATAATCGCAAACACAAATATGGCGGGAGAAACCATGGGCCCTCTGGCCGGTTTGAAGGTCGTCGACCTGACGCATGTGATGGCAGGCCCGACCTGCACCTTGATGCTCGCTGACATGGGCGCCGAGGTCATCAAGATCGAGAAGATTCCGGCCGGCGACGACACCCGCTACATGCTGCCTCCCAAAGTCGGCACCGAGGCGGCATCGTTCCTGATGATGAACCGCAACAAAAAAGGCATCGCGCTGGACCTCAAGACGGCCGGCGGTGCCAAGGTTCTGCGGCGTCTGATCGGCTCGGCGGACGTGCTGGTGGAAAATTTCGGTCCCGGCGTCATGGACCGGCTCGGTTTCGGCTACCCCGAAATCAAAAAGGACCATCCCGCCCTGATTTACTGCTCGCTGTCCGGCTTTGGACGCACCGGCCCCTACAAGCATCGGCGCGGCTTCGATCTGGTGGCGCAGGCGATGAGCGGGATCATGAGCTTTACCGGCGAAAGGCCCGACGGACCGCCGGTCAAATGCGGCGCGCCGCTGTCGGACATCACGGCCGGCATTCTGGCGGCCATGGGCATTCTGGCGGCCTATACCCACCGGCTGAAAACCGGTCAGGGCCAGTGGGTGGAAACCTCGCTGTTCGAGGCCGCACTGGTGCAGACCTATTGGCAGGCCGCCATCGCGCTTGCGACCGATGTGGCGCCGAAAGCCATGGGTTCGGCGCATCCGCTCAATGCGCCCTATCAGGCCTTTGAGGCCTCCGACAAGTGGATCGTGGTCGGCGGCGCCAACCAGAAGCACTGGCTGCGCACGCTCGAGGTGTTGGGCGTTTCCGAACTCGCGCAAGATCCGCGCTTTGCGACCGGCGCCGACCGCATGGGGCATCTGAAGGCATTGGAAGATTTGCTGTCGGCGCGGTTTCGGACCCAGCCCGCCGCACACTGGCTGAGCGCGCTGGAGGAAGTCGGCGTGCCGTGCGGACCGGTCAACAATATGCTGCAGGCGCTGGCCGATCCGCAGACGATTGCGCGCGAGATGGTGACTGAAGTCGCTCATTCTTCACTCGGCAAGGTCAAGACGATCGGGCTGCCGATCAAATTCTCGGAGACGCCGGGCAAGGTAAGGTCAGGCGCGCCGCTCTATGGCGAACATACCGCGGCGGTGTTGACCGCATACGGTTTTGACGCCGACGAAATTGCGGCGCTGCAGGAAGAAGGCGTGGTGGCCACGGCAGGCCCCGTGAAGGATAAAGTGAGCTGACGCCAAGCGCGACCAACAAACGCGACGAAAATAAAAAATCAATGGGAGAACAAGATGACTGTAACGCCGAAACTCGCTGCGATCGCCTGCGCACTCGCAGCTTGCGCGCCAGGCGCGGCCAGCGCCGCGTGGCAACCGGTAAAACCGATCGAATTCATCGCGACCGCCGGTCCGGGCGGCGGCACCGATAATTTCGCGCGCGCGGTCCAGGCCATCATCACCAAGCACAAATTGGTCGAGCAGCCGATTGTCGTCACCAACAAGGGCGGTGGCAGCGGCGCCGAAGGTTATACCTATACCAAGGCGATGGCCGGCGATCCCTACAAGATCTTGTTCGGGACATCGAACGCCTGGACCCAGCCGTTGGTGTCAAAGGTCGCGTATAACTACACCGACCTGACGCCGATCGCCGCCATGGTCCAGGACGAGTTCCTGCTTTGGGTCAAGCAGGACGCGCCCTACCAGAACGTCGGGGATTACCTCAAGGCCGTGGCCGCGAAACCGGCCGGCGACTTCAAGATGGGTGGCGCGCAGTCCAAGGACACCGATGAAGTCCTGACCCGGATGATCGACAAGGCGGCGAAGGTGAAGTTCACCTACATTCCCTTCAAGAGCGGCGCCGAAGCCGCGGTGCAACTGGCCGGCGGCCATATCGACTCCCACGTCAACAACCCCAGCGAAAGCATCGGGCATTGGAAGGGCAGCACCCAGCGCCCGCTTTGCGCCTTCTCCCCGCAGCGTCTTCCCGACGGACCGAAGGTTACGGAGACGCAAAACTGGCACGATATCCCGACCTGCGTTGAATCCGGTCTCAACATTCCGCAATTCGAGCAGCCGCGCACGGTCTGGCTGCCGGGCAAGGTCACCGCGGAGCAGGCCGCGTACTATGTCGACCTGATGAAGAAAGTTCAGAGCACCCCGGAATGGAAGGAATATATCGAGCGGACGTCGCAGGTCGATACCTTCCTGACCGGCGATGCATTCAGCAAGTTCATCAAGGAGGACATCGACCGCACCCACAAGATTGCCGCCGATGAAGGTTGGCTGGTCGCCAACTAGAGTCGAGATGATGATCTCGGGGCGCAGTCTGGAAGCGGCGACGGCACTTCTCACCGGAGCGTTCGGCGCGGCCGTCGTGGTGTCCAGCCTTGACAACGGTATCGGGTGGTCCGCCGCCGGCGTCGATGCCGGCACCTTCCCGTTCATCGTCGGCCTGGTCATTTTGAGCGGCAGCCTGTTCAACCTCGTGCAGGGGTGGCTTCAGGCACGCGACGTTATCCTGCGTCCCAGCGAACTCAAGCGGTTGGGACTGCTCTTTATCCCGGCCGTCGTTTATGTCGGCGTCATTCCATTGACCGGAATGTATCTGGCCTCGGCCTTCTATGTGTTCGGTGCGCTGGCCTGGCACAAGCGGGGCTCGTTGATGTTCTCGGCGCTTGCGGGGATCGTCACGGCGGTAGCGCTCTATCTGATATTCGAGCTGACGTTCCAGATCTCGTTGCCGCGCGGCGCGCTCGGCGACTTCATCGGCTTCTGAGGGGAACTCGTTGGAAAATCTCGAAGCCCTGATGCACGGTTTTGGCATCGCGCTATCCGGCAATCATATTTTTCTGATGCTGATCGGCGTGCTGCTCGGTATTCTGGTCGGCGTGCTGCCCGGCCTTGGCGCGCCCAACGGCGTATCCCTGCTGTTGCCGCTGACCTTCGGCATGCAGCCGGTATCGGCCATCATCCTGCTCTCCTGCATGTATTGGGGGGCGTTGTTCGGCGGCTCGGTCACTTCCATCCTGTTCAACATTCCCGGCGAGCCCTCGTCGGTGGCGACCACATTCGACGGCTATCCGATGGCACGCGACGGCAGGCCGACCACGGCGCTGGCCACCGCGTTCGGCTCGGCCGCCTTCGGCGCGCTGGCCGGGGTCGTTCTGATCACCGTGTCGGCTTCCTGGGTGGCAAAAGTGGCGCTGGCGTTCGGCCCGCCGGAATATTTCGCGGTTTACTTTCTGGCATTCGCAAGCTTCGTCAGCATGGGCGGCTCGCCGCCGATCAAGACGCTGGTGTCGCTTGCGATCGGCTTTGCGCTTGCCGCGGTCGGGATCGACACCGTCTCCGGCAGCGTGCGGCTCACCATGGGCATCGATGAACTGGTCAAGGGCGTCAACTTCGTTGTCGCCGTGATGGGCCTGTTCGGCATCGGCGAGTTGCTGATCGCGGTGGAAGACGAATTTCACGTCAAGGCGATTTCTTCCAGGATCGAGTGGCGGGAGGTTTTCCGTACCCTCATCGGTCTGCCGCGATACGGCTGGGTGCTGCTGCGCAGCGCCGCCATCGGTTGCTGGATGGGTATTACGCCGGGTGGTCCCACCGCTGCATCCTTCATGAGCTACGGCATCGCCAAACGTCTTTCCTCCCGGCGCGCACATTTCGGCAAGGGAGAGCCGGAAGGCATCATCGCTCCGGAAACCGCCGACCATGCCGCCGGCACCAGCGCACTGCTGCCGATGTTGGCGCTCGGCATTCCCGGGTCGGCTACCGCCGCGGTGATGATGGGCGGCCTGATGATCTGGGGACTCGATCCCGGACCGATGCTGTTCATCGACAAAAAGGACTTCGTCTGGGGTTTGATCGCTTCGATGTACCTCGGCAACGTCGTCGCGGTTGTCCTGGTGCTGCTCACGGTGCCGATCTTCGCGGCGCTGATGCGCGTGCCGTTCTTCATCATCGCGCCGCTGATCGTCATCATCTGCACCGTCGGCGCCTATTCGGTTTCCAATTCCTATCTCGACGTCGTCATGATGATGGGATTCGGCATCGTGGGATATCTGTTCAAGAAGCTGCATTATCCGTTGGCGCCGCTGGTGCTCGCGATGGTGATTGGCGACAAGGCGGAGGACGCCTTCCGCCAATCCATGCTGATGTCGAAAGGTTCGCTCGGGATATTTTTCAGCGGCACGCTGGTGACGACGCTGATCTTCGTCGGCGCGGCGCTGCTGGTGCTGCCGATGATCTGGCAAACCATCGGGAAGATGCTGGCGCGATCGCCGTCAAGACCGTGACGATGATGCGGCATAGCCATCAACCGAAATATCCCGCGATGATGCGCTTGTCGACCTTGCAGATGTAAGTGTATTTCGGATTGACCACCTGGGTGCAGCGCGCTTCCGCAATCTGGCCGAGCAGCATGTAGCCTTCGGCGGCGGGAATCTTCCAGTCGTCTTCCAGCCAATTGATCATCTCCTCGAAGGCGATGCGCATGGCGTCTTCCAGCGGCCGGGCGCAGCCCAGCGTGCAGATATGCGTCGGCGTTTCGATGCGCGGATGATTGAGCCGCGCCGGCGCTTTCGCAAGCGAGACTTTCACGGTCAGTGTGGTCGCAATTTCGATGGCGCCCATGCCGTTGGCTTCGCCGTCGCCCTGGATGGCGTGGCAATCCCCGAGAAACAGATGCGCGCCCTGCCTGTTGACGCGCAGCAATACCGTGTTGCCCGTCGTGATCTCCTGGACGTCGAGATTGCCGCCATGCGGACCGTTGTCGATGGTCAGGACGGCGCCATGCACCGGCGCGACGCCGATGACGCCGATCATCGGCTTGATCGGCAGCTTGACGTGTTCGTTCCAGTGCACGAGGTCGTTCTTGACCTCGACGACCCGGGTCTGCCGGCCGAATTCCTTTCGCCGCACCCAGTCGGGAAACATTCCGATGCCCGGCCACAGCGCGGTAAAGCCCAGTTTGTCGAGCTCGATCTTGACGATCTCGACCTTCAACATATCGCCGACTTTCGCTCCGCGCACCTCGATCGGCCCGGTGGCGCCATTGACGAACGGCAGGGTAACGTCGGTCTCGGTCAATTGCTGTCCGAGATGGCGGATGGTGCCGTCGTTGACGTTGATCGCGCATTCCACCACGAAGGTTTCGCCGGGCTCGACGCTGGCGATGAACTTGTCGTCGCCGGAAAGCGCGTATTTGATGTTGTCGACTTTGCTGACACGCTGAGACATTTTTTGCTCCTGATCTTGAACTTGCCCGATATTCAATGGATGCGGCGCCACGGCATCAGCAGGCGCTCGATCCTGCCCACCACGAAGGTCAGCAGCAGCGCCAGCGCGATCGTTGCCACCAAGGCGGCAAAGACTTTCGGAATGATGTACAGCGACCCCGCCTTGAAAATGGCGTGGCCGAGCCCTTCGGACGACGACATGAATTCGCCGACGATCGCGCCGATCAGCGCGAACCCGACCGTGAGCTTCAGTCCGGCGAAGATATCGGTCAGCGAGGCCGGCACCACCAGCTTGAGAAAGATCTGAAACTTCGACGCTCCCAGCGTCCGCATCAGATTGATCTGGTCGGTGTCGACCCCGACCGCGCCCTTGTAAGACGTGACCAGGGCGACGATCACCACCGACAGCGTCGACATCGCAACTTTCGAAATCAGTCCGGTGCCGAACCAGATGATGATGATCGGCGCGAGCGCAATAATCGGAATCGAGCCGAGCGCGATCACGAACGGTTCCACCACGCGTGACACGAACCTGGAGTACCACAGCGAGAGTCCGATGACGGTACCGACACAATTTCCGACCAGAAAGCCGAGCAGGGTTTCCAGGCCGGTGACATAAGTATCGCGCCACAGACTGCCGTCGCGCACCATCTGGCCCAAAAAGCCCGCGATCGCCGACGGCGAGCCAAACATGAAGGCGGCCTGCTTGTTATTCGCCGTCATATGGTCCCAAAAGCCGAGCAGCACGGCGAGCAGCGCGCCTTGTGTGGCCAGAACGATCGCCGCCGACCGCAGCCTGTGCCAGCGCCGGACCGCTGGCGCAACCGGCTTTCGTGCAGGCGCTTCGGTGGCGCGGTCCATCCCGCTCTCTGTACCCGCGGTCATTGCAGCACGACGTCAAGATCGGCCCAGATCTGCCGAACGTATTTGCTGAAATCGCGGCTGTCGCGCGCCGCCATCATGTCGGTCCGTTCGGTGCCGAGCGCGATATTATAGACCGCTTTGACCTGGGTTGGCCGTTTGGACAGCACGATCACGCGATCGGCAAGCGAGACGGCTTCCTCGATGTCGTGGGTGATCAGCAGCAGCGACCGGCCGCCCTTGCGGACCAGCTTGGCGGTGTCGCTTTCGATCAACAGCTTGTTCTGGAAATCCAGCGAAGCAAAGGGTTCATCGAGCAGCAGCACGGCGGGCTCGTTCACCAATGTCCGCGCCAGCGCCACGCGCTGGCGCATGCCGCCGGAGAGCGTCGAAGGGTAGTGATCGGAAAAGCCGTGCAGCCCCAGCTGATCGAGCATGGCGTGACTGCGGTCCTGGGCCTCGCTCGCCGCCACGCCGCGGATTTCGAGACCCAGCATCACATTGCCGAGCGCGGTTCGCCACGGCAGCAGCAGATCCTTCTGCAGCATGTAGCCGACATTCTGCGGCTGGCCGGTGATCTCCCGGCCGTACCAGCTGATGCGTCCGGAGTCCGGCGCGAGCAATCCGCACAAGGTGTTCAGCAGCGTCGTCTTGCCGCAACCGGAAGGACCGACGATGCTGACGATCTGGCCCTGATCCAGCGTCAGGCTGAGATCGCCGATGACCGGAACCAGCCGCCCATCGACATCATAGCTTTTTGCAACATGCTGGACGACGAGCGGAATGGCGGGAACGGCATTCGCCCCGGCACTGGCGCCCTGGGTAACATTCACGCCATTTACTGCGCCGATCATTTGAGGCCGGCAACCGCCTTTTCCGCAAACGTGTTATCGATGATCTGGTCGAATGGAATCGTGCCTTTGGCATTGCCGAGATAGACCTGCATATCCATCAGATTCTTCCATTGATCCTGTTTGGTAACGACGGATTGGGCAGGAATGAGATATTTGAGCTCGGCGTCGATCGCCTTGTCGACGACCTCGCCGGGAAGGTCCGGAAATTCCTTGCGGGCGACCTGCTTGGAAAACGCCGGATCGGCATAGGTCTTGCGGGAGGCTTCCTCGAACGAGGTAACCAGCGCCTGCACCATCTCCGGATTTTTCTGGATCGTGGTGGGCAGCACCATGATTCCGGTGTTGCAGAACGGCCCGATATAGCTCGAAAAATCGAACACCACCTTGGCGCCCTGCGCTTCGGCGGCGGCGACGCTCGGCTGATACGCAATGGCGATATCGGCCTGGCCGGCCAGCATGGCGGCAATCTCGGTTCCCGGGTTCACCGGAACGATGGTGGCGTCGACGCCGACCTTGAGGCCGGCTTTTTCCAAAAGGCGCTTCGCAACGCTGTAATTGGTATTCGGTTCGGGCGAGGTAACGATCTTCAGGCCCTTGAATTCCTTCGGGTCGGTGATTGGCTTGAGGGTTTTTGAAACACCGAAATAATGCGCGCGCTGCACCACCGTGCCGACCACGACGCCTGGACCGCCATTCTCCCGCGAAATCTGCGCCATCGTCGCGTCCCCGATCGCGAAATCCGCCGAACCGCCAAGCACGGCCGCGAAGGTCTGGGTGTCGCCGCCGGCGGCGCTGACTTTCATGTCGAGGCCGTTTTTCTCGAAGATGCCGGCATGCATCCCGACATAGAGATTGATGTAGCCGAGATTATGGACGGCTTCGCTGAAGCGCACTTCCTTGAGCGGCGCAGCTATGGCGCGACCCCGGCCGAGGACGGGCAGCAGCGCCAGTCCGCCTGCAACGGCGGCGGATGTCGTCAGAAAATCGCGGCGGCTGAACGAGACGGCGTCGGCGGTGAGAAATTGGCGGACCGTGTTGATCATGGCTCTGAACTCCTCGCGAAATCGAAGGCTTCCGTATCCAGCAAAACTAGTCCTTCGCGCGAACAGGCGGCAAGACAAAAGAAACGACAGCAAAATGTTCAGAGCGATGCCGCGCCGTCGATAATGTCGCCGTTGCGACACAACGCCAGCAAGCCTGAACGCAATTTGTGATTTTCGTGAGTTGTTAACAGGCGAGTTGATTACCCGAGCATCAGCTCGTTGGCGATAATGTCATTTTTGACATTATCGCTGCCCAAAGAAGCAGCGAACTTTTTACGCCCGCAACGAAATTCCGGTGCGGCAGGCTTGATTGAAAACGTTGCCTGCGACGGCTCAGCTAAGAACTCGGCGCGACTTAAGGATTGACCCGTACCGAAGCAAAGCGTCCGGTGAGAGCGCCGCCGCATTTTTCCGCGGCGATCTCGATTGCACGGCGTTGTTCGCGAGCCTTGTCGCGGACCGGCGGCGCGGTCGGGCTGGTTGTTGTTGGCGCGGGCGATGCGGGCTCGGCCGGAGCACGAAGACGCTCCACGAGATTGCTGACCAGGCCTCGCAAGCGGAGATTCTCGGCCGCCAGATCCTTCATCTGCATCACCGCAGGAACGTTGAGACCCCCAAAACGTCTTCGCCACCGATAGAAGGTTCGCAGCGACACGCCGGCGGTGCTGCAGATTTCGGCGACCGACACCCCGGCGCTGGCCTCATAGAGCAGATGAAGAATTTCGTTTTCAGTGAATCGGGACCGTCTCATCGGATCGCCCTCATGCAACTGCTGTCGTGGAACACCTTCCATCGCCGTCGTCGGCCGTCTTTCCCGGCCGGTCGGTGTCGACTTCGGCAAACCTAGCACAAACACCTGGCCCTCGAAATACGTGCGCCAACCGGACCGCCAACGCTCGCGGCGATGCTGGCTTGCCTCCAACATGACGGTCTGATTTTGTTGGCCTTCCGCTCTCCCGGAGAGACCCATGGCACGCCGCCACGAAATTCCCGCCACGCCCGAGAATATGGTATGGGGGTACCTCGATAGCGCCAGTGCGCCCGTCCTGTCGGTGAACTCGGGCGACACCGTGACCCTGCACAGCTTCCCGGCCGGCGGCAAAGAAACCTTGCCGGACGATCTGCGGCTGGTGCCGGACGACTACATGCGGGCGCTGGAGACGCTGCCGCACGGACCGGGTCCGCATTTCATCACCGGGCCGGTTTATGTGAAGGGCGCGCAAGTCGGCGATGCCCTGCAGATCGACATCCTCGACGTCAAGATACGGCAGGATTGGGGTTTCGTCTCGATCTTGCCGTTGCTCGGAACGCTGCCCGACGAATTCACCGATTACGAGACCATCCACCCGGCCATCGATCGCGAACGCAATGTTTGCATCATGCCGTGGGGAACGGAAATTCCGCTCGATCCGTTCTTCGGCATCGTCGCCACCGCTCCTCCTCCGAACTGGGGACGATGCGGCTCGCCGGTGCCGCGCGCGTTCGGCGGCAATATGGACAACAAGGAACTGCGCGCCGGTACGACGCTCTATCTGCCGGTCTTCAACGAGGGCGCCTTGTTCTTTGCGGGCGACGGACATGCCGTTCAGGGCGACGGCGAAGTATGCATCACCGCGCTGGAAACCGGCGTGACCGGCACGTTTCGCCTCACGGTGCGAAAGGACATGGAATTAAGCTGGCCGTTTGCCGAAAGCGCGACGCATCTGATGTCGATCGGACTGGACGAAGATCTCGACGACGCCGCCAAGCAGGCGGTCAGGGAGATGGTCAAACACGTCTGCGCACGCACCAATCTGACGCGCAACGAAGCCTATATGCTGTGTTCGCTGGCGGGCAATCTGCGCGTGACCCAGCTGGTTGACGGCAACAAGGGCATTCACATGCTGTTGCCCAAATCGCATCTGTGATGGTGGGTTAGCTTCGATGCGAGGCGATGTCTGCGGGGTTTGGATGCTGTCCGGCATGCCCGTTGATGCACTCCGAAATTGCGCGGCATCGGGCGTGCGCCGGATGTCCGCCGCCGGGATGCCGGCGAAGGCGCTCTCATAGACGACGCGTCCAGCTTCCATTGGAACCTCCAAGACGCGCGACAGTTGTAGCCCTCAGAGGCCTCATGCAATGGACATGATCACGCGCGGTATCGGCCCGGACGCGGCCCCAGCGGGGCAAGCTTCTCCAGTGAACTCGCACAACGAATGGGATCCGCTGGAGGAAGTGATCGTCGGAAGGCTCGAGGGTGCGACCATCCCGTCCTCTCATCCGGTTGTCACCTGCAATATTCCGGGCATGACTGCGCGGGCTCAGTCGCTGGTCGCGGGCTTCCGTTATCCAAAGATCATGATCGAACCGGCGCAGCGCGAGCTTGATGGCTATGTTGCGCTGTTGCAGTCGCTGGGCATCGTGGTGACGCGGCCGGAACCGGTAGATCACAAGAAACGCTTCAGCACGCCGGAATGGTCTTCACACGGGTTCTGCAATACCTGTCCGCGCGACAGCATGCTGGTGATCGGCGACGAGATCATCGAAACGCCGATGGTTTGGCCGTGTCGCTACTTCGAGACGCACTCCTATCGTCCGATCCTGAAGGATTATTTCCGACGTGGCGCGCGCTGGACCGCCGCGCCCAGACCGCAACTGACGAGCGAGCTGTTCGATGCAGAGTTTCGCGTCCCCGAAAAAGGCGAGCCGATCTCATATATCCTGACTGAATTCGAACCGGTCTTCGACGCCGCCGATTTCTTTCGCTGCGGGCGCGACCTGTTCGTGATCCGCAGCAACGTAACCAATGCGTCCGGTATTGAATGGCTGCGTCGCCATCTCGGGGACGGTTATCGCATTCATGAGATCGAGAGCCGCTGTCCCAATCCGATGCACATCGATACCACCATATTGCCGCTTGGGCCCGGCAAGATTCTGATCAATCCCGAATACATAGACGTCGAGCGTCTCCCGGCCATCTTGAAAAAATGGGACATCCTTGTGGCCCCGGAGCCCGACCCGATCACCGATCGTATGCTCAAGATCACTTCGCTATGCGGGAAATGGCTCAACATGAACGTGCTGACAGTGGACGAGAAGCGCGTCATTGTTGATCCGCATCATA
>Ga0209736_1000262_pt1 | contig 16993 bp, 11 predicted proteins | sample BlaSpr_A8_Ref_M3_FD_187992 | JGI IMG/M metagenome (GOLD analysis project Ga0209736, IMG submission 187992) | Forest soil microbial communities from Thunder Bay, Ontario, Canada - Black Spruce, Ontario site 2_A8_Ref_M3 (SPAdes) (version 2) | ecosystem: Environmental > Terrestrial > Soil > Boreal...
CTGTGGCCTGTGTAGGAATAGGTCGTGCTCGAAGGCCCGGCTTTGACGACCTTCAAGACGCCGAGGTTCCCCTGCGAGTCGTTCGTGTCCGTAATCGTCAATGTGTTGCCGACCCACCCGGGCGAGGTCGACATGCCGTAATCGCCCGAGGCGTCGAGGCCGAGGAAGATGAAGTGCTTGGCCGCAGCGTCGTACGTGGCGTAGCCCAGGCCCGATGTCCGACCCGTCGTGACCTGTTTTTGCCATGTATGGTTGAGATCGTACGAATACGCGAGCGTGAAGGGGTGCTGCCCCTTCCTCATGGTGTTCTTACCCATGCAGTGCCAAGTACCCGTAAAATAGTCGAGTCCCGAAGGGTCCGGCTTGGCCGCGGCAGCCGCCGTCGGGAGCGTCAACGCGAAGAGCGCGGCGCCGATAAATGCAAAGTGAGATCTCATATGAACGTCCTCCGATGAGCATGCGAACTGACGGTCGCTTATGCGCGGTCTTCGGCGCCGCTCCCTTCTCCCTCATCCCCGAGGCATCTCACGGTTTCAGTATACAAGGCCAAGTGTCGGTCAAGCGCACGAATCCCAGTCTCTCCAGGATTGGCCGGCTGGTGGGCAGAGCATCCACGATCAGGTAACGAGCACCGAACCTTGCTGCATCTCGTGCGCGGGCCGCAACCGTCGCTCGGTATCGGCCACGGCCACGATGCTGTTCGAGCGTTCCTCCGCCATACAGACCTCCGAAAGCACTCTCTGGATGAGTATACAGTCGGCCGATACTTACCGCGATGTTCCCATCGATCACCATATAACCACGGTGTTGTGTCGAGCCTTTCCTAATGCCAGAGAGTAACTCGTCGGCGGTAAATTCGTAGCTTTTCTCAAAAATTTCTTCCGCCGCTCGGCGGTACAGATCAACCTGGTGGGCGTTTTTAACAACTCTAACTTGATGAGCGGATGGCTCGTCGATCCAATTCGGCCGATTGTGCAAATCCAACACGAGCACGGTTTCACGCGGCCCTATTTCAAATCCATGCCGCTCGAGGCGTTCCAGTAGATCCGCCGGGCTGTCGTACCCATAGACCTTCCATTCCACTTCAGTTCCCAGGGCTCGATAGTGAGCAACTTGCTCGGCTACAACAGCATCTGCAGTGTCATTCGATAGAGCGGAAAACGAAATCATATGATGCGATCCATCGGCGGATCGAATTCGCGAAATGTGGGGCGAGGCTTCGAGGACTTGGCCTTCTTGCGCCGGCGTGCGGCGCTCCAAATCCAGCTGCCGACGAATGGATTCAAGATCGATCATGAAAGCAAACGACAGAGCGTTCCGAGACGCGGCCCCCCATCCCCGGGCGGCTTCAAGCGGGTCCTGTTCTCGACGGTCCTGCACTAAGCCGCACGTCCGGATTTGGCTCCACAAGAGTTCTCGACAATATGTACGTACGTATTGTATAACGAGTGTCATGCAACCGCCAGTCGTCCTCATCACCGGCGCCCTCTCCGGAATCGGACGGGCCACCGCTCTGGCCTTCGCTCAGGAAGGCACCAAAATTGTCGTCTCCGGCCGCCGTGACGACGCCGGCCAAGCGCTCGCCGCCGAGCTGCGCGCCCTCGGTGCCGAGGCGGAGTTCTTCCAAGTCGACGTTCGCCGTGATGACGAGGTCCGCGATCTGATCGATCGGACGATCGCGCGCTTCGGCCGCCTCGACGTTGCTGTGAACAGTGCCGGTACCGTTGGCCAACCAGGCATGGTAAACGATCAAACCGCCGAGAGCTACGCGACGATTTTCGATACGAACGTGCTCGGTACGCTCCTGAGCATGAAACACGAACTGCGCGTGATGCAGGCGCAAGGTTCGGGGAGCATCATCAACGTCTCGTCATTGCTCGGGCACCGCGGTGCGCCGGGCGCCTCGGTCTATTCAGCAAGCAAACACGCCGTTGAAGGGCTGACGAGGTCTGCCGCGCTCGAAGGGGCCGCCTTCGGCGTGCGCGTCAATGCGGTCGCTCCCGGTCCGGTTGACACGGACTTGTTGACGCGCTTCACCGGCAGCGCAGACAGGAAAGCTGCGCTGGTGGCCGGCGTGCCGTTCAAGCGCGCAGGGAAACCCGGCGAGATCGCTGACGCCATCGCGTTTCTCGCGTCCGAGAAAGCCTCGTTCATCACCGGAGAGATCGTCGCCGTCGACGGAGGAAAAACCGCAGCATGAAAAACGTGAGGATCCCAAACGCCGATCACCCGATCGTGATCGAACGAAGCGCGTCGCGCGTTCGCGTCACCGTCGCGGGCCGTGTCATCGCCGACTCGCGCGCGGCATTGACGCTTCGTGAGAGCGACTATCCGCCCGTGCACTACGTCCCACGCAGCGACGTCGACATGTCGTTGCTAGAGCGGACCGACCAGCAGACGTACTGCCCCTACAAAGGCGATGCCGCATATTACAGCATCACCAACGGTGGCGCGCGCACAGCGAACGCCGTGTGGACCTACGAAGCGCCTTTTGACGCCGTTGCTAAGATCAAAGACCATCTCGCCTTTTACTCCGACCGCGTCGACAGGATCGAGGAGCTTCCGCTCGCGTGATCTAGGCGATCTGCCCGCAAAGAGTGCGCGCTAGGTTGCGGCACCAGCCGGGGCCGGCCAGGTCTCGGGCATTGGTAGCCGCCGGACGCCCTTCGGGTACGCGCTGGGATGCTGGCGCTTGTAATCCTGCGATAACACACAGTAAGGTATTCGAAATTCTCCCATATGGCATCGTTATTAGCCATCTTGCGGTTCCACGCGATGCCTCGCTCAAGGCGATTCCACGTCCGCACGATCACAAGACAGTAGCGGTCCAGAAACAAGCTCTTGTCGACGATCCCGTTCTTCACGAGAATTCCGAGTTCCTCATACTTATTGCAGACCAAACGCATCGCACCGAGCAGATCGATATAATCTTGCTTGACCGCTGGCGTCGGCAGGCCGTGCAAGACCGCGAAATCATATTCTCGAAAAATCGGGTCCTCAAAGGTCGAGTCAGATTTACGTTCGACGAGAGTCAACGCATCGCGATATTCCTTGTCGTCAAACTGATTGCCGATGCTGAGCATAGCGTTGATCTGATTACTGGCGCGCAAGTGACGCAGTTGAACCATCGCCGCAATCGCTGTCGCGGCGATGATCGCAGCGGTAGTCAGGGTTCCAAGTGTATTGAGCAGTTCGAGCGACATGGCAACCTCCGTCTGACTAATTTCTTGCAAATGTTATCGCGGGTATCGAGGCTAAATGATATTATTCGACGCCGGCGGATCGAACACGACGTTGACCGGTGTTTTCTCGGCGTACCGGTGAAGCACATGCCCTCGAGTCCCGTCCGGGGTCAGACGCGAGCAGCGATAGCCGAGGGCTCGTACACTGGCGAGTCGAGGGGGGCAAACAATTGAATTCTAGCACCCATAATGTTGATTTAAGTTTGCAAAGGAGGGCGTAAGAATGTCACGTAACACGATCGAGTTGCCTACCCACGCACGATGGAGGAAGACAATGTCCGATCAGAAGACGGCGGCGCAACGCGAAACGATCCGGATATGAGTTTTTGCCGCACCTGAAACATTCAGGTCGGCGCGCCCGTATGGGGCTGTGAGGGCTTAAGACATGCTGGATCGTGCAATTGAGACGTCGCCGCGGACGTTCGCAAGAGTCGGTGGCTGACTGTATTTGGCCGTCTTCGTCGGCGCCATCTTCGCGGAGTTCTTCGTGCGGGGCGCGCTCATCGTCTCGGGAGATGCCGCCGCGACGGCCAAGAACATCATCGCTTCCGAGTCGTTGTGGCGCGCGGGCTTTGCTATCGACCTCATCGTCGACGCGTGTTATGTCGCGGTGACGCTGATTCTGTATGTCGTGCTTAGGCCGGTAAACCGGAATATTTCCTTACTCGCGGCCTTCTTTAGTTTGGTGGGCTGCGTCGTTGGGATCGTCGCCGCGCTCGCCCATCTCGCGCCCGCGCTCATTCTGGGAGGCGCTGACTATCTCAAGGTCTTCGCGCCGCATCAACTGCAGGCGCTCGCGGCGCTCTCTCTCAAGTTGCATCTCTATACCAGTGACGTCAGCCTGGTATTTTTCGGCTTCTACTGCGTCACAATTGGATATTTGATTTTCAAGGCAAGCTACTTCCCGTCGTTTATCGGCGTCTTGCTCATACTCGGCGGCCTAGCCTACCTCGTCAATAGCTTCGGATTCTTCCTGGCTCCAACGCTTGCGTCGCGACTGATCGTCGTGCTGGTGCTTCCCTTTATTGGGGAACTATCGCTGATGCTGTATCTGATCGTCGTCGGCGTCAACGTCACGAAGTGGCAAGAAGAAGCGAGCCGGGCGGCGAGTTAGCGCAAGGCTATCGACGCGGCTCTCGCATCCAGGCGCGCAAAGGGCGAAGATAGCCCGGGTAGCGATCATGAAATGCAACCGACTACTTCGCTGGGCCCACGCTCGGCCCACGTGATACCTTTGCGGATGAAAAACGCCCGTCAAAATCAGGCCCGGATTGGTAGCGCCAACGGGAATCGAACTCTGCTATAGGGGTCCCGGCCAATCCCGCCGACTACCAAAAACTCCCGCCCTGTCAGGGTTTTTCGCATTTCCGCATCTCGCCCGGTTCCCCCGAATCCCGTCGAATTTTGGGCAGTCCGTTAGACGGCTGTTAGACGCGCCGCCGCTTCGAAATCGAGCGCATCGCAACCACGCATCGCCTACCGACCCAGAAGCAAGGTTGTATCGCAAAAGGCTATCCCGGTGCTTCTTCGCCATCTCGGGCACTGACCAGAGGTCGCGTCCCTGGACGCAAGGCGACGTTTGTAGTTTCCTGCCAACTAGGACAGCATCGACTCGACTTACGGCCGCAAGCGTGTGACGGGAGTGAGCCGATGCTCCGGCGAGACACTGAGAATATCATGAACGCGCGTGTTAATCCCGGCCGATTGTCTGGCAATTGCGCTGTAGTGCTGTTCGCGCAACTGCCACCAGCCATCGTGGCTTGATTTCTCTCTTTCAAGAGAGGTCCGCAGTTCTTTCGTGCGAGCTTCTATCGAATGCATCGCCGACTTGAATTCTTCGCTGCGAAGGTATCGGTAAACCTCGTGAGTTTTCTCTCGCTTACGCTCCTCGGACAGATTCACTCGCGATAGTTCGATGATTAGATCTCGCAGAATCCCAGCGATGTGGTGGGCTAAGTCCGGAGCCGTTACTATGACGCCATCGACAGTGCACAATCCGGACTGCCGTGGCGGCAGGGCTCGGGAAACCAGCACGCCATATCGCGTTTCATGTACTTCCATGGCCCTTTTTAGCTGACGCAGGAAGGCAGCTTGCCAGACCGTGGTGCGCTTGCACTCGTAGATGATCTTGCCGCAAGCTAGTCCGTTTTCCAGAACTGTTTGTATCACGTCCCCGCGTCGCCCGAGACGTTGAATGTCATCTCCCCGAAATTGGCGGCGCAGAACAGTCTCAAGTTCGGCTTCGCCGTCCGGACCGTGGTGAACCCGATCCCGAGCTTCCGCCTTGCGCTGAAGTTCCTCGAACTTGCTCTTCCACATCTCCGCGTCGCGATGGTGACGCTGGTCCGCTCTGTCCCGCTCCTGCTCGAGCTTGTTGATCTTGCTTCCATAGCGCGTTTCAAGCTTCTGCTGCAGCGACAACTCAATCTGTCTCTTCTCTTTCGCGGATACTTTGCCACCTTGCTTGGCTGCGCGCTTGAGGCGGCTCAGTTCAGATTGCAGGCGCTCGATGTCCTTAGAAGCCTTCGCCTTGGCTTCTTTCAGAGCGATCGCCGCATGTTCTCGTATCCGCTCGCGCTCCTCCGCAATTTCGCGACGCTTCTTCTTTAGGTCAATTTCCGCGGCCGCAAGTTCTTTTTTTCGGGCATCGTCAATATGCAGCACCCGTTCATATTTCTCGCGAGGTATTGTCGAGTCGCATAGCGGGCAGCGATACCGTGATTGATATTGATCCATGGCAATGACCTCTATTCAGGAGATCGGACTTCGAATCGAGCGGTCAATTTTGCAGTTTTGTTCGATCGCTCCTAGACGGTAGGTTCTTTCGCAGCAGCAGGTCTGTTCCCATTGCTCATGCGACACGTGTGCCACGGCGGGATAGTGCACGGCGTGACTTCGCCTCTGGCCCAATGGGGCGCTCAAGAAACTACCTATCGTCGGTCTTTCCAGCCGCGCACGAGAACCCGGCGCCGTCACCGCCTCGATGCAACCTCCCGCCCCGAGCTTGCGCTTACGCGATATGATACATTTCCGCCCGGCGAAGAAACGCGTCTCTACCACCTTCGAGGATCTGCTGAACCGCTGCCCTTGTCTCTTCGCGATCAATCGAACCGATGTGAAACGTTGCGCCAATCTCACCTTCACGCCGCATTGGAAAGAGAAGTTCCGAATCACCCAAGACGGCAATGTTTGCGTTGTGTGTTACGACGATCACTTGACGCCTTTCTTTCACCTCTCGCAGAACACTGACCACCGTACCAAAGATAAAGGCGTTGTCGAGATCGTCCTCCGGTTGGTCGATGATGAGCGGTAGATAAGAATCTGATAACATCGCAACTGTCAGCAATATTGTATGCCGCTGGCCGTCCGAAAGTTGCGATACCGGCAGCTCGCGGGGTGGATTCGTCTTCGTTAGCAGTTTGATTCGAGGTGCTGGTGGTTTCCAGGCCTCTTCTAGCTCATACAGCTTGTCAAGCGAAAAGCGGTGGAGGATCGCTGTCGCCCACTTTGCGTCAATTTCCAGGCCACCAAGATTGTCTCGCAGTACCTTTTCGTCATTCGCTCGGACCCAATTCGCGAGTTCCTGCGGCGTGCTGCCAATACAGAGCTTTCGGATTTGCTCATCTGGAAAGTACGTACCGTTCATGGTGCGACTCACGATTTCAAAATATTCCTGCTGATGCCCAGCTTCGTCGTAAAGGAAGACCACTTTGAAATCAGCGATAGTCCGGCCAAGGCTACGGTTCACCGTACGCAACTGCTCTTTTCGGCGCCGTTCCCACTCCGCTCGGATCGCGTAGACTTCCTTGAGCAAATCGGCTCGGCGAGTGCGCAGGTCTTGGAGCTCGCTCATTCGCCGTTGCAATACTGCGACTTGATCAGCCAACCGTGAACGCGAGCGGATCTGGACATGCAAATCCTCGATGCTTCCTTTCAGGCCGAGACCTTTCAAGTCGGCGAGCTTCTTATTGATTTTCTCCTCGAGGACCAGGTATGACTTCGCGAGATCCGCGGCGACGAGTTCGAACTCGCGATTGAGTTTTTCATGAACTTGCTTTAGTGTGTCGGCGATCTTGTCTACCGCTTCGGAATATTCAGCAAATGATTGCGTTATCTTTGAAATTGATTCCGGAGAAGGCTTGAAACGAAGCAGCGGCTGCGCAGCCTCAAGGTTCCCTTCAAAATCGATTCGCACGGCGTTAAGAGAGAGTTTCTTCCGGATCCCCTCAATGGCTGACCGCAAGGAATTGAGAAACTGACGCTCATTTCCGAGTGCGGCCTGCGCAGCGGCGACATCCTTGAGCTTTCCTTCCTCGGCCGCCTTTAGTCGTTTATCGAGTTCTTTGACCTGCAACTTGAGCTTGGGGAGCTGCGCGAAGCTGGCCTCGATTGGCAGCAGCGTCGCAGCGATATCGCGCAATGAGCTGCGCGTTAGCCGTTCGCGGTCTCTGAGGTCGCCAAGGGCCAGATGTCGGTCCAAGAACTCCTGCAGTAGCTTGCCATCCGTCGTTAAGCTCTCCGACACTCGCGCTAGATCATTCTGTGCATAGTACTCTATAGGGAAGGATTCCGGTGAAATCGCGTTCGACGGGTCATCGGCTGCAAACCCAACTACCGACGAACCGCGCTCCTTGCGAAAGCACCAGGTACTTCCATTGGCATCTTCGGTGTAGACCCAGATGCAAGTGGGGCAATCGTCGCGGTCACCTATGGTTTCCTCGGCTGCAAGCGTGTGTGCAACTACCCTGATGGCTGTGCTCTTGCCGGCGCCACGACCGCCAAACAAACAGTTAAGGTTTGGGCTAAAATGGAGGGCCTGGCCGTCAAGAAAGCCCCCATCGATCGAGACCCCAACGATACGCGGATAGTAAGTGGGAACCTGAACAGTTGCGCGAACCCGTGCCTCCGGATCCTTGAAAGCAAGACGCAGCGCCGCGAAACTAAGTTCGTCAAGTTTTATTCGCGTGAGCGACTCAGCGGAGACGAATCTGTCGAAGTCGTGCGCGTCTGATGACTGAACGTGCGCTAAGGGCCAGCGAACACCCGCGTCTCGCCGAGAAACATAGAGTTTTTTACGTTCGGTTGCGTTTTGGCCAACATCGTCAAGGCTATACCACACCAGGTGCGAATCGTTGTCGCACTCGAGACCGAACAAACCCGCGTGCGTCAGAATGTCACGCTTCCAGTTCTGGTAGCCTGGATTCATCTCGAAGCCCGTTTTCTCGCGATCAATATGCGCTGCAAGAGCTATGCCACCGATTTGTTGGATTTGGGAAATAGCGTCGGCCATGGATGCTGATGCGTGGCCGTCCGAATCTGCAGATCGACCCGTAATGCGGAGGAAAGTCAACAGCTCGTCAACTTGGGAAGGTTCTTCCAAGTACGCGAGAAGATGACCGTGGCTTGTTGTGATTTCCACGCCTGGGACGAGAAGCAGGGTGTCTGCGTATCGTTGGGCGTAGTCAAATGCTGCCTGAACGTTCACTGCAGTGTTGTGATCAGTAATCGCTAAGATGCTGATGCCCTTGGTGACCGCTGCGTCGATGATAGCGTTGATGGTCAGTCGAGCGTCGCGTACGTCTCGCGAGCCGCCAAAAGTATGAACATGAAGATCAGCGCGCAGAAAATGAGAGCCATTCGCGAGTGAAGTGATTTCAGCTAGAGATGCGGGCATCCCGACCTCCTATCGGCGAGAGGCGGCGCCTGCGAAAAGAATAGCCGCTTCGATGCTTTCGGCCTGTGCGCCCTTCGTTGGCCTGAATGAACTAACGCAAACAACGCAGCTTCGACCGCGCTCAGCAGTCGGATTTTGTAAACCAAGCAGGTCTGTGCCCCGTGCTACGTCCGCCCCTCTCCGTAAATATGAATTTGATTCCTTCAGCCTTCAATTCTTCAAAGAATGGCGCGAGGTCGCGATTCCCAAGCACCCATAGCGAACCCCCCGAGCGTCGATTGTCAACCAAGCGGAACGATCGCGCCCTAAGTCGCTCCACAAGCGTGCCCATCGCAGGCGCGTCATTTTGACTGGCCGCGGTCGCAGAACGTGCGCGATTGTTGCCATCGGGAGTCTTCGTTGACTCACGCAACGCTTCCAAGCGAAGCTGATAATCAGTGTTGCCTGGTGCCGCATCGGGGCTAGCGCGTTCTTGGTCTTTCTCAGCTTCAGCGACAGTGAGAGCCGCATTGTCGACGTCCGGCCCCAAGGCTCCATTCGCCTTGGGAGGCCTCTCCTGATCATTGAAATCCTTGGCCTGTACGGAATCAGTCGCCTGACCTTCACGTCCGCTGGCGCCGGCAGGAGCGCCGGGTTCGTCAGCGCGTCGATACCTTGCACGCCGCGACCATCTCGATGAGGAGGCCGCCGGCAATCCAAAGTCCTCATCCGCGATCAGCTCGGCGGCACGGGCGCGGACACTTTCGGTGATCGCATTCACAGCCGGTGCAAGTTCCCCGGCTGGGTCCTGCCCGAGCGGCAAAATGTCCATTTCGGTCAGTTTTTCAAACAGCGGTTTGAGCGCTTTTTCAGAATCTCGGTAAAACTGGCTACCTCTAATCCTAATGAACCGCCATCCAAGTCGTTCGAGGATTGCCTGTCTGGCAAGATCACGATCGAGATCTTCGAGTTTATGGAATCTCTCGCCGTCACACTCGACCGCAAGCCGCGACAAGAAACCTTCAACGACCATATCGATCCGGTAGGCCCCGACCGGGACTTGGGATTTTACTCGAAAACCCGCCGCGATCAGACGCCGCAGGACGTCGAGCTCAAACGGAGACTCCGTTTTCTTTCCCTCAGTTCTTTCAAGCGACGATGTCGACGCGGGATTGATCGCATGCTCAATGAGCATTTTCCGTAGATCGCCGGGCTTCAGGTCAGTCCCTGGATCCAACGAATGGATAACCCACATCTGATCCCTCGCGCGACTCGCCGCAACGTTGAAGCGTTTCTTGAAAAGTGGCTGCTGCCGCAAAGGCAACGGCGCCCCTTCACTTACATCGACGACCGAAAGAAACACGACATCGCGTTCGTCGCCCTGGAATTGCGCCGCATTGCCTGTAAGTAGCCGACGCCGCTCGATCTCCGCAGGATCGAGTCGCGATCGAATCAGCTCTTCGATCCGTCGCGCCTGCTCTTCTCCCACTAATGAGATGACACCGAATGTCTTGTCGGCGTATTCCGGTTGCTCTGCTGCCGCACAAACCAAGGCGGCTACAGCGCGCGCCTCCTTTTCATTGACTTTCTGCTGAACGAGCGCGCCGTCGACACGGTAAGGCACGGCCGCGGGTTTTAATGCCGATGCCGAAGCTTCCCGTAGCGGCTTTATTCGGCCGTTGTAGCTCAGCGCGTTACTGAAACGAATGATGTCAGGTACGCACCGGAAGTGCTCCAAAAGGCAAATTGTTCCGCCGAACGCCTGCTTTGCGATATCGTAAATGGACTGTCGCCCGTCGTACAGATCAGCAAGTGGAATCCCCTGGAGGTATTCGTCAATAAGATGCTGTGTTTCTTCGACCCGCTCGCCTACGGCGTCGGGACTAACCTGCTCGTCGTCACCGACAATAATTACTTGTTTCGCAAGATAGAACGCAAACAACCCCGTCACATCACTCTGACTTGCCTCGTCAATGATAACAACATCAAACTTTGACTTGCGGGGATCGTAGCTCTCGGCTACCTTAACCAAGGGCATGATCCAGACAGGTACCGCCGACTGAGCCTCTGTCATAAGCGAGCGCGCTAGGCGCCGAAGCGCCGGCACGCGTTTTCCCGTGCCTCTTCCGATTTTCTTGTTTGCTAGGTACCAGCCATTGAGAGCTTGGCGTTCGGCTAATCCTGTTCGGCCTTGCTGTGAGTACCACGCCATACGATCAACTAGGTGAGCGGTAACGTCCCTAAGTCGTATTCGAGCGTGCTCGAGATCTTGCAACAAGTCCGATAGGGATGTCTGATCGCGCTTTACCAACTCGTCGTGCAACTGGCGCCATCTCCAAGCCGCCACGGGATCACCAGGAACTTCAGGCGAAGCATGAATTCCATCTCGCGCTCTGATGTGCTGCGCCCAAGCCGGAGCGACTCGACTTAGTCGCTCGAGAAGATCGTTTCGTCGTTTGGCCTGAGCCGCGACGGCGTGAAGTCGAGTTAATTCCTCGAACGCGTTCCTATACTGCGACGCGCTCAAGCTCTCGATCGCACTGGACAACGCGCGAACGATCGGCGCACACTTGGCGGTACTACGGCATTTATCGCGGGCACCCAATAGTTTCGAGTCAATGTTCGCCCAGTGAAGCCGCGTGACTCTTGCACTGAGCGCTGGCAACACAAACTCTGCGGCAGCGCGTTCGATACGCCCAAGATTATCGTCGTCATAAAATTGCGTATCAACCCGCGACTTGACGGTCGTCCAATCGAAGCCGGATTCGATTAATCGCTGTTGTAACGACCCCCAAACGCTGCGGAACCACGCCAACGCCTCCACCATCGCTGGCACGAGACGCAAACACTCAGACTCAAGTGAATCCCTGAACGTCTCCGGAGCGGGACCGCCGATCGCTCCGACTTGCCTTTCCCAGCGTCCCCGTAGTGCCTTTCGGCGGGCCGTTATCTCCGCAAGCGCCTGCAACGCCATGAAATGCTCAAGGAGCTGAGGCCTCTTTGACGAGCCCACTCTTGAACTGTTAAGCGCAAGCTTCCACTGCTTCTTGATAATCAACGCGAAGAATGAAAGTCTCCCTTTTCGCCGCATTTCCGCCGCAATGTCCCTGAATATCAGCGCTAGACTCTCGGCGTCTTGGTCAGGTGGAAGCTGCGGGTCGTGCGTCAGCAGCGCTTCCTGCGCTGCCACGCTATCGGTGTAGAGGTTTCGTATTTCGGCGACGAGGGCATCCCAGGGCATCGTCTCAGCCGCACCGGCGATACCTGCGTTTACGACTGCGCGTGACCAAGCCGGAAGCCTGCCTGTTGCCAAGATGGCCTCCTGCACGCCTTCATGCAAGGCCCATAGGGAGTCTGCCTGAATCTCATTCGGATCCCAGAATTCGGAGCCAAACGCTCTGTCCGCACCTTCGATCGATTGGCGCTCCCTGACGAGCTCCTCAAAATCGTCTGGATGTAAGAGTCCGCCGGGCTCCGGCATCCAAAGGGAAAGGCTCTGCTGATCGTCCGCCGATACAGTGGCATTCGTGCCGTAAAGTACCGCGATTTCATCTGAGCCCAGGGGCATTGGTTCAGACAAAATGACCGGTTCCGGGACCCAGCTATGCGCCCTGGAACCTTCCGCCACGAGCTTTGCAGCTTCGATCGGACGTACGCCCTCGCCACCGATAACGATGTACCGTTGTTCGTTCAGGCGTGCCTCGCGCACATCAATACGCAGCCGTGCAATTGTGTCCAGTAAGTTGCGGCGCTCCTGCTCGAATTCAGCCACTTCGCGCGCGAGCTGCGCTGCGTTCGACATCCCCAATCGCTCGACGATGCCGTCAACGGACGATTTGAGCCTCTGCCCATCTTCAGCGTCTTCATCCAGAACACTAAGACAAAGCGGTTGCAGCTCTTCAACAACCTTTTCGCGAAGTACCCGAAGGGCCTTGGTCCGGTGGCTGGTGACCAGAACGCTCTTTCCGTGAGCCAGTAAATGGCCTAGTAGATTGGCAATCGTGTGCGTCTTGCCGGTCCCTGGTGGGCCCTGTACCAACACGCAATCGAAGCTTTCCAGATTGCGTGCAATTTGTAACTGTTCCGCGTTTGCTTCCTTGGTGAAAAGGATGTCCGAATCTTCATTTGCGTCGATAATCGCTGGAATCTCGCTCGCCTCTCCCGGAGAAGGATTCGCTTCGTCGGGGCTAATGCCCACGATGTTCTGAAGCGACTCGGAAAAATCAGAAGCTTGCAAAGCGTCTTCGATGATGGCGTCGATGGCTCTGGTAAAGCCAAGCGTGCGCTTCCGAAGAAAAATGGCAGGAGCGCGACCGATAACCGGATGAGACCGTTCAGGCCCGGGCTCGCCGCCTTCGATAAACTCCCCTTGTGACGAAAGAGTCGCTGCAACGCGTCGTAAGAAACCGTTTACATCATCTCTCCCTAGCGGATGTAACGCGAGCTTTTCCGCCTCCTCGCGAATCTGGCCAATAGATTTTCCCTCGACGTCGGGCATCGAACGAAAGAGCGACGAATAGAATTCAGTGGGAAAGCCAGGATCTACGAGCCGAAATTCAGGTATTTCCGCGTCAAACTCGAGACGTAGCTCGCGAATTAGCAGTGGGAAGCGGACGCCACCGTCCGGTCGTCTCCAGACGAGGATACCGTCACCAAGCACGAGTTGAAACTGTTCCGACTCGCGCTGCAGGTTACCATGGAGCGTATATAGGTTTCCGAATACTTCGCCTGCCGCAAGATTTATTCGTTCCCGTTCCGCCCATAAATTCCAAATCCGCTGATACTGCTCCAGCGCTTCACTTCTCGTGGGATCATTCTCGAAAAAGACAACCTCTGTTGTGTCGTCTTCGCGGACGATATTTCGTGATGAAATGATCTCCACCGTCTTTCGGCAATCTTTGTGGCTGTCAGTAAGCCAATCGACGACGGCTTCGGGAGGATCCGGGGGAAGCGTGACGGTCGGGCGCCTTACAGTCAGAATCAATCGTTCTGTCGCGTCAATGCTTTCTTCTTCCAGCTGGGCGGCGGGCTGAGACTCGTGAACCTCACGCAGCAGATCGATCGAGTCATGGTCCGGAATTCGCGCAAACTGAAGCAACCATGGTTGGTCCCCCAGCTGACGCGGCGCGGGGTTACGCTTCTCGTACAGCGCGCGGACGAACTTGAACAATCGCGCGATACGGTCGCGCGCGACCTCTATGCTTACGGCTTTTTCGGCATCCACAGCGAGCCTAGAAAGTTCAGCCAGACGAGATTCACCAATTGTTCCTCAGCCCCGAAAGGGAGACCGCAGCCGGCATCGCCCTCAGTGGCTTCGATGGACACTGCATCAGAAAACGTTCGATTCGGCCCAACTAGACATACGGGTTGGACCAGCGCATGATGTTCGACCACGTGAGCCGCTGCTTCATGCCTCGGCGGGACGCGAGCCGACGGGGCCGAGGGGCTTGGTGACAGGGCGATCCCCGAGGAGCGATCCACCCCGTCGAAAGGTGATCAAACCCACGGCGGAGCTTGAGGGGTTTACTTATGGAGTGGAAATGGAGTAATATGGGAGCGTGGCACGCTCTTCACGGAATCGGCTTCAAATCGAACTCGCCCCGCAGCACCAGCGGCTCCTGCATACCCTCGGGGAGCGCATGGGCAGCAGCGGGGACGCGGAAACCACCCGCCGCGTCTTCGATGTCGTCGAGAACATTGCCGATCGAATCAGGCACGGCTATAAGCTCGCCGTGGTTCCAGCCGAGGACGAGCATCCCGACGCAGTGCCCGAACTAACGCGCGCGCTGAGACCGGAGTTGAATTATACGTACCTGGTCCTTCGTCCACACACGTGGCGACGGCAGTTGTCGTTCAAGGGTCGCAGGTTGACGGTTGGGCAGTTTCTCGGCCGTATGCGCACGGAGAGATGGACCCCCGAAGAGGCCGCGGCGGAGTTTGAGCTCCCCGCTGAAGCGGCGTACGAAGCCATGGACTATGGTGAGCGGTACGCTTCGCTCATCGCAGCAGAGGATGCCGAAGACGCACGTGCCGCCAAGAGCCTGACGCATGCGGCTACTGCTGGATGAATGCATCGGCGACCGGTCCTTAAGGGATGCTTTGGTCGCGGCGGGCCACGATGTGGCCAGGTCAGTTGACGAGCTAGGCGGCGGTGTTGACGACCCCGCCGTCTTCGCGTTCGCCCGCGAGCACCAGCGGATCGTCGTCACCTACAACAACGTCGATTTCAAGCTGCTTGGCGAAGAGAACCCCAACCATCCCGGCATGCTGCTCGTCTATCAAGACGACAAACCGACCGACATGAACTCTTCGGATATCGTCAAGGCTTTGTCGAACGTCGCGACGACCTATCCGGACGGGATCGCCGGACAAATGGTCGTCCTCAACGGCTATCGCTGGTAACGCGCATCACCCGATACCGAGATCGACGCGGCGATCATACCGGTCCCCGTTCGGGCTGAGCGGGGCCGGAAGGCCCCGCGACCCCGCAGCTTCCCACTGGTTGGGCGGACTACGCCGCAGGCGTTGTACGCACAACCTCCGGCTTGCGTCCTCAAACTCTCGATTCTCAAGAAGCCTGTGCGTCGTCAAGATCGTCGATCGCGCGCGCCAGCGTGCTGCCCCACAAAAGTCAGTTGTTGCACTCCGGGTAGCTGCTTCGCGCAGTAGACGGCATCGCGAGAGGCAGCCTTGCGTCGTCAAAAGCGTCGATCTCGTGTACCGGCCTGTCGCTACACAAACGTCGCTTGGGGCACGATGAGTAACGCCCTCCGCGAAGCCGACGGCAACGCGAGAGCCGGCCATCCGTGTAGTCATTGCGCTCCGGGTGCTGGGGTCTTGTGCAGCGTGTTAGTGAGGGAACGTCGCACGGCGCGTACGGCATAGATCATGGGAGTAGAATTCAGATGCCTTCGGTCAGGCACTGAGTCGCACGCCGTAAGTCGTCCGTCCGTCGCGAAGACCGCTTGACGCGTTCTACTGGGTAGCGAGATAATAGCGGTGCGCGATAACGCGCGAGTTTCACCCGCATTATAATACACGCGAAAGCCCGAGGAATATCAAAGCATTCCGAGGGCTTTCGCGTTGTTCATCAGGTTGCACGACATGAAGTCATCGCTTTCACTCACTGACGCCGGCGACGTGCTCAGTGCCGCCGAGGTACAGCGCATCCTCGGCATCGGGCGCAACGCGACATACGAGCTCTTGGCAACTGGAAAGCTGCCGTCCGTCCGCGTCACCCCGCGCCGCATCGTAGTTACGAAGAAGGCTCTCGAAGCGTTCCTTGGCCTTGCACCGAATAGCCGTCCTGCCGGGACCCCGGGAGGCAACTAACCTTGGGGTACCTCAAAAAGATAGGAGACAGGAAATTCCGGATCGTGTACAACGTGCCGTCTCTGAACGGGAAACGCAGACAGAAGACCGAGACGCTCTCCGGCGTCACCAAAAGGCAAGCCGAGGCGACGGTTGCCGCGCGCGAAGCGGCTGTCCTGCGCGGTGAGTACACTTCCGGAAGCGACATTCGAGTGAACGAGCTGTTCGATCGTTTCATGCAGGTCAAGGCCGAGCGTCTCGCGCCCGCGAGCCTGCATCGTTATGACGGGTTGCTCGACGTATATCTGCGTCCGGCGTTCGGTACTCGCGCGGCTGGCAGCGTAAGAACTTCCGATCTCGTGAGTGCGTATGCACAATGGACGCAGCGCAGGATCAGTGGCCGAACGGTTCGGCACGCGGCAGATCTGATGCGCAACGTGCTCAACCGTGCTGTGAAGTGGGGCATCATCGGGCGCAACCCCGCGACATTGCTGGACAGTGATGACCTGCCAAAGGTCGTCAAGCCCGAGTCGACGGTGCTCACCGAAGCCGAGCTCCGTCAACTCCTCGCAGAAGCAAGAAAGCCGGCGCCCCGATCGCAAGCGCGCGGATACCTTTGCGCGTACAGCGCGTTCTATCCGGCGGTCGCGTTCGCCGCGTTCACCGGAGCGCGTCAGGGCGAGGTCTTGGCGGTGCGGTGGCACGATGTCGATCTTGCGGCGGGCGAGGTCACGATCAGACGGTCGTTGACCGACAGTCCGCGAGCAAGACTGAAGTTCAAACTACC
>Ga0209736_1000263_pt1 | contig 16979 bp, 16 predicted proteins | sample BlaSpr_A8_Ref_M3_FD_187992 | JGI IMG/M metagenome (GOLD analysis project Ga0209736, IMG submission 187992) | Forest soil microbial communities from Thunder Bay, Ontario, Canada - Black Spruce, Ontario site 2_A8_Ref_M3 (SPAdes) (version 2) | ecosystem: Environmental > Terrestrial > Soil > Boreal...
GCGCGTTTCGCGAAAATAAGCAGACGCGCGATGAGTTCTTGGCGTTGGTGGGGAAGGGGCATGGGTGAGGTCTCGGCCTGCGGGAGCTTTTGAAGTCGTTTGACGACAGCTAAAGCGGCGGCAAGACCGCCGCACTCCATAAAATGCGGACAGACAAAAATGGCTGTCCCACTTAGGGGCGGCGCTTTGCGGCGGCGCGGGCGCGACGGACGCGGTCGCGATTCCCGCAGGTGCGATCGTTGCACCAGCGGCGCATATTTCCCTTGGTGACATCGTAATAGGCCCAACGGCAGCCGTCGTTGGCGCAAATCTTCACTCGCTCGCGGTCGTAGTGGGTCAGTGTGTCGGCGAGCGATGCGGTGATCCTCGATAAAATCCAAGGCCAACCGGAACGCACCGGACAAAGCTCGGTGCGAAATCCATTTTGGTGCTGGACCAGTTTTTGCCGGCCGGGCACCATAAGTGCAGCATTTAGCGTGCGGAGGTCGCCTGCGCTGAGCGTTTGGCCGGCGGAGAGATTTTCGGCCACACCGCGAAGGAATTCGCGAAGCTCGAAAAGCGCCTTCAGAGGTGCGGAATGCGGAAGGGCATCCGCCAGGTGAAAATGACGCAGGAAATTGGCGAGCCAGCGGGAATTGCGAAGATGGTCGGTCAGGCGGCCAAAACCGTCGCGCTCCTGGCTGTTGACGAAGTCGAGCCAGGCGAACTGGCTGCCGAAACCGGCTTTGCGATAGTCCTGCAACGTGCGAATCATAGGAATGAGATTAGCGCGCTTGACCCGTTATGGCCGTCGCGCTATTATCATGTAATGAGTATAGCAGAAATAGGTCGTTACACACTAGCCGGCATTGGCTTCGGTACCTCGCTGACGGGTACCGCATATGAGTGACAGTGCCTCCGTGGTTACGCAAGCGTCGCCAGCCGGAGTTTTAGCCTCGAACAGGACGCGGTTCCTGCGTGTACAAGTCGCACTGGCTTTCTTTGCGATTTACATCATCTGGGGATCTACGTACCTGGCCATTCGCTATGCGGTCGAGACCGTTCCTCCGCTGTACACCGCGGGATTCCGGCATCTGGTGGCCGGCGCCATCCTGCTGCTGTGGTGCTTCTGGAAGAAACTTCGGCCTACGTGGGCGCAACTGCGCGCGAGCGTCATCATCGGCGCATTATTTTTTCTCGGCGGGCATGGAGCTTTGCACTGGGCGGAGCAACGGATTAGCTCGGGGCTGGCCTCGCTTCTGATTGCTACGGAACCGATCTTTGTTTTTTTGTTGGCCTGCGCGGCGGAAAGACGCTGGCGCATGAATGCTCGGCTTTTGGCTGGGATTGTGTTGGGACTGGGCGGAGTGGCGTTGCTGTTCGGTAAGAATTCACTGATGTCCGGGCCGGGAATGATGACCGCGGCGGTGGTTACGCTGCTGGGCGCGATCTCCTGGGCGGTGGGAATACTCTATTCACGCAAATCGCATCTCTCCGGCCATCCACTGCTGCTTTCCGCGCTGTCGCTGGTCTCAGGCTCGCTGTTGTTATTGATCGCGGGCACCGTCGTCGGGGAGGGCCGGAGTTTTCATTTTGCCGCCGTCTCGCAACGCTCGTGGTTGGCTCTGGCGTACCTGACTTTATTTGGTTCGGTGATTGCTTTCACGGCGTACAACTGGCTGCTGGAACATTACTCGCCGACACTTGTGGCGACCCATACGTACGTGAATCCAATTGTCGCGGTGCTGCTGGGATGGCTGCTGGCGCACGAAGCTGTGACGTTGAACGTGGTACTGGCCGGAGCAATGGTTATCGGCGCGGTGGTGCTAGTGGATCGCGGAATGACGCGGTTGCAGCAGCAGTAGTGGGACAGCCATTTCTGGCTGTCCGGTCTACATAGTTACGCTGCATTTGAAGCTTGGTCTCTCTCACTTCTTAATATCGACGGAAGCTTCGGTGGTCTCCCATTCCATTTTCAAAACGCAGCTGCCGACCGCCTGATCGAAGGCGATGGTGAAATTTTCCACGGGCGCGGAGAGCTTCTTCACTTTCATGTCGATGCGCGCCAGGTCGTTGTCAGGGCCGGGATAGGCGGTGCCCCATTCACCGGTTTTTTTGCTGATGACGAGGGTCCATTTGTCTTCGCCGGGAATGGTGAAGATGGTGTAGTTGCCGGCAGGAACGGCCTTGCCGCCAACGGTCACATCGGAGCCGACCACGAACGTGGTGGATTCATTCGCTCCCGCGCGCCAGATTTGTCCGTAAGGAACCAAGCTTCCGAAAATTTTGCGTCCCTTCGCGCGCGGGCTGGAGTAGTCGATGGCGATGGTCTTGCCACCCGCAAGTTTGCATTCGGCTTTCGCCGGTGGGCTGGGACGACTGGCTTTGTCTTGCTGAGCAAGAAGAACGACGCCTGCGACAGTAAGAGTCGCGATCAAAGCGGTACCGATGATGATTGGTTTACGCATGTATGTCCTCCAACGGGGAACTTTACCACGAGGGCGGAATTGTGACGGTGGAATTCGCCACCTCGAGAATTAGACGCGCGCAATTTACGTTTGAGAGTACGCAGAGCGCGAAAGCGGCCCTTCGCGACGATTCTGATTGCTTTACAGTTTTGTTTGTATTGTGTTAGCCTGAATTGGTCGAAGAGAAGAGAAAAAATTCAGGGGACGACGGAGAGGGGCACTTGAGCACAGCCAAGATGGTGTTGATCGAACAATTCCGAGCGCATGTGAAGGATACAGGCTCACCGGAAGTGCAGATCGCGCTTCTGAGCGAGCGGATCAACTACCTGACGACGCATCTCAAGTCCCACGTAAAAGACCACGCATCCCGCCGCGGATTGATCATGATGGTCAACAAGCGCCGGCGATTGCTGGACTATCTCAACCGCCGGGACCCGGATCGGTACCGCGAGATTGTTGAACGTCTTAGCCTGCGCAAGTAGCCGTGGGTTTTTACAACGGCATCCACTGCGTTTCTACGAAGTGACAAGTTCCACTGGGAGTGTGTCGGCGCGTTGCTTTGTGGCCGGCAGTGAATTGTCAGGCAATCGGCCGTAACATGGCCGGCGTTCTCGTGGTGTAGTCCGGCGTTAGCGTCAGCCCTCGCGAAGCCTCTCATCTCTTTCAATTTACAAATGAGCGGAGACATTCTCCGCAGAAATGCTCCGCTGAGACGGAGCCAAAGGAAAAATTAGTTATGTCTGAAAATAATGTTACGCCTGCTCCACATCAAGTTACCGTGGAGGTGGGCGGGCGCCCGCTGATTCTAGAGACGGGCAAAATCGCCAAGCAGGCCAACGGCGCAATTGTGGCGCGTTACGGCGATACCGTGGTGCTGACCACCGCTTGCATGGCGCCAACCGCGAACGACCGCGATTTTCTGCCCTTGACGGTGGACTATCGCGAGAACACTTACTCCGCGGGGAAGATTCCGGGCGGATTCTTCAAGCGCGAAGGACGTCCTTCGGAAAAAGAGATTTTGACTTCGCGGCTGATTGACCGCCCGATGCGCCCGCTGTTCCCGGAATCGTGGCGCAACGAGACGCAGATTGTCAGCATGGTGTTGTCCGCGGACAGCGACAACGATCCCGATGTGATCGCCGTGACCGGCGCTTCGGCGGCTTGCTACTGCTCGGATTTGCCGTTCGAGAAGCCCATTGCCGCGGTGCGTGTGGGATTGCTGGAAGGCCAACTGGTGGCGAATCCCACCGTGGCGGACCAGAAGAAGAGTTTGCTGAACATCGTGATCGCGGGAACGGAAGACGCCATCGTGATGGTGGAGTCCGGCGCGCTGGAAGTCTCCGAAGAAGCGGTAGTGGATGCGCTGGAGTTTGGACACGCGCAGATCAAGAAAATTGTCGGCGCGATTCGCGAGCTGTACAAGCACGTTAATCCCACGAAAGTGAAAGTCGCGGCGCTGCCGTTTGATGAGGGGCTGTACAAGGAAATTGCCAAAAAGTACGGCGACCGCTTGCACGATGCAATCGATACGCAGAAGCATCCCAAGAAGGACAGCTATCACCTGGTGGATGCGCTGAAGGACGAAATTGTCGAAGCGATTCCAGAGGAAAACGAAGAGAAACGCACGCTGGCTAAGCGCGCGTTCGAGCGCTTGCGCGAAGAGTTTTTCCGCGACGACATTCTAAACAAGCGGCGGCGTCCAGACGGGCGCGCGTTCGATCAGATCCGGCAGATTACCTGCGAAGTGGGATTACTGCCACGCGTGCACGGCTCGGCGCTGTTTACGCGCGGGGAAACGCAAGCGCTGGCGACGCTGACGCTGGGCACAAAAGAAGATATGCAGCGGCTGGACTTGCTCTTCGAGCAAGACCAGTTCAAGCGCTTCATGCTGCATTACAATTTTCCGCCGTTCAGCGTAGGCGAAGTAAAGTTCCTGCGCGGGCCGGGACGCCGCGAAATTGGTCACGGCGCGCTTGCGGAGCGCGCATTGGTGAATTTGCTTCCTGCCGAGGCGGACTTCCCGTACGCGATGCGCCTGGTCTCCGACATTTTGGAATCGAACGGCTCATCGTCGATGGCAACTGTTTGCGGAGGTTCGCTGGCGTTGATGGACGCGGGCGTCCCGATGAAGGCACCATGCGCGGGCATTGCCATGGGCTTGGTGGTCAGCGACGAAAAGAAATATTCGATCTTGACGGACATTGCCGGAGCGGAAGACCACTACGGCGATATGGACTTCAAGGTGGCCGGCACGCGCGCCGGAATTACCGCGCTGCAGATGGACATTAAAGTGTTGGGCATCAGCATCGGCATGATGCGGGAAGCTCTGGCGCAAGCCAAAAAGGCGCGGCTGGAAATTCTCGACACCATGGACAAAACCCTGACCGAGGCGCGGGGTTCGATTTCGACCTTCGCTCCGCGGCTTTACAAGCTGCACATTCCTACAGACAAGATTCGCGATTTGATCGGTCCCGGCGGGAAGAAGATCAGGTCCATCATTGAGGCGACCGGCGTGAAGATCGACGTGCTGGAAGACGGCACAGTGCACATTTTCTCAACCAGCGGCGCGGGCGGCGATTCCGCTCTACAGATGGTGCGAGAAGTGACCGCTTCTGCGGAGATCGGCAAGACCTATCTCGGTAAAGTGGTGCGGCTGGCGGAGTTCGGCGCTTTCGTGGAGCTGTTCCCGGGCACCGACGGCTTGCTGCACATCAGCGAAATTTCCGAGCATCGCATTCGCGACGTTCGAGATGAGCTGAAACTGGGCGATCAGGTGTTGGTCAAGGTCCTTTCGATTGAGGGCAATAAGGTCCGCCTCTCGCGCAAGGCGCTAATTCGCGAGGCGCGCGAGAAGCAGCAAAAGAAAGAAGTGGCCGGCACCGGCGGCGGTGGCAGCACCAGCGGCGCGGCCGGCGGAGCTTCGGAGTAGCGAAGAAAGCGGACGCCTTATTTCGAAAAGCAAAAAAGGCCCGGCAAAACTTGCCGGGCCTTTTTCTTCTCTGCGGATCTCAACGAACTCTGTGCCTCTGCGTTATCTTTAATTCTTATTCCACTAGAACTAATTGCGGCTAAGGTGAACGGCATCGAGAGCGCCCCATAGGGCGTTCAGAGCTTCCTTGGCCGAGCCTAGTATTTCGTCATTGCAATTGGAGTCGGAGTGCTCGTCGAGCCAGGCCCGCCAAGCCTCGCGATGGGCTTTGTCAGCTTCTTCGTGGATGGCGAAGTAAGCCAGCGCGGCCGGTTTTTCCACGCCGTAAAACTTGCGTAAGCCGTCGATCTTCGTGCTGGAAATTTCGGGTACCTGCGCTTCGTAAGCGTAAAGCGCGGCGACGGCTTCCGCCACTGGACGATCGCCGCAAATTTCGCGGAACGTGGCCACGACGTGCTGTGTTCCAGGAAGCGCCGGGCAGCAAGTGATGTCGTCTTCGCCGACCCCGACGGCGGCGGCGAAATCGCGCCACAGCCTGGGGTGCGAGGCCGCGGGATTTTCCTCTTCGGCGAGATTTTCCATTACCGTGGCGCGCAGGGATCCTTCGGTGCGCGCGGCCAGCACCCGCAAGTGCTTCGGAAACGCCTCCACATGCCGGTAATACTGCGCGGCGTAAAGCTGCAATGCCTGGCGGCTAAGCTTGCCGGCTTGCCAGTCCTGATAGAACGGATGTCTCAGCAGATTTTTCTCGGCGATTGCGGCGTCCAGCCGGGCAAGTAGTTCGGTGTTGGCCATGGTGTTTCTCCGTCTGCAGAGACGCTTGTTTTTGCAGCTCTATCGTGAGCCGGGATTGTAGCAGAGTTTAACGGAATCCGCTGTCGAGGACCATACGTCCATACATCGCGAGGGCGACCAAATGACAGCGCCACCAGCGCATGCTCATTGTGGATCGATAGCCTAGGAAGTCGGGGCGTGGATGCGAGTAATGTCGGCGTTGACGCTGCGTAGCTTTTCAACGATGCCTTCGTAGCCGCGGTCAATGTGGTACACGCGGTCGATGACGGTTTCGCCGCCGGCAACCAGGCCTGCCAGCACCAGGCCCGCGCTAGCGCGTAAGTCGGAAGCTTGCACGGTAGTGCCGGAGAGTTGCGCCGGGCCTCGAACCACAGCGCGGCGACCGTCGACGGAAATGTTGGCGCCCATCCGCACCATTTCGCTGGCGTGCAGGTAGCGATTTTCGAAGATTGTTTCGGTAATCACCGAAGTGCCTTCAGCTTGCGTGGCCAGCGCCATGTATTGCGCCTGCATGTCGGTGGCGAAGCCGGGATACTCCTCGGTAGTGACGTCGGCCGCTAGGAGTTTTTTCGGCGCACGCACGCGCATCGTGCTCTGATCCAGAACCTCGATCTCCACTCCGACCTGCTGCAATTTGGCGATGACCGCGCCGAGTTGATCCGGCGCGCAGTTTGCGAGGGTTAAATCCCCGCCGGTGATTGCGCCCGCGACAAGGAACGTGCTGGCCTCAATGCGGTCGGGGATCACCGCGTGCTCGGTGCCATGCAGTTCCTCGACGCCGCTAATGTGCAGCGTGGAGGTGCCGTCGCCAGCGATGCACGCTCCCATTTTACGAAGCATAACGACGAGATCGGTGACTTCCGGTTCGCAAGCGGCATTTTCCAGAATGGTTTCGCCGTCCGCGAGCGTCGCGGCCATCAAAACATTTTCCGTACCGGTGACCGTGATTTTTTCGAAGAGGATGCGCGCGCCCTTCAAGCGCCCATGATTGGGCACTTTGGCTTCGATGTATCCGTGCGACATGGTGATTTCCGCGCCCATTTTTTCCAGCGCCGCGAGATGCAGATCGATGGGGCGCGCTCCGATGGCGCAGCCTCCGGGAAGGGACACGCGAGCAACGCCGAGACGAGCCATGAGCGGCCCCAAGGTGAGAATCGAAGCGCGCATCGTTTTCACCAGCTCGTAGGGCGCTTCGGCGTGGTTCAGCGTAGGCACGGAGATGGTGTAATCGCTGGCGGGAATTTCCGTGACGGAAACACTTGCGCCCATGAACGCTAGTAGTTTGCTCATGGTGATCAGGTCGCGAACTTTGGGAATATTTCGCACCGTCACCTTATCGGAAGTCAGCAAAGCCGCGGCCATCACCGGCAGCGCGGAGTTCTTCGCGCCGCTGACGCTTACCGTGCCCTGAAGTGCCTTGCCGCCCTTGATTAAGAATTTGTCCATAGCATCCGCGTTGCGAAATTTCTACTCGCCCAGCGTCTGGCGCAAATCTCCTCTTGCTTGTTTCAACTTTGCCCGGGCCACTTGGGCCCCGAGGCCCCGCTTCAGCATCACTAACGCGAGGCGCATATTGTGGTTCGCCTGACGCAAAGCGTGTTCAGACGCGGACACATTCCTTCCGCTCGCCTCTGCCAAAATCCGCACGATACGCTCCGAAACTTTCTGATTCGACGCCTTTACATCAATCATCAAGTTCTCATAGACATGTCCAAGCCGCGCCATTGCTGCGGTAGTGAGCATGTTCAGCACCATTTTTTGCGCCGTGCCCGCTTTCAGTCGCGTCGATCCCGTTAAAATCTCGGGGCCTACTTCCGTGGCGATCAAAATCTTCGCCAGCCGCGCCACCGGAGTGCAGGGGTTCACGGTGATGGCCACAGTCGTCGCGCCACGCTTTCGCGCATATTGCAACGCAGCCAGCACGTACGGCGTCGTCCCGCTTGCGGTGATCCCCACCACCACGTCTCGCCGCGTGAGCTTTTTCGCGAGCAAATCGCCCCTTCCATTTGCCACCGAATCCTCGGCGCCTTCCACCGCGCCGGTTACCGCAGCTCGGCCGCCGGCGATCAGCGCTTCCACCACTTCCGGCGAGGTTCCGAACGTAGGCGGGCACTCCGCGGCGTCGAGCACGGCCATCCGCCCGCTCGAGCCTGCGCCCACATAAAGCAGCCGCCCGCCGGTGCGAATGGCCGCTACGATGGCATCGACCGCGCGTGCGATGACCGGAAGTTGCCGTCCGACGGCAGCCGCCACCTTGTGGTCTTCGCGATTCATCAAGCGCACAATCTGCAGCGTACTCATGCGGTCGAGGTTTTTCGACGCTGCATTGCGCTGTTCCGTGCGTCTGCGTTCTTTGCGCTGTGAGGGCACCCTTGAATTATAGCCGTGAGCCCAAGAGTTTCCGGAGGAGTTCACACAAGAGAACAGGGCTTCGGGTGTTAGATTGTCAACATTGCCCGCCGCTCTCGGTCGGCCTGCGAAATGCACCAGTGTGGTGCATACTGGTGCCATGAGAGCTAAAAATAAAACGGTGCGCCAAAGCGTCAGCCTCCCGGAAAAAACCGCAGCCCAGGTTCGTATTCTGGCGAAAACGCGCAGGGTTAGCTCAAACCGTATGTTGGTTGAACTGATCGAGAACGGAATTGAAGCTGAGAAGCGCCGGCAGCAGGAGTTCTTCGACCTCGCCGAGCGCTTCCGCAATGCAACCGATCCTGAGGAAGCCAAGCGCCTCGGAGACAAGCTAGGCCAAATGGTGTTTGGCGACTAATGGCTCGGATCGCGCGCTGGAAAGACCTGCCGATGGGCGTGCGCCAACATTTGACGGAACGAATGAACGAAAGGGCGATCAGCCTTACGGACCTAAATCAGCTTCGTATTCGGATTGAGTCGAATCCCGAAGTCCCTGAAGGCGATTGGTACAAGGACTTCAATTCCTTCAAGATTTGTGGCCAAGGCTCACATCCCAAGACATTTTTGCTGGCCAGTCAGACTGCCAAAGGCATTGCCCTCTGATTCCGGATAGCAACACGCCGCCAAGCAAATCCCTTCTGGCGAATCAGCTGTGGTACAAAACAGAATTGCTGGAAATTCCTTTATGGACGTTCTCGATAAACTATTTGAGGAGCATTTCCATTCGCCGGCGAAGCGCGCGCAGCCGCTGCAGGGTGAGCTCGGCGGCTCAGGACGCAAGATCATCCGGCTTTCCAACGAACGGTCCAGCGCGATCGGCATTCTTTACGGCGTGCGCGAAGAAAACGCTGCCTTTCTGGAATTCTCCAGGCATTTTCGCAAGCACGGACTTCCAGTGCCGCAGATTTATGGCCAGGACTTGGACCACGGCGCCTACCTCGAAGAGGACCTGGGCGGCACCACGTTGTTCGAGTTTCTCTCGAAGAACCGCAGCGGTGAGAATATCGCCCTGCCTGTCACAGAAGCGTATCGCAAAGTGGTTGCGGTCTTACCACGCTTTCAAGTCGAGGCCGGGCGCGATTTGGATTACACCGTTTGTTATCCGATCTCCAGCTTCGACCGGCAGTCCGTCGCCTGGGACCTGAACTACTTCAAATATTACTTTCTCCGGCTCGCGGGCATTCCCTTCAATGAGCAGGCGCTGGAAAACGATTTCAGCCGTTTGACGGATTTCTTGCTGACCGCGGACCGTGATTATTTCCTGTACCGCGATTTTCAATCGCGAAACATTATGCTGCGGGACGGCCAGCCCTTCTTTGTGGACTACCAGGGGGGGCGCAAGGGCGCGCTGCAATACGACATCGCTTCGCTTCTCTTCGACGCCAAAGCCGACCTTCCGCCGGAGTTACGACAGGACTTGCTCAATCATTATCTCGAAGCGCTCGGTCACTATGTAAAGCTCGGGCGCGATGCGTTTATGCACCATTACTACGCCTACGTCTACGTGCGCATCCTGCAGGCCCTGGGCGCCTACGGATTCCGTGGCTTTTACGAGCGCAAAGCGCATTTCCTGCAAAGCGTGCCGTACGCCATGAAGAACGTGCGCTGGCTGCTGCATCACGTCGAGCTACCCATCGCTCTGCCGACACTGATAGGCGCGTTCCAAAGCATGCTGGCGTCGGAGAAATTACTGGGTCTGGCGAACGAAGCGGAAAACCTCGTGGTACGCATTTTCAGTTTTTCCTTTCACCGCGGTTTGCCGAAGGACGAGAGCGGACACGGGGGAGGCTTCGTCTTCGATGGCCGCAGCCTGCCGAACCCCGGCCGCGAAGCGCGCTTCAAGCCTTTGACCGGAAAAGACACACCGGTGATCGACTACCTCAATCAGCAGGAAAGCGTGCACCAGTTTCTCGCCAGCGTGATGTCGCTCGTGGATGCCAGTGTGGACAGTTACCGGCAGCGCGGATTTAAGAACCTGATGGTTTCCTTCGGCTGCACCGGCGGGCAACATCGCTCCGTCTATCTAGCCGAGCAGTTAGCGAAACATTTTCGTTCCAGCAATGGCGTCGAGGTAGAGGTGCGACATCTCGAGCTGGAGAAGCTGGGCAAATGAAAGCGCCTCAATGAAAGCCCCGCGATGAAAGCTATGATTCTGGCCGCGGGGCTCGGCACGCGCCTGCGGCCGCTGACCAATGATCGCCCGAAAGCCTTGGTCGAGGTTTCGGGGCGCACACTGCTGGAGATTACGCTCGCCCGCCTTCGCGCTTTCGGAATTCGTGAAGTGATCGTTAACGTCCATCACTTCGCGGACTCGGTGATCGAGTACCTGAAAGCCCACGATAATTTCGGAATGCGCATTAAAGTTTCGCGAGAGGATGTGCTGCTCGATACCGGCGGCGGGCTGAAAAAAGCCGCCTGGTTTTTTCTAGAGGATGCAGGCTCCGATGAGCCCTTTCTGCTTCACAACGTCGATGTGATCAGCACCATCGATCTCATGAGGATGGTGCAAGGTCACAAAGCGAATCGGGCGCTTGCCACTCTAGCGGTGCAAGAGCGCGAGAGCAGTCGCCAGCTCCTCTTCGACGAGCATCAGCAACTCTGCGGCCGTCGCGTCGGCCGCGACAAAGAGCCAGAAATCGCGCGCCTCGGGTCGCGCCTAGAGCCGCTAGCCTTCTCTGGCATCCACGTAATCTCCCCGCGCCTGCTACCGCTAATGAAAGAAGACGGCACTTTCTCCATCATCGATTGTTATTTACGGCTCGTCGTCACCGGAGAAAAGATCGCAGCGTTTCGGGCCGACGAATACTATTGGCGAGACTTGGGCAAACCAGCCGACCTGCAGCAAGCCGCTCAGGACTTAGAACAGAAAACACTCCTTCAGTAAGTACCTACTAAAGCCAAACGGGCAGATTCACTTTGCAGGCGCTGCCACGGTGGCAAATCCAAGAGCCTGCATTACAGCGTCATGGAACGCCGGACGCAGTTGCGCCATTTTTTGGTTTTCGCGGGTGGGATAAACGCGATTCGTCAGCAGTACCACGAAGAGATCGCGGTCGGGATCGATCCATATTGATGTGCCGGTGAAGCCGGTGTGGCCGAAACTATGCGCCGAGAAATAATGGCCGCTCGAGCCGCCTTCCGTGGGTACCGCCCATCCCAGCGTGCGCGTGCCGCTCGATAGTTGCTGCGGCGTGGTGAATTGCGCGATGGTCGCGCGCCGCAGGGCGCGGTGATGCGCGTAGACTCCTCCGTTGAGCAGCATCTGGCAAAACGCGGCAAGATCCGGCGCGGTGCTGAATAGGCCCGCGTGTCCCGACACGCCGCCGATGGTAAACGCGTTTTCGTCGTGCACTTCGCCCTGCACCAGGCGGTGGCGTAAGTTGTTGTCGATTTCCGTAGGCGCAATCCGTGGCCACAGGGTTTTGGGCGGGCGGAACATCGTGTCTTTCATAGCGAGCGGATTCAAGATGTAGGTCTTTGCGAGGTCGTCCAGCGTGCGCCCGGTGAGCCGCTCGATGATTTCCGCCATCAGGATGATGCCGAGATCGGAATAAATTTCTTTTGTGCTCGGCTCGTATTCTAGCGGCTCGACAAAGATCTTCGCGAGCGTGTCTTGCTTACTCTTGGACGTGCGCCAATATTCCTTGAAAGCCGGCAGGCCCGAGGTGTGCGTGAGCAGATGGCGCACCGTAACCCGCTGTCGCCACTCCGGTTGCGGTCCCTTGGCCCATTCCGGCAAGTAGCGATCGACGCGCGCGTCGAGATCGAGCGGGACAGGGAAGTCGCCTTCCGCCACCTTGGCGACCAGGGTTGTCGTCGCCACCACCTTGGTCAGCGAAGCGATGTCGTACATCGTCCGCGTATCCACGGCCGCCGCGTTCGCCGCATAACTCAAATTCCCGAACGCATGCACCGAAACTCTTCCGCGATTGCCAACGGCGACGGTAGCGCCCGGGAATGCTTTGTCCGCAATCGCGCGCTCGATTACCTGGAACGCAGGTTGCAACTGTTCTTCGCCGCGCGCGTCCATCGGCTGCAGCGTCATCGGATTTGCCGGCAGCTCAAGACCGAAACCCAATTTCATATCCACGCCAGGAATAGTGACCGGCAAATGTCCGCGCACGGGAATCTGCCCGAACAGCGCGTGCGCCACGGAAATCTGTGCCACGTCGCTGATCCCGAACGCCGTCAGCCACGTCTCCGCCTGCGGAAATCGTTCGATCAGATAGGGGCTACCCAGTCCAACGGTGATCACCGGCTTGCCGGTCTTGAAGACTTGCTCGGCCAGCGCAGCCTGCTCCGCTGGCACATCGACGTTTCCCTTGCGGTCGCTTACGCGCACAAACAGCGCAAGAATCGCCACATCGTAAGAATCCGGCGGTGGCAGCTTGAGTATGTCCGCTTTGACGAACTTCGTATCCGCGCGCAGCGTGGTCAGCGAGTCAAACCGTGAACGCAGTTCGCGCTCCAAATCTTCCGCCGGGTAAGGTTCGGGATCGGCATAAAATGCCACCAGCAGCGCGCGGGTTGGCTTCGTGCCGTCAAGCGGCAAGCGATGCGCCGTGTCCCGCAGCAGCGTCACCCCGCGATCGGAAATGTCCTGCGCGTCGCTCTGCCACGCCACGTGCCCAAATCTCTGGTTGATGGCGTTCACATCGACGAGCCGATTTTCCTCCAGCCCAAGTCGCGCCTTGGCCTGCAAAATCCGCCGCACCGAAGAGTCTAGCCGCGCCTGCGAAATTCGCCCCGAATGCACGGCGCCCTGCAATCCTTCAAAGGCCGCGTCCGGCACCGGCGGCATCAGCAGCGCATCCGCGCCAGCTTCAAACGCGCGCACCGCCGCTTCACCCGGCGCATAGCGGACGGTGATCCCGCCCATATCCATCGCATCGGTAACCACAAGCCCCTCAAAGTGCAGCTCGTGCCGCAACAGATCGGTGAGAATTCGCGACGAAAGCGTAGCCGGCGTATTTGGATCCGGTTCCAGTGCAGGCACCGAAAGATGCCCGGTCATGACGCTGCTAACGCCAGCGGAAATCGCAGCGCGAAAGGGAACTAGCTCTAGCCTCTCAAGCCGCGCCCGATCCGCCTGGATCACCGGCAAATCAATGTGTGAGTCGCTCGCCGTGTCGCCATGCCCGGGAAAATGTTTCGCGGTAGCCAGCGCGCCATTCTCTTCCACCCCGCGTACAAATTCCTTCACAAACTCCGCCACCCGCGCAGGATCTTCCCCGAACGATCGCGTATTGATGATCGGATTTCCCGGATTATTGTTCACATCTGCATCCGGTGCGTATACCCAGTGAATGCCCACGGCGCGCGCCTCCAGCGCCGTCACCTTACCCATGGTGTACGCATCGCGAGAATTTCCCGCCGCGGCCAGCGCCATGGCCGTCGGAAACGACGTGCCTTCATCCAGCCGCATCGCCGTGCCGCGCTCGAAATCCGCCCCCACCAGCAGCGGCAGTTTCGACTTCGCCTGCAACTGATTCGTTAGCACCGCCGTCGGATACGCTTGGCTCTTCACGATCCCCAGCGGCGACCCGTGCGTAATATTGATGAACCCGCCGACGTGCAAATCATTCACGCAGTGCAGCATCGCCGCATACGCCGCCGCGTCCGTCGAGGTAAAACTGCCGTGATACGTAGTGAACAAAACCTGCCCAATTTTTTCCTCGACGCTCATCTTTCGCAGCGTCGCATCCACCCATTCCGCCGCTCGAGGATTCAAGTGCCGCTCCTTGACGGCTCCGGCTTCTTTCTCACCGGCAGCCGCCTTTTTGGCGGACGAACGGTTCTGACTTTGCGTAGTAAGTGCCATAAAAAGAATGATTGCAGCGGGAATTACGAACAGAACGCCAGCGCGTCCTTTCCTCAATTGTGAGTCTCCCCGGTTCTCGCCGGATGCAAACTTTGTATATAACACACGCACATCACGCGAACAACGCAACTCCAAAAGCAAAGTTCCACAATATCATTGGTATTGCGCCATGAAGAACCCGCGCTCCACCGCATCGAAATCACAGGCCCGCGCCCTATGCTTCTTGATCAGCGCGTTTTTGGTCGCCACGCTAAGTACTCCAGCGGGCGCTCGCGGCAAAAAATCCGGCCGCCCAGGCCGAGTGCAAACCGGCCTCGACGTCCTCGAAGCGCAAAAATTCGCGCCCCTCCGCAACAAGCACATCGGCCTGATCACCAATCATACCGGCCTCGACTCCCAAGGCCGCAGCACCGTCGACCTGCTCTCCCACGCCGCAGGCGTGCAGCTCGTAGCGCTCTTCAGCCCGGAGCATGGCCTTGCCGGGCGCAACGACGAAAAAGTTTCCTCCACGAAAGATCCCGCCACTGGCCTCCCGATCTTCAGCCTCTACGGCGAACACGATCGTCCCACCGACGATATGCTTCGCGGCATCGACACGCTCGTCTTCGACGTGCAAGACGCTGGCGTGCGTTTCTACACCTACACCGCCACCATGGGCTATTGCATGGAAGAAGCCGCCAAGCGCCACATCGCTTTCTATGTCCTCGATCGTCCCAATCCCGTCGGCGGCAACATCGTCGAAGGCCCGATGCTCGACCCCGACAAAACCAGCTTCACAGCATATTTTCCGCTCCCCGTGCGCTACGCCCTCACCATCGGCGAGCTTGCGCAATTCTTCAACGCCGAAAATCACATCAATTGCGATCTCCACGTCATCGCCATGAAAAACTGGCACCGCAATTATTTTTTCGAGAGCACCGGCGCGCGCTGGATTCCTCCGTCGCCCAATCTGCGCACGCTCAAAGGCGCAGTGCTATATCCCGGAATCGAAATCCTGCAGAACGCCGGCGTTTCGGTCGGCCGTGGCACGGAAGCTCCCTTCGAAGAATTCGGCGCTCCATGGATCGACGGCCAAGCGGTTGCCGCGATGCTCAACAGCCGCCATCTCGCCGGCGTGACCTTCAAGAATCAACCGTTCATCCCTGTGGGCGGTTTGTACTCCGGCCAGCGCTGCGGTGGAATCGGCATGCGCATCACCGATCGTCAAGCGGTGCGCGCCATGCGCGTGGGACTCGAAATCGCCTCCAGTCTCAAGAAGCTCTATCCTGACAAGTTCGACCCTGAAAAACTCTTGCTTCTCGTCGCCAACGCCGAAACCATCCGTCAGCTCCAAGCTGGCGTGCCCCCGGACCAAATCACGGCCAGCTGGTCCCCCGATCTCGCCAATTTCGACGCCCTCCGCCGCAAATATTTCCTGTACAAATAAAGCAAAACAAGCACTCGGAGTTGATTAAGTTAGGACAGCTAACCTACTTCCCGCTGGCTGAGCCCTTTACCTCATCCACTCCGTTTACTTCTTGTTCGTGCTACAGTTCTTCTTTTATGCGCATCGTTTCGCTGCTGCCCTCCGCCACAGAAATTCTTTTCGCGCTAGGCTTCGAAAGCGAAGTCGTCGGCGTTAGCCACGAATGCGACTTCCCGCCGCAAGCCCGCACCAAAAAAGTAGTCATCCACTCCCGCATCCCGCACGATGCTTCGCCTTCCGAAATCGATCGCCTAGTTCGCGAATACGTCTCGCGCGGCGAGAGCTTGTACGCCGTCGACGCCCAAGCGCTCGAACAAATAGCCCCCGACCTGATCATCACGCAGGATTTGTGCCACGTCTGCGCCGCATCTCCCGACGATCTCGCCGCCGCCCTCGCGCGATTCCCCCAGCGCCCCGAAGTCCTCTGCCTTAATCCCCAGGATCTCGGCGACGTCTGGCGCGATATTCTGTGGGTCGGCGAGCAAACGTGTCGAGGCCGCGCCGCCGAAACGCTCCTGGAACAAATCGGCGAACGCCTAGCCCGCCTGGAAGAAGCCGTCGCGCAAACCACCGCGCCCCCGCGCGTCGCCTTTCTCGAATGGCTGCAGCCCTTCTACGTCGGCGGCCACTGGGTTCCGGAGATGATCGAGCTCGCCGGCGGCCACGACGTCCTAGGCCGCGTGCATACCCCATCCTTCCGCGTCACCCTAGAAGAAATCGTCGCCGCCGCCCCCGACATCATTCTCGTCTGCCCCTGCGGCTACAGCGCCCAACAAGCCCGCGACGAATATCGGTCCATGCAGCACTCCGATGAATGGAACACCTTGCCTGTGGTGCGACACGGCCGCGTCTACGCGTTAGAAGCCAACAGTTATTTCTCGCGTCCCGGCCCACGCCTAATCACCGGCATCGAAGCTCTGGCCAAAGTCTTTCATCCGGCAATCACCGTGAGTTCCGAGGCCGAATCCGCGATCCTGCCGATCTCCCCCGCTGCCGCAGCGCAGCAAGCGCCAGCCAGCCGCACCGCCTCCGCCTGAATCTCCCAGGCGTGTGATCCTGGAGGACATCCGACGAGGATGTCCGAAGGACCTCAGCATCAAGGACTCACAACAT
>Ga0209736_1000264_pt1 | contig 16971 bp, 18 predicted proteins | sample BlaSpr_A8_Ref_M3_FD_187992 | JGI IMG/M metagenome (GOLD analysis project Ga0209736, IMG submission 187992) | Forest soil microbial communities from Thunder Bay, Ontario, Canada - Black Spruce, Ontario site 2_A8_Ref_M3 (SPAdes) (version 2) | ecosystem: Environmental > Terrestrial > Soil > Boreal...
CGTCGGTGACGGGTCCTACGCCGGTGGCGCGGGACATCGCGTGGCGGCCGAAGAACAGATGGTCGCAGGCACCGATCAGGCTGGTGTAGAACAGCACCGGGTCGATCTTGCGGAACTCGCCGGCCCGAATGCCTTCGGCGAGCAGCCGGCGATGAAAATCCAATAGGGGTGCGACAAAGAATTTTGAGACTTCGTCGGCGGCCTCGGCGCTGCTTTCATGCAAGAGGTAATGGATCAGCCGGTTCATATAGGGGAACTGGTGATACGCCCGGATAATGCCGGCGATATGCAGCTTGAGTTTTGCGGTCGGCGCAATCGGCTGCGCCAACAGATATTCCAGCTGCGTCACCTCGGTCGCGGCATCCCGCGCCAATAACGCCAGCAACAGGCCGTCCTTGTTACCAAAATGGTATTTTACCAGCGCGGCATTGACGCCGGACTTTTGGGCGATGTCGCTTAACGACACCTCGATCGAAGAACGCTGGATCATCAGCTCGCTGGCCGCGACCAGCAGCCGGTCGGCGGTGGTGTTTTTTGTAGCCAAAAGCCTGTTCGATGCGCTGGTATTCAACTGTGATCCCATGACCCGCCTGCCGGGAAATCCGCGCCGCAGATAACCCGATGCGAGAGCCCACCTCAAGAGTTAATTGATTGATTGACTAAATCCCTTTGGCCCCCTTAAATCCGGCCCATCATTCAAACACCACCCATAACAATCAGGGAGAAAAATCATGGCCGAGGCCTATATCGTCGCCGCCGCCCGCACCGCCGGCGGCCGCAAGGGAGGGCGCCTCGCCGGCTGGCATCCGGCCGACCTCGCCGCCTCTGTGCTGGATTCGCTGATTGAGCGCTCCGGGGCTGCTCCCGATCAGGTCGAGGACGTGATCATGGGCTGCGTGATGCAGACCGGCGAGCAATCCAACAACGTCGCCCGCAATGCCATCATGGCCTCGAAACTGCCGGAAAGCGTGCCGGGCACCTCGATCGACCGGCAGTGCGGCTCGTCGCAGCAGGCGCTGCATTTTGCCGCCCAGGCGGTGATGTCCGGCACCATGGACTGCGTGATCGCCGCCGGCGTCGAATCGATGACCCGGGTGCCCATGGGGCTGGCGTCGCAATTGCCGGCCAAGAACGGCTTTGGCACCTACAAGAGCCCGAACATCGAGAAGCGCTATCCCAACATCGTGTTCAGCCAGTTCACCGGCGCCGAGATGATGGCGGAAAAATACGGGCTGTCGAAGGATGAGCTGGACGAATACGCCTATGAGAGCCACCAGCGCGCCATCGCCGCAACCCAGGCCGGAAAGTTCAAGGACGAGATCATCCCGCTGCAGATCACCCGCGCCGACGGTTCCACCGACACCCATACCATCGATGAAGGCATCCGTTTCGACGCCAGCCTCGAGGGGATCAAGGGCGTCAAACTGATCGCGGAAAACGGCAAGCTCACCGCCGCCAGCGCCAGCCAGATCTGCGACGGCGCCTCCGGCGTCATGGTGGTCAATGAAAGAGGCCTGAAATCGCTCGGCATCAAGCCGCTGGCGCGGATCCATCACATGACCATGATGGGCGGCGACCCCGTGATCATGCTGGATGCGCCGCTGCATGCCACCGAGCGCGCGCTGAAGAAGGCCGGCATGTCGATCGACGACATCGACCTGTTCGAGGTCAACGAGGCCTTCGCGTCGGTGCCGACGGCGTGGCTGAAAACCACAGGCGCGGATCCCGCACGGCTCAACGTCAATGGCGGCGCCATCGCGCTCGGCCATCCGCTCGGCGGCTCCGGCACCAAGCTGATGACCACGCTGGTCAACGCGCTGAAGCAGCGCAACAAGCGCTACGGCCTGCAGACCATGTGCGAAGGCGGCGGCATGGCCAATGTGACGATTGTGGAGCGGCTGTAAGAGAGGCGAGTGGCAAGGGGCGAATGGCGAGTAGCGAATAGCGAATAGGGAAGATGCGATCGCAGTGTACGCCTTTCCATTCGCTACTCCCTATTCGCTATTCGCCCTTTTCCATTCGCCATTCGCACGTTTTAAGGACCTCCCATGACCCACCCTTCCGTCCACGCGCGCACCGACTTCGAAGCCGAACTGCCGCGCACGCCGACCGGCAAGCTGGTGAAGCGGCATCTGCGCGACAAATATTGGCCGAAGACAGGGGTGCGGGTGTAGCGATTGTTGCCCTCCCCTGGAGGGCAGGGCTATCTCTGCATCAAGGGTGCAAGATGAATCTGGAACCGATCGATCCGAGCGTTCTCCCCTCCGGCATCCGCTCGCGCTTTGTAGAAAACATCAACGGCCTCTCCATGCATGTGCTGGAAGCCGGCTTCGAGACAAAAGGCCGGCCCTGCCTCTTGCTGCTGCACGGCTTTCCCGAACTCGCCTTTAGCTGGCGCAAGGTGATGCCGCAGCTTTCGGAGGCCGGCTATCACGTGATCGCGCCGGACCAGCGCGGCTATGGCCGCACCACCGGCTGGGACGCCGATTACGACGGCGATCTCGCCTCGTTCCGGCTGCTCAATCTGGTGCGCGACGCGCTCGGCCTGGTGTCGGCGTTCGGCTGCGCTAGCGTCGCCTGCGTGGTCGGACACGACTTTGGCAGTTCGGTCGCCGCGTGGTGCGCGCTGGTGCGGCCGGATGTGTTCAAATCTGTCGTCCTGATGAGCGCGCCGTTCGGTGGTCCGCCACCGCTGCCGTTCAATACAGCCGATACCCCGCCGGCGCCAAGGCCCGAAGATCCGGTGCATCGCGAGCTTGCCGCGCTGCCGCGGCCGCGAAAGCATTATCAATGGTACTACTCGACGCGCGAGGCCAATGCCGACATGCACCGCGCGCCGCAAGGCGTGCATGACTTCCTGCGCGCCTATTACCATCACAAGAGCGCGGACTGGAAAGACAACAAGCCCTATCCCTTGCAATCATGGTCCGCGGGCGAGCTGGCAAAACTGCCGACCTACTACGTGATGGATCTTGCCAGGAACATGGCCGAGACCGTCGCCGAGGAAATGCCGTCGGCGGCTGCGATCGCCGCCAACACCTGGCTGCCCGACCGCGAACTTTCTTTCTACAGCGGTGAATATGCCCGCACCGGATTCCAGGGCGGGCTGCAATGGTATCGCTGCAGTACCTCCGGAGCATTCACCCCTCAACTCGAAACCTATTCCGGCCGCAGCATCGACGTGCCCTCCTGCTTCATCTCGGGCCGGCAGGACTGGGGCATCTATCAGCGCCCCGGCGTCTATCAGGCGATGCAGGCAAGCGCCTGCACGCGCATGCTCGGTTGCCATCTGGTCGACGGCGCCGGCCACTGGGTGCAGCAGGAGCAGCCCGAAGAGGTTGGTAAACTGCTGTTGCAATTCGTGAAGCGACTTGGCGAAGCCGGGACCCGGTAGGTTCATCAACAGTTCATTATCGATATGAAAGCATGGCGCAATCATCGCGGGAACCAATGTTTGGAGGCCGCGTTGCAGAGTGCCGGGTGATGTGCCCGGCGAAAGCCACTGGAGGAGAACTTAATGGAAAAGAAGATCGCTGGACTTTTGGGAGCGATGGCGACGCTCGGAGCCTTTAACGCCGCCGAGGCCGCGCCAACGCCCGCTCCGGCGCCGACCGACGTGCTGAGAGCCAATTCGTTCGCCGACCTTCTCGAACCGATCCCGAACGCGGCTGCAACGCTGAGGGCGGTCGATGAGTCCGCTCCGGCCCAGTCAGCGGACGAAAGCGTTCAGCTGGCTCAGTTCTATCACCACCACCATCATCATCATCACCATCACCACCACGCCGGATATGGCCGATATTATGGGGGCGGCTACGCGCCCCGCGTCATCATCGTGCCCCGTCGATACCGTCACCATCATCATCACCACCATCACCATCACGCCTTCTACCGCCGCGACTATTGAGGCCGCGCGCCGTCGGATGACGAGAAAACAGGATCCTTTGGGTCCTGTTTTTTTGTGCTTTCCCATGTCGTCCCCGCGAACGCGGAGACATCACAGGCATTAGTGGTTGCGCGAAGTCGTCGGACAGCGGTTCTGAGCACAACCGCCGCGGCGTGATGGGTCCCGGCGTTCGCCGGGACGACGATGGTAGGCGCCAGGCTTTCGCCTGAAAGTCCCGCCTAGTCCTGGCGGGCCTTTTCCTTTGCCGCGCGATAAAGATGCCGGTAGGTGCCGTCGAACACGGTGTCGGTCGACGAGGTCCATTCGGTGCCGGCCGACAATGTCTTCCTGGCGTTATAAATGCGGCGCGCCTGCAGTTCGCGCTCGGCCGCTTCCTCCTCGCCCATCGGCTCGAGCTCGAACGGGGCTTCCTCCGGGATCACGATGATTTGGGCGAACGGTTCCTTTGGCCGGAAAATATGGGTGCGACCCTCCGCCGGCGCCTTGAACACCGTAAAGAACATCATCGGCCACCAGTTGCGCACCAGCGCCGGTACCGCGATCGGCACAGTGTCGGTGCGGTCGGTATAGAACCGCGGATGCGGTTCGGTCCGGATCGCCATGCCCTTCTCGACCTTGAGATCGAGCAGGATCTGGTAGGTATAGAAATGATCGCCAAAATTTCGGAACGGCGGCCACTGCACGCCGCCGTCCGGGGGCGGGCCCCAGTCGCCCTCCATGATCAGATGGCCGTCTTTGGTACTGACATGCAGTTCATTGTCGTAGGGATAAAACAGTTCGATCCCGTATTGGGCGCCTTCCGAAAACGGAACGCAGTGCCAGACCTGCTCGCGCGAACCATCGGCGCGGGGCTCGCGCTTGCCCGCCCATCCCGGAATTTCGAGCTTGGTCCGGCGCGGCGCCAGCCGCGGATCGTTCAAGCGGTATTTGATCTTGTCCATGCGAACTCCAGCCGTTGACACTGCAATAGGAACTCGAACGGACGCCGACCGCAACCGTTCCAATCGGGACGCGAGATCGATTTGACCCCGGGCATTTGAGGCCCTATACATTTAGAACCATTCTAAACTCTTGTTCAGGAAGCGTTCCAATGAAGAATTTCGCCGATTTGACCGAGCGCGAAGTGTTGGCGGTTGCGATCTCCTCGGAGGAGGAGGACAGCCGCATCTATATGACCTTCGCCGAGGATCTCGCGGAGCGATATCCGGAATCGGCCAAGATATTCGAGGAGATGGCGGAGGAGGAAAAAGGCCACCGCCACATGCTGCTGGAAATGTACGAACAGCGCTTCGGCAGCCACCTTCCGCCGATTCGCAGGGAAAACGTCAAGGGATTCCTGCGCCGCCGCCCGATCTGGTTGACCAAGAACCTCTCGCTCGACACCATCCGCAAGGAAGTCGGGACCATGGAGTTCGAAGCCGAGCGGTTTTATGTCAAGGCCGCCGAGCAGGCCCAGGATGTCGGCGTCCGCCGGCTGCTCGGCGATCTCGCGGAAGCGGAAAAAGGCCACGAGAAAACCGCAGCCAAGCTGACCGACCAGATCCTGAGCCCCGACGTGCGCGAGGAAGAGGAAAAAACCCGTCGGCGGGTGTTCGTCCTGCAATATGTGCAACCGGGCCTGGCCGGATTGATGGACGGCTCGGTGTCGACGCTGGCGCCCTTGTTCGCCGCCGCCTTTGCCACCCACCACAACTGGCAGACGTTCCTGGTCGGGCTCGCCGCCTCGATCGGCGCCGGCATCAGCATGGGCTTTGCCGAAGCCTTATCCGACGACGGCTCCCTGACCGGGCGCGGTTCGCCCTGGTTGCGCGGCGCGGCCAGTGGCGTGATGACGGCACTCGGCGGTCTCGGCCACACCATGCCCTATCTGGTGCCCGACTCCTGGCCCAATGCGTTCTGGATCGCGACGGCGATCGCGGGCGTCGTGGTGTTCTTCGAATTGTGGGCCATCGCCTATATTCGCGCACGCTATATGGACACGCCGTTCCTTCAAGCCGCGTTCCAGATCGTGCTCGGCGGCGTCATCGTGCTCACGGTGGGCATTCTCATCGGCGCGGCATAGCGGGGACAGCGCTGATGAATGGTTTTTTCAGACGCAGCTCCCGGCAGCGCCTCTGCCTGCTGGCCGGCGCGGCGGTCTCCGTCGTATTGGGACAACCGGCGCACGCCACCGACGAAATCCAGGTCTATAACGCCGGCATCGCCGCACCCGGCCAGTTCACCATTCAGCAGCACCTCAATTACGTCGCCCTCGGGATCAAGGATCCGCCGTTTCCGGGCGGCCTCGTCTCCCATAACAGCATCAACGGCACGCCGGAATTTGCCTATGGCGTCACCGACTGGTGGGAAGTCGGGCTCTATTTGCCGTTCGCGATCCAGGACCAGCGATTTATGTCGGATTCCTTCAAGCTGCGCACCCTGTTCGTCTCACCCAACGCCGACCAGCGCAACTTCTTCTACGGCGTCAATTTCGAGTTCAGCAACACCACACCGAAATTCTCGCAGAGCCGATTTGGCCTGGAAATCCGGCCCATCATCGGCGTCCGCAACGCGGACTACGAATTCATCGTCAATCCGATCGTGGGCATCGGCTTCGGAAAATATAGCGAGGAGCACTTTACCCCCGCGGCGCGGCTGGCACGAAAGCTCGGCCCCGACCTGTTCGTCGGTCTGGAATATTATGCCGACTTTGGCCAGATCGGGAACTTCGGCAAGCTTGACGACCAGCAACACACTCTGTTTGCAGTGACGGATTTCAAGCTCGGCGTCTTTGACGTGAACTTCGGCGTTGGCTACGGATTGACACCGGCGTCCGACCGCTGGGTGGTGAAGACCATTGTGGGATACGCATTTCCGGTACCCGGAGGCAATCCAGATGCGACCGAACGCGCCAGCGTCAACGGGCCCGTCAATCCGATGTCGCGTTCGTCTGCGCGGCTTGGTCCGCCATGACGCGTACTGGCGCGAGGCTATTCAGATTGTTGCGGAACAACGCCCGCCCTTAGAGCATTTCTAGCGGCAACCGGATTCTGGTGTGCCAGAAAGTACTGCAGCTCCAGCACAAGGAAAATCATGACCGATCGTTTGCAATACGGAACTACTGCGAAGGTGTTCCACTGGCTGATTGTGGGGCTTCTGCTCGTGCAATATCTGATCGGCTGGCTGATGCCCGACCTTCATCGGGACATGAAGCCCGGCGCCCCCATGACCTTCCATGCCTCCATTGGATTGACCATCCTGATCCTGATCGTGTTGCGGCTGGCCTGGCGGCTCACCCACCCCGTTGCCCCCGAGAGTTCCCTGCCGGCCTGGCAGCGGCTATCCTCGGAAGCCGTGCACTGGCTGCTTTATGCGCTGGTGCTGGCGACCGCCATCACCGGCTGGCTGTTCGCCTCGTTTCGCGGCTGGTCGATGTCATTCTTTTATCTCGCGCCGATGCCGATGTTTGGTTCGGACAATGCCGAGGCAGGAAGGGTGATTGACGGCCTGCATCAGGCGATGGAATGGAGCTTGCTGGTGATGATCGGCGCCCATGTGGCGGTGGCGCTGGTCCATCTCTTCATCTATCGCGACCGCATCATGCAGCGGATGCTGCCGGGATAGGTTTCCTGGCAGCAATAGCCGTCAAGCGGCCGGCTCTACAACGGGGCATCATCTCGCGCAAACAGCGACAGCGGGAGAGATGCTTTGGCCAAGTCGGAATGGAGCTTCAAATCGGCGACCGAATTATCGGTTGCACTGGCGGCAAAAAAAGTCTCCGCCGTGGAGCTGGCGCAGGACGCCATTGACCGCATCGAGCGTCACGACGGCAAGATCAATGCGGTTTGCGTGCGCGACTTCGCCCGTGCTCTGGAAGCTGCGCGGGCTGCCGACGCCGCACGCGCGCGCGGCGGGACAGGCGCCCTGCTCGGCATTCCGCTCACGGTGAAGGAATCCTACAACGTCGCCGGCCTGCCCACGACCTGGGGTTTTCCGGCGCAGAAGGATTTTAGGCCGCCGGAGGACGCGCTGGCGATATCGCGCGTCAAGGCCGTCGGCGGCGTGATCCTCGGCAAGACCAACCTGCCGATGGGGCTCGACGACTGGCAGAGCTACAACGAACTCTACGGCACCACCAACAATCCGTATGATCTCGGCCGCACGCCGGGCGGTTCCTCCGGCGGATCGTCGGCGGCGCTGGCGGCGGGTTACGGCGCGCTCTCGCTCGGCTCCGACATCGGCGGCTCGCTGCGGGTCCCTGCGTTCCACTGCGGCGTCTATGCCCACAACCCGACCTTCGCGCTGGTGCCCTTGCGCGGCCACACGCCGCCGCCCCTTCCACCGTTGCCCCTGGACGGCGACCTGGTCGTGATCGGGCCGATGGCGCGCTCGGCGGCGGACCTTTCCTTGCTGCTCGACGTGATCGCCGGACCGGACCCGCTGCAAGCCGGCGTAGGCTACAAGCTTGCCCTGCCGCCGCCGCGCCACACCGAGCTGAAGAATTTTCGCGTGCTGTTGATCGACAGCGATCCGGTGATGCCGACCTCCAACACCGTGCGCGCGGCGATCGAAAAGCTTGCCGCCCACCTTGGCAAGGCAGGCTTAACCGTCACGCGCGAGAGTCCGCTGTTACCCGACTTCGCCGCGTCGTCCCGGCTCTACATGCGGATGCTGACGTCGTTCCTCGCCGTGGGATTGCCGCCGGAGGACTATGCGGGCGCGCAAGCCGCGGCAGCAGCACTCCGTCCTGACGATATGAGTCTTGCGGCGGAGCGGCTGCGCGGGAACGTGCTCAGCCACCGCGACTGGCTGATCGCGGGGGGCGCGCGCGGGCGGCTCAGGGCGCAATGGCGCGAGCTGTTCAAAAATTTCGATGCAGTCATCTGCCCGGTAATGCCGACCCCAGCCTATCCGCACGATCATTCGGAGGATCAGGAAGCCCGCCGTATCAACATCGACGGCAGGGATTACGTCTACCCCGACCAGCTGGCGTGGCCCGGCATCGCGACGCTGCCCGGCCTGCCCGCCACCGCGATACCGATCGGCTTTTCGCCGGAAGGATTGCCGGTCGGCGTGCAGATCGTCGGCCCTTGGCTGGAAGATCGCACGCCGCTAAAACTGGCCGAACTGATCGAGCGCGAATTCGGCGGTTTTGCGCCGCCGCCGATGTTCGATGATTAGAACGGTTTCGTCATTCCGGGGCGAGGCGAAGCCTCGAACCCGGAATCCAGATATTATTGGCACGAGATTCCGGGTTCGCGCTCTGCGCGCCCCGGAATGACGAGGAGAAAATTCATGAGAAACGATCTCGCTGAACTGACCAGCCTCAATCGCGACTACGTCAATTCTGTCCAGAATTCCGACGTCCAACGCTTCGACGAAATCCTTGCCGACGACTTCTATTGCTCCAACCCCGACAAGTCGCTGGTCGATCGCGCCGGCTTTCTCAAGCAGACCGCGGTGCCGGTGACGATCAAGAATCTCGAAGCGCACGACGTCAAAATCCGCGTGATGGGCGATTTTGCCATCATCCACGCCGCGACCAGCTACACCACGCCGGACGGCAAGCCCGCCTCCGGCCGGTACACCGACTGCTGGGCGCTGCAAGACGGCCGCTGGCTTGCGGTTTCGGCGCATGTGTCAAGATAAATTGGCCGTGCTTCTTTCTTGATCCCTCCCCCCGCGAAGCGGTGGGGAGGGCTAAGCTTCACGCATCGAACATGATCACGCTGCGCACGGTCTTGCCGGCCTTCATCGCCGCAAAGCCCTCGTTGATTTCCGACAATTTCAGCTTGGCGGAGATCCAGTCCTCCAGGTGCAGCTTGCCGCGCATGTAGAACTCGACCAGCCGCGGCATGTCGACGCGGAAATGGTTCGAGCCCATCGACGAGCCCTGGATCTTGCGCTCGCGCAAAAAGTCAAAGCCGTGCAGCTCGATCTTCTGGCCGAACGGAATCATGCCGACGATGGTGGCGGTGCCGCCCGGCGCCAGCATCGCGAACGCCTGCTCCGCGGTCTCCTTGCGGCCCAGCACTTCGAACGAGTGATTCACGCCGCCACCGGTGAGTTCGCGCACCTGCTGCACCACATCGCCGTTCCTCGGATCGACGATGTCGGTGGCGCCGAGCTTGGTCGCCAATTGAAGTTTTGCCGGGTTGGTATCGACCGCGATGACGCGGCCGGCGCCGGCGATTTCGGCGCCATTGATCGCGGCCATGCCGACTCCGCCGCAGCCGATCACCGCCACGGTCTCGCCCGGCGCGACTTTTGCCGTGTTGACCACCGCGCCATAGCCGGTGATGACGCCGCAACCGATCAGCGCCGCGAGCTCGAGCGGCATGTCCTTGCGGATTTTGCAGATGGCGTTCTCGTGCACCAGCATCTGCTCGGCGAACGACGACAGGTTGAGAAACTGGTTGAGTTTCTCCGATCGCGCCCATGACAGCCGGTTCGATGCGCCCGGCAGCATCTTCACGGTGGTGTCGGTGCACAGCACCGGCCGCCCGGTCGAGCAATTGTCGCAGGTGCCGCAAAACACCGAAAGACAGGTCACGACATGATCGCCGGGTTTCACGTAGGTGACGTCGGAGCCGACCTGCTCGACGACCCCTGCGGATTCGTGGCCGAGCACCGCGGGCAAAGGATGTGGATAGAGCCCTTCCATGAAATGCAGGTCGGAGTGACAGAGGCCCGCGACCGAAGTGCGGATCAATACTTCGCGTGGACCGGGTCTTGGCAGGCTGACGTCCTCGATCACCAGCGGCTTGTTGACTTCATGCAGGACTGCGGCCTTCATTGGAAACTCCCTTAATTTCTGTTATTTTTTGAAATAAGCGTGGCTTTCGCCTCAGCCTACGCTGCCAGGAGCAATTCGCCAACCACGGCCATGCCGACGGCGCGGTCGCCGAGCAGTCGGGCGGTGACGGCACGCCGCATCGCATTTTCCGGGAGCCGGAATGGATTGCCGAGAGCTTCGCTGTTATCCCTGACACGCCGTATTGAATGATGTAGATCATTCTCCAGATAGAGCAGGCGGCCCCGTCAAGAAACCCGAAGCGGAGCAACCCCATGGCTGACGGCTATCGCATCATCGGCGCCGAGATGTCGCCCTACTCGGTCAAGCTGCGCTCCTATTTTCGCTACAAGGCCATTCCGCATCAATGGGTCTTGCGCAACGCGGCAAGCCAGGCGGAATACGAGAAACACGCCAAAATGCCGATCATCCCGCTGGTGGTTACGCCCGAGGGCAAGGGCATACAAGACTCCACCCCCATCATCGACGCCATGGAAAAGCTCTATCCGGAGCCGTCGATCCATCCCGGCGACGCGATTGCCAACTTCATTTCCGCATTGCTCGAGGAATTCGGTGACGAATGGGGCAACAAATGGATGTTTCACTACCGCTGGGCCCGCGACGTCGACCAGATCAGCGCCGCGGGCCGCATCGCGCGGATGCGCGGCCCCACCGCCGACGAGGACAAGCATATTGCCTTTGCCGGCCAGGTCCGGGCCCGCATGGTGGAGCGGGTATGGTTCGTCGGCTCCAGCGAATTGACCGCGCCGCAGATCGAGGCCGGTTTTGTCAGTATGCTGGAACTGCTGGACGCCCATCTCGCCACGAGGCCCTATCTGTTCGGCGGCCGGCCGGCATTGGCTGACTTTGGTCTGTGGGGCCAGATCTACGAAACGTGGACCGACCCGACCGCCGGCGCCATCATCGGCGGCGGCGCGCCGCACGTGCTGGACTGGGTGCATCGCATGCTGTGGCCGAGGGCCGAAGGCGCCTTTGAGACCTGGTCGGCGCTGGCGCCGACCCTGATGCCGATTCTGACCCGGCAGGTCGGGGCGCAATTCATGCCGTGGAGCTGCGCCAATGCGAAGGCGCTCGCCGAAGGCAAGGAAGAATTCAGCGTCACGCTCGCCGACAAGGTCTGGACCCAAAAACCGCAAAAATATCACGCACGGTCGCTTGGCATGCTGCGCGCCAAATACGCCGAGGTCGCCGACAAAGCGGCGCTGGATCCGGTGCTGGAGGCTGCGGGCTGCCTTGCCGGGCTGCGCGGCTGAGAATGCAGTTTTGAGAGTGTTAGGGAGAACGTCCATGGAAATACCGAAATACAAAATCGCCTTGATCGTCGGCGCCGGCGAAGGCCTCAGTGCGTCGCTGACGCGGCTGTTCGCCCGCGAGGGCATCCGTGTCGCACTGGCTGCGCGCGCAATCGAAAAGCTTGGCGCGCTCTGCGCCGAGACCGGGGCGCGGGCCTTTGCCTGCGACGCCACCAAGGCCGACGACGTCGAGCGCCTGTTCGGGCTCGTCGAGCGCGAGATCGGCGTGCCTGATGTCGTTGTCTACAATGCAAGCGGACGGGCGCGCGGCACATTTGTCGATCTGGTGCCCGCGGATGTTGCGGAGGCGATCAGCGTCAGCGCGTATGGCGGCTTTCTAGTGGCGCAGCAGGCCGCAAGACGGATGCTGCCCGACAAGCACGGCGCCATCCTGTTCACCGGCGCGTCCGCCAGCGTCAAGGGCTATGCTCAATCCGCGCCGTTCGCGATGGGCAAGTTCGCGCTACGCGGGCTGGCCCAGAGCATGGCGCGCGAATTGTCGCCGCAGGGCATTCACGTCGCGCATTTCGTCATCGACGGCGGTATCCGCAGCGCGGCGCGCGCCGAGCCCGCCGACCGCCCGGATTCGATGCTCGATCCCGACGCCATCGCCTTGAGCTACTGGAACGTGCTGCAGCAGCCGCGCAGTGCCTGGACCTGGGAGATGGAATTGCGGCCGTGGGTGGAGAAGTTTTGAGCGGTCTTGCCGTCATTGCGAGCGCAGCGAGGCAATCCATTGCCGCAACAGAAAAACTGGACTGCTTCGCTGCGCTCGCAATGACGGAGTAGATGTATAAACAGGGAATTCAAAATGACGACCACCGACATCACCATCGACACCGGCACCCATGAACTCCTCTGCGTGATCCGCGACCGCGTCGCGATCATCACGCTCAATCGCCCGGAAGCCCGCAATTCGTTGTCAGACCATCTGACGCCCGCACTGCGCGCGATGATAAAAACCTGCGGCGAGAATCCCGAGGTCGGCGTGCTGTTGATCACCGGCGCCGGCACCGCCTTCTGTTCGGGCGGCGACGTCAAGGGCATGGGCGCCAACCGCGACCCGAAGCGGCTGGCGATGTCCTATGACGAAAAGGTCGCGGATTTGCAGGAACGGCAGCGGCTCCTGACCGGCGCGCTGGTGTCGGTGCGCAAGCCGACCATTGCGGCATTGCCGGGTGCCGCGGCCGGCGCAGGATTGGCCATCGCCATGGCCTGCGACATCCGCATCGCCGCCGAATCGGCCTTCATCTCCACCGGCTATCTGCGGGTCGGCCTCAGCGGCGATTACGGCATTGCGTGGCTGCTGACGCGCCTCGTCGGCACGTCGCGGGCGCGCGAGCTGATGTTTACCGCCGACAAGGTCGATGCCAAACGATGCGAAGCGATCGGGCTGGTCAACCGCGTGGTGCCGGACGCCAAGCTTCAGGAGGAGGCGTTTGCGCTGGCGAAATCGATGGCCGAGGGGCCGACGCTAGCGTTGCGCTATATGAAGGACAATCTCGACGAGGCCTTGCTGTTCGACTTTGCCACCGCGCGCGACCACGAGGCCGAACGGCTGATCCGCACCACCATGACCGCGGATCACCGCGAAGCCGTGCAGGCGTTTATTGAAAAGCGCAAAGCGGTGTTCAAGGGAAGCTAGAGCGTTTTCAAGCGAAGTGGAAACCGGTTCGCGTCAACAAAACGCGTCAAATCAAGAATCTAGATCGCTCGGTTTCAGGCCGCCGCCTGCGCCCGCGCGTTGCGCCGGATCACCTGCGGGGGCTGGCCGAAGGCGCGCAGGAAGGCGCGGCGCATGCGGTCGCGATCGGCGAAGCCGGTTTGCCGGGCGATGACATCGATCGGATGGCGGCTCTGCTCCATCATCAGCCTTGCGGCTTCAATGCGCAGGTTCTCGACCGCCTTGGCCGGCGATTGGCCGGTCTCGGCGCGAAACGCGCGGCTGAACTGGCGCGGACTCAAGTGCGCCGCCTTGGCAAGCTGGCCGACCGTCAGCGCCGTATGGAGGTTGCGCTTCGCATAGGCCAGCGCGCTCTGGATACGGTCGGATTTGGGCTCCAACTCCAGCAGCGCCGAAAACTGCGACTGGCCGCCGGCACGCCGGTGATAAACGACCAGTTGCCTGGCCACGGCCCGGGCGACGTCCGCGCCCAGATCCTCTTCGATCATCGCCAGTGTGAGGTCGATGCCCGCGGTCATCCCGGCCGAGGTCCACACCGAGCCATCGGTGATGAAAATGCGGTCTTCCTCCACCTTCACTTTCGGGAATTGGGCCTGCAAATCACGCGCGCGATGCCAATGCGTGGTTGCGCGACGGCCGTCGAGCGCGCCTGCAGCGGCCAGTACGAACGCGCCGGTGCAGATCGCGGCGACCCGGCGGCATCGCCCCAAGGCCTGCTGCAGAAATTCGATCACGCCCGGCGTCAATGCGCCGATCGCGGTGCTGCCGCCGGTAATCAGCGTATCGAAATTGGTGTCGTCGAACGGTTCGGTCGCGATACTGACGCCGATCGAACCGACGACGGCGCCCCCGGTCTCGGACAGCAGATGAACGTCATAGACCGGTTCGCCGAACTCCTTATTGGCGAACTCGAAGACGGAGAGTGCGGCGAGACTCATCATCTGAAAGCCGGGCAAAACGACAAAACCGATCCGCTGCATCGACCGCTCCATATGTCCTAAAACGCCGTTTATATGACATTTGGGACATGGTGCTGCAAGCCTAGATCTCCCTGCAGTAGCCCGATGGTCGTCGGCCGAAACAGGAGACGGATATGAGCATCCCCAAAACCAAGGGAACGGCACTGATCACGGGCGCCTCCGCAGGCATCGGCGCGATCTACGCGGACCGGCTGGCCAAACGCGGCTACGACCTGATCCTGGTCGCCCGCAACCAGAACCGGCTCGCCGCATTGGCCGAGCGCCTGAAACGCGAGACGGGCCGATCGGTCGAAACGATCGCAGCCGATCTCAACGACAAGGCCGATCTGGCCCGGATCGAGACGACGCTACGCACCAATGTGAGCGTTGCGCTGCTGGTCAACAATGCCGGCGTCGGCGCCGCCGCGCCGCTGCTCAACTCCGACATCGAGAAGATGGATGAGATGATCCGCCTCAATGTCGGCGCGCTCACCCGGCTGACCTATGCCGCGGTACCCGGCTTCGTCGCGCGCGGCGGCGGCACCATCGTCAATATCTCCTCGATAGCGGCGATCTCGCCCGAGACGCTCAATGGCGTCTACGGCGGCAGCAAAGCGTTCGTGCTGGCGTTCAGCCAATCGCTGCAGCATGAGCTTGCGCAGCAGGGCGTACGGGTCCAGGCAGTCCTGCCCGGAGCGACGGCGACGGAGTTCTGGGACGTCGCCGGCCTGCCGGTCCACAATCTGCCCGCCGGAATCGTGATGTCGGCAGAGGACATGGTCGACGCCGCGCTTGCCGGTCTCGACCAAGGCGAGATCGTCACCATTCCTTCGCTGCCCGACCAGGCCGAGTGGGATGGATTCGAGGCAGCGCGCCGCGCGATGTCCGGAAAGCTCTCGCGTGCCGCGCCGGCCGACCGATACAACATCAGCGATCGTCAAACCGCGAACGCCTGACGAGCGCGTCGCAAAGGTGGCCCGCGGCAGCTTGGACTGGATCGGAATTGAGCTTCAGTTTGCGAGCGAAGCGGTTGCGATTTCGCCGGAAGCTGCGGCGGCCATCCGCCAGCTGGCGCAGGGAATGTCCCGCGGTGCCGCGTCGATATGTTTTTCGAAACGCACCAGCTTCCAGTCGCCGGGGCTGTTGGTGAAGGCGAAGCCGGACTTGCGCGCCAGACTGATCATGACCTCGTTGGAGCGCAGCGTATCGCCGAACAGGCGCCTGGCACCAAATGCGGCGGCGCGGCATTCCATGTTTCCAAGCAATGCTGAGCCGATGCCTTGGCCCTGCCAGCGGTCGTCGATCGACAGGCCGAACTCGAAATTGTCGGTATCGGGATCGAACGCGTAGCGCGCCTCGCCGACGATGGTCTCATGGCCATCGATCGACATGGTCGCGATCACGCTGAAGCGGTCGCCCTCGCCGGCATGGGTGAATTGATGCAGTTCGGTTTGCGGCAACTCGCTCATGGCGCCGAGGAAGCGATTGTAGCGCGAGCGCACCGTGAGCGCGCGGAAGTAAGCCTGCAAGGCATCGGCGTCGCGCGGCTCGACAAAGCGCACCGTCACCGATTTGCCGCTGCGCAGCCGCAGGGTGTCGGAATGTTGCCGCAGGTCATTGAGCCGAAGCGCGATCATGGCAAGGTCCCATAATTTCCGAAAAGTCGGTGGCTGGCGTCCCCCTCAGAGGCGACGCCAGCCTGGCTGCGTTCACGCCCGCCAAAACGGTTTTTCGGCCTCGTAAGCGATGTCGCTCCAGGAAAGGCCGACATCGTGCAGATCACGGGGGGTCATCTCGGCCAATTGGCGCCGGTCACGCTGACGCTGCCGCCACACGTGAAAGGTCTCGATGAGTTCGGCCAGGAGCCCCGAACCATGATGATTTGTCATCGATGTGTGTGAATAAATGGACATTTTGATCTCCTAAATCTAATCTGTCGGCAGGAATATCGGTCTTGTCAGGACATTCCACAAACGACACTTTGTACCGCTTCGCATGAGATAATATCATGCATCTGAAATGGTTCGGAAAATGACCGGCAGGCTGCCTTCGCTGAATGGATTGCGCGCCTTCGAGGCTGCCGCGCGGCACCTGAGCTTCACCAATGCGGCGTCCGAGCTGAACGTCACCCAAACCGCGATCAGCCATCAGATCCGCCGGCTGGAGGAAGAACTCGGCATCCGCCTGTTCGTGCGGCAAAACCGGGCGCTGGCGCTGACACCGGAAGCCAAGGATTATCTCCCCGGCGTCCGCGCCGCCTTCAACGATCTGCGGCTCGCCACCGAGCGGGTGTTGCGCCGGGATAACGACCGCGTGCTGACGGTCTCGACGCTGGCTTC